>ERZ772902.2267-NODE-2267-length-11437-cov-2.777280_pt1 | contig 11437 bp, 9 predicted proteins | sample MGYA00511470_ERZ772902 | MGnify/ENA primary metagenome ERZ772902 (study PRJEB29015, sample SAMEA2737717) | human gut metagenome | biome: human gut; feature: human-associated habitat; material: faeces | place: China | collected 2012 ... | reverse complement strand
GCAAGGTTGGGAATGGAAGCGGGAGGAGCTTACTATTAAAACCCACAGGACATTGGGTAGTGTAAAATGAAGTAAGTATAGTTGTGATCAGAGCAGGTATAGGTGCAATTAAAGCAAGTGCCAATGCAATCCGGAAGAACATTTGCGATCAGGAAAGTTTCATTATAAAGTATTTTCATAAGCAAAATTTAGGGTAAAAACAGGAGAAGCCTACCTTTCAAACCAAAGGCATGTTGGTTTAAAGCCAAGGGGTGTTGTTGGCTTAAAAGGTAAGGAGTCTTGGTTTTAAAGATAAAAGGATGGCTGTGTAAAGAGGTTATAGGGGTATTTTTAGGGAAATAGAGAGCTGCTCAAAGAAAGAAAGAAAGAAAGAGAATAAGGAGATGTATAGATTTGAGAAGAGACTATACAGGATTCAAGTATAAAACCTGAATCCTGAAGTTTTCTATTTACACAAAATTCTGGACAGTGCCAGACTATATGAATCAACCTTAGCCTACTCTATAAACCACACTCACCCACTCCTTGTCCCTATGCCTAATCGTTTTGCATCAATCATCCCCATTATAGCATTAACAACATAGAAAAGTTCCCTCCACTGAAATAATGTTTAGCCCGATACAGATAATGATGTTTGAATCATCTTGAAGTAGAAACTTATTTCTCCATTCCGTCCATTACAACTCAAGCTGAAATAGCCACCGCTTGTATGTAAGCATTATACAAACCAGCTAAATATCTCCAAACAAGTTACAATAAATATCTTTCTATAAAAGTTTTGCCTCCTATTCATTAAAAGTTCAGGTTAACAACAGAAAAAGAATCATAACTGGGAACAAAGGCAATCTTTTCAGGTTCTACAACGATTTCGTTTCATCTTTTTTTCGTATTTTTGTCCCAATATGCATGCTTCTGCAAGGATAGCAAAGACGAATAAAAAAATAATGAGAGTAATTGATTTAATACATAGCAACGAAAAAACAGCTTTCTCTTTCGAAATACTCCCTCCTTTAAAGGGTACGGGCATCGAGAAGTTGTACCAAACCATAGATACCTTACGTGAGTTCGACCCAAAGTATATCAACATCACCACTCATCGCAGTGAGTATGTATATCGGGATTTAGGCAACGGACTTTTTCAGCGCAACCGCCTGAGAAGACGTCCGGGAACCGTAGCTGTAGCTGCTGCCATCCAGAATAAATACAACATCACAGTAGTACCCCACATTTTGTGTAGCGGGTTTACACAGGAAGAGACAGAATATGTACTGCTCGACCTTCAGTTCCTGGGTATTACAGATCTATTAGTGCTTCGTGGCGATAAAGCCAAACATGAAACCGTGTTTACTCCTGAGGGAGACGGACATCATCATGCTTTGGATCTGCAGCAACAAATCAATAACTTCAACAAAGGTATTTTTGTAGACGGATCGGAGATGAAAGTGACTAATACTCCTTTCTCATACGGTGTGGCTTGCTATCCGGAAAAGCATGAAGAAGCTCCTAATATCGATATGGATATCTATTGGTTGAAGAAGAAAGTGGAAGCCGGTGCAGAATATGCCGTTACCCAACTGTTTTACGATAACAAAAAGTACTTTGAATTCGTAGAAAAGGTACATCAGGCAGGTATCGACATCCCTATCATCCCGGGTATTAAGCCCTTTAAAAAGATATCACAACTGAATATGGTGCCTAAAACGTTCAAGGTAGACCTTCCGGAAGAGTTGACCAAGGAAGCACTGAAGTGCCAAACCGATGAGGAAGCCCGTCAGGTAGGCATCGAATGGTGCATCAGCCAATGCAAAGAGTTGATGGCAGCCGGTGTGCCCAGTATCCATTTCTACTCCATCGGAGCAGTGGACAGTATCAAAGAAGTAGCCAAAGCAATTTATTAAGCCATGTTTTTCAGAGACGTCATCGGACAAGAAGAGGCCAAGTATCGACTGATACAAGAAGTCAGCGAAGGACGCATCCCCCATGCCCAGCTTTTTTGTGGGCCCGAAGGGGTAGGCAAGTTTCCGCTGGCACTGGCCTATGCACGCTATCTGAGTTGCACCAATCGTAGTGACACTGATGCTTGCGGAGTCTGTCCGTCATGTGTGAAATTCAATAAGCTGGTTCACCCGGATGTTCATTTCGTTTTTCCGGTAGTAAAAAACGGGAGAAGCGATGACTACATTGTAGAATGGAGAAAATTGGTGTTAAACAATCCCTATTTTACCATCAATCATTGGCTGAACGAAATAAATGCAGAAAATGCACAGGCCGTAATCTACACCAAAGAGAGTGATGAGATCATGAAAAAGCTCAGCCTTAAATCCAGCGAGGGCGGATTTAAGATTACACTCCTCTGGCTGCCGGAAAAGATGCAACAGGCTTGTGCCAACAAGTTATTGAAACTGCTGGAAGAACCACCCGAAAAGACAATCTTCCTTTTGGTCTCGGAAGCTCCCGATTTAATTCTCCAAACGATATTGAGCCGCACGCAACGCTTCAATCTACGTAAAATTGAGGAAGAGTGTATGGCCGAGGCTTTACAAAGCAAATACGGGATCCAGCAGGCAACCAGTATTTCGATCGCCCACCTGGCCAACGGAAACTTTATCAAAGCCCTCGAGACAATTCACCTGAATGAAGAGAATCAGTTGTTTTTCGAACTGTTTGTCAGTTTGATGCGACTCTCTTACCAACGGAAAATCCGGGAAATGAAATTATGGAGTGAACAAGTGGCAGGTATGGGACGCGAACGCCAGAAAAATTTTCTGGAATACTGCCAACGAATGATCCGGGAGAATTTTATCTACAACCTACACCGGAAAGAGTTGACTTATATGACATTAGAAGAACAGAACTTCGCTACACGGTTTGCCCCTTTTGTCAACGAACGAAATGTAATGGGCATCATGGATGAACTGAGTGAAGCTCAAAAACATATTGAACAGAACGTAAATGCTAAAATGGTATTTTTCGACTTCTCGCTGAAGATGATCGTACTGTTAAAGCAATAACTTTAAAATAAAGTATATGGAATTTAAACTGCATAATGGGAGCGGAGGTCTTTGTTGTAAAAGCTGTTCCCGACAAGATAAAAAACTAAATACCTATGATTGGCTGGCCGACATACCAGGCAATGCAGAGGAGAGTGATATGGTAGAAGTTCAATTTAAGAACACCCGTAAAGGCTACTACCGTAACAGTAACAAAATCAAATTGGAGAAGGGCGATATCGTAGCTGTAGAAGCTACTCCGGGACACGATATTGGTACTGTCACCCTGACAGGACGATTAGTCCCCCTCCAGATGAAAAAGGCAAACTTTAAACAGGATGCCGAAATCAAGCGTATCTACCGCAAAGCAAAAGCTGTAGATATGGAGAAATATGAAGAAGCAAAAGCCAAAGAACATACCACAATGATTCGTGCACGGCAGATAGCAGCCAGTCTGAATCTGGATATGAAAATTGGTGATGTAGAATATCAAGGAGACGGCAATAAAGCTATCTTTTATTATATCGCCGACGAACGCGTAGACTTCCGCCAATTGATTAAAGTACTGGCCGAAGCTTTTAGAGTACGTATCGAAATGAAGCAAATCGGTGCACGGCAGGAAGCCGGACGCATCGGCGGTATCGGCCCTTGCGGACGTGAGTTATGCTGTGCCACCTGGATGACCAGTTTTGTATCCGTATCAACCAGTGCGGCAAGGTATCAGGATATTTCACTGAATCCTCAAAAGTTGGCCGGACAGTGTGCCAAGTTAAAATGTTGCCTGAACTATGAAGTGGACTGCTATGTAGAAGCACAAAAACGTCTGCCCTCAAGAGAAATCGAACTGGAAACCAAAGACGGAACCTATTACTTCTTCAAAGCAGATATCCTCAGTAATCAGATTTCGTATTCAACCGACAAAAACTTTGCAGCAAACTTAGTGACCATTAGCGGAAAACGTGCATTCGAAGTGATAGGGCTGAACAAAAGAGGTATTAAACCGGACAGTCTGTTGGAAGCCGAACGCAAACCGGAACCTAAAAAGCCTGTTGATTTGCTGGAGCAGGAAAGCTTGACGCGTTTCGACCGTGACCGCCGCCGTAACGCCAAAGACGGAAATGGAAAGGACGAAGGCGGAAACGGAAACCGGAAAAAGAAAAAGAAGAATAATAACCGCCCGCAACAAGCTACCAATGGCGAAACACAGAGTTCACAGCCCACTCCGATTAATGCACAGGAGAACAACGGTTCTCAGCCTGTACAAAACCAACAGCGTACACGTGGTGAACGTCCGAAAAACAATAATCGCAACAACAACCAACCACGTAAAAATAATGAGTCTCGTGAACCGCGTAGCAACGAGAACCGGGAAACGCGTAAAAACGAACCCCGTGAACAGCGCCCTCCTCGCGAACCACGCGGACCACGCAACAATGAACAACCTAAACGTATCGAGAAAGCTCAGGAAAATGAAAAGCCTGCTCAAGAATAGCATTTGCATGCTCCTTACCACATGGGTTCTGACTGCATGTGACGAAAATACTGTGTATCACTCTTACCAATCCACTCCCCCGGATGGATGGAAGAAGAGTGATACACTCTTTTTCAACGTGCCTCTAAAAGATTCCCTAGCCAACCTGCGACTGTCCGTTGGTGTACGCAACAGCAGTAACTACCCTTATCAGAACCTGAATATCCTCATCCATTATAATCTGGAAGATTCAACTGTATGGAAGACAGATACCCTGAAGTTTATACTGACTGACCGGGAAGGTAAATGGACAGGAACCGGCTGGGGAAGTCTCTACCAATCGGCACTCCCTTTGAAGGACTGCTTTGTCAAACATCCCGGCAACTATACTTTCAAGATAGTACACGAAATGAAGAATGAACAACTAACCGGGATCAGTGATGTGGGATTGAAAATAGAACATTTATAGCCGTCTGCTACGCCCCGCATCGATACGCAGAAAGATAAAAAGCAGAATCGTAAATCCCCATAAAGATGACCCGCCATAACTAAAGAAAGGCAACGGAATACCGATTACAGGGGTCAGACCAAGTACCATTCCGATGTTAATAAACAAATGGAACAGGAAAATGCTCACAACCGAATAGCCATAAACCCGCCCGAAAGTAGAAGTCTGCCGCTCTGACGTCGCTATAAGACGGAGTATCAATGCCAAGAAAAGCAAAAGAACGGCTGCCGAACCAACAAACCCCTGTTCTTCACCCACAGTACAGAAAATGAAATCGGTATCTTGTTCGGGCACATATTTCAACTTGGTTTGTGTACCATTCAGAAAACCTTTACCCGTCAACCCTCCGGAACCAATCGCAATCTTCGACTGGTTAACGTTGTAACCGGCTCCGGCCAAGTCCTCTTCCATCCCCAACACCACTTTTATACGAATCTGCTGATGAGGTTCAAGAATGTTGTCGAACACATAATCACTTGAATAAAGAAAACCGATAGAACCCAAAGCAAACAATCCGATCAAAAGATAGGCACGTTGCCGTTCGCTCAAAGATAAGTAAAGTAGATAACCTATGGTCACCACACAAAGCCCCCACTCCACCCAAACCAAATTGAATGGAGAGAGATACTCAGAAACGAGATAAGCGATCAGCAGCACAAGCAAACTACCGCCTATCATATTCCGTACAGGTTCCCACTTTTTCCTATACACCCAAACCATGAAACCGGCAAATAAAAGTATCATCAACAACACGGCAAACTCTCCGATAGGCGTAGGCGTATCGGCTATAAATACCTGATCGAAACGAATACCGACCACAAAATAGACTACGGCACATACTCCCGAAAACAAAACTACTCCAGGCATACCCTCGCGATATAGCACCAAGAAGAAGGCAAGATAGACCAATGCCGAACCGGTTTCTTTCTGCAAAATAATCAGCAACATCGGAAGTAAAATAAAAGCTACCAAGGGTAAAAAGCACTTCCACTTCTTGATATTAAATGAATAGGCATTCATAAACTTTGCCAGAGCCAAAGCTGTGGCAAATTTTGCAAACTCCGCCGGCTGCAGACTGACCGGACCTAATATTAACCACGAACGGGAACCTTTCGTATCGGGTGCAATAAAAATGGTTACGATCAACAGAAGAATCATACCTATATATATCAGGTATGCAAACATATCGTACATTCGTTCTTCAAGCATCAGGAGTATAAAACCAAGCCCAAAGGAACAGATAATCCACACAAACTGCCTACCGGCACGTGTTGAAAAGTCCAGAAAGTCACGATCACCATAATCATAACTGGCACCGCACACACTAAACCATCCACCGATTATAAGGAGCAGGTAAATGACGATCGTTACCCAATCCAATGTTTTCCATAAACTAACGCTCCTCGTTTCCATACATAATCACTCTATTACTATATTCTTCTGCACGTATCTCATTCTCCGGAGAGAGTTTCCCTTTTAAATATTGTTCCATCATCAATGCTCCGATCGGTACTCCGTAGACTGCGCCAAAACCACCATTCTCAACATATACGGCGATGGCTATCTTTGGGTTATTCATGGGAGCAAATCCCATAAAAACGGAGTGGTCATGTCCTCGGTTCTGCGCCGTACCGGTTTTGCCACATACTTCAACGTCCGGTAAAATGGCTCCTGCTACCCGGCAAGTACCTCCTGTGACCGCAGCACGCATGCCTGTAACCACATCTTCATAGTGCTTCCGGTCGATAGAGGTTTTTCTGGGAACCCGATAGAGGCTGTCGAGCTGTTCATCTTGAATTTCCTTCACAATATGTGGAGTAATAAAATGTCCCCGATTGGCTATTGTCGCACCCAAATTGGCTATCTGCAAAGGAGTTGCCAGAATCTCTCCCTGGCCAATTGCGATACTGATCACCGTCAACCCATTCCAACGTCCACGATAGGCCTTGTCATAAAACTGAGCATTAGGAATCAATCCCCGCTTTTCACCCGGTAAATCCACCCCGAGTTTATAGCCAAAACCCTGAGACACCATGTGGTCTTTCCATACAGTAATGGCATTTTGTGAAGAGCCATACTTGCGATCGCCAAACATCCGGAACAAGCCCCAACAAAAATAAGAGTTACATGAAGTCGCAATGGCCGGTATTAGCGGCAACGGCGAACCATGGGCATGACATCCCACATGCAAACTCCCGTAATTGAACCCATGAGCACAAGGGAAAGCCGGCGTATTGGTCTGAATAATCCCTTCTTGTAAGAAAGTCAGCGCTTGTGCCGTTTTAAACGTCGATCCCGGAGGATATACTCCCATAATCGAACGGTTTAACAAAGGTTTCATCGGATCTCTCTGGAGCATCAAGTGGTTCTTTCCGCGCTGACGGCCAATCATCAGTCTCGGATCAAAATCGGGTGAAGAAACCATGCAAAGTATTTCTCCCGTCTCCGGTTCGATAGCAACAATACTCCCGATTTTATTTTTCAACAAGCGTTCTCCCAACATCTGGAGATCGATATCGATTCCGAGCTTCAGGTTCTTTCCGGGTATCGGACGCTTATCATACTTTCCATCCATATAATGTCCCTGTATACGTCCATGCGCATCCCTCAACAATACCTCAACGCCCTTTTCACCCCGTAAATAAGATTCATATGATTTTTCAATACCCTGTTTCCCGATATAGTCTCCCCGGATGTAGTAATCATCATTTTCGATGTCTTTCATTGATACTTCACCAATATCACCAAGCACATGGGCAGCGGAGTTATAGCTATATTGACGAATGGTACGTCGCTGGATATAGAATCCGTGAAACTTAAATAGCTTCTCCTGAAATACGCCACATTCTTCTGCCGAAAGTTGAGACATGAATACCTGATTGGTATAGCGTGAATAACCGGGATTCCTGCGACGATCTTTCATATCGCTCATTATCTTCAGAAACTGTGCACGAGTGATATTCAGCGTCTGGCACAAGTCGAGTGTATCGAGGTTCTCAACTTCCTTCGGCACCATTGTTATATCATACGCAGGCTGATTAAACACTAACAGTTTATCATTCCGGTCGTACATTGCCCCACGTGACGGGTACTGAATCTTATTCAGGAAAGCATTACTGTCGGCATTTTTTTTATAGTCATCAGTAGCTATCTGGAGAGAAAACAGACGCAGCAGATAAATCAGGACAATAGCCAATGCTACTCCGCCGATCACATATTTCCGTTTCTCTAAAACATAATCTTTTGCCATACCTATCTCCTCACTCCTTCAACAGCCATAATACAGGTTATAGTCAAAATGGTGCTCGACACCACCCTTAACAGCAACAACGGTATGCTGGTAAATGAGAAGAACTCAAGAGTCAGTAACATAAAATGGTGAACAAAGACACTTACCACCAAATATTTAAGGAAAGAAGCAATTCCCATACTTTTCAGCGAAGGTACGATACTATCCAAAGTATCTCGAGGCGTAAACAAGCGAAGAAACAACGGACGTAGAAAAGCCAGTAGTACTGTCGCCGCCGCATTCATACCCGGGGTATTAGAAAAGATATCGATGGCAAGCCCCATACAGAAACCCCATACCATCAATTCGTTTCGGGAAGTACCGGAGTTAAATTTTAATATAAAATAAACGTATAGAAAAGGAGTAGCCACACCGGCTATGTGCACATTATTCAAGATCAGCACCTGAAGTAATATCAGACCGACAAACCATCCTACTCTATGTATATAGTTGATAATCATTGCGCCAAACTCTTTTGTTCCAACTCTTTTTGCTCTCTCTGACCAGTTCTTGCAATCACACGCACCTCACTCACCTTACCAAAATCCGTTGCCAGTTTTACCTTCAACAGATAGGAAAGGCCATCATTCGAATCGGCCATATCATCTACCGTACCAATCATAATACCTTCAGGAAAAACCGTGGAATAACCACTGGTCACAACTGTATCTCCCAAATTGAATTCGGCATGACGAGGCAAATCTTTCAAATAAGCATACCGGGCATCTCCATATTCCCACTTCAGGTAACCGAAATACTCACTACCCACAATTTTACAACTAATGCTGGATTTGCTGTTCAACACCGAAATCACCCGGGAATAGTGAGAAGAAGTTTCATATACGATGCCGACCACCCCATTACCGTCGACCACGCCCATCTCAGGACGGATGCCATCCTTCGATCCCCGATTCAGAGTGATGTAGTTATCTACCAGATTGAGACTGTTATTGATAACCCGGGCTTTGAAGATTTCATAGTCTGTATCCGACAAGTTTCGGATACTATTCAGCTCGGTTGAGTCAGAGAGATGTTTTACTAATGCATTCTCCAGATTGCGGTTCTGCTGCTCCAACTCCATGATGCGATCCAATAAATCCTCATTGACCGACTTCAGATGGAAATAAGAAGTTATTCCACCGGATACTTCATATACTTTGCCGGCAACTACATTGGCCGAACTGAAATAAACACTGTGTTGGTAGTGGTTAAAGCGAAATAACAAAACAAAACTGATCACCTCCAACAGAATGAAGAGGAACCAGTGATTATATTTCAAAAGAAAGTTCAGTAAATTCCGCATAAAGACATATAAGTTACAAACTACGATCTACGAGCCACAAGTTCGTGCAGCAACTTACGCAACTGCCTCTCACTTATAGCTCGTAAACCGTAGTCAATTATTTATCTCATCAAGAATGAGAAACGGTCTACATTCTTCAATGCAACCCCTGTACCTTTAGCTACTGCATGCAACGGGTCTTCTGCAATGTGGAAAGGAATATTTATCTTATCAGTCAGACGTTTGTCCAAGCCACGAAGCAGCGCTCCACCACCGGCCAAATAGATTCCATTATGCACAATATCGGCATACAGTTCAGGAGGTGTATTCTCTAACGCACTCAGAATAGCTGTTTCTATCTTCGAGATTGATTTCTCAAGACAGTGTGCCACTTCCTGGTAGCATACCGGCACTTCCATCGGAAGTGCAGTGATACGGTTCGGTCCGTGAACGATATAATCTTCAGGAGCATCCTCACCCAGTTCGGTCAAAGCAGCACCCACATTTATCTTAATACGTTCGGCCATACGCTCACTGACTTTCACGTTATGCTGGCGGCTCATGTATTCCTGAATATCGGCAGTCAGATCATCTCCCGCTATACGAATAGAGTTGTTCGAAACAATACCTCCCAATGAAATTACAGCAATCTCGGTAGAACCACCACCTATATCAACAATCATGTTTCCTTCCGGTGCTTCTACATCCTTTTCTACAATGACAGCTGCTGCACCTTTTTCTGCAACCTGCTCTATATATGTATGTCCATCAGACACTGCTCCGCTGATACATACAAATACACTGCCTTTTTCAATCTTTCTTGAATCATATACTAATGTAGAAATCTCTACATCTTCACTTCCTTGCACGAGGGTATATTCTGAACGTTCTAATAATTCTTTTAATATCATGTTCTATCTCCAATAATTCTTCTGTCTTTCTACTCTTAATCGTCAATTCCTGTAAGATCGATCTCGCCATCAAACACTGTTGTTGCTGGTCCTGTCATAAAGATCGTATCTTTTTCTTCATCATATTCGATCTGAAGATCTCCACCTAAAAGATGTACCAAGACTTTCTTTCCTGTTTTCTTATTCAGATAAGATGCATAAGCACTTGCACAGGCTCCTGTTCCGCAGGCAAGAGTTTCTCCTGCACCTCTCTCCCATACACGCATCTTTACGGTATGACGGTCGATCACCTGAACAAACTCCGCATTCACACGGTTCGGAAATACTTCATGATGCTCGAACATTGGATGATTTTCAAACTTTGGTCCGATCTTCTCAATGTCGATATCTGCAACAGAATCTACAAATACAACTCCATGTGGATTTCCCATAGAAATACATGTGATATTATATTCTTTTCCATCAACGATCACTGGCTGATCGATCACTTCATCAAGATCATCATAGATTGCAGGAATCTGTGAAGCTTTTGTGATCGGTGCTTCCATATCAACTTTCACCCATGTCACTTTGCCGTCTTCGACTGTAAGGTCTAATTCTTTAATTCCACCTTTTGTCTCGATCGTGATCGTTGTTTTATCTGTCAGTCCATAATCATAGACATATTTTGCAATACAGCGGACACCATTTCCGCACATGGCTCCTTCTGAACCATCAGAGTTATACATGGCCATTCTAAAATCAGCTTTATCTGATGGACAGATACAGATCATTCCATCAGAACCAATTCCAAAATGCCGGTCACTGATAAATTTTGCCACTTTATTTGGGTTATTGATCTTTTCTTCTAAACAGTTTACATATACGTAGTCATTGCCACAACCGTGCATCTTTGTAAATTTCATGATTACTTTTCCTTTCCATAACCTAGACCCGGATTCTCATAATCTCCTCTTTGCTTTTTCTTCTCCACATAGGTACCCCAG
>ERZ772902.2264-NODE-2264-length-11462-cov-6.969668_pt1 | contig 11462 bp, 13 predicted proteins | sample MGYA00511470_ERZ772902 | MGnify/ENA primary metagenome ERZ772902 (study PRJEB29015, sample SAMEA2737717) | human gut metagenome | biome: human gut; feature: human-associated habitat; material: faeces | place: China | collected 2012 ... | reverse complement strand
TTTATGCTGCGGCTCGATATAGAACCAACTTTCCTGATAACCCATAATTTCCTCCAATTTCTATTGGTTTTACCGCTCCAACTGCGGTCTGCGGCGCTCCGGCGGCCTTTGATCCTCGTCCGGCTCGGCGTCTACGATCTCAGGCTCCTTGTGGTCTAAATTCAGCAGGGTGTTCAATTCCTCCAGCCGTGCCGTTTTGGTGTTCAGCTCTGCCTCGCGGGGAAACGGCTTTTGTACCTCTACCTTTGCGGTTTCCAACTGCGTTTGCAGATTGGAAAGTTGCTCCCGGCAAGCCTGCTCCTTGATGGGCAGTCCCTCCAGTGCATTGTCCATGCGCTGCAAATTGCCAAACACATCGGTTCCCAGCGTAACGGTATGGCGGAGCTGCCCGATCATGGTCAGGCGGTACTCCCGCGCGAAGGTATCAAAGGCCAGCTCCAGTGTCAGGCCGCGATACCGTAACCGGGCCTGCCGGTGGATTCTTATTCGGTTTGACTTAACACATCACTGTCAGCCGTTTGTCAAATAATTGTGTTTCCCGCACGGGGTTTTCCCTTGATTTTGCCCTTATCAGCTCACGCGGTCAAGGGTAACAGCGTATAAAGGAAGATAATTTGGGATGGTTTTGATTTCTCAATAAATTCAGTAATTTCAATGCTTTGCGCCGATTTTGACGGTTGTTTATAACCGCCAATAACGGGTGAAATACTTGGGCGGTGCGAATTCAAATTTGTTAACTGCTCGGTGGTCTGCCAAATAGTGCCGCCCTTGAAGGTCTGGGGCGATTCCGTCAGCAGCGACCACATTTCCGTCATTTTATTGGTCCAGACGCCAAAGGCGTTGGTCAGATTTTCTACGATCCAGTTGTTGTCCAAGTCCCCTCGCCCCAAATTGTAATGACGTTGTATTGACATTTCTGATTTTTGGTATATGCTGAGATTGAGGTGAATGCTATGAGCACGATCAATGTCACATCTGCACCTAAGACCGCAACCTTTCAAATGCGGATCAATCCAGAAGTCAAACAGCGTGTGGAGGAGATTTACGCCCGCCAGGGCCTTTCCTTTACCGATGCCGTTAATATCTTCATTCAGCAATCCCTAAACATGGAGGGCCTGCCATTTCTGGCTTCGCCTGAAAATGCCGAATATATGAAGGCGAAAGCCATGCGCCGCCTGTTGGATGAAGCGGAAAAAGGCTGGAAATCCGCTGAAAAGGATGGCTGGGTTTCTGAGGAAGATGCTTACCGCACCCTTGGGGTAACGGAATGAAGCTAAGATATACGCCGGAGTCGCTATGCGACCTCCAGGAGATCAAACGGTATATCAAAAGTGAGCTTCACAACCCCGCCGTTGCCAGTTGGATCACAAAAGCCATCCTCGATGGCTGTGCCCAGCTCAAGCAACTTCCTAAAATGGGTGTTTCCATTGGAGCAAAGACCGGCTATGAAACCGATCTGCGGATGCTGGTGGTGGAAAGCTATATTGCCCTCTACCGCATTGAAACGGAAACTGTTTCTGTTGGCCGTATCATCAACGCCCGGCAGGACTATATCCGCATTCTGTTGGGAGAAGTTACCCCTTGACACTCCCCATGACTGGAGTCAGGGGATTCTTGGTTCAGCGGCCGCAGCCCGCACTAGCGGGGTCATACATGGTCTCCCCAAGCGGATAGGTTCTGGCGGGTCCCACCCTACCATGTGTACGAGAAAGCTGTATCAGGCAGCGGGTGTCCGTTTCCTGAGCCCTTCTTTGAGAATATTCTGTGCCGCATTGATGTCGCGGTCGTGGAGCGCCCCGCATTCCGGGCACTCCCAGAGCCGAACCTGAGGTCTTTGGCCTCTTTGCTGCGGTAACCACAGCAACCGCAAGTCTGACTGGATGGGAAGAACCTGTCGATAACAACGAGTTCCTTTCCATACCAGTCGGCTTTGTAGGTAAGCTGTCGGCGGATTTCACCCCATGAGGTGTCAGCGATATGGAGCGCGAGTTTGTGGTTCCACATCATGTTCTTCCCCGACTGCGGGTTCTGGGCAAAGGCTGAAAACACCCACAGCGGCCTGTATGGGAAAACTGTCCCCCGCCATCCGGTAACGGCTTGCCTTTTTCCGTCAGGATTGGTATACTAAGCTTAGATTTTTTCATTCCGCGGGAAGGGGAAGCGTCATGCTGCATCAGGCTTTTAACGAAGTATACACCAAATTCAAGCTTCACTTTTATCAGGAGATCTTCCGCCGGTTTCAGGACCGAGAAGCCAGTCTCACCACGGTGGAGACCTTCTGCATGGAGAGCATCATGGCGCTGGGGCGGCCTACGGTGAACGAGTTCGCCACCTTCATGTGCATCTCCCCTCCCAACGCCGCCTATAAGGTGAACAGTCTGGTGAAAAAGGGCTACATCCGCAAGGTCCAGTCCCCCTCGGACCGCCGGGAATTCCATCTGGAGGTCACCCAGAAGTATATCGATTACTACAACATCTCCTCCAACTATATGTCGGAGGTCATGGACCGCATCATGGCCCGCTTCTCCCCGGAGGACTGCGGCAAGTTAGAGGAGATCCTCACGGTGGTCAGCCGGGAGCTGATGCCGGAGGTCCCCCTGCCGGAACGCACGGAGGAGTGACCCCCCCTGCTTCGCCCTTATCCAGCACCGCTTCGGCGGTGCTGTTTTTTTCTGAATTCAGCATCCCTTTTCCGACAAGCCGGGCGGGTTGTCTATTGTGTTCCCCGCCCAAACGCAATATAATGGGGAAAAACAAAGGAAGGCGGATGGCACATGAATACCCTGATCGAACTGTATGATGAACGAGCCATCGAGAATATTCTGGCGCCGGATATGTTCCGCCCCCGGCGCATCGTCTACCTCTGCCCCGGTGAGATCGCCCAGGACCGCACCCGGCAGGAGACTCTGGCCGCCTTTTTCCGGCGGCGGGGCTGGGAGCCGGAGCTGATCTTCGTGGAGACCAGCCGGTTCAAGGCTGACCGCATCCTGCGGCAGCTGTTCACCATCGGAGAGAAGTACCCGGACTGCGCCATCGACGTCACCGGCGGCAGCGACGCGGCCCTGTTCGCCGCAGGGATGTTCGCTGCCCAGAAGGGCGTGCCCGCCTTCACCTACTCCCGGAAGAAAAACCGCTTTTACGACATTTCCGGCGCGGCCTTTGCCGATGAGCTGCCCTGCGGTCTGACCTATTCCATTGAGGATTTCTTCCTCATGGCCGGCGGCACGCTGCTACCCGGACGGGTGGACAATCAGATCCTGTCCCAATACCTTTCGGACTTCGACCCTTTTTTCGACTGTTTCCTCCAATTCCGCCAGGATTGGCCCAACATCATCTCCTATATCCAGCGGATCTCCCCCTCGGAATACGGCCAGACCCCGCCCCTGTCCGTACAGGGGGGCTACACAGTAAAGGGCGAGCGAGGCTCCCGCAACACCGCCAACGAGGACGCGCTGCGGGAACTTGCCCGTATCGACTTCATTCAGGAGCTGGAGATCGTCCCCGGCCAGCAGGTGTCCTTCCGGTTCCGGGATCTGAACACCCGGGCGTGGCTGCGGGACGTGGGCAGTGCGCTGGAATTGTATGCCTACAAGGCCTGCGTGGATTCCGCCATTTTCCATGACGTTATCAGCAGCGCCGTGGTGCGGTGGGATGAGGTACTGGGCCACGGCAGCGTCTCCAACGAGATCGACGTCATGGCCGCCCGGGGCGTGATCCCCCTGTTTTTAAGCTGCAAGGCCTGCGACATCAAGACAGAGGCCCTGAACGAGCTGGCCATCCTCCGGGACCGCTTCGGCGGCAAGGGTGCCAAGGCGGCCATCGTCACCACGGAGGTCTGCAACGCCGCCGCCCGTCACCGGGCCGCCCAGCTGGGCATCGCCGTCATTGATCTGGAGGAACTGAAAACCGGCCAGATCGTCCACCGGCTAAAGGTCATTATGAAGGCGGAATGAGCCGTATTGGGCGCAGACAGCTTTTCATCCCCGTCCGGGCAAAGCCGGACGGGGGGATTGTATTCGTTTGGCTTTTCCGCCTGCTCCGCGGAACGTTGATTGAAGTGTCTGCACGGTCAAATATTGTATAGGACGCAGCAAAGATGTCGGTAAGTCCGATTTTTTCTTCATTTTCGAATAGTTTTTCCTTGTCAGTATACAGTCCGTCCTATATAATGGATTGATTAAGCATTGCTTGATGGGCGGCATGGGGATATATAATCAGGAGGAATCACTATGAAGCACGATTTCAAGTATGTCAAGAAGGACGATCCCCAACTCAGAACTGTATACGCGGATGCAGTAAGCCTGATTAGAGAGGTGCAGGACGCAGTGCGGGATCGGTTTACCTTCCAATATCGGGCAGTAGGCAGCTATTCCAGAAATATGGTCACATATGATGCAAAATCCAACACAGGCTATGACCTTGATTTTGATCTCATTGTGAACGATGACGACGAGAGATATACCGCAAAGAAAATCAAAGAGTTCCTGCGAGCAGCGATGAACCAGGCTGCAAAAAAGTACGGCTATGATTTCCCGGAAGACTCTACCCGTGTTTTAACGATGAAGTGTAAGGATCGGAAAAACTCCAAAATCCTGCACAGCATAGATTTTGCCATCACAAACGAATATACGGATGAGGATGGGGTTGACAGGCGGGCACATATTCACTTTGACAAGAAAACGAACCAATATATTTGGTGTGAACAGCCGAGCGGCGCATATAAGCTGCCGGAACGAATCGCTATGCTCAAGTCTGAACAACTCTGGAGCGAATTAAGAGAGCATTATCGGAAAAAGAAAAACGAAAATGATAACCCTAAGCTGCATTCGCGGCAATTATTCTCCATGGCGGTTAATGACCTAATTTTGAAATACGGTCTGGAGAGTGAAGGTGAGCAAGAAGATCCCGTCTATGCCGGGCAAAACGGAGTTCAAGCGATCTGCTTAGGTATATGTTCTCTCCCGTATGGGGAACATTGATTACCAAAAGGAGAACCAGCCATGAAAGTCAAGCGGAACACCCTGTTGCTCATCGCCGCCCTGCGCCGGGGCGCGGCCCGGCAGTTCGATTCCCATTACGCCCCCTGGGGCACGGGAGGCCTCTCGCCGGAGGATGAAAACTACGGCGGCATCGCCATTGATCTGGCGGCACTCCGGACCTGGACGGTGGCAGAGGAAAACTTCTCTCTGGATCTCGCCAGGTTCTGCCCCAACGGGGACGGCACCTTCACCGCCTTCCAGCCCGTCGCCTCCATCGCGGGGGGCAGCGGGTGGTATTATGAGCCGGTGCTCGTGGAGCCCGGCCCCGGCAACTGGGCGGACGGCGGCCCCCAGGCCGAGGATGCCTTTGTGTCCGCGTGGCTCACCGATGACGGCGTATCGGTCTCTTTTTCCAAGAGCCAGTCGAGGGATTTCCCGGACAGCGAGACCTACCGCAGAGCCTACGGCTTCGCGTATGACACGGAGTACCCCGTGGCCGGGTGCTACGGCGACTATCAGGACATTTTCGTAGGTGCCAGCGGACAGGATTTCTGCCCCTACGTGTTCCTCCTCACCACGGAGGACACGGTGGAGTACATCGACATCTTCGGCGGTCTCTGGCACGGATGCCTCTGCTCCGGCGGCCCGCTCTACGATTTCCGGGACATCGTGGGCTTTGAGTCCGGTGTCTATGAGGACGGCTTCAGCGGCGGCTACGAGACCGTGTACGCCGTGGACAAAAACGGCAGGAAATACGATATGCCCGCCTGTATCACGGCGCAGGGGAACGCCATACCCAGCTACGCCGCCGGAAAGTGGTGCGCCAATGGGTATCACAGCGTGGACGGCGGCGCCTCCTATGAGGGCGTCTACTATCTGAGCATCCACGAAAACAGTCTCGTGGAGATCAACGACGTTATCGTGAGCATCGACGCGCCCCTTCAGATCGCCGGCTACTGCACCTATTTAGGCACCACGGAGCTGGGCATGGTCTACCAGTTCGGCCTTTACAGCGGCGACCAACTCCGGGAGGGCACCTTCGCCCTTGACCTCTACAACACGGACTACGGCGAGATGACCGTTACGCCCATCTCCGGCGTCAACCTCTTTGACGCCCCCGAGGGCGGCTACACCGTCTTTACCCGGCTGTAACGCCAAGCACAGGCTATTTTTAGGAAAAGTGCTGCGGTTCAAATGAACCGCAGCACTTTTTTGAAAACAATTGCTTGCACTCCGGCAGGTGCAAGGTTATAATCCCAAGCAGTAAGTTTCAACAAAGGATATCCCGTTTTGCGAAGGAGCGCACATTCTATGAAAATCATTGTAACAGACGGCTACGTGGAAAACCCCGGCGACCTGAGCTGGGCTCCGCTGGAAGCCTTGGGTGAGGTGACATACTATGACCGCATCGGCCTGACCGATGAGGATGAAACCATCCGCCGGATCGGTGACGCGGAGATCGCCGTCATCAACAAGGCCCCCGTGACCCGGAAGGTCATTGACAGCTGCCCCAACCTGAAGCTCATCACGGTGCTGGCCACCGGCTACAACGTGGTGGACGTGGCCTATGCCAAGGAAAAGGGCATCCCCGTGTGCAACGTGCCCAACTACGGCGGCTATTCCGTCAGCCAATTCACCATCGCCCTGATGCTGGAAGCCTGTCTCCACATCGGCCACCATGACCGCACCGTCCATGAGGGCAAATGGCAGAACAGCCCGGACTGGTGCTACTGGGACTATCCTCTCGTCGAGCTGGCAGGCAAGACCTTCGGTCTGCTGGGCTGCGGCCGTATCGGGATCCACACCGCCGAGGCCGCCAAGGGACTGGGGATGCACGTCATCGCCTACAACCGCTCCCAGTCTCAGGCCGCTAAGGATCTGGGGGTGGAATTTGTGGATCTGGACGGCCTGTTTGCCCGGTCCGACGTGCTGGCGCTCCAAATGCCCTTAGCGGACTTCAACGTGGGGATCATCAACAAGGAGAACATCGCCAAGATGAAGGACGGCGTTATCATCCTCAACAACAGCCGGGGACAAATGGTGGTGGAGCAGGATCTGACGGACGCCCTGAACAGCGGCAAGGTGGCCTTCGCCGGGCTGGACGTGGTCTCCACGGAGCCGATCCGAGCCGACAATCCCCTGCTGACGGCGAAAAACTGCATCATCACCCCGCACATGTCCTGGGGCTCTCAGGGCAGCCGCCAGCGGATCATGGACTGCACGGTAAACAATATCAGGGCGTTTCTGAATGGAACGCCGGAAAATGTGGTAAATCCGTAAGTTTTCCGGCAGAATGCCGATTTTTGAAAGGGGAATCTGACGATGGACAGCAAAACCCTGCAAACCCTCCGCCGGGATGCGGAGAATATCTGCCGCAGCGCCATTGAAGCCTCGGTGCCGGACGCCGCCATCCAGCGGGCGCTGGCCCAGCTGCCCCCCTGTCAGGGGCGGACGGTGCTGGTCTCCATCGGCAAAGCCGGGTGGCAGACCGCCAAGGCCGCTTACGATGCGCTGGACAGCACCATTGAGCATGGTGTGGTGGTAACAAAATACGGCCACAGCCAAGGCCCCATCGGTGATCTGGCCATTTACGAGGCGGGCCATCCCGTTCCGGATGAACATTCCGTCCGGGCCACGGAGGCGGCGCTGGCGGCGGTCAGCGGCCTCTGTGCAAAAGACCGCGTGCTGTTTCTGGTGTCCGGAGGGGGCTCCGCCCTGTTTGAACGCCCTCTGGTGCCTCTGGCGGAGCTGGAGGACATCACCGGCCAGATGCTGGCCTGCGGTGCGGACATCACCCAGATCAACACCATCCGCAAGCGGCTCTCCGGCGTCAAGGGCGGGCGGTTCGCCCAGCTCTGCGCCCCGGCCCATGTGTATGCCATCCTCCTCTCCGACGTCATCGGAGATCCCCCGGATATGATCGCCTCCGGCCCCGCCTATCCGGACAGCACCACAACGGCGCAGGCCATGGCCCTTGTGAGCCGGTACGGTCTGACCCTCAGCCCCCAGGCGCTGGACTTGCTGGAGCAGGAACCGCCCAAGGTGCTGGATAACGTCACCACGGTCATCACCGGCAGCGTGGCCCAGCTCTGCCGGGACGCGGCGGCCCGTGCGGAAGCGCTGGGCTACCGGACCTGCCTTCTGACGGACCGGCTCCAATGCGAGGCCAGGGAAGCGGGCCGCTTCCTGTCCGCCATGGCGGGGACCCACGCCGGAAAGGGCGAAAAAACCGCCTATATCTTAGGCGGCGAGACGGTGGTCCACCTGACGGGCCACGGCCTGGGCGGACGGAATCAGGAATTGGCGCTGGCAGCGGCGGAAGGACTGGCAGGCCTGAAAGCTGTGGTGGCCTCCGTCGGCTCTGACGGCACCGACGGTCCCACGGATGCGGCCGGCGGCATCACCGACGGCGCCACGGCGGACGCTCTGGCCGCTCTGGGCATTTCCATCGACAAAACGCTGGCGAACAACGATGCTTATCACGCCCTGAAAGCCTGCGGCGGGCTGATCGTCACCGGACCTACCGGCACCAATGTCAACGACATCACCGTGCTGCTGGTGTGACCCCCTCCCCTGCCGGCAGGCGTTGGACCGCAGCCGGTTGCAATCAAAATTGAGATGTTCGCCTCGTATTGGCAAAAAGTCAGCCACGGATTTGAGTACCAGAGGGTACCCTGATCCGTGGCTGTTTTCTGTTGTGTAATATCTGACGCTCTTCCAAGCTGACAAAAGGAAGCACCAGTTTCAAAAGAGCCAGCTATGCTTTCGCTTCTGTTCGAGCAGCACACGCTCTACCCTTTGGAGCTTATCTGGGGAATATGTTTCCGTCAACAGTTCCAGTTCTGCCCGCAGTTCTTCGTGCGGTATATGAAAGGTGAGCTGCCTGCCATAGAGTTGCTCTGCTGCCGTCACCTGCTCCACGTGATCCGAATCAAAAGGCTTCGCCTTTACTCGCTCAATGCAGGTATACAGATCATCGGCAAAAGGGTAGTCATTCAAATCTGAAAGAAGAGAGAGTCCATTATCGAAAATTGGGCAAAGTCGAAATGTCTTGGTTTCTTCATTTCGTAATACGGCAAGGTTGTTTGTGTGTCGATCCTCATTGAGTGTCAGGCAGTCCAATTCAAGAATAGAGGTAAGATATGCTCCCACACCGGTCAGATTTGTAACACGCTCAACAAAATCAACTGTGTAGGCTATACGAGCTGTCGGTGAATCGACCCTTGTAAGCGTTTGGGCAAGTCCGCGGCCTTCATAGGCACGATGGAGCCGTTCAAATGGAATCAGCATTTCGCCCTTGCGCATGAAATCACGGCTGGAGCATCCCGATACTACCTTACCGTTATAGTGAATGCGCACCGGCTGATAGCTCACGAAGTCATCCGCGTCAGACCATGCAAGCAGCCTCGAAACGATTATTTCGGAAAGGGCCTCGTATCCCATGTGGTCTGCTTTGTACCAATTCCCCGCCTGTTTCCATTTTGGCTGGTCCCCTTTTGAGGTGTGGCCTTCGCTTCTAATGTTCTCTTGACCCGTAAAATCAATGATCCGCATACCCAACCGCCTCCTCTCTCTTAGGCAGATAGCGAAATCTCAGCCACATTTCGTCATCAGCTAAACGCCCCTTCGTTTTTTCCGCGATCTGCAACGGATCATAATCCGTTAAACCCATTTCTTGAAGCAGTTCCTTGCAGTTGCCGCGTGTCTGAGGAAAGCAACGATCCCGTAAGAAATTTTCAAAGTCATTCCAAGTCGGGTCCTTGATCACGCCGAAGGCACGATGCAGAATATCATCTGTTTTATTCTGGATCACCACTTTCCGGTCGAGAAAGTTCACATCAATGACGGTACAAGGCTGTCTCCTGAACATATAAGTAAGACGCATTGTGCAGCCATCTCCTATGGATGTATTCAGATATCTCTCTACCGTTTGACGGGAGATCCTAAATTTCCTTGCCAATTCCTGCATGGATGCCCCAGCGTTACGCATCGTCCGCATTTTACGGATGTCTTCATCGGATGCTTTTCGCTTCCGGCCAGCATTGCGTGTGTTCTTTTTTTCATATTCTGCAGCGATTTTGCGGAGCGCGGCTTCATCGTCGGTACCAAACAGCTCTACACATAGCTTTCTATAGTCCACGGTCTCCCTCCTCTCAGTTGTATTATATGCAACAAATTTAATTATGATACATTATAGCATACTCCGAATGCCGTGTCAATTTCCATGTCCCTAGGCAATTAAAAATCTGGGTAGCTACATTTTGTTTTGAACTTTCGAATAATGGGTTGCCTCCACGAGGGGGCAAAGTGGATTTTTAAGGATTTTGAAAAACTAGGACAGCCCCTAGTGGAAGTAGACAGCCTTTTTTCGGTACAATCTAAGTGAAGCGATGAGCAAAACAGTTGGAAAGAGCAGCCCACAAACAGGCAAATGGGAAGCAAAAGAGCTTGGGGCATCTCAAGGGCGCAAAAACCATAGCGCGGTAAACCCCGCGCCTACAAAAGGTATGGAAAAGACAGATCAGGCGGAACGCCGAAGCTGTTTGGCAGAACGGTAGGAGTGAAAGCCGTGCAGAACAGCGGCCAGCGCAACCGCTAAAGCGGAGATGTGGGCCAGTGTGTTGAGGTTTGCCGCGCTTGCGCCGTTGCGCACCCATAATCGTTCCTGTCCAGACGCCTTAAAGCGGGAGTTGTATCTTTCACACTCTGTACGCAAGGCGTATGTTCTCTTGAAACAGAGGCAGCTGCGGTCAATGGAAAGCCTGTAATCCGTGGGGACGATCCTGTATTTAACGCAACCCCTGTTTTTCTTCCCGTTATTCCAGTTTTTGTGGTTACAAGGGCAAACGCCGGTTTTGGACTGACGGAATGGGCAGCAGAATTTCTGCCGGGTACGATTATTGTCGGTGGTTTTGCCATCTTTGTGCATAGCCAGTCCAGCATCACAGATCAAGTTACCTGCCGGAAGAGCTTTGCTCTTGGAATTGCGTTTTTTGAGGGGGATAAAAGCTTCCCCATCATAGACCGATTTCACGGTGTTGTAGATGCTTTTCGCGTCGTAGCCCTTATCCGCGAGAAAGGAACACCCCTGCAAAGGGAGGATCTGGTTGGCTGCGGCGAGGATGTCAACGGCAACTGTGGAATCCATGATGTTGGCTTGGGTGGTCAGCTCGTAGAGTGGCAGCCCGGAGATGCAGTCCACCAGCACATGGCTTTTGTATCCCCAGTAGAACTCATACCGCCGCTCATTGTGCTGGTTGGAGGCCGAATGGACGCCCAGAGCGCAGTCCGGGTCGCTTTTTGGGGTGGTTTTCCTTGGAGAACTTGCTTTTCGCAAAGGACTTCGGGTTGTTCTGCTTCGTGTTCGCCATGACGGGTGTGGAATCCAGACCAACGAAAGACGCATCCACCACGCCCAGCTCATACAGCTTCCGCACCAGATTGGCCATGATCGACTTCAACGCACCGTTGTTCAACTGCCGC
>ERZ772902.2262-NODE-2262-length-11476-cov-4.379739_pt1 | contig 11476 bp, 9 predicted proteins | sample MGYA00511470_ERZ772902 | MGnify/ENA primary metagenome ERZ772902 (study PRJEB29015, sample SAMEA2737717) | human gut metagenome | biome: human gut; feature: human-associated habitat; material: faeces | place: China | collected 2012 ... | reverse complement strand
AGATCTGTCAGGAAAAAATCCGCAAGCACGGTCTGGAAATGAAGCTGATCGATGCGGAATATACCTTTGACAACAATAAGGTTCTGTTCTATTTTACGGCGGACGGACGTGTGGATTTCCGCGAGCTGGTAAAAGACCTTGCAGGCGTTTTTAAAACGAGAATCGAGCTGCGCCAGATCGGCGTGCGCGACGAGACGAAGATTTTGGGCGGAATCGGCATCTGCGGCAGAGTGCTTTGCTGTCACAGCCATCTGTCCGAGTTTATTCCGGTTTCCATCAAGATGGCGAAGGAGCAGAACCTTTCCCTGAATCCGGGCAAAATTTCCGGCGTGTGCGGAAGACTGATGTGCTGTCTGAAGCATGAGGAGGAAACCTATGAGGAATTGAACCGCCGTCTGCCCAATGCCGGCGATTATGTGACAACGGACGACGGCCTAAAGGGCGAGGTTTCCTCTGTCAACGTCCTGCGCCAGCTGGTCAAGGTGCTGGTTGAGGTCAACGACGAAAAGGAACTGCGCGAATATAAGGTAGAGCAGCTGAAATTCCGCCGCAGACAGCATGGACGCGGACGCAAAAACGGTGAGGGCGACGAGAAAGAGATGAAAGAACTCGAAAAGCTCGAACGCCAGGAGAAGAAGGAAGGAAAATCAAAGCTGGATGACTGACCGGACAAATTTGTTAAAATCAGGCGAACGGATTGACGATCTGCAGAGAAACGGGCTGAAAATCATTCAGGACCCGGGAAGATTCTGCTTCGGAATGGACGCGGTGCTCCTTTCGGGTTTCGCTTCTGCAGGCATCCGGCAGGGTATGCGTGTGCTGGATCTGGGAACCGGGACGGGGATTATTCCGCTGCTGCTGTCCGCAAAGACGCAGGCGGAGTCCCTGTGCGGTCTGGAGATTCAGGCAGACAGTGCGGATATGGCGAGGCGCAGCGTTGCCATGAACCATCTGGAGGATCGGATTTCTGTCATACAGGGAGATATCAAAGAAGCAGATAAGCTTTTTGCGGCTGCTTCTTTTGACGTTGTAACGTCTAATCCGCCATATATGATCGGGCAGCATGGTCTGACCAATCCAGAAGCGCCGAAGGCGATTGCGAGACATGAGGTTTTATGTACCTTTGAGGATATCGCAGCGCAGACGGCGCGGCTGCTTGCACCGGGCGGAAGCTTTTATCTGGTGCATCGCCCGTTTCGGCTGGCAGAGCTGATCGTCACCCTGTCGAAATATAAGCTCGAGCCTAAAAGGATGCAGCTGGTGTATCCGTATGCCGACCGCGAGCCGAACATGGTGCTGCTGCAGGCGGTGCGCGGCGGGAAACCGCGGATGACGGTGGAAAAGCCGCTGGTGATCTATAAAGAGCCAGGTGTGTATACAGAGGAGATCTATGGGATTTATGGGTATTAAGGGAGACCGCCCGGAGGGTGCAGCGGACGGACAGTTTTGTACCAGGCGCAAGTGCCGTCGATTGCGCTGCGGTGTTCTGGCAGCAGTGCTTGCGGCAGGGCTTTGCCTGAGCGGATGCCAGGGAAAAAATGTGGAAACGATGGCGGCGTTTGCGGAAAAGGAAGGAACAGAGGACGGCACTGGAGCCGCAGACAGCGTAGACGGCGAGTTCGGGATGTCGAACGAGTCTGGGGCTGAAACCACTGTGGACGGCGACACAGCTGCAAATCCCGGCGCGAGTACAGGCAGTGTAGAGGATGCAGCCACCGTTAAAGAACTGAATCGCGTCAAGGTAAAGGGCATTTATGTCAGTGGTCCGATGGCGGGCACGGCGGGAATGGACAATCTGATTGCGCTGGTCGATCGTACAGAGTTAAACGCGCTCGTCATCGACGTCAAAAATGACGACGGGTATCTGACCTGTGAGCTGGATGTGCCACTGGTAGAGCAGATCGGCTCTGAGAAGCACTATATCAAAGACCTTCCGGCACTCGTACAGACCTGCAAAGAAAAGAACATTTATTTGATTGCGCGCGTGGTTGCGTTTAAAGATCCGATTCTGGCGGAAAAAATGCCGGAGTGGAGCTTACATAACAGTGATGGAAGCATTTTCCGGGATAAAAGCGGGCTGGCATGGGTCAATCCTTACCGCAAAGAAGTCTGGGAATATCTGGCATCTGTCGGGGAAGCGGCGATAAAAGCCGGATTTGATGAAGTACAGTATGATTATGTGCGTTTTTCGACAGACAGCCGGATGAAGCAGGTAGATTTTGGCGACAGTACGAAGGGAAGAACGAAAACCGAGGCGATCAGCGGATTTACGCTGTATGCCTCGGAGAGAATCCACGCGGCAGGCGGACGGATTTCTGCAGATGTTTATGGTGTTGTGATCGACAGTGAAGAGGATCAGCAGATCGTAGGACAAAACTATGTGGAAATGTCCAGGTCACTGGATGCGATCAGCCCGATGATTTATCCGTCGCACTATGGACCGTATAATTATCAGATTCCGGTTCCGGATGCACAGCCATACGACACGGTGCTCGCAGCGATGCAGGCATCCAAAATGGTGCTGGCCGGGCTTGATCCGAAGACCGGGAAGAAGCCGGTTTCGGCGGATGTGAGTGGGAATGATGCGGCGGACGCAGCGATTACGGGCGGGGAAGCGGTCAGCGGCAACAATGCGGCGGACACGGCAGCAGACAGCCAGAGTACGTCCGGCACAACCGCAGTTAGCGGTAACGACGCTGCACAGGATGCAAAAGACGCGCAAGCTGCAGATGGTGCGCAAGCTGCAGATGGTGCGCAAGCTGCAGAGGACGCGCAAGCCGCAGAGGACGCGGCTGCGAAAACCTTTGCTCTCAGCAAAGAAGAGATCGCCCAGCTGGACCCTACGACCGGCGTGCAGGCGACGGTTCGTCCATGGCTGCAGGATTTTACCGCGACATGGGTAAAGGGGCATATTTCCTATGGCCCGGAGGAAATCCGCGCGCAGATTCAGGCGGTCTACGATGCCGGATATGAGGAGTGGATTCTCTGGAATGCAGCCAACCGCTACACGGAGGGCGGACTGCTGACACAGGAGGAAGAGGAACAATGACGGGAATTTTATATTTGTGTGCGACACCGATCGGCAATCTGGGCGATATGACGCCCCGCGTGGTGGAAACGCTGCGCAGCGTGGATCTGATTGCGGCGGAAGATACGCGAAACAGCCTGAAGCTGATGACGCATTTTGAAATTCATACTCCTATGACAAGTTATCACGAATATAATAAAGTGGAAAAAGCATATACGCTGATTGCAAAGCTACAGGAGGGACAGAATATTGCGCTGATTACGGATGCGGGGACGCCGGCGATCTCCGATCCGGGCGAGGTGCTCGTGCGGATGTGTCTGGAAGCAGGAATCCGGGTGACGAGCCTGCCGGGTGCGGCTGCATGTATCACGGCGCTCACGATGTCGGGGCTTTCGACCAGACGGTTTTGCTTTGAAGGTTTTTTGCCGCCGGATAAAAAAGAGCGCACCGAAATCCTGGAGGATTGCCGGGAGGAGAGCCGGACGATGATTTTTTATGAAGCGCCCCATCATCTGAAAAAAACGCTGCAGGAGCTTGCGGCGGTGCTGGGCGACCGGAAAATTACGTTATGCCGTGAACTGACAAAGCGGTTTGAAACGGTGATGCCGACGACGATTTTTGCCGCGACGGACTATTTCGAAACGAACGATCCGCGGGGAGAATATGTCCTTGTGATCGAGGGAAAAAGCTACGAGGAAAAGAAGCAGGAGGCACAGAAAAACTGGCTGGAAATGCCGGTGGAGGAACATGTTGCACTGTATGAAAGCCAGGGCTTTGACCGAAAGGAAGCCATGAAAAAAGCGGCAAAAGACAGGGGTGTGAGCAAGCGCGACATCTATCAGAGCCTGCTTTAAAAAATACCGGAAAACAGTTGACAACTGATAGGATGGATAATATACTTTGAATGTCAATTCACTGAAATATGATTTGGAATTAAAGGAGATAGTATTATGTTAGAGAGAATCGCAGGCATTATCCGCGAGCAGCTGAATCTGGACAATGTTGAAATTACAGAGGAAACCTCTTTTAAAGATGACCTTGATGCAGATTCCCTGGATCTGTTTGAACTGGTTATGGCATTTGAAGAAGCTTACAATGTTGAGATCCCTTCTGAAGACCTTGAGAAGCTGGAAACCGTCGGCGATGTTATGGATTACATCAGAGATAAAGAAATCGACGCTTAATTTACGATAGAGATTATGAACAGGGAAAACGGGCTGTTTTGTCGAAAGACAGGCAGCCCGTTTTAGCGTGGCAGAAAAATGTGTGGCATGGAAAATGACAGCGCAGGCGTGGACTACGGCGGAGCTTTAGCGCAGGTTTTGTGCTCCCTTGACACGGCACTGTAAAAGGAATATGCTTAAACCACTGGAAAAGGCTAATAGGGGAAACGCGATTTTTTGCAGATAAAAAGGAAAAGCCGATTATGGAATTCAAGGGATGCAAAAAGTCGACGCAGCCTGAGACAGGCAGAGGCCGGACAGAATTTTACAATTCATTCAGGAGAGAAGAAGAAACATGAAGTACGATTTTACATCAGTGATCGACAGAACGGGAAAGGATTCCATCGCATGGGAAAACATTCCGGTGCCGAATGCAGAGATTGCAGAGGGGTTTGACCGGATTCCGATGTGGGTGGCGGACATGAATTTCCAGACAGCGCCGTCAGTTTGCGAAGCGATTACGAAGCGTCTGGAGCATCAGGTGTTCGGATATTTTGATCCGTCCGAGGAATATTACAACAGCATCATCAATTGGCAGAAGGTCCGCAACGGCGTTGAAGGGCTGACAAAAGAAGCGATTGGTTATGAAAATGGCGTGTTGGGCGGTGTTGTCGCTGCGCTGCAGGCATTTTCTGCACCGGGCGAGGCAATCCTGGTTCATTCTCCGACGTATACCGGATTTACCAGCGTCCTGAACAATAATGGACGCCGGGCAGTACATACCGAGCTGAAACGGGATGCAGAGGGCATCTGGCGGATGGATTATGAGGATATGGATAAAAAGCTCAAAGAAAACCATATTCATCTGGCAATTTTCTGTTCTCCCCACAATCCGAGCGGGCGTGTCTGGGAACGGGAAGAAATTGAAGCTGCGATGGAGGTTTATCGTAAAAACGACTGTATCGTTATTTCGGATGAAATCTGGTCAGATCTGACACTGGGCAATCGTCAGCATATTCCGACACAGACGGTTTCCGAGGATGCAAAAAACAGAACGATTGCAATGTATGCGCCGACGAAAACCTTTAATCTTGCCGGACTGATCGGTTCCTATCATATTGTATACAACCAGTATCTTCGAGATCGGATGAACAAGCAGACCTCGCTGTCTCATTATAACAATATGAATATTTTTTCCATGCACGGACTGATCGGTGCCTACAGTAAGGATGGTCAGGAATGGGCGGATGAGCTGAAAGCTGTGCTGACAGAAAATATGGAATGGGCATATGATTTTATCACGAAAAACTGGGATGGTGTAGAGCTTGCAAAGCCGGAGGGCACTTATATGCTGTATCTGGATTGTCATAAATGGTGTGAAGCACATCATAAGACAATGGATGAGCTGCTACAGGCAGGTGTTAAAGTCGGTGTTATCTGGCAGGACGGCAGAGCATTTTTCTATCCGGACAGCATCCGGATGAATCTGGCGCAGCCATTTTCGAGAGTTCAGGAGGCCTTTCATCGTCTGGATAAATATGTTTTCCGGGCGGAATCATAAAGGAGCAAAGTAAGGCATAACGAAAGGAGAACCGTAAGATGAACAGAGAAGTGACAATGGAACTTCTGGAAAAGTACGGAAAAGAATTTGTGCAGGATCGTGCAAACCGCGTTGCTCAGAATGCAGTTGTGGGCAAGGGCGTAAATGCAGCTGCAACAGACAGCAGCGTAGAAAGAGAGATTGCGAATACATTTTCTATCAGCCTGGAGCAGGGCAAGATTACCAACCAGAAAAAGAGCGGCCGCTGTTGGATGTTCGCAGCCTTAAACTGCATGCGTTTTCAGGTAATGAAGCACTGCAATCTGGAAACTTTTGAGCTGTCCCAGAACTATACCCTGTTTTATGACAAGCTGGAGAAATCCAACTATTTCCTGAATACAATTCTGGATACTCTGGAAGAGGATACAGACAGCCGGTTGATCGCACATTTGCTTTCCGCACCGTTAAACGACGGCGGACAGTGGGATATGCTCTGTGCAATCGTAGACAAATACGGACTGGTTCCAAAGGAAGCGATGCCGGAAAGCGAAATTTCCTCCAACACAAACGAAATGGTATCTTACATGACAGAAAAGCTGCGGGAGTTCGCATGCACTCTGCGGGAAGCATACCGTGCCGGCAGCACCAAAGAAGAGCTGCTTGCAAAGAAGGAGGAAATGATGCAGGTTGTTTACAACATGCTTTGCATCTGTCTCGGCAATCCGCCCAAGACCTTTGATTTCGAATACCGTGACAAGGACAAGCAGTTCCATCGGGAATGTGGCCTGACCCCGAAGGAATTCTATGCAAAATATATCGGTCTGAACTTAAATGATTACATCAGTCTGATCAATGCGCCGACTGCGGACAAGCCGTACTACAGAAGCTACACTGTACAGTACCTGGGCAACGTTGCAGAAGGCCGTCAGGTAAGATATGTCAATCTGCCGATCGAAGAGCTGAAAAAGGCTGCAATCGCACAGATGAAGGATGGCGAGCCGGTATGGTTCGGCTGTGACGTCGGCAAGCGCTCCACCAGAGAGAGCGGCGTTATGGATACCAAGATCTTTGCACTGGAAGATCTGTTCCAGACCGACTTCCCTATGACCAAGGCACAGCGTCTGGATTACGGACAGAGCCTGATGACCCACGCAATGGTATTCCAGGGCGTGAATATCGACGAAAACGGACAGCCTAATCGCTGGAGAGTGGAGAACAGCTGGGGACCTGATGCCGGAAGAGATGGCTACTACACCATGACAGACAGATGGTTCGACGAGTATACCTATCAGATCGTTGTAAACCGCAAGTACCTGCCGAAAGAGGTTCTGGAAGCTTACGAGCAGGAGCCGATCGTATTAAAGCCCTGGGACCCGATGGGATCTCTGGCATAAGGGGAAAACGCAAGTCGCGTTTCTTCCAGGAAAAGATATTACCGGCGCAAAAGCGCCGGTGCGAGAGAAAAGCGTCTTCGGAGAGAAATCTCCGGGGCGCTTTTTTGTAGCTGGAAGACGTTCTTTTTAATTCTTGACATAACAAAGTTTTCAATCTATTATTAAAATAGTTTTAATAATAGATTGAAAAAGGAGATGAATATGGCGTTTTCGAGCATGGTAAAAGATATCAACAGAAAAATCATTCTTGAATCTTTTTGGGATTTTAGTAGAAATACGAAACAAGATATTACAAAAAAAACAGAACTGAGTTTTCCAACAGTAAGTAAGCTGGTAGATGAATTGAATGAGCAGGATATTATACATATGTTATCAGACAAACGCGGTGAAACTGGGGGGAGAAAAGCGAATGAATATATTCTGAATCAGGAATATGCGTATAGTCTTTGCTTAAAGGTAGAAAGAGAATATATAGAAGTTTTTATAGTTGATCTATATAAACAGAATATCAGTTATGACAAAATTGAAGAAAAAGCAATATCTGCTGAAAAAATACTTAAAGTTATCGAAACAAAGATATTGAACAATAAAATTAGATCTATTGTAGTTGGAATACCCGGGTTTATACATGACGGAATAATAGGTATGGCGGATGGAATAGAAGCGCTAAACGGATGTAATTTAAAAACTGAAATTTTTCAAAAATTTAATATAGAAACAGAAGTAGCAAATAATATGAATATTCTTGTTTCCGGTTTTCAGAAGGAATTGGGAGATATTTCATGTATTCATATTGGTAAAAATGGACCTGGAAGCAGTTATATTGTTAATGGAAAGCCAGTAAGCGGTGCATTTGGATTTCAGGGAGAAGTTGGATTTAATTTTTATGATGAACATAGGACGTTTAGAGAGATTGCTTTAGAAGGATATCAAAATATTGATATGATAGAATATATAGGGAGATTGTTACTTCAAATTATTACAGTAATAAATCCGTATAAGCTATATTTATATCCCCTGACAGATACAAATATAGAGGAATTGCAGAATTATTGTTTAAGATATGTACCTCAAGAAGCGATGCCGCAAATAATCCTAAAAAAAACATATGACAAAGATTATCAATATAGTTTGCTCAGCAGGGGAATTCATCTTTTACAGGCAATTATTTAATTTGGAGGGGAAATGGATAAAATTACATTTGATGAAAAGAGAATCGCAGAAGGATATATGAACCGTCCATGGCTTCATAAAAAAGTAATAGAACGATTTGTAAGCGATTGTGAAGTTACTTCCAATTTTCGGAATGGATTGGATGTAGGATGTGGGGCTGGATTATCGACAAAAGCACTCCACCTGATTTGCGACAGGGTTACAGGAACTGATATATCAGAACAAATGATTCAAGTGTGTAAAGAGGAATATAAGGATAATAAAGCATATACATTTTACAGGGCAAAAGCGGAGGAAACAAAAGCGCCAGCAGAAAAATATGATATCGTAACTGCAGCTGGAATGGTAAATTGGGTTGACAGGGATTTGTTTTTAGAGAATATGGGACATGCTCTGCAGGATCAGGGTATTTTGCTGATTTATGATTTCTGGATTATAGATAAAATGCAGGGAAATGATGCTTATACAAACTGGTATCATGAGGAATATTTAAAGCGCTTTCCCAAACCGCCCAGAAACGAAAACACGTGGAAACAAAGTGAACTGCCGGATTATTTTCACATTAAAAATCAGATCACATATGAATTATTCTATGATTTTTCTATAGAGCAGTTTATTGATTTTATGATGATTCAGTCGAATGTAAATACAAAGATAGAAAACGGGGAAGTAAGTGAGGTAGAAGCAAGAGATTGGTTTAAAAACTCGCTATCGCCTGTTTTTGAAAACAGGAAAAAGACGTTATATTTTACAGGGTATAGCTGGTATCTCTATAAATCGGCGGTTCACCGTGTATTGTCTAGCGGTTGCTGTTGATTTTTTCTGAAATATCGTTTACATTAACTATATGATGTCGGGGGCAAAAGCCCCCGACCTTGATGCCTGCGGATTGTTCCGTGCTGCGCACTCCCACAATCCTGCCCGATAGTCGCATATCGTGGGATTATCATCCCACTTTTATGCTCCTATCGGGGCGGGTCACAAGGTCTTTCACCCACCTATGAGCAAGCTCATGTGGGCTTAGACCTTTTGACCCTGGCATCAAATACATTCTATTATGGCAGGCGGCTTTTGCAGAGGGAAAGTCGCCTATGCCGTAGAATCTGAAATCTTTTCTACTTTTTCAAGGTCGGATCGACCAGAGATTTCTATCAGACAAAAACTGAATAAGGAACAGATGGAGATACCGGGAAGACCTTGCAGAAAGGAGTCTTCCTGGTATATGATGAATGTATCAGAAAGGCAAAAGATGGAGACAATCAATACACCTTATGATGACACTTTCCGCACGCTGCTGCAGGACTGCCCAGAGTTGGTGGTTCCACTGATTAACGAGCTGTTCGGCACGAATTATACCGGGCGGGAAGTAGTGGTATCGAATGAGAACGAGATTTTTTTGAGGAATCCGGAGGGGAAAAAGGAGAAGCGGGTTACGGATTCCAACCTGACATTGATTTCTTTAAAGGGAATTTTCAAACGGTATCATCTGGAATGTCAGAGCACAGCGGATGGGACAATGGAAATTCGGATGTGGGAATATGATGCGCAGATTGCTTTGATGAATAAGGAATACCGGGACGGTGTGCTGTATGTGAAATTTCCGGATTCTGCAGTGATCTATCTGAGGAGCAATTCGAATACGCCGGATGAATTGAAAATTTGCGTTTGTATCGGACAAAAAGAACTATTTTACGAAATTCCGATCCTGAAAGTAAAGAACTATACGTTGGAAGAAATTTTTGAAAAAGAGTTATGGATGTTGATCCCATTCTATATTTTTCGATATGAAAAGGAATTTCGAATAATTAATGGAGATGAAGAACGGCTTCGCAGTTTGAGGATGGAATATGAGAACGTAGCTGCACGGCTGGATCAGGAGTGCCAAAGCGGGCGTATGAAGCCAATTACCGGCGGCGCGTTGTGTGAACTGGCGAATACTGTAGTGGAAAAACTTGCGTCGAAATATGACAATGTGGAGAAGGAGGTTACGGAAGTTATGGGAGGAAAAGTGTTGAATTATCGGTCGAAGGAGATTTTTCGGGAAGCCATGGAGAAGGGGCTGGAAGAAGGACGTAGGAAAGGTCAAGAAGAAGGACGCGAGCAAGGACGCGAGGAAGGACGCGAGGAAGGACGCGAGGAAGGACGCGAGCAAGGACGCGAGGAAGGACGCGAAGAAGGACGCTTAGAGGGACGTGAAGAGGGACGCCTGGAAGGATCTAATCAAAAAACGGTCGAGTTGGTAACTAAAAAGTATCAAAAAGGCGATTCTGTATCCAAAATAGCGGAAGACCTTCTGATGAGTGTAGAGGAAGTGGAAGAAATCCTGGGGAAAATGACAGTAAGTCAGTAATAAACAGACTTCCAATATTTAGAAGAGTGTGTATGCCGTTCTATCATCTAAGCAGATGTCAGGGCGGTATGTTTTCTGATATTGGGGCGGCAAGGGCTGCGTGAGGGAATCAAGATTGAAAAAAGAACACTGGATTTGCGGCGGAGCAGGCTGTGAAGCGCCGCTGTTTCGAAGAAGCTTCTGGCTGGATAGGACAGAGCGCTTTCAAAGCGCCCGTCTGGAAATCTGCGGACTGGGGTATTTTCTATTCTATATCAATGGAAAAAGGATCAGCGATCAGGAGCTGATGCCGGCGATGACAAACTACGCGTCGGTGCTCGGCTGTGAAACGACGTATCCGGTATGGGAGGAGCGCAGCGCACATCGCTGCCGGTATTTAAGCTTTGACTTACTTCCATATTTAAAGGCAGGAGAAAACGTACTTGCAGTACGACTGGGCAATGGCTGGTATCATCAGACAGAGCGGATTGCCGAAGGAAAATTTGTTTTCGGTCTGCCGAAGCTTTGGTTTGAGCTGACGTTGACGGATGCAGACGGAAGACAGGAATGGATTGAAAGCGACCGGCAGACATTGTGGTATCCGGGCGGATTGCTGCTTCCACATCTTCCGGATTTACTTTTCCGTATTCATCCACATCAAGATAAGTCACTTCAAACCCACGTTCTTCCAAATAAGCTGCTGTATGCAGGATCGCATGATGTTCGATCTTAGTTGTGATAATATGTTTTCCTTTATTCTGATAAGCCTCAGCGGTTGCTTTGAGTGCCCAGTTGTCAGACTCTGATCCGCCGGCTGTAAAGTAAATTTCGTTGCTCTTTGCACCGAGT
>ERZ772902.2261-NODE-2261-length-11485-cov-2.366054_pt1 | contig 11485 bp, 8 predicted proteins | sample MGYA00511470_ERZ772902 | MGnify/ENA primary metagenome ERZ772902 (study PRJEB29015, sample SAMEA2737717) | human gut metagenome | biome: human gut; feature: human-associated habitat; material: faeces | place: China | collected 2012 ... | reverse complement strand
TCACTCTCCGAGATGATGCGCGAGAATCCTACGATGGCATTGAGGGGCGTGCGTATCTCGTGGCTCATGTTGGCAAGGAAAGCCGACTTCAGTTTGTCCGATGTTTCCGCTTTCTCTTTCGATTCTATCAGTTCACGGCGCATCAGTTCCAGCTGGGTGATGTCCCATTCGATGCTGACAATGATGGGAGAGAAGTCCTCGCTTTCCACCATGATTTTTTGCTTGTCAAGAATCAGCAGATTTCCGTTTTTGTCCTTGCCCTCCATAATCCAGTGCATCCCTTTTCCGGTAGCGGCAATTTCCATATCCTCTTTTCGCTTCTGCTGTGCCATTTCCGGCGGGTAGTAGTCGAAGTCGTTCATTCCGATGGCGTTTTCTGAGCTGATGTCCCGGTTGTACGACTCCCGGTTACGGTAGATGTACCTGAAATCGTTCTCGATATCTTTTACCACGATACCTGCCGGGATGTTCTCCATCGTGGTATCCATGATGCGATTGAAGCGTTTGATCTGCGATTCGTACCGGATACGTTCCGATATGTCATGGGTGAACGACCAGAAGGTTTCTTCTCCGTCGTCCGTTGTCACACTGTACATGGTGCCTTCAAAGGCCAGTGTGTTTTTATCGTGCTTCAGGGGTTGGTAGGCCAGGAAGTTGAGGGTCTGGCCTTCCCGTATACTGCGGTAACGTTCTTCCCAGTCCTCTATGCAGGTCATATCGCCCACGACATCGAACACCCGTATCAGTGACAAGTCCGCCTGTTCCGCGATCCGGTGGTTCAGCCTGAACTGCCTGTTGGCAAATATCAGCGTGCCGTCTCTGCGTGCCGCGTACACACTTTCTTTGGCATTGTTGATGGCATGCGTCAGCGTGTTGATGTCGTTTCGTTTCCGCTGTATGTCGGTGATGTTCTGTATATACCCTTCCAGGACGATGTTGCCATCTTCTTCTTCATTCCGCAGGTAGCATTGCTGGCGCATATAATATACCTGTCCTTCCAGCAGGATGCGGTATTCGATGTATTCCTTTAGGAGTTCGCGGCGGTTGGCTTCCATCCATGTGTTCACGGCGGGCAGATCTTCGCTCAGGATGGTTTCGTAGTAATCCTGAAAGTTGATGCTCCGCTCTTCTTCCGTGCATACGATTCCGTTGTATCCCCGGTAATAGAATGTCCTCTCTCGCGATGAATATTTCCATTGCCCTATTTGTGCCGCTTTTTGTATCTCCTTCAGCTCGTAGTTGGTGCGTTCCAGTTGCAGTTTCACGTTGCTGCGCGCCGTGATGTCGCGATATTGGCATAGCACCTTGTCACCGTCGTACGGCTGCATGATACATTTGAAGTAATACGTTTCGCCCCCTTCCAGTGGCAGCCGGTAGTTGCGGTTCACCGTTATCCCCTGTTGGGTCACCCGCCTGAAGTCCGGTAGCAGTTTCTGGAAGGTATGGTCGGGAAGCAGGTTGAACAGATTTTTCCCCAAGAGTCTGTCTTCTTGCAGGAACCACAAATCGCTGTGTGGGTCGATGTCCAGACACGTGCCGTTTTTGTCCACCAAGATCAGTGTGTCGGATGTCAGTTGAAGTATCTTGTGGGCATTGTCTACGTCATGCAATATTCTATCCATGCTTTGTCCGATTTATTGGTTTAAGGATTCCGTTTTTGTTCTTTTGGCTTTTTCCCATGCTCCTGTTCCTTTCTTTTTACGAAGGTAGTTAACACCTTTCATTACGTTAATGTTCATAAATAGGAAATAATACGGGATGAAGAGCAGCTTGTTTTTCACTTGCCGGGTAGAAAGGTAGTAGCCCCATCCTCCCATGATGTAGAATAGGAGCTGGAGTGCCAGGATGGTGCCGTAACAGACAGGAGAGCCCCCCGCCAGTAGAATGGCGATGTTGAGTGGAAGCAGCGCGAACAGCAGCACCGGTGCCAGAGACCACCTCAGCACTCTATGCGATACGTATTGAAACGTCAGCACTCCGTAACGGAACGGATTGAGTAGTTCTCTCAGCCGCCAGATAGATTGCAGTCCGCCGGCTGCGATACGCACTTTCCGCTTCTGCTCCTCGCGCATGTCGGCCGATCCGCTTTCGATGGCATACGCCTGCGTGCAATATGCTATCTTGTATCCCTGCATGGCGATGCGCAACGACAGGATGAAGTCGTCCAGCAGCGTGTCCGGTTCCATCACCGTGAAGAGCTCCCGGCGTACGGCAAATAGTTCGCCTGCGGCTCCCACGGCAGAGTAGAGGCGTGCATCCAGTGCTTTCAGTGTCGATTCATACTTCCAGTATATGCCTTCTCCTCCGGCCGCTGCACCGTCTTTTTCTTGCACGGCTATCCTTTTCTCACCGGCAACGCATCCCACCTTCGGATCTTCAAAAGCACGGACTATTTCGCGTATCGCTTCGCGGTTGAGCATCGTATTGGCATCGGTAAACACTACGAGCGGCGTGTCCACCAGCATCATGCCCCGTGTCATGGCGGCCGTTTTTCCTTGCCGCAGGGGTTGGAAGTGGACGGTGGCCTGCGGCCAGTTTTCCAGTCGCTGGTTGGTAGAGTCGTTGCTTCCATCGGTGGTCCACACGATGTGCAGCTTGTCCGCCGGGTAGTCCAGCCCGAGGCAGTTACGCATCTTCTCGTCCACCACCTCTTCTTCGTTAAAGGCTGTGATGAAGAGTGTCACGTCCGGCAGTCTCTTGTCCGGGGGGAGCTGTCGCCGGACAGGTTTCACAAAGAGTTCCTTCAGTTTGACCAGCATGTAAAGCAGTATTCCGTATCCCAGGTGGGTATAGAATACGAGGAAGAGGGAGAGCCAGAAAAGGATTTCGAGCCAGGTGGTAATTGTGTTGTTCATAATAGGTTAGAGTCTTTATCTTTATAGGTTGTTTTTTTGTAAAGCAGCCCCGTGGCGCCTTTTAAGGCCTTGAGAAGACGGACCCCGAAACTCCTGGCCAATGAACCGTCGGCATCAATGGTGCTATTGCTGGTCAGTGCCCGGGCTTTACGACTTGTAATGAATATCAGTCTTCCGTAGGGCTTCATGGCAAGTGCCAGTGAACCGTCTTCTCCTCTCCGGATGTCTGTGCGGAATCCGAAAAGGCGTCCGAGTTCTGTATTGAATCCGAATGTCATTCCCCGTACGCAGAGTTCCGGCCGTTTGATGGCCTGTATGCTCAGGTGTAAGTCACGCAAGCACTCGTAGAGCCACAGCCCCAAACGGGAATGTCTCTTGTCCGGAATGAAGCTCCACAGGCTGAATGTACAAGTGACGCCAGGCTTCATTAAGTTCCGCACATGGGTGTCGATATAGTGTGGCGGATACATGGTATCGGCGTCAATGCAAATATGATATCTCCCTTTTGCATGGTCCAGACCACACTGTCGGGCATATCCGGGTCCCTTTTTAAGTTCGTTGAAGTAGGTGGCTCCTACCGCTTGCAATGCCTGCTCCGTCCGGTCGGTGGAATGATTGTTGACCACTAAAATCTCGATGGGGTAACTGTATTCGTTGTTGCCAAGAGACCAGAGGCAGCTTAATATGTGGGGCTCTTCGTTGTGCGCAATCACTACTACGGATACCAAAGGGGTGTCCGACTGCTTTTCATGTAACAATGTGCCGATTTCGGACAGAGTGTCTCCGGGGATTTCGGACAAGGTCAGTCCGAAAATTGATAAATATTTGGTATACCATTCCATGCTTGTTGTTTGTTTTGTTGTATTAACTTATTTGGGCGATAATCTCTTTCCGATACCCTTCACCTGCGTCGGTTACCCGCTTGTTTCCGAATGCTTCGTTCACGTATTTCTTTTCCAGTTTCACCTTTCTCCGTGCTTTCATCCGCCACCATTCGTACTCCACATCTATGTGTCCGATATCTACCGCCTGGTATCCAGCATTGTGGAGGTCGTATGCCAATACCGTGGCCGTAGGCCCCAATGCTATCAGGAATAGTACTTCCTTTTCTACTTTCAGTGCCTCGTTCAGAATGCGGTCATAGCGTTCGAAAGCGTTCCGGGGTGGGCAGAGGATGCGTCGGATACTTCCGGCATTATCAAAAAGGTCGTTTCCTACTCCAAGTCGGCTCATTGCGCCTTCGATGAACACGATGTCGCGTCCTTCCCAAATGGTCTTGAGTTCCCGAAACCAACGTGCGCAATGTTCCTTGGATGTATAGTCCATATAAGGGCGTGAGAGAAATGCGTTTTCGTATTTTCGTCCGGGGATCAGTAGCTGGTCCCACCATTTGCCGTAAATGAAGAAGTGAGTTCGCTGAAACCGACGGCATTTGCGCCTGTAACGGTTCAGTCCGCTGAATACATCGGGGATAGCCACCAGATGTCCTTCTTCGTGGCTGACCAGCACTTCTCGCAGGCGCTTTGCAAGCAGCGGAGAGCCTTCCTGGAAGCCGATGGATTTGGAGGGGCTTGTCAGTAGCATCTCTCCGTCTCCGAATCTGCTGATGGAACGGTTTCCCTCCGTGATATGTCGGATGGTCTCGTCAATGGAGGCTACGGTGGGAACGATGTTTTGATGGTGTTGCAATACTATTGACCAGAAGTTGTACCACTCTACAATAGATGCATAGCGTATTTTGAGTGCAAGTGTTTTTATGATCTGTAGTCCGTTCATGATATCAGGCTGTTAAAAAGTTCTTTCCATTGTGAGGCGATATGGTCTATTTTAAACCGTTCCACATGGATGCGGGCCCGTTGTCCCATCTCTTTGCGGATATTCTCATGGCTGATCAGGTATCCTATTTTCTCGGCTAGCTTGTTGATGTTTTCTTTGGGTACCAGCAGCCCGTCGTTGCCGTCATCAATGATGTCGCGCGGGCCACAGGGGCATGCGAATGATACTGGCGGAACTCCGCATACCATTGCTTCGACGAGCACCATGCCGAAACCTTCATATCTGGACGAGAGGGCAAAGATCGAGCTTTCACAATATTTATCTACTATATTACTGACGGTGTGCTCCAGGATGCACGACCGGGATATGCCCAAGCCATCTATCAGTTTTTGAAGTTCTTCTCTGAATCCGTCGCCGTAAATGCGCAGTGTCCAGTCCGGGTGTTGTTCCGAAACTATTTTCCAAGCTTTTATCAGCATGTCGAATCCCTTTTGGGGTACATACCGTCCGGCGGCGATCACTTGTTTCCGACTTCCGTCTGATTGTCGGTCCGGGAAGAAGGGAAGCGGATTGTGGATTACCGTCACATTATTCAGTTCCGTCCATTCGGCAGCGTCTTCGTAACTTAATACAATGAATCTTTTGAGCTTTCTCAGTTTTCTTATCAATTGCTTCATCCAGTAGCTTCGTATCCACTTTTTCAAAAATGCGGGTAAGGGCTTGTCGCTGAGTTCTCTGTAGTTAGACTTATTGAAATGGATCTCTCCGAGTTTGATGCTGCCGTCCGTCATGTTGTTGATGATATTGATATCTCTTCGTAGAGTGGAGATGGTAATGTCGGGTTTAAGCTCGTTAAGGCATGCGTCCAGTCTTTTCTTGAATAGTTTTTGTTTCTTTACGTATCCCGTGATGTGCCTTAAAACGGGCATACCGTCCATTTCATCGTAATTGATGTCCAACTGATGTAGCGTGATGCTGGGATGCAGCGGATAGTAGGGGGCCTTGTCCTTGCCATCGGTCAGGATAAGGTGTATGTCGTATCCGAATTTCTTAGTGAAATAATTTACCTTTAGGCTAATCACTCTTTCCATACCTACCGGACAGTGGATTGACGGAATGCAATAGGCTATTTTCAGCTTTTTTTCAGAGGTTACTTGATACTTTCCGATCACTTTCTGCATCTGTGCATGCCATGACAGGTGGCTGATAGACTGTCTGATTCCGGCAGGATCCCATGTTTGTGTTTGGTAGAAGTCTACTATCGCCTGTATCCGCACTGGAGTTTCGTTTGCCGGTGCTTTCAGTACGTAGGGTTTGTCGTCAAAGTCGGTATCCGTTTCGGAGTAGATGAAAGGTAGTCCCCGGGCCGCATATTCCCGGTTCTTGAGTGTCTTGATGGTTGTGATTCCGCTCCGGTGCCTTGCCAGGCTTCCGATGCCGAAATCGGACTGTTCGAATATCTTGTCGAGTTGCTCTCCGTGCTGCTGTCCGTGTAGTATGACGAAAGGTTCCAGTTTATACTGTGCAATGACAGGCAGTATCTCTCTGCGCTCGCGTTCGCCGGTTAGTGCACCCACGATGTGGAAGTAGAACTTATAGGAGGGGTGGGTGGCGTAGTAGTCTGCCATTCCCTTTATAATCCGGTCGAAGCCGTGCCAGTAGTGTACCTCTGCCACACCTATCAGGTGCAGTTCTCGGGAAGTGTCATTCCGGGTTATCTTTTGCGGTATGGCATCGAAGTCTATTCCGTTTGAGATGCGTATCGTATGTCCTCCGAATATTGTTTCCGCATCAGAGAAGGTGACGATACCGTCAAGCTGTGCCGCCAGTTTTCTGCGGAAGCATCGGTCAACAAGCAGATCCAGTTTCATTCTGCGGGTGATGTATTCCTGGTCGTACGGATAGGTGGGAATTTCCATGACCACCTTCACTCCCTGTCGTTTCAACTGCTTCACCATGCTGATGGTGAACGGGTTGGCGTTGTGGTACGAACGCATGTAGATATTTTCCTGCAGAATGTATTTTACGATGCTTTGTAACTCAAATCTTTTCCGGAGTTTTCCTTTTATTCCGCTGCCGTAGTCCCGCAGCGTGTGATTGTCTATCATCCGGCATTTGTGTCCATTTTCCTCGTTCAGATAGCATGTGTGCACGTCCATTCCGCACTCTTTCAGCGCTTTTACCTGATAGCGGATTTTCTTGCTGATGCCGTTCGCTTCTTCAAATCCGTGGAATATAAGAAACAGTGCTTTCATCGTTTGTTTTTGTTTATGATGCTTTTTGCCTTGCCAGTGATGTCGTATTCACCGGTCAACTGTATATAGCACCCAAATATACAGAAAAATATAATGCTTTTTACAATCAGGGTCAGAAAAATGTTGCCTCCTTCTGTCATTAGGCTGAGTGGATAGAGTACGGCTATCAACAGGATGCTGACCATCAGGGGCGAGATCAGTTGGATGGCGAAATGGCGCAAGCTGCGGTGCAGCGTCATCCGGTACATCATCCAGTAGCACTGAGCGAAGTTGACGGTAAACGTGAGCGTGATGCATGTGGCTACAGCTTCGAGCGTGCCGAACCAAAAAATGCCCAGTAGGATGCCAGTGACGTTGAGTATGGACGAGAACAGTCCGCACATAAATAAGTTCTTCGTGTCGCCCGCCGCCTGAAAGATGGAGCCGGAAGAGGAGAGGATAATCTGCACGCCTACCGACAGGGTGAGTATTCGGAATACCGGGATGGAGGGCGTCCATTGGTCGCCGAAGATGATCAGTGTCACTTCGCCAGCCGTGAAGTAGAGCAGCACGCTCAGCGGTAGCCCGATGAAGGCGAGGAAGCGGACGATGCGTTCGTAGCCGGAAGCCAGTCGCTCGAGGTCATCCTGATAGTCACTGAAGATGGGGTGCATCACCGGGGTGATCACCTGCGTAATGTTCTGCAACGGCAGCATCATCAGGCGGTACGACTTTTCGTAGTAGCCCAAGGGAGACATGCCCATGTATTTGCCTATTAGCAGTTTGTCCAGATTCCGGCTGAAGTAGTTGATGATGTTGAACAGGAACTGGTAGGCGGAGTAGGAAAAGATACGGCGAAGCACGTCCAGTCCTAGTGTAAACTTCAGGCGTTGCGGATAGTGGCGTATGGAGACCGCGAAGATCAGGATGCCCGACAGGATGGGGCCGATGATCAGCGCATAGAGTCCGGCTCCGCACAGGGCTGCCACGACGGCAGCCGTTCCGGTGGCTATCTGTATGACGAAACTCCGCAGGGCGATGAACTTAAACTCTTTATTGCGGTAGAACAGCGCATTGGGAACGATGGTGGCGGAAGCAAAAAATAGGTTGACAGCCAGCAGCTGGCACAGGGGGCGCAGAATCTCCCGGTCGTAATAGGCGGCTATGGGCCACGAGGCAGCGGCAAAGAGCAGCGCCAGCCCAATGCCTGTCCAGACGGTGAAGGAGAAGAGGCCAGACAGATTCTCTCCGGTCAGTGTCTTGTGCTGGATGATGGCGGGAGACAGTCCCACGTCAGTAAACAAGTTGAAAAAAGCGATGATTACCGTGGCTACGGCCATCACGCCGAAGTCGTCCGGTGAAATCAGACGTGCCAGCACACCCGCTACGACGAGTGATACCCCTATGCCGCTATACTTGGCAAGGGCGGTATAGAATACTCCGGAAAAGAGTTGATGTTTGAGTGAAGTCATTACTTTTGGGTTTTGAACTTGATTTTTTTATTTTTTTCCTTGACCGGGCGGGCCCGGGGGATACCACAGGTTATACGGATTCACATAGGCAAGCCGTTTCTCTCACGATCCTTATATATTAGCAGGTTCTGTGTTTGTTGCTATAAATCCGCGTGATCCGTGGTGAACCCCACATTGATCTGTATAAATCCGTAGCGAACTCTGCCGCTTTTCATCTCCCCTCCTCCTTTTTTTTCAGCATCAGTACCATCAGGGTACGCATCCTGACGTAGGGCCTGTAGTGTCTCAGGCAGAGTAGGAAAAGCCCGATGCGTTGGCGTAGGGGCAGTGTGTGGGCTTGCCATACGGCTGCGTCGAGCATCTGACATAAGAACTGACGTATCAGTCTGCGGACGTTTTCCGGATAAGAGGGAGCCGCTTTCAGCAGCTCGTCGGTCACGGTGAGATAGCCCTCCATGTTTCTCCAGGTGAACTGCCGGGTCATGGTGGAGTCGGTTCTGAAGCGTCGCAAAAAGAATTTCCGGGGAATGTATCCTACCTTTTCCGCCTTTAAATACAGTTGCGACGTGAAGAGTTGGTCTTCGTGGATGATCCGGGGATAAAAGGTCAGTCCGGAGGTTTTCAGATAGCTCGTGCTGATCAGGTTCAGGCACGGCGAGGGGCTGAATACACGGGCGGAAAGTTGTCGTTGCAGTAGTTCCACTCCTTTGTATACTTGCTTCGGTCGGGCACAGGCGCTCCGGTCGTAATTGAAATGCCGGGCACAGGGGTGGTCTTTGTTTAAGATATCTGCATCGAAACATACAAAGTCCAGTTGTCCGGCTTCGCATGCGGAGTAGCAGGTCTCCAGTGTATCGGCTTCCAGCCGGTCGTCACTGTCCATAAAGTAGACGTACTTCCCCTGGACATATTGCATCCCGTTGTTCCGGGTGATGCTTTGCCCCTGGTTGGCCTGACTGTATACCCTGATTCGCATATCTGTTGCTGCCACCTGTTCCACCACTTTCCGGCTGCTGTCGGTCGAACCGTCGTCTATGGCGATTATCTCTAGTTCGGTCAATGTTTGCCGGCAAATACTTTCGAGGGCTTCCTGCACGTAATGGCAAGTGTTGTATATGGGGATGATGACACTCACTTTGGGGTGCTTGTTGGGTTGTTCCATGGCGTTTGTTTGTAGGGGTCAGTTCTGGTTAGCAAAGGTACACAAAAAAATGGAAGGAAGCGGTTCTCGCTCTTAGAAAAAAGATGAAGTTTACGTGGTGATTTCATTGAGTATTTCTTGCTGACTGATTCTTCCTTTCGAGTTGCCCCTTATAAAGGAGATGTTATAGGTTATGATTTCCGCTAGTTTGTCGATTGACACGTATTTGCCGTGTTCCGGCTTGCTCAGCAGGCTGCGGTCTATTTCCATCATTTCGGTGGCTTCCGTGGTAGATAAGTTCGCCTTTTTTCGTAGGGTACCAATAGCTCCTCAATGGATTGGTGTATCACATTATTGACCATTTCGATTTTTTCATCTTCGGGTCCTATCAAAAGTGTTTTTGTAATTTTCTTTTTCATCTGTGCTATGATTGTTTGGGCGTTACTGTTATGCTTCCTATTAAATATTATGTATATGTTTTGAATAATTGTGTCCTGACGGGACACAGTTGTGAAGAAATAAAACTTCACCTTTGTGGCACAAACTGATAGTTGACGAAAAATAATTAAGATAAAACAGATTACTTTATGGAAAAAGATCATTTTTTTATTCTGGAGAAAAGTTTTCTCATCTCACAGCAGGTATAAGATCTGATAGACACTTGTGGGGCCAGGGGGTAGAAACCTATATGGTGTTCTTGATGTACCTGCGCCATCAGCCCGGCTATGTGGCATGCTATACGCGCAGCTCACTGGAACACTTGGCACAGTACAGCAGGGGCACGGTAGAGCTCTTCAGTAACGTACTGCTCAACTTCGGGGGGGCGCAGGGGCATGCAAGCGGTGTGGACAGCGGTCCGTCCCTCGTCCGGAACAGGGGACGGAACTCCTGTGCGGAAGTGCCTGCAACTCTCTGTGGGATAGGAAGAAAAACTCGGAAAAACCTATAAGACAATACAAGACAAGAAAGGACAAGATAAAACAGAAACAATAGAAAAGAAACGGAAACCGGCGGACGTTCCTGCCGCTGTTGTTGCTGCTACCATTGGTATGGCCGAAGTTTCCGGTATAGCCAATGCTCCCATCGCTGCCTTCGCTGTTCCTGCCGCCCCCTCCTCCGGGAGGAGAAAGGGCTACTTCCGTTACGTCCGTATGCGGGTTGGGAGACATTGGTGGACGAAATACAAGCCAACCGTTTCTGGATGAAGATAATGGGGATGCATCCTACCTGAGACATCGTCGCGTCCTAGTGCCACGGGGTATGTAATGAATGCACGGGGAGATAGAGGCTGTAAGTGCTGCTGCCCGAATGGTGGAACCCAGTACTTTGGAGGGAAGAGTCCGGTGCTTCGGAAAAGAATGTTTCTTAAATGGTGAACAGTCAACGATGAACAGAGGAAGCCACAGGTCCAGTGAGATTCGATCACGGATTGTCACAGATGTTTTGATCTGATTCCCGATGAATGAAATTATTGATTTGTGAAAATCTCTGTAATCAGTGGTGAAACCGTATCACTCACCGTGTTCGGTATGTATAAATTTCTTGTTGGCCCCTTTGAGGTGGAACAGGCTGGCTATGGTCCCCAATGCCAGCGAAGGCACCTGCATTAGTGCTTTTAGTAGCCTACCGTTGAGCAGGCGGGCTGGAACAGGGATAAACATGGCGGCAACCTGTGCTGCCGACAATATCCACCATTTAGACGCTGCCGGACGGTAGACCAGTGTGGCAAGCAGAGTGAATCCGAAAACGGCTACCAGTTGCACCAGGCGCGGAGGGAGCATCCATTGGATGATTTTATCGACCAGATCGAAAGAGGGCCACCACCGCCACCATCCTTCCATCTGCTTGACGCTTTTTATGAAAGACAGTCCCTCACACAAGATGCCGAATTGCGCTGCCATCCAGCGCCGGCGCTGATTCTTGATGTTCTCTTTTTTTTGCGTTTTCTCGTCGTAGACAGGTAGGTGTTCCAGATAGACGGTGTGCATCCCGCACTCAAGCAGCGTA
>ERZ772902.2257-NODE-2257-length-11492-cov-3.908542_pt1 | contig 11492 bp, 8 predicted proteins | sample MGYA00511470_ERZ772902 | MGnify/ENA primary metagenome ERZ772902 (study PRJEB29015, sample SAMEA2737717) | human gut metagenome | biome: human gut; feature: human-associated habitat; material: faeces | place: China | collected 2012 ... | reverse complement strand
AATGGTAATGAAATTTTTAAAATGTCAGATTTAGGATATCAAAACGAAGAAATACAACCTTTTTCAGATAATGTTGCAAAAATAGATAGTTCATCGGATGAATTGATATATGTAGATACAAATGGAAATATATTGTTTGATAAGATGAAGTTGGATAATGTGAAGGAGATAGTAATCGAGTAAGAATAGTATGTAAGCGATTAAAATTCAGCCATAGAAAAAATCAACCGGCTACTTTTCAGTAGCCGGAGTACCTTGACAATTCACATCTGATTGATTTGTATCGTTCAAGCGATTACTTTCTAATCAGTCGTCCGATGATTTCGTTCAGATGATACTTGATAATGACCTTGCGAATTAAGATAAATGCTCCGATCCTGAGTCAGGCGCTCCGGTCAGCGGTTTCACGTGTTTCCAGAAAGTATTTCAGGAAGTTGGTGTTCGGATACATCGTCTCAACAGAAGCATCCAGGCACTTGCCAATCATCATGGAGGGTATACGGAGGATCGTACACAATATATTCTTGTAGAAAACACTGCGTATGAGGACAAACTTGTATATAAATTTGAAATCAGTGGGGACGAATGGACGCTGAGCTCATTCGAGTATTACGATGGGAAAAGCGGGAAATTGTGGCCCAATGGGAAACCTAAGGTACCGGTAGGAACCGTTTTTCATATAGAAATTACGGATGAGCTGCGTGAAGAATATAACGCAGAGAAAGAGACTGTATCGAAAGAGGTAGAAGAGCTGAATACTTTACTTGCAAAGGAAGATGCAGAGTTGTTGCAGTCCGCTGAATATGCCAAGTTCTATTATAAGGGAAAGAAAGACGGGTATTATTATGCAATTGTAGGATATAAGGTATTCCATTTGTATGATTCTTACTTTTTCTTTACGATGAAGACGGATCCTTCAAAGGATTCTATCGAAATTACAGATGCGTGGTATAAAGGACAAAGCATTGATAAGCCCACTCTTGATCTTAACCAGTACAAAAGAGTGTATTAACGCAAAAGCAACCGTGGTCATACTACGGAAAAACATGGGAGGAAGAATCGGGTGAAAAATAAAAAAAGGATGATTGTTGCCGGTATAGCATTGATCTTGTTAGTCCTAGTAGGCGTGGTGGCAGTCAATATTTCGAAAAAAGATTCTCAGAGAGAAGAGATAGCAAGACAGCTGGAACTGGGGAAAAAGCAGCTGACCTCTTTAGAATATGAAGAGGCGATTGCTACTTTTAAAAATGCCTTTGCGATCGATCCAAAGGATCGGGAGCTTTTGGCTGGTTTAGTGGAAGCTGAGGAGGCGTATGCCAATAGCAAGGTCACGATTTTGCTTGCGGATATTTCCAGCTCTGAGGACGTGGAAAGCTTTCTGGTACAGATGAGTGAGAAAGAGGCAATCCTTCAGGAGGCCATTGAAGAATTGACAAAAAATGAGGCAATAAAAGACAATCCAGGATACCGGGAAGCATCAGATAAGCTGAATTCTTTGATAGAAGGGATTCAGAAAGAAAAAGAAGCTGCAGAGAGTAAAAAGAAAGATTTTACATCAGATTTAGAAAATCAACAAGAAGAAGTAGCAGAAAAAGAGAGTGCATTATCTGATGAAGAAATCATTGGTGCAATACATAAGGCGTCTGAATTTGCATTTAACTGGTTTTGGATTAGTGACAGAGAGCATGTAGATGAATACGATACTTATGTTGAATATGATGAATATGGAAATCCATGGGAATATAAGAGAGTGACTTATGAAGGGATAAGTAGTTTAGATGATGTACTTGATTTGACGAAACATTACTTTACCGAGGAAGTTGCGGAGAAATTAATTTCTCAAAAGAAGTGGTATGAACAGAGTAATAAAATATATGTGTCAGAGCCGATTGATCTTGGTGGCCCGGAAGCGGATTGTTATGATATCAAAATTGTAAAGGAAAATGATATAAGATATACAATTACCATTTATGAGTGTTTTGGTGACGAATTATGGGAAGATCCATATGATGTTCATCTTGAATATATAGATGGTTATTGGGTATTTGATGAGATACTAGTATGTGCAGGAAATCCGGTTCCCATAAATGTAATAGAAGGAGACAAATCAGCAAATTCAGAGAGGCAATTTGATATAATCGGGACATGGTATAGCGAAGAGTATGATGAAGCCGATGACTGGGCAAGCAGTTACAGGACCATCTTTAATCCGGATGGTACAGTACTGCAAATAGGCTGGAGGAATGAGGATCATGGAACCTATGAAGTTTCAGCTGACGGCATGTATGTGACAGCATATTTTAAAGAAAACTATATAAATCAACCTGGAGATGGATTGCAACTTTTGGATGGTTATGAGTATTCTGTTGTTTACAAACTAGATCCGGAAAAGCAGTGCATATATGCTGCATATTCTCAGGAATTTAAAGATGCCTTATATAGCAATGCCGAAGACGGCGTGTTGCATAGAAATTAATAGAAAAAAAGACTCCCGGCATCGTGCCATTTGGCACGATGCCGGGATTTCGTATTCAGTTCCATTCCTCAGCCAAGAGGAGCAATCACTGCCTTTTTTCTCAAAACTCATTCAACAGCCCAACAACGGTCCGTAACTCTTCCGCCTTCACCTTATCCGGGAACTGGCCGGAGAGAACGCAGTTTTTGAAGTACTTGATCTCTTCTGCGTAGGCGTCGCTCTTGGGCAGGTTGATGGAGCCGGTATCGCCGGTGGCCTGCTCAGTCGGGGAATAGATGTTGCCGTTGTTTTCATAGATTTTGCATTCGCCCTTTTCGTAGGTAACGAGCGCATCCTCGAACTGGAAGCGGTAGGAAGCGCCGAAGGGGTAAGCGGATGCGTACCAGGAAGCTTCGGTGGTAACGAAGAAGCCGGGAAATTCATATACAGCGGTCAGATAGTCCTGATTCGGCTGCTTTGCACGGTGCTTCAGGGAAGCTTCCGGTTTGCCGAAGGCGTATACGAGGAAGTCAAGATCATGGATGTGCAGGTCGTAAGGAACAAGTCCGCTTCTCTTTTCATCCATCATCCAGTTGTCCCAGCTCCAGGCAGGATAGCTGCCGAGGCGTCCCATGTAGCCGGACAGAAGCTTGCCGTATTTGCCGGAATCGTAAAGCTCCTTGATCAGCTCATATTCGGGCCAGAATCGCAGAACCTGTGCGATCATGAAGCAGACATTGTTTTCCTTTGCGGTGGAATATGCCAGCTCGATGTCCTCTTCTTTTAAGGAAATGGGTTTTTCACTGAGGACGTGGATGCCCTTTTTCATTGCCTTGACGGCAGTGGGAACGTGCAGATAGGTGGGCAGGCAGATGTCCAGGATGTCCAGCTCTTCTTTTTCAAGCATTTCATCGATGGAGGTGTAGTGATGTGGCTCCGGATAAGGCTCCATCCGCTCCGGACGGATATCACAGATTGCTGTGAGTGTGGTATCCTCCATAGCGTTCCATGCAGGAATGTGTGCGCCGCTGATGCCGCCGACGCCGACTAAACCGATTTTTAACATGATGCTTCCTCCCCGTAAATTTCATCTATAATGTTTTGCAGATAAGTTCTGGATTCCAGAATGTCGGTCAGCTGCTGTGGACCGTCGATTTCCCGTTCGATGGTGACATAGGAGTTGTAGCCAAGCTCATGCAGCTTTGTAAAAACTGCACGGAAGTCTACTTTTCCCTGTCCAATGGGTGTTTCGGCACCGAGCTCATGTCCGTTTGTCGGATAGCAGCCGTCCTTTGCATGCAGGTTGCGGACGTATTTGCCGAAAACATCAAGTGCGTCTGCCGGGTTTGCTTTTCCGTAAAGAATCAGATTTGCAGTGTCCAGATTCACATAAAGATTATCCGTGCCGACGGCTTCAAAGCAGCGCAGCATGGTAACGGGGGTTTCCTGGCCGGTTTCAAACAGCAGGCACTGCCCGTTTTTCTTCAGATGCTCTGCAACAGTGCGCACAGCGATGCAGAAGCTGCTGAAATTGGGATCATAAGGATTTTCCGGAATAAATCCCATATGGGTTACGACATCAGTGATGCCGAGCTTGTGGGCAAAATCTGCACCGTCGCAAAGGTTTTCGATCCGCATCTGTCGGTATTCCACAGGGACAAGTCCAAGGGTGAGCTGTCCGTCGTAAAAGTTCCATGCCGCAGGTCCGGTCCAGCCGCACCAGAATGCGGAAACGGTGATCTGGTATTGTTCCAAAAGTGTTTTTAAGATGCTTGCATTTTCGTCCGTCCAGGCGGCAGGATTCCAGGAAACCAGCTGACAGGAATCGAAGTTATGTTCCCGAAGCTGGGCGAATTTTTTTTCCATACCGTCGATCTCGGAGAAATTGACGCAGGTTCCGATTTTCATAGAGTGCTCCTTTTTAGGCAAAGAAAATGATTTTCACTGCCCTGAAATGATGTTTTTTGGTTGTCTGGGAACTATTTTTACAGTATCATGAAAAGCAGAAGAAGCCCATTATTTTTTTGACTCATTTTAGGATGATTTTTACCTTTTGCGGAGGATGGCATGATCGACGGATATAAGGAGCTGACGCCGGTAATCTATGGAGAAAATGCGATAAAATATCTGTATACCGAACAGAAAAAGGCAGAGGGAGAAATCTGCTTTTTGCTGCACTGGCACGACCGGATGGAGCTGACCTATGTGACGGAGGGAACGCTGCGGTTTGTGACGGAAGGAGAAGAGTTTCTGGTTTCGGCAGGAGAGCTTGCCGTAGCGGGACCCGGGCAGATGCATGGCGGCTTTGCAGTGTCGGAAAAGGTCTGCTATCATACGGTCATGTTCGATGTGGAGCGGTTTTATAATGGAACGGCAGCGTCTGAAAAATATTTACGTTCTCTGGGAAACGGAGAGCTGACCTTTGTGGAAAAGATTTCAGGGAAAGAGGTTTCCGGGCTGCTGGAGCGCCTGGTGGGGCTGCTGGCCGGAAGGGACAGCGGAAAAGACAGCAAAAGCTCGCTGACAGCCATCGGAACGTTGTATGAAATTCTCGGATGTCTGATAGAATACGGCAGGTCAAAAAGCAGTGCAAAGGTCAGTCCGGACAGCGGGTTTGGTCAGATTTTAACCTATGTGAATCATCATTATACGGAAAAACTCAGCCCGGCGGCGCTGAGTGCGCAGTTTGGATATCATGAGGCGTATTTCTGCAGGCGCTTTCGGGAGCTGACAGGCATTACCTTTTCGGAATATGTCCGTGCGCTTCGGATGGAGTATGCACAGAAGCTTTTGAAGGAATCAGAGGATGAGGTAGGGACAGTGGCCTGGAAATGCGGCTACCCGGACGGAAGCTATTTTACACGGGAGTTTCGGAAGATATACGGGTTTACACCATCGCAGTTCCGGCAGATGACGCGGTGAACTGTAGCGTTTCGGCAGATGTGAGGAAACACAGCAGTGAAAAAAAGCTGTACAACAAAAACACCGCAGTCTATAATGGAAAAAACGGATCGGGAGGGAGAAAATGTTATGCAGGCATTATTTGATGCCGTAAACGCGATTTGCGGCAAAATTCAGGTTGTATCAGATCTGTTCTGGGAGTTTCCGACCAACTTCGGATGGTATGCGGCGATCCCGATTCTGGGAAATTTCAGTCTGGCGATCATTTTGCTGGTCGGTACTGGAATTTTTCTGACATTTCGGTTCCGGTTTGTACAGGTGCGGAAATTTAAGTACGGCTTAAAAGTGCTCCTTCACAGCAAAGCAGCGACGAAGACCGGTATTTCGGCGCTGGCGGCATTTTTGCTGTCTACGGCGATGCGGGTAGGACCGGGAAATATTCTTGGTGTGACGGGTGCGATTTCGATCGGTGGTCCGGGCGCACTGTTCTGGATGTGGCTGTCGGCGTTTTTCGGGATGTCCACAGCCTTTGCAGAATCCACGCTGTCCCAGATTTTTAAAGAGAAAAGAGATGGGCAGTATGTCGGCGGACTTCCTTTCTATGGAAGAAGACTGTTAAACAATGCGGCGTGGGCAGGTGTTGCGCTGAGCGTGCTCTACATTGTCTATGCCTTTTTGTGCTTCCCGGCGCAGGGCTTTAATACCATCTCCGCAGTCGGTGCCATTGCAAATGAGATCACCGGGACGACGATTGCGACTAATTCGATGCTGTATTGGATTTCCTTCGTGGTACTGATCCTGATTGCCGCACTGATCAGCTTCGGGGGAATCAAAAAAGTGACAAAGGTAACGGATCTGCTGGTTCCTGTGATGGCAGTGATCTATGTGCTGACCGTAATTGCGCTGGTTGTCTGCAACTTTACGCGGATTACCTGGTTTTTTCAGGCGGTATTTGGACAGGCATTTTCGCCGGATGCCGTATTTGGCGGAGCCTTCGGCACAGTTCTCAGCCAGGGCATCAAACGAGGCCTGATGTCCAACGAGGCAGGTCAGGGTACCATCACGATGCCTGCGGCTGCTGCGGATGCAAATCATCCCTGCGATCAGGGATGCGTTCAGGCCATCGGCGTTTTTCTGGATACGATTGTGATCTGTACGCTGACCGGATTTGTGGTGATTATGGGAAGGATGTGGACGACAGACCGTGGGGCAGAGTGGTTTGATATGGGCAAGCTGGACAAATTCCTGGCATCCTGCGGAGAGCTGACCGGACAGAGCGGCGCTTATCAGATCGTAACGTTTTTGGTGAGCATCTGCTTTGGTCTGTTTGCATTTACCTGTCTGATCGGCTTTATGTCCTTTACGGAAATGTGCGCGGCGCGGATTTCTTCGCGCAAGGGGTTTATTGTTCTGATCCGGCTGCTGTGCCTGTTTGTCATTTCCTTTGGTGTCATTACCAATATCGCGGGAATGGATCTGGGCGCGCTCTGGGATTTAAGCGATTTTGCCAATATTCTGATGGTTTACTGCAACCTGCCGCTGCAGTATCTTGGCCTGAAGTATGTAACCCGGGCGTGGAAGCACTTCGAAAAACAGGACGGCACGCCCTTTACGTCTGAAATAGCAGGAATCGATGTGCCGGTCTGGGAGGAAAAAGCCGGAAAAGCATAACGGGTACTTTCACAGAAAGAAAGGTTGACGCGGTCAGAAAAACAGCCGCCGGGGCGGCAGAATGGGAGGGTATATGGATTACGCACTGTATCAGAAAATTTCAAAGGTTACGCTGGGAAAGCAGCCGGCTGACCTGGTATTAAAAAATCTGAAGCTGGTGGATGTATTTACAGGGGAGATCGTGGAGTCAAACGTTGCAGTCAAGGACGGTCTGATCGCGGGGGTGTCGAGACGTTATCGCGGAAAAAAGGAGATCGACCTCGGTGGAAAATATCTTGCGCCGGGCTTTATCGACGCACATCTGCATCTGGAATCCACCATGGTTACGCCCAACGAGCTGGTCAGCACGGCGGCACGTTTCGGGACGACGACATTTATCGTAGATCCCCATGAGGCGGCGAATGTCAGCGGCGCGGCCGGGATAGACTATATTCTTGATCAGACGGAAAAATCTCCGGCGAACGTCTACGTCATGATGCCGTCCTGTGTACCGGCGACGCATGTGGACGATAACGGCGGTATTTTTTCCGCAAACGATATGTATCCGTACGTCCGCAATCCGCGGGTTCTGGGACTGGGGGAAGTGATGGATGATCCGGGGGTTATCAACGGCGACGAGAGCATGTTTTCCAAACTGCTGCTGTTTGAAAACCGGACGATTGACGGACATGCCCCTTATCTGCCGAACCGGGAGCTGAGCGCCTACAAGATGGCGGGGGTGGATACCGACCATGAAGCGACCAGCTTTGAATATGCGCTGGAAGAAGTGCGCCGCGGCATTCATGTCCATATCCGCGAGGGCAGCGCGGCCCATAACCTGAAGGATATCGTAGAGGGCATTGTCCGCACCGGAATCGATACGGAATATTTTTCCTTCTGTACGGACGACAAGCATATCGAGGATATTTTACGGGACGGCCATATCAGCTACAACGTAAAGCTTGCGGTTTCCCTCGGCATGAATCCGGTTCAGGCGATCAAAATGGCGACGATCAACACTGCAAAATGCTACGGCTTAAAGCATCTGGGCGCGATTTCTCCGGGCTTCCAGGCGGACTTTGTTGTGCTGGATAATCTGCAGGATCTGAATGTGACAGATGTGTTCTATAAAGGAAAGCTTGTAGACCGGAATGCGCCGATCCGTGTAAAAACGTGCGGCAGAGCGTTGAAACATACGGTACACCTCGACAAGGTGAAGGCAGAGCAGTTTGTGCTTCCGATTGGAAAAAAGAAGACCCATGTAATCGGCATCAATCCGTCCCAGATCACCACAGAGGATCTGGCGGTTTCCCTGCCGCCTGCTGCAAATTATGTTCCGACGGACGGCTATTCCAAGGTTGCGGCTGTGGAGCGGCATCATAATACCGGAAAAATCGGCGTTGCAGTGGCAAAGGGCTACGGCATCCGAAACGGCGCAGTGGCATCTTCCGTATCCCACGATTCCCATAACATCATCGTCATCGGGGACAATGACCGCGACATGGCATTGGCAGTCGACGAAATCATCCGAACGCAGGGCGGTTATACCGTTGTGGAAAACGGCGAGGTATTCGAAACGCTGCCGCTTCCGATCATGGGACTGATGAGCGACGCCGGGTTTGAGTCCGTCAATGAGACTTTAGGCCGGATGATAAAAAAAGCGCATGAAATGGGCGTTCCGGCGGATATCGAGCCGTTCATCACATTATCGTTTTTGGCACTTCCCGTCATTCCGACGCTGCGCATTACGCCGCGCGGTCTGTGCCTGCTGACCGCGAAGGGACCGGAAATTCTGCAGGAGTAAAGCCAGTCTGGAAAGCGCCTGCAAAAAAAGTTTTTATGGAGGAACTTATGGATATAAAAGAAAAAATTCATGAACTGTCAGAGGAAATGATTCAGAATCTGGGACGTCTGGTTGCGGTGGATTCCCAGCTCGGCACGCCCGAAGAAGGCAAGCCCTTTGGCGAAGGCCCGGCAAAAGCCCTTGAGGTTGGCTTAAAAATCGCTGACGAGCTCGGCTTTCAGACGGTCAATCTGGACAACTACTGTGGCTATGCAGAGATGGGCGAAGGAAAAGAGATTATCGGTATTGCCGGACATCTCGATATCGTGCCGGTGGGAGGCGACTGGACTCACGATCCCTTCGTGCTGACCCGTGAGGGCGATTATGTATACGGCCGTGGAACGACTGACGACAAGGGACCCGTTCTGGAAGCGCTTTATGCGATGAAGCTGCTGCGGGATTCCGGCGTGAAGTTAAATAAAAGAGTCCGCCTGATCATGGGCTGTAATGAGGAAACCGGTTCGAAGTGCATGGCGCATTATAATGAAGTGGAAGAGGAGCTGTCCTGCGGCTTTACGCCGGACGCGAACTTCCCCTGCATCCACGGCGAAAAGGGACACATGTCAATGATGGCATATTCCAAACATACGAAGATCCTTTCCATGAACGGCGGTTTTGTTACAAATGCGGTTTGCGATTCCTGCACGACAGTGATTCCCGGGGCAGCAGGTCTGAAGGAAAAGCTGGAGAAAGAGCTGGCTGAGACGAAGCTTCAGGAGTACCGCGTGACAGAAGAAAACGGAGAGATCACAATTTATGCAAAGGGAGTGCCTGCACATGCCAGCACGCCGACGCTGGGGGTCAATGCGGCAGGTGTAACCTTTGAGTGTCTGGAAAAGGCAGGCTTTGAAGATGATTTTGTCACTTTTTATAATACCCATCTCGGAACTGCCTGCGACGGCTCCGGTATCGGCTTAAAGGTTTCCGATGCTTATGGCGATCTGACGTTCTGCAATGGTATCGTTAAAACTCAGGACGGCGTGATTTCCTGCACGATTGATATCCGTGTTCCGGTTACCTTAAAGCCCGACGAGGTCCGCAAGCTGTGCGAGGATAAGCTGGAGGATGAGAACGGACGGATCGAGATTCTGGACATCGGCGATGGATTATTTTTCCCGAGAGAGTCCCCTCTCGTAGAAGCCCTGTACAAGGCGTATGTAGATGTGACCGGCGATACTGCAAACGAGCCGATGGTCATCGGCGGCGGAACCTATGCGAAGTCCCTGAAAAATATCATCGCCTTCGGTCCTGAAAAGCTCGGAATCGATTATCGCATTCATGGTGCGGACGAGTATATCCTTGTATCCGGCATGGAGGAAGCAGTGCTGGTATACATGGAAGCCATTAAGAACCTGCTGGCGATTTAAGGAGAGCCGTATGGATCAGGATTTTTGCCTGCATATTTCTTGACTATTATACATTAAAAATGTATAATTATTCATTGTGGCAGGAAGCGATATGCCAAAGGGTCTGCAGCTGCCATAAAGAAAGAGATTTATGATTATTATCAGCGTAACTGTGAGGGTACGGAGCAGTTACGCTTCAACAAAATAAAGGAGTAATCAAAAATGGCAAGTTTATGGGGCGGAAGATTTGAAAAAGACATGGATGATATTGTAAAAAAATACAATGCATCTATTTTCTTTGACCAGAGAATGTATAACGAGGACATCGACGGCAGCATCGCGCATGTGACCATGCTTGGAAAGCAGGGCATTGTATCCTATGAGGAAAAAGATCAGATCATCGCAGGTCTGGAAGAAATCCGTAAAGAAATTGTGGAAGGAAAGATCCTGTTTACCGTAGAAGACGAAGATATCCATATGGGCATCGAGAGCCGTCTGATTGACAAAATCGGAGACGTGGGCAAAAAGCTCCATACTTCCAGAAGTCGTAACGACCAGTGTCAGGTAGATATCCGCCTGTATCTGAGAAAAGAAATTTATGAGATTTTGAACAGCCTGTGCTATCTGGAAAGCGTAATTCTGAAAAAGGCGGAAAAATATGAAGATAAGATTACCGTAGGCTTTACTCATCTCCAGCATGCGCAGCCGATCACGATCGGTTTTGTTTTTATGGCATATTTCCAGATGTTTAAAAGAGATATAGAACGTCTGACGGATACGCTGGAGCGTCTGAATTATAATCCGCTGGGGGCGTGTGCACTGGCAGGAACAACGATGCCCATCGACCGTCATTTGACGAGCGAGCTGCTTTCTTTTACTGCACCGACGGAAAATGCCATGGATACAGTCAGCGACCGGGACTACAGCCTGGAATTTTTGAGTGATGCTTCCATTTCCATGATGCACCTGTCCCGCTGGGCAGAGGAATTTGCATGGTGGAACTCTTCCGAGTTTTCCTATATCGCAATCGACGACAGCTTCTGCACCGGCAGCAGCATTATGCCCCAGAAGAAAAATCCGGATGTATGCGAGCTGGTCCGCGGCAAGACAGGACGTGTCTACGGCGATTTATTTACTCTTCTTACAATGTTAAAGGGCATTCCGCTGGCATACAACAAAGATATGCAGGAAGACAAAGAGGCTGTCTTTGATGCGATTGACACCGTAAAACAGTGCCTGCGTGTGCTGACACCGATGTTCTCTACGATGCAGATTCTGAAAGACAATATGAAGAAAG
>ERZ772902.2255-NODE-2255-length-11507-cov-3.637007_pt1 | contig 11507 bp, 6 predicted proteins | sample MGYA00511470_ERZ772902 | MGnify/ENA primary metagenome ERZ772902 (study PRJEB29015, sample SAMEA2737717) | human gut metagenome | biome: human gut; feature: human-associated habitat; material: faeces | place: China | collected 2012 ... | reverse complement strand
CATTTTATAGGAATGCTTATGGCTGTATTTGCAGCAACGCCTCTTATAATACGTGCCATGTCCGCGCCGGACACTGTGCATGTTATTTCTCTTACTATATTTATAGTAAGCATGATTCTTTTATACGCGGCAAGCACAACATACCACACATTCGACCTTTCTCCAAAGGTCAATATGATTTTTAAAAAGCTTGACCACTGCATGATATTTGTGCTTATTGCCGGTTCATACACGCCAGTATGTTTAATCGTACTACATGGGCACATCGGACTTGTCCTTCTTGCTCTTGTATGGGGAATTGCCGCTCTTGGAATCATTTTCAAACTCTGCTGGGTAACATGTCCAAAATGGGTTTCTTCAGTATTGTATATTCTCATGGGCTGGATTTGCGTTCTTGCATTTACACAGATTATTAATGCACTTCCAAAAGCCGCATTCAATTGGCTTCTTGCCGGTGGAATTATATATACAATCGGCGGTGTCATTTACGCACTGAAGCTTCCTATATTTAATGCACACCATAAATATTTTGGGTCACATGAAATCTTTCACTTATTTGTTATGGCTGGAAGCATATGCCATTTTATTATGATGTTTAAATATGTATCGATAATGCCTATTTTATAATATTTGTTAATATAAGTGCATATAATGGCAATGTTATTATAGAAAGAAGTGTCGTAAATACAACCGAACCTGATGCAAGATTCTCATCATGTCCGAATTCTATTGAAAACATTGTTGTTATAGCTGCACAAGGACATGCCTCAAGCATAAGTGCAACCATTGCTGTTGTATCGTTACCACCGATAATACACATTACAAGAAGGCATGCTGCCGGAATAAGAAAAAGCCTTATTCCTATAACTTCAAACAGACGCTTGTTTTTTAAAAGAACGGCCATACTGCTGCCCGCAATAGTTACACCTGTTATAATCATTGAACCCGGTGTATTTATTGCGGCAATCATTGAAAGCGGAGTGCCTATAATATCCGGCACATGCACATTTAATCCATATAGAATAAGTCCTATAAACACAGCAATTATACACGGTGCCGTAAGTATACTCTTTGCAATCTCTTTTACATTTACTTTTTTCGTGACAGACGAATATCCCACCGTCCACAATAAAATATTGTATACAGTAACATATACACTTGCATAAAGTATTCCCTCAGCACCGAAAAGTGCCTGAATAAGTGGGAATCCCATATATGCTGCATTGGAGAATCCACATGCAAACCGCATAATTCCTCTGTCTTTATTTTTCTTTGAAAATAAAACCGCATAAGTAATTACAAGTCCTGTTCCAACCATAAGTATACTATATATAAGCATTCTGACAAGATTTCCTGTCATTGATGAATCATGTTCTACAAGATACGAATTTACAATCATTGCCGGAACTACAAGATACAAAAGCAGATCAGACAATGCTTTTTTACCTTCTTCCTTGATTACTCCTGTTTTAAAACATATGAAACCTGCAAGTATCATAAGAAACATCTCAAGTACCTGCTTTGCTGCTATAATTGCTAAATCCATAATTTCTATCTCTCTGTTTTCCAAAATACACATGAATATGGCTGTAAATCACTTCCTCCGCCAAAATCATGCTCTTTTCCTGTTATCAAATCAACTGCCTTTCCCGATCTTGCATCAAAATCGGCATGATATACATTGCTGTCAGAATTAACAGCAACGATAACTCTTTCTGTGTCACATTCTCTTTCAAATATAAGCTGCTTCGGCATTGTAAGAAGATTTCTGTAACCTCCGTAACACAATGCCTTGCTTTTTTGTTTCGCATTTGCAAGAGCCGTTATCCAATCAGTAAGTTCATTATGTTCCGGCTTTTCTATTGCAGGACGCAATGTGTTGTCGCCATTACATTTTTCTCCTGTAATTCCCCACTCACTTCCATAATAAACACCGGGCACTCCGGGCATGCCAAACAAAAGACCATATACAGGAAAAAGATTATTTTTATCTTCAAGAATACTTGCAATTCTTGTAACATCATGATTGTCAACAAAAGAAAACAGATGTTTTCCACGGTATATGCACCACTGTTCATTTCCAAATTGTCTGTTAAGGCTATATGCTATTTCATGCATGTTTGAAGAATTAAAACTTGAATAAATGCCTTTATAACATTCATAATTTGTAACGCTGTAGCATGCGTTATCATTAACCCATTGGTTATAATCTCCGTGAAGAGTCTCACCCATTAATACAAATCCGTTCTTCAACCCATCGGTAAAATGTCTCAATTCTGACAAAAACTGCCTGTCCAGACAATATGCAACATCAAGCCGCAAGCCGTCTATGTCATATTCATTAACCCAGTTTTTTACCGCGTCAAACAAATATTCTTTTACTTCAGGATTTGACAGATTAAGTTTTACAAGCTCATTACAGCCTTCCCAGCTTTCATACCAGAATCCATCATTATAATTGGTATTTCCATCAAACGATATGTGAAACCAGTCCTTGTATCTGCTGTCCCATTTTTTCTGTCTTACATCTTCAAATGCAAAAAATCCACGTCCTGCATGATTAAATACTCCATCAAGCATAACTTTCATGCCTGATGCATGAATCGCATCGCAGACTTTCTTAAAATCTTCATTTGTTCCGAGACGCCTGTCCACTTTATTATAATTCCTTGTATCATAACCATGTGCATCACTCTCAAATAATGGATTAAATAATACGCATGACGTTCCCATTGACTTAATATGGTCTATCCAATCCAGAATTCTTAAAATTCTATGATTTCCTGCCTCTTCCTCACATTCACCACTATTATTTACCAACGGTGCTCCACATAAGCCAAGTGGATATATCTGATAAATTACTGCTTCGTCAAACCACATATTAAGGACCTCCTTTTTTCAACACTTATAAAACAACTTCTATTTACTATTTTTCTTTAAATTTTCTATTTCCTCTTTTAAACGTGTATTTTCGTCTTTCAAGCTGTCATTTTCACCCTTCAGGCTGTCAACCTCTTCTTTTAATCTGTCTACCATTAGATTCGCCGTATTTCTGTCTAATATTCTTAATGCTTCAGAAAACATATTAAGGACCTCCTTTGGTCTAACCAGATATTCATTAATATCATGACGTACCGATTCCAGATCCGGAAATAATGCAACTAATCTATCTATCTCTTCAGGTGTCTCAGCAACGAATAATGACATATACTTAATTCTGTCCGACACCATTTTATCTGATATTCCATCACTATATTGTGTTTTATCGCAATCATACTCAGTCACATTTGTACGCCCTGTGATAATATCAGAATATCTGTATTTTTTAAAGGTGTCAAGGCTTATAAGCAGGAAATCCTGTAGAAGCTTAATCTTTATACCTGTATTAAACACTGTTTTCCCCACGTGAAAATAAAATTTTTCATCAAATTCACTTTGTAAATTTGCACTGCTCTTTTCAAAAAGTATTATTGTATGAACTTTTCTCATACTCTTATAAGAAACTTCCTCCCCCATATCGTCCCCATCATCACTATCATTTTCAGATTCAATTTCATTTTTTGAACCCGTAAGCATTTTATATTGCCTCAACACAAGGTCCGCTGAATAACATGATATTCTTTCAGCAGGAAAATCATACGGAACTTTTTGAATTTCAATATTTGCAATACTGCCATCCGACATACGCACAACCATATCCATAATGACAAATATTCCAATAAATTGAGAATCCTCCGCCGGATAAACTTCAAGAACAGTTACCTGCTGTCCTAACAGGCAGCTGACAAGTTCTGAAAGACGTTCTCTGTGTTCTACTGGATTAAATATTTTTTTAAAAAACGGATCATATAATAACGGTAATGTTTTTTTACCTTTCAGAAATGTTCTGAATCGCTCAAACCATAAACGATTGTTTTTAAGATACCCATACATCCCTTTACAATATGGGTCATTATCAATGACATGCATTGCTGCATCAAGATATGTATTTTCTTTTTCTGTCTCCAATATTCTTTTATTACATCGATGTTTTTCTCCCTTTTAATATAAATATGCATATTTATATTATATATATCATAAACTCAATAAATATGCAACGTAAAAAATATTTTTTATTGTATAAATATTGCATATGTACCGCGGGAGCATATCGCCCCCACATCTATATAAAGCACCCGGCACATCCTATATATCCACCCAATACAACAAAATTTCTGCATTTACAGCAATGACAACCCTTACAGCCTTTTTGTAAATTTTTAACCGGATGCCGATTATCTTACGTTATTCAAAATAATCCATCGGATTAACAGGTATTCCGTCTTTTGTAAGTTTAAAATACAAATTTGCACCCTCTTTTACATAATATGCACTTGGTTCTGCTACTGTTCCAAGATGCTGTCCTTTGTATACACTATCACCGGATTTTACGTTGACGCCGTCAAGCAAACCATATGTTGCCTCATAGCCATCCCCAAGTCCTACGGTAACTGTTGTTTTTGTCTCTTCACTATCAACTACTGACTGGACAATTCCATCTGCTGCAACAGCAACGCTGTCCCCCACATTTGCCGCAATAGAAATTGCCGGATTACACTTGTATACATTAAGTGATTCAAAATAAATCGTACTGTCCATGCTGTACTTTAAAACAACATCTCCATTTACAGGACGTAAAAGACTGTCTGACTCACTAAATGAATATGCATCAAGAGGATTCTTTTTTACCGAAGCCGCCACCGGAACCTGTTCCTGCTTGTCATCTTCCTGTAAATCTTCATTTACACTATTTTCATTTACGCTATTTGACGAAACATCTGACGTACTTCCTGTGCCGGAATTATTAACCGATGCTATTTCATTACCCATAGGGTCATCATCACCCGTGGCTGCATCTTCTTTAGAATCTGACGAGTCGGTGTTTTCAGGCTCTACTCCTCCATCCTCCGTTCTTATTGCAACATTATTCTGCGTTCTCTCATTAAGGTCAACTACATTATTTTTATTGTCATTGGCACGCCTGCTCTCTTTCACAACTGAATAAACACCTGCCGAAAGCGTAAGTATAACCGCACAGGCAACTATTGCAGAAATAATTTTCTCTTTTCCCCAACCTTTACTCTTGCCTTTCATATTAACATAACCTCCATTGCTACAATTTATGTTAATATGTTGCCCGATTTATACAGGATTATTCAAACTGTCTTTCTTCATTATTATTACACGAACCGATACCACAGTGTCCTTTATATGATTTTATCTGCTCACAATTGCTACACCGGAATAAAATTTATTAATTATATCTTCATATGTACTGCCCGAACGTGCCATAATATTTGCAGTATAAAGGCTGACTCCGAATCCGCTTCCCTTTCCTTTGGTTGTAATTTTTCCATCTTTAATTGCAAAAAAAGGCGAATTAAGTCCCAGTATTTTTGCAAATACATCACCCGACATTACAACATTTCCCACTTGAATTTTTGTCACATACCCCATATTAGTCTGTGAAACCACCTGAATATCGCCAAACGGATTATTTTCATCCAGCCCGGAATCCTTATATGCGGTATTTATTTTTTTTACAAACTGTTTTTTTGAATATTCCTCAGTTTTGAGAAAATCAGGGCTTGTCATATCTTCCGGGCAGTCTGCCGGCACCAGATATGCATAATCCGCTCCCAGAAGTTCCGTGCCGGAAAGCGTCTTTTCATTGCACACACGCGAATATTTTGCATCAATCAAATTATTATTATATGTTATAACCATCTGACCTGTTGACATTACACTGTCATTTACATGATTATAATATTCCTCGAAATTATTCCCCCATTCATTTTTCATCACATTTTTTGTGAAATACTCCATGCCAAGCGTTTCGCTGTCAACACTCATCTCATCCCCCATAACACGGTAAATATCTGTTCTTATCATTATACCCATAGCCTTTAACGTTTCCGTCTCATCACCTGACTCAAATCTTTTTGCAAGAACCATTGTGACATATTCATTTACCGATACAGATTTTGTTCCATTTTTATATTTAACATTAACCCTCGGTCCATAAATATTTTCCTGAGATACCCCCTGCGAATCATCAGAATTAACCGACAAAGTTATCACAGCCGGCACAGCAACATATATACAAAATATCAATATGACCGTAAGTATTTTTTTCATATCTGCAAAAAATCCCCTCTTAATCAAGAATTCATCAAGCCGGAATAATCCAACATAGAATCATAGAAATAATCCGGCATAGAATCATATGATATAAAAGCATATGCAGCTAAAATAAAAAATATGCCCCGCACCGTCAAAACGGTAAACGAGGCATACTCATTATAAATTTTTATAAAATTATTTCACATCCGGAATGTGAACTTTTTCAAGTTTCCAGATATCATGAACATATTCTTCAATAGTTCTGTCTGATGAGAACTTACCGGCACTGGCAATATTTAACATCATTGACTTTGCCCATGCCTTTTCATCAGAATATCTTTCGTTAATAATCTTCTGTGCATCCGCATATGAACGGAAATCTTTGAGTATGAAATATGTGTCCGCTCTTCTGCCGCCCTGATTATTAAGGAGTGAATTGTAAATATCTCTGAATCTTTCTGTATCATCAGGAGAATATTTGCCATTGATAAGTTCCATCAATACCTCACGGATATTCTGGTCATTATTAAATATCTCCATTGGGTCATAACCGCCCTCATTTTCATAGCGGATAACTTCATCAGATGAAAGTCCGAATATTACAGCATTTTCAATTCCGACTTCCTGAACAATCTCAACATTAGCACCATCCATTGTACCAAGTGTCATGGCTCCGTTGAGCATGAACTTCATATTACCTGTACCTGATGCTTCCTTTGATGCTGTAGAAATCTGTTCGCTTACATCTGCTGCCGCGAATATGATTTCACCGTTTGAAACTCTGTAATTTTCAATAAATACTACCTTAATCTTACCATTAATTGAAGTATCGTTATTAATTACATCTGCAACGCTGTTGATAAGTTTGATTGTCTGCTTTGCAATCTTATAACCTGCGGCTGCTTTTGCACCAAATATAAATGTTCTTGGCTTAATATCCATATCAGGATTCTTCTTTACTTCATTGTAAAGATACATTACATGAAGAATATTAAGAAGCTGTCTCTTATATTCATGAAGTCTCTTAACCTGGACATCAAAAATAGAATTCGGGTCAACATCAATTCCATTATGCTCTTTTATATATTTTGCAAGGCGAACCTTATTTTTATACTTAATCTGCATAAGCTCCTGCTGGCATTTTGCATCATCAACATATACTTTAAGCTTTTTAAGCTGTGTTAAATCTGTAATCCATCCATCGCCGATTTTGTCTGTAATCCATGCTGCAAGAAGCGGATTTGCATGAAGAAGGAATCTTCTCTGCGTGATACCATTAGTCTTATTATTGAACTTCTCCGGCATCATTTCATAGAAATCTTTAAGTTCCTGCTTTTCAAGAATCTCCGTATGAAGTTTTGCAACACCATTTACAGAATATCCTGCACATATTGCAAGATTAGCCATCTTAACCTGACCATCATAAATAATTGCCATCTTGCGGATTTTATCCTGATTGCCTGGATACTTAGCCTTTATTTCTTCTACAAAACGACGATTAATCTCCTCCACAATCTGATAAATTCTAGGAAGAAGTCTTGAGAAAAGCTCAATTGGCCATTTTTCAAGTGCTTCTGCCATAATTGTATGATTTGTATATGCAACAGTCTTAGTTGTTACATCCCATGCTTCATCCCATTCAAGACCTTCTTCGTCCATGAGAATTCTCATAAGTTCCGCTACAGCTACTGTAGGATGTGTATCATTAAGCTGGAAAGTTACCTTTTCATAAAGCTTTCTTACATCATCATGTCTTTCCTTATACTGTGCAATCGCACGCTGTACGCTGGCTGATACAAAGAAATACTGCTGTTTTAAACGAAGTTCCTTACCCGCATAATGATTATCATTAGGATAAAGTACCTCAACAATATTCTTTGCAAGGTTCTCTTCCTCAACCGCTTTCTGATAATCACCCTTATCAAATGAACTTAAATTAAATGTATCTACCGGTTCTGCATCCCATATTCTTAATGTATTAACTGTATTTACGCCATATCCAACAACAGGAACATCATAAGGAATAGCTGTTACAGCTCTGTAATCCTCCTGAACAAACATATCTCTTCCTGTCTTTTCATCTCTGTATGAACGTACATATCCTCCGAACTTAACTACTGTCGGATATTCAGAACGCTTAATCTCAAACGGATTACCGTCTTTAAGCCAGTTATCAGGAACTTCTACCTGATAGCCATCTTTAATCTCCTGCTTAAACATACCATATTTATAACGTATTCCGCATCCATATGCCGGATATTCAAGTGTTGCAAGTGAATCAAGGAAACATGCGGCAAGTCTTCCCAGACCACCGTTACCGAGTGCTGCATCAGGTTCCTGGTCCTCTATGACATTAATATCCATGCCAAGTTCTTCAAGAACTTCCTTCATTTCATCATATGCCATAAGATTAATCATATTGTTACCTAAAGCCCTGCCCATAAGGAATTCCATAGACATATAGTAAACAGTCTTTTTATCCTGTTTTGCATATTCCTTCTGTGTCGCAATCCATCTATCAATTATAATTTCCTTTACAGCATATGCTACAGACTGGAAAAGCTGCTGTTTATCTGCCTCATCAATATTTTTTCTGAATAAGGATTTACAGTTGCTTATAATATTTTTCTTGAATTCATCTTTATTAAACCATGAAGTATTACTCATTCATTTTTCCTCCTGAAATATGGTATTGATAAAATGTTTAAAGCATTATAATTATACTACATTAATTACTTAAAATGCAAATAAGTGCCCGGTTTATTTTTACCAAAACCGGACACTTTTATAATCTGCTGTTTAATTACTGTTTTTCAACGCCTAAAGTTACATCTTCGCCGTTGATATTCCAATCCTTTGTAAATCCTTTTGCTTCACCGGCAATAATATTGTCAGCAAGTACAACTGCTTTAACCTGTTCTGCATTTTTCTCCATAAGAGCTGCAATCTTATCATTTCCAGAAACATATACATTGATTCTGTCCATAACTTCAAATCCTGCATCCTTACGCATTGTCTGGATTTTACTTACAAGTTCTCTTATAAAACCTTCCTCGATAAGTTCAGGTGTAAGCTTTGTATCCATAACAACTGTAATTCCCTTATCAGAATTGGCAACATATCCTTCTGCCTGAACCATCTCGATAAGGAGATCTGCCTTTTCGAGCTGAATATCCTGTCCATTTACAGAAAGTGTGATATATCCTGCATTGTTAAGGTCATCCATAGCCTTATTGCCATCAAGTTCTGAAAGCTGCTTTCTGATTTCACCGAGGAACTTGCCATACTTAGGTCCCAATGTTTTAAGCTGCGGCTTGAATGTGTATGATGTGAAATCTCTTACATCATCCTTATATTCAACGCTCTTTACATTAAGCTCATCTGCGATAATATTTGTAAAGAAATCATCAAGTTTCCATGGTGCTTTGATAAACATCTTTCCGATTGGCTGTCTGTTCTTGATATTTGTTGCATTTCGGCATGCACGTCCGATTACAACTGCATTAAGGACATCTTCCATGTTCTCTTCAAGTTTTGTATCAATCCAGTCTTCATTTACCTTAGGGAAATCGCAAAGGTGAACGCTTATAGGTGCTGTCTTGTCAATGCTGCATACAAGATTTCTGTAAATACTCTCTGTCATAAACGGAATCATTGGAGCTGCTGCTTTACAAAGTGTAACAAGTGTTGTATACAATGTCATGTAAGCATTAATCTTATCCTGTTCCATTCCCTTTGCCCAGAATCTCTCACGGCATCTTCTTACATACCAGTTAGAAAGTTCATCAACAAAATCTTCAAGAACTCTTGCAGTCTCTGTAATCTTGTAGTTGTTAAGATTGTCATCAACAGTCTTAACCATTGTATTTAACTTTGAAAGAATCCATTTATCCATTACCGGAAGCTTATCATATTCCAAAGTATATTTTGTTGCATCAAAATCATCAATATTTGCATATAATACGAAGAATGCATATGTGTTCCAGATTGTACCCATGAACTTTCTCTGACCTTCTGTAACAGCCTTGTCATGGAAACGGTTAGGAAGCCATGGTGCTGAATTTTCATAGAAATACCAGCGGATTGCATCTGCTCCGTGTTTCTGTAATGCATCAAACGGATCTACTGCATTGCCCTTTGATTTACTCATCTTCTGGCCGTCAGCATCCTGAACATGTCCTAAAACTATAACATTTTCGTAAGGTGCCTTGTTAAATAAGAGTGTTGAAATAGCAAGAAGTGAATAGAACCATCCTCTTGTCTGGTCAACAGCTTCTGAAATAAACTTGGCTGGGAACTGCTGTTCAAATAATTCCTTATTTTCAAATGGATAATGATGCTGTGCAAATGGCATGGATCCACTGTCGAACCAGCAGTCAATAACTTCCGGTACTCTGTGCATCTCTTTCCCACACTCCGGACACTTGATTGTTACAGCGTCGATGTATGGGCGGTGAAGCTCGATATCATCCGGACAGTTATCAGACATTGATTTCAGTTCTTCAATGCTTCCGATAGAGTGCATATGTCCACACTCGCACTGCCAGATATTCAGTGGTGTTCCCCAGTAACGGTTACGGCTGATTCCCCAGTCCTGAACGTTCTCGATCCAGTCACCGAAACGTCCTTTACCGATGCTTTCCGGAATCCAGTTAATTGTATTATTATTTCTGATCAGATCTTCGCGAACTGCTGTCATCTTAATGAACCAGGACTCACGAGCATAGTAGATCAGCGGAGTATCACATCTCCAGCAGTGAGGATAGCTATGCTCGAACTTCGGTGCATCGTAGAGAAGTCCTCTTGCATCCAGATCCTTTAATACTTCCGGATCAGCTTTCTTTACAAACAGACCGGCGAACGGTGTGGATTCTGCCATCTCACCCTTTTCGTCTACAAGCTGTACGAATGGAAGTTCATATTTTCTTCCTACGTTCGCATCATCTTCACCAAATGCAGGTGCGATATGAACAACTCCTGTACCATCTGTAAGAGTTACATATTCATCACATACAACATAGAATGCTTTCTTGCGCTGTTTTGCAGCCTCGTCTGCTGCACACTGATACAGCGGCTCATATTCTTTTCCTTCCAGATCAGTTCCCTTATAAGTCTCAAGAATTTCGTAAGCATCTTTGCCTTCTTCTGCAAGTCTTCCAAGAACTGTATCAAGCAGTGCACATGCCATATAATATACATGTCCGTCTGCTGCCTTAACCTTTGCGTAATCTTCTTTCGGATTTACACAAAGTGCAAGGTTGGATGGAAGTGTCCAAGGTGTTGTTGTCCATGCAAGAATATATGCATCTTCATCTTTTACTTTAAAACGAACGATTGCTGAACGC
>ERZ772902.2253-NODE-2253-length-11522-cov-2.323799_pt1 | contig 11522 bp, 10 predicted proteins | sample MGYA00511470_ERZ772902 | MGnify/ENA primary metagenome ERZ772902 (study PRJEB29015, sample SAMEA2737717) | human gut metagenome | biome: human gut; feature: human-associated habitat; material: faeces | place: China | collected 2012 ... | reverse complement strand
GTGATCCCGCACAGCTTAAACATTGCGCCAAATTAGCCGAAGAAAGAGGCTATCATGAAATTAATCTGAATGTCGGCTGCCCTTCCGATCGCGTGCAAAACGGCATGTTTGGGGCATGTTTAATGGCAAAAGCCGATTTAGTAGCAGAATGTATTGCTGAAATGCAACGTGTCGTGAATATTCCTGTCACTGTGAAAACCCGCATTGGCATTGATGATTTGGATAGCTATCAATTTCTCTGCGACTTTATCAAAAAAGTTCATCATGCAGGTTGCCAAGAATTTATTGTTCACGCACGAAAAGCCTGGCTTTCAGGATTAAGCCCAAAAGAGAATCGCGAGATTCCCCCTTTGGATTATGATCGCGTTTATCAATTAAAGAAAGACTTCCCGCAGTTGACCATTGCAATTAATGGCGGCATTAAAACCATCGAAGAAATGAAACATCATTTGCAATTTGTGGATGGCGTGATGGTTGGGCGTGAGGCTTATCAAAATCCATCGTTGCTAGGCTATGTTGATCAAATGCTTTTTGATGCTAATGCGGATATCGTCACACCAAAACAAGCGGTGGAAGCCATGTTCCCTTACATTGAAAAACAGCTGAGCCAAGGTGTTTGTTTAAATCATATCGTTCGACATATGCTCGGCGCATTCCAAAACTGCAAAGGAGCAAGACAATGGCGACGCTATTTAAGTGAAAATGCCTTTAAGCAAGGCGCGGGAATCGAAGTGGTCGAAACAGCATTAAGCTTTGTGGAAACCAATTAAGCCTAAAATACAAAGTGCGGTCAGAATTTAAGAGATTTTCTAACCGCACTTTTGTTTTCTGAGTATTTAATTAGCAATGATGTTTTTGGCGATACGCTACTAAATCTTCAATTGTTAATACTACATAACCAAATTTTTTCGCAAATTCGATAATTTCTGGTGCGCGAGCCATAGTGCCATCATCATTTGTGATTTCACAAATCACACCCGCTGGTTTAAAACCACTTAAACGCGCTAAATCAACGGACGCTTCAGTATGACCGCGACGGGCTAAAACACCACCTTCTGCCGCACGTAATGGGAAAACATGTCCTGGACGGTGAAGATCTGCCGGTTTCGCCTGATCTGCAATCGCCGCTTTGATTGTGGTGACACGATCTTGTGCCGATACACCTGTTGACACACCTTCTGCCGCTTCAATCGTCACGGTAAACGCGGTTTTATTCACGCTATTGTTATGCTCAACCATAGGTGGCAAATCAAGCTGTTTACATTGTTCATCGGTGATACATAAACACACGATACCGCTACCATAACGAATAAGTTTTGCCATTTGTTCTGGGGTAATGGTTTCTGCAGGGAAAATTAAATCGCCTTCATTTTCGCGATCTTCATCATCCAGTACCAATACGCCATTGCCTTGTTTGCATGCATTCAATGCGTTAATCACCCGTTCTTCTCCGGTCGCACCAAATGCAGATAAAATTGACTGATTCATCGTAATTTCCTTTGTTGTTACGTTAAAATTAACCAGAATCAGGGCTGAGAAATGCAAATAAATAGGACGGAATTGGGAACCCAATCCGTTTTATTCTCTTTCATCCAGACTATACTGTCGGCTTTGGAATTTCACCAAATCTGCTAACCTTAAAAGGACAAAGCGAAACAATTTTGTAAAAACTTAATCAAAATTGACCGCACTTTTAAGTGCTCGTGGGCTGTCACCACCGGTAGGGAATTTCACCCTGCCCTGAGAATGCAGGCTGTAGTATAACGCAAAATGTCGCGGTAAAAAATCATTCAATGAAAAATGTTTTTATTTGCACAAAGATTGCATAAAATAGGGCTATACTGTCACTATGCGGTGGCGATTTAGCGAAGGATACATTATGTCGAACAAACACGATAAAAAAGTGGGTGTGATTTTTGGGAAATTCTACCCAGTTCATACCGGCCATATTAATATGATTTATGAAGCATTCAGTAAAGTGGATGAGCTTCACGTGATTGTCTGTAGCGATACCGAACGCGATTTAAAGCTGTTTTATGATAGTAAAATGAAGCGTATGCCGACGGTACAAGATCGTCTTCGCTGGATGCAGCAAATCTTTAAATATCAAAAAAATCAAATTTTCATTCATCATTTAGTTGAGGATGGCATTCCAAGTTATCCGAATGGTTGGCAAGCTTGGAGTGAAGCGGTAAAAAATCTCTTTGAAGAAAAACAATTTACCCCGACGATGGTTTTTAGTAGTGAACCACAAGACAAAGCGCCATACGAAAAATACTTGGGTCTCGAAGTTTCTTTAGTGGATCCTGACCGCTCTTTCTTTAATGTATCTGCGACGAAAATTCGTACTACACCTTTCCAATATTGGAAATTCATTCCAAAAGAAGTCCGCCCATTCTTTGCGAAAACTATTGCCATTTTAGGCGGTGAAAGTAGTGGTAAAAGTGTGTTAGTCGGTAAGCTTGCTGCTGTATTCAATACCACTTCTGCATGGGAATATGGTCGTGAATATGTCTTTGAAAAATTAGGTGGTGATGAACAAGCTATGCAATATTCTGACTATCCACAAATGGCGCTAGGCCACCAACGCTATATTGATTACGCCGTGCGTCATGCCCATAAAGTGGCGATTATTGATACTGATTTCATTACCACGCAAGCGTTTTGTATTCAATATGAAGGTAAAGCCCATCCGTTCTTAGATTCCATGATCAAAGAATACCCGTTTGATGTCACCATTTTATTGAAAAACAACACAAAATGGGTGGATGATGGCTTACGTAGTCTAGGCAGTCAAAAACAACGTCAACAATTCCAACAGTTATTGAAGAAATTGTTGGATAAATACAAAGTGCCTTACATTGAAATTGAATCACCAAGTTATTTAGATCGTTATAACCAAGTGAAATCTGTTGTGGAAAAAGTGTTAAATGATGAAGAACTTGAAGGTTTACCACATACTAAACGCAAATTGACCACTGAGAAATAACATGATTTTATTCGCAGGCGATCCGCACGGAAGTTATGAACATCTTTATCCTTTCGTGCAAGAAAATGACAACGTTGCCCTGATTATTTTGGGCGACTTGCAACTTTCTTCGCCTGATGAATTAGATAAACTCGCACAACATTGTGATATTTGGTTTATTCACGGTAATCATGACAGCAAAACCGTCGCCGCATTTGAGGCGATTTGGGGTACACATTGGAAATCGCGTAATTTGCATAATCGTGTTGTTGAAATCCAAGGTCAACGCATTGCCGGCTTAGGTGGCGTATTCCGAGGACAAATCTGGATGCCCCCCAATAAGCCGATGTATTTTGACCCTATCCACTATTGCCAATATAGCCCGCAAGAAAAAATTTGGCGTGGCGGTGTACCATTACGCCATCGCACGTCTATTTTCCCTTCTGATATCGAAGCCATTGAAAATGAACAAGCCGATATTTTAATTTGCCATGAAGCGCCTAAACCCCATCCAATGGGATTTCGTGTGATTAATCAACTCGCAGAAAAATTAGGGGTAAGACACGTTTTCCATGGCCATCATCATGACAATGTCGAGTACAAGACAAATTTCCCTTATAAAATCACGAATGTCGGTTTTAGAAGTGTCACAGACTTACAAGGAAATTATTTATTAAAAACTATTGATGATCGCGAAAAATAACCAAATAAAGCGTTAATTGTTTTTAATAAAAAGAAAAGTTTGAAGAGAGAAGATGGCGCACCCGAAAGGATTCGAACCTTTGACCGCTCGGTTCGTAGCCGAGTACTCTATCCAGCTGAGCTACGGGTGCGTAGTGATGTTTTATTCTTCGTGACCATTTTAACTGATAGAGTCGATTTAAAATGGCGCACCCGAGAGGATTCGAACCTCTGACCGCTCGGTTCGTAGCCGAGTACTCTATCCAGCTGAGCTACGGGTGCAGAATAAATAAAACTAACAACAAATGGCGGTGAGAGAGGGATTCGAACCCTCGATGGAGTTTTTGACCCCATACTCCCTTAGCAGGGGAGCGCCTTCAGCCTACTCGGCCATCTCACCACAATCGGTTTGTGGGCGGTATAATACGTTTTTTTGATAATAAGTCAAATCATTTTTTGTAAAAGTCGTTTTGGTTGCTTGATTTATCTACATTTTGTGTAAATAAAGTGCGGTTGAAAAACAAATAAATTTCTCACTGCACTTTAATCATCTCTAGCCTTTTAAAATTGCTCGTAGACGATCAAGCTGACTTGATGTTTGTTGTTGCTTCTGCTCTACCGTCAATTTTGGCTTATCTTTTTCCCATTGCACATCATCTTGTGGCAACTCAGCCAAAAAACGACTCGGCTCTGGGCGAATTAACTCGCCAAACTGACGCCGTTCACGACAAAGAGAAAAAGTCAGCGTTTGTTGTGCTCGCGTAATACCCACATAGGCTAGACGGCGTTCTTCTTCCACATTGTCTTCATCAATACTGGTTTGATGAGGCAAAATTCCCTCTTCCATACCGATTAAATACACATGAGGAAACTCTAAACCTTTAGAGGCATGCAATGTCATTAATTGCACTTGATCGCTCTCGTCATCGTCTTCACCGCGTTCCATCATATCGCGCAAGATTAAACGGGTAACCACTTGATTTAAAGTCATCGGCTCATTCACGTCATCGCCTTTGAGCATATCCTCTACCCAGTTAAATAAGGTTGCCACGTTTTTACTTTGCATTTCGGCAGCTTTCGGGCTGGTGGCATACTCATACAAATATTCTTCGTAATGCAATGAAGAAAGTAAAGAACGCACAGCCATTTCAGGATCAGAACGTAAACTTTGATCATTCAACTCCACAATCCAACGACCAAATTTTTGCAAGGCATCATAGGCTTTCGGTGTAACACGTTGCATCAGTTCAAACTCAAAAATCGCCTCAAATAAACTGATATGTTTTTCCTGCGCCAACTCGCCTAGTTTTTGCAATGTTGCGGTACCAATTTCCCGTTTCGGTGTATTCACAATACGCAAAAAGGCCGCATCATCGTCTTGATTTACCACTAAACGCAAGTAGGCCATCATATCCTTTATTTCAGCGCGGGAGAAAAAAGACGTCCCGCCAGAAATTTTGTATGGAATACGGTTTTGCATCAGCACTTTTTCCAATAAGCGGGATTGATGGTTACCGCGATACAAAATCGCATAATCCTTAAATTTAGTTTTACGGCTAAAGCGATGGGCGATCAATTCCGCGACAATCCGTTCTGCTTCATGCTCTTCATTTTTCGCTTCAATCACTTGCAGCTTTTCACCTTCGCCTAAGTTAGAAAAGAGCTTTTTGTCGAACACGTGTTCGTTGTTATCAATTAAAATGTTGGCACAATGCAAAATACGGTGAGTGGAACGATAATTTTGTTCCAATTTGATCACTTGCAAACGCGGAAAATCATCACGTAATCGTACCATATTTTGCGGTCGAGCACCTCGCCAAGAATAAATGGACTGGTCGTCATCACCCACTACGGTAAAACAAGCTCTCTCACCAACGAGTAATTTGATGAGTTCATATTGGCTAGTATTGGTATCTTGATATTCATCCACCAACAAATAGCGAATTTTCTCCTGCCATTTTGACCGCACTTCTTCGTTCTGTTTGAAAAGCAAGGTCGGCAACATAATCAAATCATCAAAATCCAACGCATTGTAAGCACGAATTTGCGCTGCATAACGCTCATAACATTTTGCAAAGGTTTGATATTTGGCATCTTTCGCTAAGGCATAAGCCTGTTTTGGCGAAACCAAATCATTCTTCCAATTGGAAATAACCGAGATTAATTCACGCAGTAAGTCTTTATCTTCCTGCAGCACATCTGCCGTCAGTTCTTTGAGCAAGGCAAGTTGATCGTGCTCATCAAATAAGGTCATATTCGATTTAAAGCCTAAGGCTTTATATTCCCGTTTGATAATGTCGAAACCTAAGGTATGGAAAGTGGAAACAATCAATCCTTTGGATTTTTCTTTACCAATGGAATGGGCTACACGCTCTTTCATTTCACGAGCGGCTTTGTTGGTAAAGGTCACGGCGGCAATCTGTTTAGGTAAATAGCCACAGTGTTCAATCAAATGAGCAATCTTATTGATGATCACGCGAGTCTTGCCCGAGCCTGCGCCTGCCAGCACCAAGCAAGGCCCACTGACATATTCGACAGCCTGTTGTTGTTGAGGATTGAGTTTCATATCTTAATGCAAATTAATTTGACCACGCATAAGGCAATAATGCGGTATCTAATAAAAATGACAGTGGCAAATCTAAAATAGGTAAGCCCCATTTTTGTGCCATCTCTAAATCATAAGCCGCACCCGCGTAAGGTGTGTATTTCTCCGATGGATCAATTAATTTCACCACTGTACCACAACCGGTTAACACTAAAAGTGCGGTTAAAATTAGAAGTGTTTTTTTCATTCACGACGTGCTTTTAAGGCTAAATAAACTGCTTCCGGCACCAGTTCTTTCACATCGCCATGGTGCAAATAAATTTCTCGTACAATCGTGGAAGACACAAACGCCCATTTTTCTGTTGGAGGGAAGAACAAACTATCTACACCATCGGTTAATAAACGATTTAGCGCAGCCAGTTGTAATTCATATTCGAAATCCGTCGTTGTACGCACGCCACGAATAATCGCAGTAATTTTTTTGGCTTTAATTTCATTTGCGAGTAAATCAGAGAATCCAAATACTTCCACATTGGGTAAATGAGCAACCGATTGACGCACCAGTTCAACGCGTTCTTCCAATGAGAACAATGGCTTTTTGCTTGGACTATTCGCCACCGCGACAAAAACTTTTGGGAAAATGACCGCACTTCGCGCAATGATATCTAAATGCCCGTTGGTAATCGGGTCAAACGTGCCGGGGTAAATTACGCTTGTCATTTATGGTTCTCCGAAATATTGGTTAAATAAGGATGAAGCAAATCTAAAAGACGCTGTAATGCACCTCGATTTTCGATTAATACCTCATAGCCGGCATTACCTAAACGCTGACGTGCCTCTTTTGAATTCAATAACTTATCAATAATTTCTGCCAATGCTTTCTCTGTTGAGTTGATTTGCAACACACCTTGTACTTCTAACAGCGAGGTAAAAACTTCAGGAAAATTGAAAGTATACTTTCCGCTCACAACGGGTAATTTAAACGCTAAAGGCTCAAGCGGATTATGTCCTCCGTGTTTGACCAAACTTCCGCCGACAAACGCAATATCTGAAATGCCATACATCAACATCAACTTGCCCATGGTATCCCCCAGAATCACTTGGGTATTTTCTGAAGGTTTCTCGCCCGTTGAACGGCGAATAAAGTTAAAGTTGGCTTTTTCAATTAAATCCGCCACAGGATTAAAACGTTCAGGATGACGGGGCACTAGTAATAACAGCAAATTCGGATGTTTTTTTAATAACAAATGATGCGCTTGTAAAATGAGTTCTTCTTCCCCTTCATGGGTGCTCGCTGCAATCCAAATTTGACGATCTTTCGCCCAGCTCTCATGAAGTGTTGCAATGTCTTTGAGTAACTCGTCACTGACTACAAGATCATATTTAATATTGCCGGTTAATTGCAGGCGATCTTTCTCATAACCTAACTCTAAATAACGCTTTCCGCTAATACTATCTTGCGGTGCAATCAAGCTGATTTGAGAAAACATTCGTTGTAGATGTTGTTTGACTTTGCCATAACGTCTGGCTGAACGTGCAGAAAGGCGAGCATTGGCGACAATGAAAGGAATATGTCGATGTGCCAAACAATCAATCAAATTTGGCCAAAGCTCCGTTTCAATCACGATGAATACTTTAGGCTGAATAAAATCAATAAAACGATTGATGACACAAGGTAAATCGTAAGGCAAATAACAATGCGTCACACTTTCCCCGAACGCGGCTTTTACGCGTTCTGAGCCTGTTGGCGTGACCGTTGTGAATGTGATCGATAAATGAGGATAGTCTTTCTGAATGCGTTTTACTAACGGTGTAGCGGCAATCACTTCACCAACTGATGCAGCATGAATAACGATCCCATCTTGCGCAGGTTTAGCAAGATTCGCATAAATGCCATATCGCTCGCCTAAACGCTTGCGATAATTCGGAGCTTTGAGACTTCGTAGTAACATGAATAACAGCACAAAAGGCTGAATCAGATACATCAGGCAGGTATAAAAAAAACGCCACATAAAATAAATTCGGTTATACTTACAAAAACTTCGGCTAGTATAGCAAAAAAAGGATCAAAATATGCCAACAATTAGCGTTGCCATGATTGTCAAAAATGAAGCGGCAGATCTTGCTCAATGTCTTGATACGGTAAAAGATTGGGTAAATGAAATCATTATTGTCGATTCAGGCAGTACCGATAATACCCAAGAAATCGCTGAACAATATGGTGCAAAATTTTATTCGCATTCTGATTGGCCAGGTTTTGGCAAACAACGACAACGTGCACAACAATATGTCACCAGTGATTATGTTTTGTGGCTAGATGCCGATGAACGCGTCACACCAAAACTGCGCGAATCCATTCAACAAGCGGTTCAACAAGATGCACCAAATACGGTTTATGATATTCCTCGTGTGAGTGAAGTGTTTGGGCGTGAGATTCGTCATTCTGGTTGGTACCCCGATTATGTGGTGCGTTTATATCGCACAAATTATGCGGGATATAATGATTCTCTGGTTCATGAAAAAGTGGTTTATCCTGAAAACACGAAAGTACAGAAATTAACTGGGGATTTAGAGCATTTCACTTATAAAAGCATTCATCACTATTTAGTGAAATCCGCAGGCTATGCCAAAGCTTGGGCAGATCAACGCCAAGCTAAAGGTAAAAAAGCAACATTGTGGCAAGGTGTCAGTCATGCCATCGGATGCTTTGTCAAAATGTACATTTTAAAAGCCGGTTTCTTAGATGGAAAACAAGGTTTTCTACTTGCGGTACTTTCGGCCCACTCCACCTTTGTGAAGTACGCTGATTTGTGGGAACGCGATCAACATTAATCAAAAACAAAAAGAGCGGTCAATTTTAACCGCTCTTTTTTATTTCTTTAACGCAAGAAGAATTAGTTTTTCGCTGCTGCCGCTGCTTTCACGATTACTGCAAACGCAGGCGCTTTAAGTGAAGCACCGCCCACTAATGCACCATCGATATCTGGTTGAGTGAATAATTCTGCTGCATTAGCGTCATTTACTGAACCACCGTATTGAATGATCACTTGATCTGCTACAACTTGTGATTTTGCTGCGATGTGGCTACGGATAAATGCATGAACAGCTTGTGCTTGTGCTGGAGTCGCTGATTTGCCAGTGCCGATTGCCCAAATTGGTTCGTAAGCAATAACCAAGCTGGCTACTTGATCAGCCGTCAATCCTTCCAAGGCAGCCTTGATTTGGCCTTCAACCCATTCTTCTGCTTTGCCGGCTTCACGTGTTTCCAACGTTTCGCCACAGCAGATGATAGGTGTCATGCCGTTGGCAAAGATTGCCTTTGCCTTCTTGTTGATGTCTTCATCTGTTTCGTGGAAATAATCACGACGTTCGGAGTGGCCGATGATTACGTAATCAACGCCCATTTCCTTCAAAACTTTAGGAGACGTTTCGCCAGTGAAGGCACCCTTGTCTTCAAAATAGCAGTTTTCAGCAGCTACTTTCAATTCAGAGCCCTTGGCATTTTCAAGCAATGCAGGAAGGTCAACTGCAGGAGCAGCAATAACGGATTCAACTTCAGAAGATGCCGGCAACTGATCCTTGACAGCCTTTACGAATTCAGCTGTTTCTTCAGGATTCATGTTCATTTTCCAGTTGCCTGCAAGAATTGGTGTACGCACTTATAATCATCCTTTCAGGAAATTATTGCCGAAGCGCATTCGGCAAAAGATTCAAAATTATTTTTCAGAAAGTACTGCAATGGCTGGCAATGTCTTGCCTTCAAGGTATTCAAGAGAAGAACCGCCACCAGTAGAAACGTGTGAAAGCTTGTCAGCGATGCCGAGTTGCTTTGCAGCAGCAACTGAGTCGCCGCCGCCAACGATTGTCGTTGCATCTGAAAGCGTAGCTAAGAATTCGCCCAATGCAAGCGTGCCCTTTGCAAAGTTAGGCATTTCGAAGACGCCCATAGGTCCGTTCCAAACAACGGTCTTGGCATCCTTCAACGTTTCCTTGAACAATTCAACGGACTTTTCGCCGACATCAAGTGCCATGTAGCCATCAGGAATGTCGCCTTCAACCGTCTTGTATTCAGCATCGTTTGCAAATTTGTCTGCAACAACGTTGTCTACTGGCAAAACAAGCTTGTCGCCTGCTTTTTCAATAAGTTCCTTAGCCAATTCGACCTTATCGTCTTCAACCAAAGAACTGCCGACAGCAATGCCCTTTGCCTTGTAGAACGTATATGTCATGCCACCGCCGACGATGACTTTGTCAGCTTTTTCAAGAAGGTGGTTGATGACGCCGATCTTTGAAGATACCTTTGAACCGCCCAAGATAGCAACGAATGGACGTACAGGGTTGTCAACGGCATCGCCCAAGAACTTGATTTCCTTTTCCATCAAGAAGCCAACGCCTGATTTGCCAGCGCCGATTGCTTGGGCAATACCAACGTTGGAAGCATGTGAACGGTGTGCCGTACCGAAAGCATCGTTTACGAACACGTCGCCAAGAGATGCCCAGTATTGGCCCAATTCAGGATCGTTGCCGGATTCCTTCTTGCCGTCAAGATCTTCAAAACGCGTATTTTCAACAAGGATAACGTCACCGTTGTTCATGTTGGCAATTGCGTCTTCCAATTGTGCACCGCGCGTAACGGGTACAAACGTTACAGGCTTGTTCAAAAGATCTGCCAAGTGTTCTGCAACCGGCTTCAAGGACAAGTTAGCCTTGTCTTCTTCAGTCTTAACGCGACCAAGGTGTGAGAACAAGACAGCCTTGCCGCCCTTTTCCGTAATATACTTGATCGTTGGCAAAGCAGCAACCATACGGTTGTCGTCACCAATAACGCCGTCTTTGATAGGAACATTAAAGTCAACACGGATTAAGACTTTTTTGCCTTCAAGGTCTTTTAAGTCTTCAACTGTAAGTTTAGCCATGAAAGAAAACCTCCAAAAAATTTTGATAGATAAACCTATATATAATAAAAGGCGAGAGGAGTTCCCTCCCCCCGCCTCAAACAACCTGCAAAAGCAAGTTAATGATTTTAGCCTAAGCTAGCTTATTAAAGCATGCTTGCAAATTTTTCCAATGTACGGATCATTTGAGCTGTAAAGCCAGATTCGTTATCGTACCATGCAACAACCTTAACAACTTGGCCTTCGCCTTCGCCAACAACTTGTGTTTGTGTTGGGTCAAATACAGAACCAAATGTTGTGCCGATGATGTCTGAAGATACGATGCCGTCAGCATTGTAACCGAAGGAAGCGTTGTTTTCCGTAACCTTCTTTACGGCTGCGTTAACTTCGTCAGCTGTTACTTCTTTGCCAAGCGTAGCAACCAATTCTGTCA
>ERZ772902.2246-NODE-2246-length-11579-cov-9.078445_pt1 | contig 11579 bp, 8 predicted proteins | sample MGYA00511470_ERZ772902 | MGnify/ENA primary metagenome ERZ772902 (study PRJEB29015, sample SAMEA2737717) | human gut metagenome | biome: human gut; feature: human-associated habitat; material: faeces | place: China | collected 2012 ... | reverse complement strand
GAGCTTCGACGGAATGCATCTGGACAAGAACTGTATCACGCCGGTGCTGGAGGAATACGGCTACAAGCGCACCGCGTGGGTGCTTGCCAATACCCTGCACGAGCTCAAGTGGGACGGGCGCTTCGGCCATGCCAACAAGCAGTGGGCGGAGCGCGCCTGCATCCCCACAGATCTCGACCACAACAGCGACTTTGTTGTCCGAAGCCATCCGGCCGTGCTGGATGGCTTCGTCACTTTCTACCGTAAGGCAGTGCAGGCGTGAAATCTCTTTGGCGCGGAGCATTGCGTTGGTGACCGCGCCGAGCAGGACTATACCGGAAAGGTGCTGGTGCTGTCACCGGAGGCGCTGCGGGAGCAGTATTGGGGGCAGGATTACCAACTTCTGTATGCTCGGAGCGGCTTTGGCTGCGAGCCGCATTCCAGTGGTCGAGCAGTCTTTGCCACCTGCCTCTCGGACGGCGAAACAGCCAGATGGAACCGGGAGGATTTCATCGGCGTACTGGATGACAAGTTTCTGCCCGACTGGGCGCGGGAAAAGTTGAAGGAGCTGAAAACGCAGGAACAGACGGACGCCCCCACAATGGGCGGTATGAAAATGAAGTGAGGAGGATACTTGCATGAGCATGACCTATTACACCGTGGACGATCTTCGGCCCGGAAGATCCGGCTGGGGTGTGAAACGTTTTTCCACGTTGAATGACGCGATCTCCCACTACCGGTCGCTCCCTATGGATGGGGCCCGCGTCCTCGGCATGGCGGATGATGCCCACGCCTATGAGCTCATCCGCTGTGTGCGTCTTTTCCCCGGCGATGCCCAGGGCGAGGATGTTCTGGCGGCAGATCACTGGCGCGGCGGCTTGGCGAAAAAGAACGCTGCTCTGAAAGACGCGCTGGATATTTGCTTGGAAAGCCTGCGTCCCCGTTTTCTGCTGGAGCCGGAGCGTCTGATCCCCGTTCCCCAGCGCAAGAAGCTGCGGAAAGAACTGCGAGAGGCCCTTCTCTGGCAGGGCTATGAGGAAAACTATGATTCCGCCATTCGCGCTGTTTTTGTAGAAGGCGCTGGCTGGCTCTCACCCCAGGATGTGAAAAAGCAGCGGCAGCTTCCTCTGGTGCTGCGCTATCGGGTGGACGGCATGACGAAGGATGGGGCCTACCTCTCCTTAGAAGTGGAGCCTTGGGAATATGACCTCCTGCTGGAGCAGACAAGAGATCACTATAAAATGAAGAAACATTAAGGAGGAACACAAAATGAAACGAATGCTTTCCCTTTGCGCCGCGGCGCTGTGCCTGACCTTGACGCTGACGCCCACCGCGCTGGCAGCGGACTTTGAGCCTGCGGCACCGAACGCCAAGGTCTGCTACCCCACCGCCATCGTTCGCGGTGACGATGGTACGGAACTGAAAAAGATCTATGATCTGAGCCCCGAAGACGATCCTGCCGGTATTCCCCGCTCGGACTTCCGGCAGGACGGCTTTCACTACACCCTGACGGACCTGCTGAAACAGGAACTTCCGGAAAATGAGAGCCGCCAGCACACGGAGCACATTTCCGTTGAAAGCGCCAAGAAAGATATGGAATCTGTGTTGGCGCTGCTGCCACAGGAGCGGGAATTCATCACGGATGACGGGCTCATGGGGGCCCTGACGCTCCGACTTGATACCGTGCAGGTGGAGCCGTCCGGCTACGGCACTGCCACCAAGGAAATCACCACCAAGCGCAGCTACCCCAATCTTGCCGAGCAGGATACGCAGTACATTCCCAAGAGCATTGAGGATGGCGGCAAGACCCTGACGCTCACGGACATCCAGTGGCAGACGGACAACACCGCCAATCTGGACGGCTACGCTGTGGCAGACCGCTACACGGCCGTTGCCACCTATTCCGGCAGCGCCACCAGCAGCTATGTGAAAGGCTATACCGTCACGGCGGACTACGCCGGGACCGTCAGCCGGATTGCCTTGAACCGTGTCCGCTATGTCGCCATCTTTGAGGGAACGCCCATTCAGCCCACGGAGCCTGCGGAGACACCCGCCACGGCATCCGCTTTCCGCTGGTCTTATGTACTCATTCCCATTGGGATCGTGGCAGCGGCAGGTGCGTGTGTCGGCGGCGCACTGCTGGTGAAGCACAGAAAAGAAAACGCGGATGAGGAGGATACAGAATGAAAAAGATTTTGACTTTCGCACTTGCCGTCAGTATGATGGCATCCCTTGCGGTCAGCGCCTCGGCGCTGGAATACAGCATTGCCCCTCCGAAGGACTTTGACTTTGGCAGGGATACATCTATTGAGGTCATCCACACAGCGGACGGCGGCGCTATGAAAAACGACGACATGAGCAAAAATGCCGCACTTATTCCGCCTACCTTTGGCTCGGAGAGCATGAACGCCCTCCATACCGGCGAGTACCTCACGCCCAACCTTGCCCCCGGTGGTATTCCCGCGTCCGGCGCGGTCATTGGCGGCAGTGCCGCCACTGTTGTCACACCCGGCAGCGCCACCGGCGTCATCACCCCAAGCAGCACGGTGAATGGCGGCGGCTATCAGCCCGCCGTGCTGTTCACGGAGGTGACGAGCGACCTCTACTACAAAAACGGCTCCCTCGGCAGGCTGGAGATCCCCACGCTGGATCTGAGCGTGAGGATCTATCAGGGAACGGACAGCAAGACGCTTGCCAAGGGGATCGGGCACTTCGAGGACACCTCCATCTGGGACGGCAACGTCTGCCTCGCCGCCCATAACCGGGGCGCCAACAGCTACTTCGGCCAGATCCACACGCTGGACATCGGGGAAAAAATTACCCTGACCACCAAGCTGGGCACCCGTACTTACAAGGTAACGGATGTTTTCAAGGTCAGCGAGACAGACCGCGGCGGTCTTGCGGACTCCGGCGAAAATATGCTGACGCTCTACACCTGCGTCCGCAACCAGCGGGACCAGCGCTGGTGCGTTACCGCAGCGGAGGTCTGAATCTTTCTCCCTTTTGCCGAATCAGTTCTGTTCGACTTCTGCCCCTCACTTGTGATATGGTGAAGCTGCGAAGAAGATTTTCACACATACACAGTTAGAATGGAGGCAGAAAGATGAACGAGAGCAAAAACGTGAGAAAGAATGTCAGTATGATGCTCACCGGCATGATGATCGGCGCGGCGCTGACCGGCGGCTCTATCGCAGTCGCAGCCGGGATCACGGCGGAACCCACCTGGCAGCCCATCTTTGTGGATGGTCAACAGGTGGAAATGCAAGCCTACAACATTGCGGGACACAACTATGTGAAGCTGCGGGACATGGGCGAACAGGTCGGTTTCAATGTGTATTGGAACGCCGGAGTCCAAATCGACACCGGACATCCATACACGGGGATCGCCCCTGCCGCATCCGGTATCCGCGTCAGCAGCTACAAGGGCAGCACCCTCCGCCCCGGAGACCGCAGCGGCTTGAATATCAGTCCCAGCGCGGATATAAAAAGTGTGGTCTCCACGCAGCCCAATGTCATCCGCATTGAGAATGCCTCCGGCTTCTGGACCGCTATCGCGGTCAGCAGCGGCACATCCGACGTGGTCGTGACCGATCAGCATGGCCAGACCGCCGCTTTAACGCTGACAGTGGCCGATGGCAAACAGAGCGCAAGCGTCCCGGAATCCGGCGCCAGTCAGACAGACGCGGCACGGCAGGAGATCGTCCGGCTGGTCAACCAGGTGCGCCGGGAAAACGGTGTGCCGGAGCTGACGGTCAACGCGGCTCTGATGGACGCGGCGCAGCATTGCGCGTCCCTGCGTGTCACATACCACCAGAACAAGGTGGAGTGTGAGGCGGCAGCGGCCTCCGGGTATCCCCATGGATTTGGATCGAACATCACCGCGTTCGCAAATGTGCCCGTCTCTGAAACCGCAGAGCGGGCAGTGGAGAATTGGCGGAATTCTCCCGGCCACTTCCAGACGATGATAAACCCTGATTGCGACACCATCGGCGTCGGGATCTCAACTGATGAGGGTGGAACGATCTGCTTCCTGTTCGTCGGTGATCCCAACGCGCACAATCCCTACGCATAACCTATCCGCAACTCAATATGCTCACATGGCCTTCCAGCATTGCCGGAAGGCCATTTCTTATGAGCAAATCTAATGAGCAAATCTAAAAAGAAAGGTCAAATAACGATGAAAAAGACATGGCATTCATTGAAAAATCGCGTGACCGCGATGCTGCTGGCCCTGATCTGCGTCCTCGGCCTGCTCCCCACTGCCGCGTTGGCGGCAGGGGCCGACACCATCAAGTTAGAGCGGTTCGGCATGAGCGGCGTTTCCTATCAGTCTGCCAGCCTCGGCAGATGCACAATGCACCAGATGTATTACGGCGTGGCCGGAAAGACCTCCGTGGGCTTCTGCGGGACGAAGGGCGGCGGCATGGGCACCTCCCTGATTGGTCAGACCTGGGGCGATCCGAAGCCCATCACCGATCCTACCGTCAAAATGATGATGGCCTATTACTACGCCCACTCCCTCGGCATCTTCACGGACAAGGCCCACGCCCTTGGCGTGGATGACATCTGGGATTCCGGTTATAGCTGGTACATGAACGCCTGGGTACAGGCAATCGTGTGGCGGTATAAGGACGGCTCCCTGGGTGATCCCGCCACCGCCTGCGCGGAGGAATTGATGTACGTCTGGAACTCGCTGAAGGGCGCGAGTTATACCAGCATCGACCAGACCTGCGACGGCGCCACATTCCGGGATCGGGCGAAATATATCCTGGATCTTGGCAAGCAGGATGTTTGGGGCGATTGCGACGTAAAAGAGTATTCCTTCACCGGCGCTGGCTCTGCCGCACACCCCGCCAGCACTGTGCAGAGCGTTATGATCGGCAGTCTTACCGTCACAAACGAGCAGTACACGCTGGTGGTCAAAAAGACGGACACCACCAACCCCACCAAGGGCCTTGCCGGAGCGCGGTTCCACGTGGAATCCACCAACGGCTCCTTTTCCAGGGACATCGTCACCGGCACGGACGGCACCTATACCTTCTCTCCCTTGGACGCCGGAACCTACGCTGTGACAGAAACGGCGGCTCCGAACGGCTACGAGATCGACAACGCGGGGCCTGAATATGTAGTCCTGCCGAACAGCGGCAGCAGCACCGTGACGATCACCTTTACGGACACCCCCACCGTCACCGCCACCGGTAAGATCCGCAAGGTGGACGCGGATGATCCCACCAGAGGTCTCGCCGGGGCGGTCATCAAGATCACCGGTGTGGATAACAATTTCACCGGCACCTATACCACCGGAGCAGGCGGCGCGCTCACGGATGTGCCTTGGGATACCATGCCCATCGGCAGCTATGTGGCGGAAGAAGTGACGCCGCCCAACGGGTACTCTCTGAGCAAGGACGCCGGCAAAGTCCGTCAGGAATTCTATTGGGACGGCAAAGCGGACGTATCTCTCGTTTTTGAGAATGACGCGAAGGTAAAGATCCAGCTCATCAAGCTGAACGATGCCAACAGCCCCCTCCCCGGCGCGGTATTTCACGTTCTCCGGGACGGGCAGCTGATCGGCACGGAGGTCACAGACGCCTCCGGCAAGATCACCGTCCCCCATGTGACGGAGGGGATGTACGCCTTTGTGGAGGTCAGCGCCCCCGCCCCCTACGCCAAGCTGACCGCCCCCGTCTGCGCCCATGTGGATCAGGCTACCGTCAATGGCGGCGGCACCGTGACCGTAACGGCCAAAGACCAGAAGCTCCCCAATCTGACCATCCAGAAGCTGGATAAGCAGACCAAGCAGCCCATCCCCGGCACGGTCTTTGAGATCAAGGGCATCCATTACGGCTATCATCAGGACGTCACCACCGGGCCGGACGGCAAGGCGGTTCTCACCGCGATCCCTGTTGACAGCTATGAGGTAAAGGAAATATCCGTCCCTGACCCCTATGTGGTGGGCGGCGAGACGATCCAGACCATTTACCTCGGCCCCGGTGACGATCAAAACCTCGTATTTGAAAACCTGAAAATGCCCCGGCTGACCGTCACCAAAATCGACGCGGAGGATTCCAAGCCCATCCCCGGCACCGTGTTCACCGTAGAGGGCATCGACAGTGATTTTTCCGCCGATTGGACCACCGGCGCGGACGGCACGGTGACGGACCGCGTCGCCCCCGGCAGCTATAAAATCACGGAAAAATCTGTTCCCGCTCCGTACTACCTGCCCAGCAAAAACGCCGACCGGGAGCAGACCGTCAGCCTGAACGCCGGTGACGAGGTGAATGTCACTTTCAAAAATCGGAAAATGCCCCAGCTCACCATCTACAAGGAGGACAGCGTGGCTGGCGCTCCTGTGGAGGGAGCCAAGTTCCACATCACTTACACCAGCAGCGGCGAATCCGCCGAGGCCCCCGGCACCATCGATTACGGAAATATCCTCACAGATGCCAAGGGTGAGATCCGGCTCCATGAGCAGGGCAAGCGGCTCTATCCCGGCGCGTACACTGTGACGGAAGTGGAACCCGCTCCCGGTTTCCAGATGAAGGAACCCTCCACCCAGAAGATCATCCTCCACGGCAGTGAGAGCAAGACCCTGACCTTCCAGAATACCCCGCTGAACGCCATCGTCGTTGAGAAGTATGACAGCGTGACCCATGAGGCGCTCCCCGGCTGCACCTTTCAGCTGCGTTTTTTGGGCGGCACCTCCGGCACCGGCGGCACGACCATCGGGCAGAAGGTCACCGGCAAGAACGGCACCGCCATCTGGACGGGCCTAACCGCGGGCACCTATATCGTGGAGGAGGTTGACCCCGCCGATGGGTACAGTATCATCAACGCCTCGGAAACGATCTATCTGGCGGACAGCGGTGAGCAGAGTGTTGTCACCGTCCGCTTTGACAACGCCCCGGACGGCATCCTGCTGATCCGCAAGGTCTGTTCCGTGAACCCCAGCGTGACCCTCGCCAACGCGGAATTCAAGATCACCTACGCGGACGGTACGCTGATCGGTGACGCCAACGGCATCTTCCGGACGGACGAACACGGCGAGATCCGTATCCCCGGCCTGAAACCCGGCAAGAGCGTCATTGTGACGGAAACGAAGGCTCCGGACGGCTATATCATCGATACCCAATCCCAGACCGTTCAGATCAAGGAGGGCCGCACGGTCAGCCTGACCTTCAAAAACCAGCCCAAGGGCAAGCTCATCATCCAGAAGCGGGACAGCGCCACGGGCCAGCCCCTCCCCGGCGCGGAGTTCCGTGTGACCACTGCCGCTGGCTGTGAGGTGGGGCTGAACGGCGTGATCGGCACCGCGACCCTGACGCAAAACGGCATTTTTACCACCGACGGTCAGGGCGAGATCAAAATCACCAACCTCGCTCCCGGCGCTTATGTGCTGACTGAGATCAAGGCCCCGGCAGGGTATGTGATGGATCGTGCGTCCACAAACGTGGTCATCGGCAAAAACGGTGATACACAGACGGTCATCGTGAAAAACTCCAAGGCCGGAACCCTGGTGATCGACAAGCGGGATTCCATCACCGGGAAGCCCTTGCAGGGCGTGACCTTCAAGGTGACGACCTCTACCGGCGCGTTCGTCCCCGCTGAAAACGGACAGATCAGCAGCAACGGCCTGTACTTCACCGACAAGGACGGCAAAATCACCATCCATGGTGTGGTAGGGACGCTGGTGGTGACGGAAACGGCCACCATTCCCGGCTACACCATCGACGAGGCCAGCCGCACCCAGACCGTGGTAGTCAACCCCAATGACACCCAGACGCTGCACTTCACCAACACGCCCAGCACCACCCTTGTGATTGAAAAGTATATCGAGGGCACCACGACGCCGCTGAAGGGCGTGACCTTCCTTGTGACCGACAGCAGCGGCGCGGTTGTAGGCAGAAGCAACGGAGAGTTCATCACCGATGAAAATGGCCGCGTCGTTATCCATGATCTGGAACCCGGCACCACCGTTGCGGCGCGGGAGGTCAAGACCGTGGAGGGTTTTGTGCTGGATAGTTCCCCGAAATCCATTCTCATCAAGGCGGGTGAGGTACAGACCCTTCGCTTTTATAATGTCCGCGCGGGCGGGCTTACCGTCATTAAGAAGGACGAAAAAACCGGAGAACGCATCCCCGGCGTCCAGTTTGAGATCCGGAAAATGGATGGCGAGATCGTCGGCACCTGCACCACCGATGAAAACGGCGTGATCTATCTCCCCGAAGCGGAAAACGGCTGGTACACCGTGACGGAGCTGAAAGCTGCCGATGGCTACCGTCTGGATGACACGCCCCATCGGGTCGAGGTCAGAGATGGCCAGGCCGCCACGCTGGAGATCACCAACAAGGCCATCTCCGGCATCCTGCTCCACAAGGTCAATGCCGTCACCGGCGAGGGCATCTACGGCGTGTCCTTCATCCTGTATGATGCCAGCAACAATCCAATCGCGCAGGAAACCAGCGATGACCGGGGCTATGTCCGGTTTGAGGGACTGGAGGATGGCCGCTACTATCTGCGGGAACTGGAAAATGAGGGCTATATCCCCGACACGCAGAAAAAGACCGTGTATGTGAAATCGGGCGAAACCACGGAAATCGAATGGAAGAACACTCCCATCACCGGTCAGATCCAAGTGACGAAGGTCAGCGCGGACTACAACGCCATGAATGGCTGGCCTGCCGGGACGCCCATTCCCAACACTGTCTTTGAGATCTACAACGCCCGCACCAACCGTCTGGTGGATACGATCAAGACGGATAAGAACGGGCTCGCGGTCAGTAAACCTCTGCCGCTTGCACGGTATAAGATCGTGGAATCCAAGGCGGCGGAGTTTTATGGGCTGGATAAGACACCCATTGAGGTAGAGATCGAGTACGCCGGTCAGATCGTCAAGGCAAGCATGACTAACAAGAGCCTGTCTACCAACGTTTCCATCAAGAAAACCGGCTATGTGGAGGTCATGCCGGGGCAGCTTGTCCGTTACAATTTTGCTGACATTGCCAACAATTCCACCACGGCGCTGGAATCTTTTTATTGGCGTGACACCCTGCCCGTCAAGGCGGTGCGGCTTGAAAAGATCTACACCGGCACGTGGAATACCCCTGGAAATTATAAGATCGTGTACCGCACAAATCTCAGCAGAGATACCTGGCGCACGCTGGCGGATAACCTGAGCACATCCAAAAACTATGTGCTGGATGCTTCCCCCGCGGCGCTGGGGCTTGCCGCCAACGAGTATGTGACGGAGTTTATGGCGGCGTTCGGCATCGTCCCCGCCAACTTCCGGCAGGTGGAAGCCCCTCACGTGGACTGCAAGGCACTTGCCAAGCTCACCGGCGGTACGCAGTTCGTTAATCAGGCGGACGCGGGCGGCGTCTACAATGGGCAGTGGATCATGGCGACCTCCCGCTGGGTCACCCGCGTCTATGCCCCCAGCAAGCCCCTGCCTCGCACCGGTTATTAAGGACTAACAACGGATGCCGCTCCGCAAGGGGCGGCATCCCCATTTTAAGGAGGTTGAGATTTCTTGAAATACAGAAAAATGATTATTCTGACATTGACGCTTTTGCTTCTGACCTCTCTCTGCTGCACCTCGACGCTCGCTGCGGGCGGGGATGTTGCGGGAGCGGTGCAGCAGACATGGACGGAGGCGGCCAAGCAGATCAAGGCTGTGGTGGAGAAGGTGGTGTTCCCGGCGCTGGATATGATCCTCGCCATCGCGTTCTTTGTAAAGCTTGGCGGCGCGTATTTTGATTTTCGCCAGCGAGGTCAATTTGAGTGGACCGGCCCCGCCATCCTCTTTGCCTGCCTCATCTTCACGCTGACGGCTCCGAAATACATTTGGAGCATCATCGGCATCTAAGTGGTGCAAGGGTAAAAATCAGTTGCTTATTTTCTGCGTGCTGGGTATAATGGAAATTAGGAAAGGAGGCGGCGCGAATGACAGAATCTGTGAAAAATGAGCTTTCTGATATCTGCCGGATCATTGACGCAACTGTGGATACAGAGAAGATCTATCTTTTCGGCTCATACGCCTATGGTACACCAACCGATGATAGTGACTACGATTTGTGCGTCATTATCCCGGAAAATTCCATGCGTCCGGCAGACGCGGTCAAGGCGATCCGCCGTGCGCTCTTTTCAGCGCAGTCCGTCCCCTTGGATGTAATTGTTTATCGCTCTAACGCATTCCATCAGAGAGCGGAACACGCTTCTCTGGAGCGGAAAATCGCAAGAGAGGGGGTCTTGCTGTATGAGCACCGGCTGGAGCAGCGAATGGCTTGACTTTGCCTATATGGATCTCAGCGCCGCGGAACATCTGCTGACGATGCGTCCGCTGCCTGTGGAAATTATTTGCTATCACTGTGAACAGGCTGCCGAAAAATTTCTAAAAGCCACGCTTGTTCAATTCGACAGAGAGCCGCCCAAAACGCATGACCTTATCCAGCTTTGTAAGCTGTGCTGTGAAGTAGACACGCGATTTGAGCAACTGGCAGACTCCTGTATTGAACTGACGCCATACGGCGTTCAAGTTCGCTATCCGTCCAATTTAGAACTGGATGAATCCGACGCCGTCTGCGCATTAAAGGAATGCAGGCTCGTTCAAGACTTTGTTTGCCAGAAACTTGGATATGAACCGGAAAGCAAAGATACCCAAAGCTTTGGACAGACAATGAAATAAGTAAAGACAGCAGTCAAGGCCGTCGCCCGAAAGGGCGGCGGCCTTGTCGCGTCTCCGGAGGTGAATGAACAATATTTATTTGGGATTTTGTCGCCGCGACAGTCCTGGATCAGCTCATGGACTGGGTCTATGGGCAGGCCATAGGCTTTCTCGGCAACTTCTTTGCCCTCATGGGCAATATGGGCGTGGAGCTGTTCGAGCTGGAATGGGTCAGCGCCATCATTCTCTTTTTCTCCCGCCTTGCGTGGGCGCTGTTTACCGTCAGCGTGGTGGTCTGCGCCTTTGAATGCGGTATCGAATACTCCACCGGCAGGGGTAATTTGCAGCAGTGCGGGATGAACATCATCAAGGGCTTTCTGGCGGTGAGCCTGTTCACCGTCGTCCCCGTCCGGCTCTATGCCTTATCGGTGTCGCTGCAGGGAACCTTTTCCGCGGGACTTACCGGCTACGGACGAAGCATCGGTGAGGTGGGACAGGACATCATAGCGGAGCTCAGCGAGATCCAGACGCTCTCGGACGTGATAAACAGCTCTCACTTCGGTCTCGGCATCATCACCAGCCCCATTATGCTCCTTTTTTGCGTGATTCTCATGGGCTACGCGGTCATCAAGGTGTTTTTCGCCAACCTCAAACGCGGGGGCATTTTGCTGATTCAAATTGCCGTGGGCAGCCTTTATATGTTCAGCGTCCCGCGCGGCTATCTGGACGGCTTTATGGGCTGGGTGCGGCAGGTCATCGGTTTGTGCCTGACCGCCTTCCTCCAGTCCACCATCCTCATTGCGGGACTCATGGTGTTCAAGGACCACGCGCTGATGGGCGTGGGGCTCATGCTCTCCGCTGGCGAAGTGCCGCGCATCGCCGGCAGCTTCGGCTTGGACACCACAACAAAGGCCAATATTACGAGCGCCGTTTATACGGC
>ERZ772902.2233-NODE-2233-length-11643-cov-3.609682_pt1 | contig 11643 bp, 8 predicted proteins | sample MGYA00511470_ERZ772902 | MGnify/ENA primary metagenome ERZ772902 (study PRJEB29015, sample SAMEA2737717) | human gut metagenome | biome: human gut; feature: human-associated habitat; material: faeces | place: China | collected 2012 ... | reverse complement strand
CCACTGAAAGGTATGGCTTCCATGCACTGCTCTGCAAACACAGATATGAACGGCGAAAACACAGCTATCTTCTTCGGTCTTTCCGGAACAGGTAAAACTACTCTTTCCACAGACCCGAAACGTCTCCTGATCGGTGATGACGAGCACGGCTGGGATGACAACGGCGTATTCAACTTCGAAGGTGGATGCTACGCTAAGGTTATCAACCTGGACAAGGATTCCGAACCCGACATCTACAATGCGATCAAACGCAACGCTCTGCTTGAGAACGTTACTCTGGATGCAGAAGGCAAGATCGATTTCGCTGATAAGAGCGTAACCGAGAACACCCGTGTATCCTACCCGATCAATCATATTCAGAACATTGTTCGCCCGATCTCTTCTGCTCCCGCAGCGAAGAACGTTATCTTCCTGTCTGCAGATGCATTCGGCGTACTGCCTCCGGTATCTGTTCTGACACCTGAACAGACTCAGTACTACTTCCTGTCCGGTTTCACAGCTAAGCTGGCTGGTACAGAGCGCGGCATCACAGAGCCTACTCCTACCTTCTCCGCTTGCTTCGGTCAGGCATTCCTGGAACTGCATCCTACCAAGTATGCACAGGAACTGGTTAAGAAGATGGAAATGAGCGGCGCTAAGGCTTATCTGGTAAATACCGGATGGAACGGCACCGGCAAGCGTATCTCCATCAAAGATACCCGTGGTATCATCGATGCAATTTTAAGTGGCGCTATCCTGACAGCTCCTACCAAGAAGATTCCTTACTTCAACTTTGAAGTTCCCACCGAGCTGCCCGGCGTTGATCCCGCCATTCTGGATCCTCGTGACACCTATGCTGATGCTTCCGCATGGGAAGAAAAAGCAAAAGACCTTGCTGCAAGATTCATCAAGAACTTTGCAAAATACGAAGGCAACGAATCCGGTAAGGCTCTGGTTGCTGCAGGTCCTCAGCTGTAATCAGCACTTGCAACATATTGACCTTTTGAAAAGGAGATGCAGTTTTGCATCTCCTTTTTTATCGTATAGAAACTTCGTTTCTATACGATAAAAACGCTCCGCGAGGATCGCACTGCGGCGGAATGGTAGAATGTCGCTTACGCGACCCGCCGCAGGCGTAGAATCCTGCTTCGCAGGATTCTTTTTAAATTTTATTTTTGCAGCGTGCAGATATCGACCAGTTCTGCCGTATCCGGCGTAAAGCCGCTCTTTAAGATATCCGCCAGGGCAACTGCCGTATCCAGGCTGGTCAGACAGGGAATGCCAAGCTCTACAGATTTACGGCGAACCTTTACGCTGTCCCGGGCAGGGGTACGCCCCTTTTTGGAGGTCGAAATGATGTAATTGACCTTTCCGCTTTCCAGAAGTGCGATGGTGTTGTGCTCGGATTCGCTGATCTTATGGACAAGGGTAACCGACATACCATGGTCACGCAGTACAGCTGCCGTACCTGCGGTTGCATACAGGTGGAAGCCAAGATCTGCAAACCGCTGTGCAATATCAGGGATTTCATCCTTATCGGTGTCGCGCACGGTGATGAAGATGCCGCCCTTGTCGGTCAGCTGGTAGCCTGCGCCGACCAATCCTTTATAGAGCGCTTCCCGCATGGTGGGTGCGATGCCGAGCACTTCACCGGTAGATTTCATTTCAGGTCCGAGCTGCGTGTCCAGTCCAGACAGCTTTTCAAAGGAGAAGACAGGCACTTTGATCGCGGTGTAGGAGGAAATCGGGGCAAGACCGGTGCCGTAAGGCATATCCTTTAATTTTTCCCCGAGCATGACGCGGGTGGCGATATCGACCATCGGGATGCCGGTGACTTTGCTCAAATACGGTACAGTTCTGGAGGAACGGGGGTTTACCTCAATGACATAAACCTGATCCTGGCAGATGACGTACTGGATGTTGATCAAGCCCTTCGTGTTTAAGGCGAGGGCAAGGCGGGTGGAGTAGTCCACGAGCTTTGCGGTTTTGGCGGGGCTTAAATTCCAGGCAGGGTAAACTGCGATGGAGTCGCCGGAGTGGATGCCTGCGCGGTCGATGTGCTCCATAATGCCGGGCAGCAGGACATCCTCGCCATCGCAGATTGCGTCGACTTCAAGCTCCGTGCCCATCATATATTTATCGATCAGGACGAGGTTCCCTTCCATATGGGAAAGAATAATATCCATATATTCTTTTACATCCGCATCGGAAAAGGCGATAATCATGTTCTGGCCGCCAAGGACATAACTGGGGCGCAGCAGAACCGGATAGCCGAGGCGGTTCGCTGTTTCGATCGCTTCCTCTGCAGTGTGGACGGTATCTCCGACGGGTTGCTTGATATGGAGCTGTTTTAAGAGAGCTTCAAACCGACCCCGGTCTTCGGCGGCGTCAATACTGTCTGCAGGTGTGCCCAGAATCGGAACATTGTTTTCTGAAAGCCATTTGGTCAAGCGAATTGCGGTCTGTCCGCCGAAGGCAACAACGGCACCGACCGGATTTTCCACACGGATGATGTCTCCGACATCTTCCGGAGTCAGGGGCTCAAAGTACAGGCGGTCTGCTGTATTGAAATCGGTGGAAACGGTTTCGGGGTTGTTATTGACGATAACAACCTCATACCCGGCATCCTTTAATGCCCAGACACAGTGAACGGAGGCGTAGTCGAATTCGATTCCCTGACCGATCCGGATCGGACCGGAGCCAAAGACGATGACGACGGGCTTTTTGGAGCTGTGTTCCGCGATAAAAGCGGAAGCCTCGTCCTCCTCGTCAGTGGTGGAGTAGAAGTAGGGGGTTTCTGCGGCAAACTCCGCGCCGCAGGTATCGACCATCTTATAGGAATACGGAAGGTGGGGGAAAGTAGAGTTGCCGGACAGGCGTGCAATCGTTTTATCCGGAAAACCGTTTCTCTTTAATTCCCGCAGAAAATCATGCGTGAGCGGCTCTGTCTTCAGCCGTTTTTCGAGGTCGCACAGATGCAAAAGCTTTGCTAAAAACCATTCATCGATCAAAGTCAGCTGATGGATTTTTTCGATGGAAAAACCGCGGAAGAGCGCTTCGTAAACAGCGAAGATGCGTTCGTCGTCCTGCGCCAGTATTTTGGCGGTTAGGGCTTCGTCGTCGAGTGTGCGCATATGCACGTCTGCCAGGCAGTCATGGGAGATTTCTGCTCCGCGAACGGCTTTCATCAGCGCCTGCTCGAAGTTTCTGCCAATGGCCATGACTTCACCGGTGGCTTTCATCTGGGTTCCGAGCTTTCTTGTCGCATACACGAATTTGTCAAAGGGCCATTTCGGAAATTTGACGACAACATAGTCCAATGCCGGTTCGAAGCATGCTTTCGTCTTGCCGGTGATTTCGTTTTTGATTTCGTCCATCCGGTAGCCGATGGCGATTTTGGCAGCGACTCTGGCGATCGGATAGCCGGTCGCTTTGCTGGCGAGGGCGGAGGAACGGGAAACCCTGGGGTTTACCTCAATAACAGCGTACTCGAAGCTCTCGGGATTTAGAGCAAACTGTACGTTGCAGCCGCCCTCAATGCCCATAGCTTCGATGATGTGGAGTGCAGCACTTCGAAGCATCTGGTATTCTTTATCCGCAAGGGTGACTGCAGGGGCGATAACGATGGAGTCGCCGGTGTGGACGCCCACCGGATCAAGATTTTCCATAGAGCAGATCGTGATGACGTTTCCATCGCCGTCGCGCATGACCTCAAATTCGATCTCTTTCCAGCCGGAGATACATTTTTCCACCAGAATCTGCGTGATCGGGGAAAGACGGAGCCCTGCGGAAGCGATTTCCCGCAGCTGGGCTTCGTCTGCAGCGATGCCGCCGCCGGTGCCGCCGAGGGTGAAGGCGGGGCGCACGATAACCGGATAGCCTGCAGAGTGCGCGAAGGAGAGGGCACCCTCAAGCGTCGTCGTAACGACAGAGGGGATGATAGGCTCCCGGATCGCTTCCATGGTGCTTTTAAAAACCTGACGGTCTTCGGCTTTGGCAATGGTTTCCGGGTTTGCGCCAAGAAGTGTTACGCCCTCCTGTGCCAGAAAGCCTTCCTTTGCCAGCTGCATCGAAAGCGTCAGGCCGGTCTGACCGCCGAGGGTGGAAAGAATGCTGTCTGGGTGTTCTTTTTTGATGATTTTTTTTAGAAAATCCAGAGTCAGAGGCTCCACGTAGACATGATCTGCCATGGCGGCATCTGTCATGATTGTTGCAGGGTTAGAATTAACTAACACAACCTCCAGACCTTCCTCTTTTAAAGCGCGGCACGCCTGGGTACCTGCATAGTCAAATTCGGCAGCCTGACCGATGACGATGGGACCGGAGCCGATTACCATTACTTTTTTCAGATTGGGATTTAACGGCATGCTTTATGCCCTCCTTTCCATCAGTGCGACAAATTCGCGGAACAAAAACTCGGAGTCATGAGGACCGCCGCAGGCTTCCGGATGGAACTGCACTGAGAAGCCGGGAAAATCCTGATAAGAAACGCCCTCACAGGTTCCGTCGTTTAGGTTGATAAAACGAAGTATTGCATTATCCGGGAGAGAATCGTTTTTGACGGCATAGCCGTGATTCTGACTGGTGATATAATCTCTGCCGGTGAGCAGATCTTTCACCGGCTGGTTTGCACCACGGTGTCCGTATTTCAATTTTTCGGTGTCCGCACCGTTTGCAAGGGCGAGAAGCTGATGCCCCAGGCAGATGCCGAAAATCGGAATGCCGGATTTGCAGAGGTGAGACAGCTCGGAAATGATAGCCGGGTTATCCTTCGGGTTGCCGGGACCATTGCTCAACATGATACCGTCCGGCGAATAGGAGAGGATGCGTGCTGCTGTCGTGGAAGCGGGAACGATGGTCAAGTCGCAGTTTAATGCGTGCAGCTTTCGGATGATATTCTGTTTTGCACCGAAGTCCCACAAAACGACGTGATGACGGGGAAGCGGGGACGGAATCTGGTAAGGTTCCCTGCAGGTAACGTGTGCTACCGCGTCCGTGATTGCCCAGCTCTTTAAGTCTTCAACAGCTGCAGAGTCCGGGCGGAGGGATGTGAGCCGTCCGTTCATGACGCCGCGCTCGCGGATGAGCTTGGTCAGGTAGCGGGTATCCAGATCATAGATGCCAGGGACATTTTGCTGCTTTAAAAAAGCGTCAAGATCCGTCTGACATCTGAAATTGGAAGGACATGGGCACCATTCTCTGGTGATGTATGCGCTCATGTGAATTCCTTTGCTTTCAAAGTCTTTTGGATTGACGCCGTAGTTGCCGATCAGGGGAAATGTCTGAACGACCATCTGTCCGTAATAACTGGGGTCGGTCAGTGTTTCTGTATATCCGGTCATAGCCGTCGTAAAAACGACTTCCGCGATGACGTCCTCTTTCAAAGGAGCGCCGAAATGTTTTCCGGTCAGACAGGTCCCGTCCTCCAGCTGTAAGTACACAGTTTGTTCCATAAGTACACCTCGCTCATTCTCTCGTGTTTGCTGTACAAATACTGAAAGGCGTCCATGAATCAAACACTTTTCTAAATAGGAAAGTGTTTCACTCATGAACGCCTTTGTTCATCTGATGCATTATAGCATTGGGAAAGGGGGCGGTCAAGAATAAATTTTATTTTGTTTGACAGTTCCCCCGTGACTTCGTGGGTACAGATTCCATGCTCGCATGAGAATCTGTGCACATGATGTCACGGAGGAAGCGCCACATCATGAGCAAAAGAAGCGGTGGCGCAGCCACTGCGGAAAGCGCCGCAGGCGCGATTCATGACAATAGAATGTTCGCGGAGCGTGCATTCTATTGTATTGCGAATGGCGCGGGGGAACGTCCGGGAGAAGGCCACTGTGGAATCGATTATAAACATATCTACCAACTATGTTGGTGTTGACAAATGGGAAGCATGCAATTAGAATGATAGAAAATATCCGAAAAATAACTGCAAAGGAGAGCAGAAAAATGAGCAATCATATAGAAACAAAGTGTATTCACGGAAATCTGGATTTTTCCTGGGACGAGCCGACAAAGGCGGTGAGCTTTCCAATCTATCAGACGGCGACGTTCGGACATATCGGTCTGGGACATTCGACCGGTTTTGACTACACGAGAGAGAAAAATCCGACCAGACAGCATCTGGAGGAAACCCTTACCGCCCTGGAGGGCGCTTATGACACGACGGCATTTTCTTCCGGCATGGCGGCGGTGACAGCGGTATTTGATCTGTTTGCACCCGGCGACCACATGATCTGTTCTGAAGACCTTTACGGCGGCGTAACCCGTCTGGTCAATACCATCGGCAAAAAGAATGGACTGATGGTTGATTTTGTCAATACCGGTGATTTGGATGAGATCAAACGGGTGCTGCGTCCGGAAACAAAGGCACTTTATATCGAGACACCCAGCAACCCGATGATGGAGATCACTGACCTTTCGGCATGCGCAGAGCTTGCAAAAGAACACAACCTTCTGATGATCACAGACAATACCTTTTTATCTCCATATTTGCAGAACCCGATTGCGCTCGGTGCAGATATCGTCATTCACAGCGCGAGCAAGTTCCTGTGCGGACATAACGACACGATCGCCGGTTTTGTCTGCTCTGCAAAGGAAGAGCTCGCAGCAAAAATCCGCCTGATTGCAAAGACGACCGGCGGCTGTTTGTCCCCCTTCGACAGCTGGCTGGTAATGCGCGGCATCAAGACACTGGCGGTGCGCATGGAGCGGCAGCAGGAAAATGCGGACAAAATCGCACGATGGCTGACGGAGCAGAAGAAAGTCAGAAAAGTATATTATGCTGGACTGGAAACGCATCCTGGTTATGAGATCAATGCAAAGCAGGCGAGAGGTGCGGGTGCGATGATTTCCTTTGACGTCGACAGCGTGGAAACGGCACAGCGCGTGCTGGAAAAGGTGCGCGTCATCACCTTTGCGGAGAGCCTTGGGGGTACAGAATCTTTGATCACCTATCCGATGAAGCAGACCCATCCGGATGTTCCGAAGGAGTGGAGAGAAAAGCTCGGCATCACCGACACTCTGCTGCGCCTGTCCGTTGGACTGGAGCATGTGGACGAGCTGATTGCGGATCTGGAGCAGGCGTTTGTTTCCTGAGAAACAAATCCACGCTGTAGGGACTACATTGCGGCGGAGCAGAAAAATGTCGTGTTTGCGACCCGCTGCAGGCATAAGAATCCTGCAGGGCAGGATTTTTGTTGAGAGGGAGATTAGAAATGACAACCTATAATTTTGACCGGGAAATTGACCGGAAAAAGACAAACAGCCTGAAATATGATTTCGCCGTGGAACGCGGACGTGACGTAGATGTGTTGCCATTGTGGGTGGCGGATATGGATTTTCAGACGCCGAAGCCTGTGTTGGATGCACTGCAGAATGCGGTTTCCCATGGGATTTTCGGTTATAGCGAGGTAAAAGGAGAATATTTTGACGCGCTGTATCGCTGGTTTGACAGTCGGTTTGACTGGCAGCCAAAGTCTGAATGGCTTGTAAAAACCCCCGGCGTGGTATTTGCCCTTGCGATGGCGGTACGCGCCCTGACAAAAGAGGGCGACAGTGTACTGATTCAGCCGCCGGTTTATTACCCGCTCTTTGAGGTGATTCGCGATAACAATAGAAAGATCGTAGAAAGCCCGCTTCTTTTGACGGACGGACATTATGAAATTGACTTCGACGATCTGGAAGAAAAGATCGCATCCCAGAATGTAAAGCTGTTTTTGCTGTGCAGTCCCCACAATCCTGTCGGCAGAGTCTGGACAAAAGAAGAGCTTCAAAAACTGGGAGAGCTTTGCGACCGCTACCATGTGTTCGTTGTGGCAGACGAGATTCATTGTGATTTCGCTTTTCCGGAGCATCCGCATACGATATTTGCAAAGGCATGTCCGCGGCTGGAAGAAAAGATGATTCTTTGCACTGCACCGAGTAAGACCTTTAATCTGGCGGGGCTGCAGGTTTCCAATATCTGGGTTCCTGGAAAAGAGGTCAGGGACAGATTCAAAGCCGAGATCAACGCAGCGGGATATTCCCAGTTGAACGCCCTCGGTTTGATCGCATGCCAGGCAGCTTATGAAAATGGCGGCGAGTGGCTTGAGCAGTGCCAGGCATATTTGCGGGAAAATTTGAAGGTCCTGCGCAGCTTCTTAAAAGAAAGACTGCCTAAGATCCGTCTGATCGAACCGGAAGGCACTTACTTTGCATGGTTGGACTGCTCGGGACTGGGACTGTCGGACACAGCGTTGGAAAATCTCATTGCACATCAGGCAAAGCTCTGGCTGGATGGCGGCTCTGTCTTTGACAAAAAGTCGGGACAGTTTGAACGCATCGTGCTGGCGTGCACGAAAAAAACGCTTTTGCAGGCGCTCACACAGCTGGAAGCAGCCTGCCGGGGAAGAAATTCATAACGCAAAAACAACTGCCGGGAGGCGGTGCTTTTATTCAATGAAACCTCTGTGCTGACGCCGGAAAAAACCATTGAATATTTTATTCATGACAATAGAATGCTCGCAGAGCGTGCATTCTATTGTTTAAAAAGGGTTGACAGATCCGAAAAGACAGAATATAATCACATTAACATATAAAGTAAGTAGGTTTAAGGAGGAAGAGCAAATGAGCAACGTTTATACATCCGCAGATCAGTTAATCGGCAGAACTCCCCTGCTGGAGCTGACACATATTGAAAAGGCAGAGGGCTTAAAGGCACACATCTATGGCAAGCTGGAATATTTTAATCCTGCAGGCTCTGTAAAGGACAGAATTGCAAAAGCGATGATCGATGATGCAGAGGCGAAGGGCGTATTAAAGGCAGGCTCTGTAATTATTGAACCTACCTCCGGCAACACCGGCATCGGTCTTGCGTCTGTTGCAGCAGCGAGAGGCTACCGGATCATTATCGTAATGCCGGAAACCATGAGCGTAGAGCGCAGACAGCTGATGAAGGCATACGGCGCAGAGCTTGTCCTGACAGAAGGTGCAAAGGGCATGAAGGGTGCAATCGCAAAGGCAGACGAGCTGGCAAAGGAAATTCCCAACAGCTTCATTCCCGGACAGTTTGTAAACCCTGCAAACCCGGAGGTACACAAAAAGACAACCGGTCCTGAGATCTGGGAAGATTTGGATGGCAAGGTTGATATCCTGGTAGCAGGCGTTGGTACGGGCGGAACCGTGACCGGTACAGGCCAGTACTTAAAGAGCAAAAAGGCTGATGTAAAGGTTGTTGCTGTAGAGCCTGCAGGCTCTCCGGTTCTGAGCAAGGGCACAGCCGGCGCACACAAGATCCAGGGCATCGGCGCAGGCTTCGTACCGGACGTACTGGACACCGGGGTTTATGACGAAATTATCACCGTAGAGAATCAGGATGCGTTTGCAACCGGCAGAAAGATCGGTCATCAGGAAGGCGTGCTGGTAGGCATTTCCTCCGGTGCAGCAGTATGGGCAGCAATCGAGCTTGCAAAGCGTCCCGAAAATGAAGGAAAGAACATTGTTGTGATCCTGCCGGATACCGGTGATCGTTATCTGTCTACCCCTCTGTTTGCAGAAGAGTAAGAGGCAGAGTTTAAGCTCTGTTACAGTTCACCCGTGCCATTCGTGAAAATTTTCTTGACAGAGCGAAACGGGTATGCTATCTTGTAAAAAACAAAAAGCGATGACGAAGAAAAGTAGTACAGACAGACGGCACAGAGAGCAGGCGGCGGTGGGAGTCCTGCGCGGATATCTGTAGGAAAGAACACTTCCGAGCTGCAAGCTGAACACAGGATCTGTAAGTAGGCGAGCCGGAGTCCCACGTTACAGGGATAGCGTTTCATGGGAACGCGAAAAAGGGGCCGTACAAGGAAGTGCGGCAAGTTAGGTGGCACCGCGGATATAGCAGCAGCTATTCGTCCTATCTCCAATAGGACAAATGGCTGCTGTTTTTGCGTTCTTACGTAACGCAGCAAAAGAAAAGGAGGAAAAGCTTATGTGTTCCATTCTCTGCTACGCGGGAAAAGATGTCACCAAAGAAACGATGGAAGGATATCTGTTAAAGACAAAGATGAGAGGACCGGATGCCCAGCAGGTCGTTGAGACCGAATTCGGGTATCTCGGCTTTGCAAGACTTGCGATCATGGGGTTGACCCCGGACGGCATGCAGCCGTTTCAACGGGACGGCAGCTGGGTGATCTGCAATGGTGAAATTTACGGCTTTCGCAAAATCAAAAAGGAGCTGGAAGAGCGCGGTTATCAGTTCCAGAGCGGTTCCGACTGTGAGGTTTTGCTTCCGCTATATGAAGAATATGGACTGGAAATGTTTTCCCATCTGGATGCGGAATATGCCTGTGTATTGTACGATCACAAAAGCGGCAAGCTGATCGCAGCCCGTGACCAGATCGGAATTCGACCGTTGTTTTATGGTTATTCCAAGAGCGGAAAGATTGCATTTGCCAGTGAGGCAAAGAACCTGATCGGCTGGGTGGACGAGGTGCGTGCATTTCCGCCCGGCAGCTATTATTATGATGGGAAATTTGTCAAATATGAGGATATCGCAGCTGTCCATGGTTATGTGCACGAAGATATTGATGTGATTACAAAAAACATCCATGATAAGCTGACGGAGGGGGTAAAGAAACGTCTGGATGCAGACGCTCCGCTGGGCTTTTTGTTATCCGGCGGTCTGGACTCAAGCCTTGTATGTGCAATTGCAGCAGATATTTTGAAAAAACCCATCAGAACCTTTGCAATCGGCATGGACACAGATGCGATTGATTTAAAATATGCAAAAGAAGTCGCTGATTTTATCGGCGCAGAGCATACCGAAGTCATCATGACAAAGGAAGAAGTGCTGGAAAGCCTGGAAACCGTTATCGAAGCGCTTGCAACCTATGACATCACGACGATCCGTGCGAGCATGGGCATGTACCTTGTCTGCAAGGCAATCCATGAAAAAACAGACTTAAAGGTGCTGCTGACCGGTGAAATTTCCGACGAGCTGTTCGGCTATAAATATACGGACTTTGCACCGAGCGCGGCAGCCTTTCAGGAAGAGGCAGCAAAGAGAATCCGTGAGCTGTATTGCTATGATGTCCTGCGTGCCGACCGGTGTCTTGCGGCAAACAGCCTGGAAGCCCGTGTACCCTTTGGCGATCTCGACTTTGTCCGTTATGTGATGTCCATTGACCCGGCGAAGAAGTTAAACACCTACGGAAAAGGAAAATATCTGCTGCGCAAGGCATTTGAAGCAGATCATATTTTGCCGGAAAACATCCTGTGGAGAGAAAAAGCTGCATTCAGCGATGCAGTAGGACACAGCATGGTGGATGATTTAAAAGAATACGCAGAGAAGTATTACACCGACGAGGAATACGAAACGCTCCGCCGGAAATATGATTTTGCACAGCCCTTCACAAAAGAAAGCCTGCTGTATCGGGAAATCTTTGAAAAGTATTATCCCGGACAGGCAAGGATGGTGCCGGACTTCTGGATGCCCAACAAGAGCTGGGAGGGCTGTAATGTCAATGACCCCAGTGCCCGTGTGCTGGCAAACTACGGTGACAGCGGAAAATGAAAAAGAATCCTGCTCTACAGGATTCTCCGCCTGCGGCGGGGCGCATTGGTGACATGATTCCATTCCGTCGCAGTGTGGATTCGATTGTCATGAATAAAAATTACGGGTGGGGCTTATAAGCC
>ERZ772902.2232-NODE-2232-length-11651-cov-17.145136_pt1 | contig 11651 bp, 7 predicted proteins | sample MGYA00511470_ERZ772902 | MGnify/ENA primary metagenome ERZ772902 (study PRJEB29015, sample SAMEA2737717) | human gut metagenome | biome: human gut; feature: human-associated habitat; material: faeces | place: China | collected 2012 ... | reverse complement strand
GTCCCCTTAGTATCCCTGTGTGCCGTCTTCATCTTGGCAAAGCTGATACTCTTGCCCTTATATTCCATTGTGAACTCGTCACCTTCTGTAAGCAGGAATACATCTTCTATATAATCATCTTTTGAAAGCTTGATTCCTCTTACGCCAACAGCACTCTTCTTCTTCATTGGAATGTCTGTTAATGGGAACTTTAAGAATACGCCGCCTTCTGTCTGCACAATTACATTCTGGTTACTCTCAACAACCTCTTCTTCCTTGATTTCTCCATCAAGTGAGAACTTGGAATAGATTTCTACTCTTGCGTCTGTAGAATACATTCCGATTAGCTTATCATCATCTGCTAATTTCGTACATGCAACTGTACGCTTTGAAACCTGGAATTCTTCGCTGTCTACAAGCTTCATCATTCCCTGTCTTGTGACAAACAGCATTTTCTGATTCTTAAGTCGTTCAAATGGAGTAATGTACACAATTATCTCCTTAGAGCTGTCATAGTTACACAGATTATCAATCGGTGTGCCTTTATCTCTGAACTTAGTGAATGGCAGATCCTTTATCTTTAACTGATGCATGTCTCCCATATCAGTAAATATGCAGATTTTATCTGTGTTCATTACCGGAATGACATATTTGTTCTCATTAAATACAGCATCTTTATTTCTCTCAAATGCAGCCATATCAATGGTTCTTGCATATCCGAATCTGTCCATAATAAACATAACTTCCATCTCTGGAATCTTCTTTTCCTCAAATACAGCAGCTTCGCCGTCTTCAATTACAGTTCTTCTTTCAACACCATATTCCTTCTTAATATTAAGAAGGTCAGACTTGATAACCTTAGCCATCTCTTTTCTGCTGCCAAGTATCTTTTCATACTTCTCAATCTTCTTGACACATTCATCATATTCCTTCTGAAGATTAAGAATTTCAAGGCCAATCAGCTTGTACAGACGCATTTCTAATATTGCGCCAGCCTGTCTCTCTGTGAAATCAAGACCTGAAGCCTGCTTTTTTGACTGCTCTGACTTAAACTTGATTCCCTCAACATTACCATTAACAAGGCAGTCCTTAGCCATCTTAAGATTAGCACTGCCTCGTAATATCTCGATAATAAGGTCAATAATATCACATGCTCTTATAAGACCTTCCTTAATCTCCCTGTTAGCCTTCTCCTTTTCAAGAAGTGTTGTGTACTTTCTTGTAGCAAGCTCATACTGGAAATTAATGTGGTGTTTTATTATATCCTTAATACCTAAGGTCTCAGGTCTTCCATCAACGATAGCCAGCATATTTACGCCAAATGTATCTTCCAACTTGGTCTTCTTGTAAAGAAGATTTTCAAGATTCTTGACATCAGCGTTCTTCTTAAGTTCAAGGACAATTCTTATTCCTTCCTTAGAAGATTCATTGGAAATGTCGACAATATCGGTAGTTTTCTTAGTTTCTATAAGGCTTACTACATCAGATATAAATTTACCTATGTTAGCACCAATCATTGTATATGGAATCTCTGTAATAACAAGCTTGTCCTTCTCAGAACGGTTCTTGGCAGGCTCGAATACGACCTTGCCTCTTAACTTAATCTTACCTGTTCCAGTCTCATATATTGCACCAAGCTCGCTTTTATTAATTACAATTCCGCCTGTAGGAAAATCCGGTCCAGGGCAGAGCTGCATAAGCTCGTCTGTTGTGATATCCTCATTATCCATATATGCACATACTGCATCAACAACCTCTGAAAGATTGTGTGGAGGGATATTAGTTGTCATACCAACCGCAATACCATCTGCACCATTTACAAGCAGATTAGGTACTCTTACAGGAAGAACCTCAGGCTCTTTTTCTGTCTCATCAAAGTTAGGCACGAAATCCACAACATTTTTATCAAGGTCAGCAAGATACACATCCTGTGTGAACTTTTTTAACTTAGCTTCTGTATATCGCATAGCGGCAGCTCCGTCACCTTCGATAGAACCGAAGTTTCCGTGTCCGTCAACAAGAGCCATACCCTTCTTAAAATCCTGTGAAAGTACAACAAGTGTCTCATATATTGAACTGTCACCATGTGGATGGTATTTACCCATTGTATCACCAACGATACGTGCAGACTTTCTGTGAGGCTTGTCGTAATTAAGCCCCAACTGGTCCATGGCATACAGCACTCTTCTCTGTACCGGCTTTAAACCGTCCCTTACATCAGGAAGTGCTCTTGCTGTAATAACGCTCATGGAATAATCTATATAGGACTTCTGCATAACCTCAGAATACTCAGTCCTTATAATCTTCTCAGCCATTTTCTACTCCTTTAGCTTTTACGCATCAATCTCAGCTTCATTAGCATGCGTATATATAAATTTTCTTCTAGGTGGTACATCTGTACCCATAAGCATTGCTGTAACCTCAGTTGCAAGCCTTGCGTCCTCAATCTCAACCTGCTTTAAAATTCTTGTTTCAGGATTAAGAGTTGTCTCCCATAGCTGGTCAGGATCCATCTCTCCAAGACCTTTGTATCTCTGAAGTGTAAATGTTCCTGACGTATGCTTCTTTCTGTAATCCTCAAGTGCCTTGTCATCATATAGATATTCACCCTCGCCCTTCTTAGGAACAACCTTATAAAGAGGTGGTGTAGCAATATATACATGTCCCTGATTAATAAGCTCAGGCATGAATCTGTAGAAAAATGTAAGAAGCAGTGTATCAATATGTGCTCCATCCACATCGGCATCAGTCATGATAATAATCTTATTATATCTTAATCTGCTAATATCAAAGTCATTACCGTAGCCCTCTAAGAATCCACAGTTGAATGAATTAATCATTGTCTTAATCTCGGCATTGGCAAGTACCTTATCAATACTTGCCTTTTCAACATTAAGAATCTTACCTCTGATTGGAAGAATTGCCTGAGTTCTTCTGTTTCTTGCAGTCTTTGCTGAACCTCCGGCTGAATCTCCCTCAACAATGAACACCTCACATTCCTCCGGATTCTTGCTCTCACAGTTGGCAAGCTTTCCGTTGCTGTCTATAGAGAACTTCTGCTTTGTAAGCATATTTGTCTTAGCCTTTTCTTCTGCTTTTCGTATCTTCGCAGATTTTTCAGCACATGCAATTACAGCGTTAAGGTCATCCAAATGTCTATCGAAATAAAGTTGTACCTCGTCTCCTGTTACATTTGCAACAACTGTACCAGCATCCGGATTATCAAGCTTGGTCTTGGTCTGTCCCTCAAATCTTGGTGCAGGGTGCTTAACTGCAACAACTGCAGTCATACCATTTCTTACATCAAGACCTGTAAAATTCGCATCCTTATCCTTTAAGATGCCAAGTTCTCTCGCATACTGGTTGATAATCATTGTAAACTTGGTCTTAAAGCCTGTAATATGCGTTCCACCCTCCTGAGTGTATATGTTATTACAGAAGCCAAGAATATTTTCCTCAAATTCATTAACAAACTGAAATGCTACTTCAACCTCAATATCTTCCTGCTTCTTCTTAAAGTAGACGATATCGCATACTGTCTCTTTGCCATTGTTAAGGTCTTTGATATATGCCTTAAGTCCGTCAGGCTCATGGAAAGTTTCCTTATCCTCGCTGCCCTTTCTCTTATCTTCAAACTCAATTGTAAGCCCCGGATTAAGATATGCAGTCTCATGAAGCCTGCTCTTTATCGAGTCTGCTTTGAATCTTGTCTTTTCAAATATTTCTCCATCAGGAAGAAATGTAACAGTTGTACCAGTATCATTTTTTCTGCATGTACCAATCTTTTCAAGCGGCGCTGTTGCTTTTCCACGCTCGTATCTTTGCTTGTACACACCACCATCAACTCTTATCTCGACCTCAAGCCATACAGAAAGTGCATTAACTACAGATGCACCAACGCCGTGAAGTCCTCCAGATATCTTATATCCGCCATCTCCGAACTTGCCACCTGCATGAAGTACTGTAAATACAACCTCAACCGCAGGTATTCCGGCTTTAGGATGGATTCCGATAGGAATACCTCGTCCATTATCCTTGATAGTTGCTGTTCCATCATCATTAAGAGTTACATTTATCTGTGTACAAAAACCCGCAAGATGTTCATCCACTGAATTATCCGCAATCTCATATATAAGATGATTAAGACCTTTTGTTCCGACACTTCCAATATACATACCAGGTCTCATTCTTACCGCTTCAAGGCCCTCCAGTATTGATATACTGTTAGCATCATATTTATTAGCTGCCATTATTAATTACTCTCCTCTTTACTTTCCAAAATACGCATTGAAAGTATCCTCAAAGCTGCTTCCCAACGTATACGCATCCTGAATACTTAATTTCTTCCATTCGCTATTATTAAATTCCATATATATACCAGCTTCATATTTCTCAAAATCAGCATTAAACTGCTCTAACTTTCTCTTTTCAAGAATTGCAGACTTATTAACCTCGGTCTTAGCCTTATCATTATCCGATGTACATCTTATAATGTAATATCTGCCTGCTGCCTCAACTATACTGCTCATCTCACCAGTAGACAGATTGAATGCTGCTTTTTCAAATGCTGCATCCATCTCGCCACGTTTCAGTTCGTACTCATATTCGCCATCCGCATTGTACTCCTTGGCAACAGCAAAGAATGAACTTCCTGAATTCACAAGATTATATGCTTTATTAATATCTTCCTCTGAATCTGATACAATATACTGGATATCAATAACTCTTGCCTCATCTGCGCTTACTTCAATATCCATGCTGGAAGTAAGGTCATCGTAGAGTTTCTGTGCTATTGCAAATTCAGTAAACATTGTATTCAGTTTATCCTTAGTTATTCCTGTACTGCTTATCTGCGATTCTGTTAATTCATTGTAAAATGCATCAACAGCCTTACCCACAGAATCTTTTTCTTCTCTTCCAAGCACAACACCGCGTTCCTTAGCCTTAACATTCATAGCCTTGACGCGCATTAACTTACTCTTAATCTGGTCCTTAATATAGCTTTCAAAATCAGCATCACCAATTTTCTCTCTCCATATATTACTGCCAAACATTTCCTCATATTCCTTCTTCACATCAGACATGAGAATATCTGCCTCGCATGTATAAGTTGTCTTCTGTCCTGCTGTCTTAATAAGCTCACCGCTCTTCATTCCTGTTGTGAAATATATCAGACGTCCATTTAAGAACTTAATATATCCTGCAACTAACAGAACTACAACAAGAATAACTGCTAATATAATAAATGTTTTTTTTCTTCTTTTCATATTCTATCCTCTTTAATTATTTGTGATATGGCTCATTCTTCATAATCCTGTAAGCCCTATATATCTGTTCTAAAAGAATAACTCTCATAAGCTGGTGTGGAAATGTCATCTTTGAAAAACTCAGCTTATAATCAGCTCTCTTAAGTACTGCATCTGCAAGTCCCAGAGAGCCTCCTATTACAAATGTTATGTTACTTGTTCCTTCTATTCCAAGTTTTTCAATCTTTTCTGATAGTTCAACAGAATCAAGCATTTTCCCTTCTATTGCAAGTGCACATACATAAGCATCATCTTTAATGGCAGAAAGAATTCTCTCCCCTTCCTTATTCTTAATCTGTTCATTGACTATATCACTTGCATTATCTGGTGTTTTCTCATCAGGTAGTTCAACAATATCAAGCTTACAGTATCTTGAAAGTCTCTTAGAATACTCTTCAACTGCATGGGTATAAAACTTTTCCTTAATCTTGCCTACACATACAACATTTATACGCATCTGTACTATCCTTCCACGAAGAAATATCCGCCATTATCAAGCCTGAATACTTCTAACTGCTCAAGAAGCTCATCATTGCTTAAGTCAGATACATCCATTCCCTCATCATCCATCACTTCTCTTAATTCTTTAATATCCTTGCAGTATACCGCCATACAGTCCTCTAAGAATTCCTTAGCTTCCTCTAAATCATATGCAACAGGCTCATCGAAAAGCTGTTTCTGATCTCTTAAAAACACCTTCGCACACTCATCGATATGTTTATCCATAACTTAAATCTCCTTATCTTATCTCTTTAAATTGCTCTCTTAATGTTCCTTCTACCCATCCCGTTACGAAACGCCCATGTTTCTTAACATCATCTACAGCTTTCTCCATAACATATGAGTAATACACCCTGTCAAGCATTGCAATATCATTATAGTTGTCACCAAATGCCATACATTCTTCGGGTTTTAAGCTGAAATATTTCTGTATCTGCTCAATTCCTCTACCTTTATTAACATTAGTGTCCATAAGGTCTAAGTAAAGTTCTCCCGATACAAGTACTGAAGCCTTATCACTCCATTTGTTAATAAAATGTTCTTTAGAGTTCTTAATTCCTGTCATATCACACACAGCTATCTTTAATATATCCTCGTCAATGTCTGTGAACTTATCAACTAATGTAGTATGATAATTAACCACCTTGGTCATCCTGTAATAATATTCTTGTGACTTAGGCTTAATATATGCCGTATGTTCTCCTGATACAAGCACCTCACAATCAGGCTGTTCAATTACATCCTCAATTATCTCTAATGCAAGCTTCCTATCCATCGGAGTCTTCCCAATAGTTTCACCCATGTATTCCACAAGTGCACCATTCTCTGCAATATATGCAAGCTTATCACTGACAGTCCCAAAAAGTCTCTTAAGACTCGTTATCTGCCTGCCACTAGCCGGCGCGAATATAACGCCTTTGTCAACAAGTTTATTGATATACTGTATAGCAGATTCATCGACGCTCTGTGCTCCGTTAAGAAGCAGTGTCCCATCAAGGTCACTCGCTACGAATTTAATCATATGTTTTCTCCTTAAAATGCTTTAAGCTCATGTACAAGTCTGGCAACAGGCAGACCGACAACATTATTATAGTCGCCTTCAATACCCTTAATGTATGCTGCAAATTTTCCCTGAATACCATATGCACCAGCCTTATCCATAGGTTCTCCTGTGCTTATGTAATCCCTGATTTCCTCATCAGTCATATCATATACCCACACATCAGTCTTTTCATAAAAACTTACATTCTTATGTGCACTGCATATAGTTACACCTGTATACACCTTATGTATCTGACCTTCTAAAGACTTAAGTATTCTGAATGCATCCTCTTCATTCTTAGGCTTGGTAAGAATCTCTCCTTTATGATAAACAATAGTATCTGCACCTATAACGATTACAGAATCTTCATTATCTGCGTATTGTTCTAATACAGACTGTGCCTTAACAGAAGATAATTCTCTTACATAATCTTCAGGCTCCATCTCTTTAATATTCTCATCTGCATCACTTGTAACAACAGTAAAATCAAGTCCTACCTGACTCATTAATTCTCTTCGTCTTGGTGAACCCGATGCAAGTATCAAATGTTTCATAAAACTTCCATCTCCTTGTTCTTCACTGTATTTTGTGTTCAAAGCCTACTTCGACTCATACATATTGCATTATAGCATAAAAAAGCAGAGTGCTTCAATACCACCCCAATAAAAAAGGCACAACATTACTGCTGTGCCTCTCTGATATCATTAACATTTATTATCTTTTATTGCTCTTTTTGCTTATCACAATAACAGTTCCAGAAATAACAGCTGCTGCTACAAGAATCACAATATATACCCATACATGATTATTGTCACCAGTCTTTACAACCTCTTCATCAGCCGCAACTTCACCAGTTTTTCTGACTCTTGAGCCACCAACAGTCTCATCTTCTTTTCCTGTAACTAATTCTTCATCTCCTGCAACTTCACCAGTCTTCTTTGTGACCTGAGTTGATGAAGTTGTATGTTCTTTTGTCTGTTTATTAGAATCTACTGTTGTTTCATTTGACTTTGTTGTCTCATTAACAGCTGTTGTTTCGTTTGATTCTGGTTTTGTCGGCTTAGTTTCCTTACCAGCATCAACTGTAGTCTCATTCGACTTTGTTGTCTCCTGCGCAGCTGTTGTCTCGTTTGATTCTGGTTTTGTCGGCTTAGTTTCCTTACCAGCATCAACTGTTGTCTCATTCGACTTTGTTGTCTCCTGCGCAGCTGTTGTCTCGTTTGACTTTGTTGTCTCCTGTGCAACTGTTGTCTCGTTTGACTTTGTTGTCTCTTGTGCAGTTGTTGTCTCGTTTGACTTTGTTGTCTCCTGTGCAGTTGTTGTCTCGTTTGACTTTGTTGTCTCCTGTGCAGTTGTTGTCTCGTTTGACTTTGTTGTTTCCTGTGCAGTTGTTGTCTCTTCTGACTTTGTTGTTTCTGATGAAGACTGTGCTACAGATGTTGTTTCCTTTTGTGTCGTCTCCTGCTGTTGATTATCTGATATAAAATGCATTTGTCCATTGACATTAACAAATGACTTAGAAATTGCTCTTCCATTACATGTAGATGTTAAGGTAATATCTGCTTTTGGTGCAACAACTATACCACATACCTCACCTATATTAATATTACCAGTTACATTAACAGCATTGAAAATAACCGTGTCTGATACATCAACATCTGTTAATCCGCCTGTATTCTTTCCATTAATGCTGAATCTCTTAATGTCTGCATCACCATCACCGCCAAGCAAATTAATGATAACAAACTGTCCCTGTGCTTTATTTGTTATGTTGAGCTGTCCTTCTCCATAATAAGATGAAACTTCTTTTCCCTGCCAGTCAATATAATTATTAGCATACATATTTACCACTACAATCTGCTTATTCTTAAATGAAGCAAGATCAATCTTTCTATCATCATAAGCACCAATAACTATATCAGCCTCCGAATCTGGTGTATCTGCATACGCCTTGAAATTATCGTATACATTATCAAGTGCTGCAGTTACATCCATATAATCCTCTGCATAATAAACATTGATTGTATCCTTGCAGTTAGCAACATTAATAACAGCACCTGTTCTTTTTCCGTCAGAATCTTTAATATAATATTTATTCTCTCTGGGTTCATAATCATAATCAGTTCCAAGTACAAGATTATTAAATGCATTTCTATCCACATTAACTTCTGATGAACCAGAATTATCAAAACTCTTGATATATGTTGTTCCAACGCTCATATCAAGCCATGCACTCATCCACTGATCTGTTATTACAAGCTTGTTAGTCGCGAAACATGTCTGATTGTGATTACTATTCTTAAATTCTTCAGCAACTACACCATAAGGTTTTGCTGCTCCTAATAATTCATTAAGGACATCCTGTGTTTTCGAGTATGCACCAGCTTTTAAAGATGTACCGGCAAACACAGAACCTGCAACTATTGCAACTGAAAGAACACCAACTGCAGTTTTCTTAACCTTTGCATTCAAACTACTTAATAGTTTTCTAAAAAACATTACTATCCCTCCAAAAATGTCTAAATCAACAGTTTCCCCTTAACTATATTTCTTTTCCCCTCTGAGCGTATAATAGCATTAGTACTATAGTACCGCTTCCCCCTTTGAGGGGGATTTTTTAATTCTACATAAATAAAACAACCCATATCCTGAATCAGTATCATTCTAGTATACGTTCCGGACATGGGTTATATTACACATTATTCAATTTAAATATTATGCTTCAAGGCTTCTGTTCATAGCTGACTCTAACGCATCAATAGAAGCTCTGATGATATCATGGTCAATACCAATACCAAAGTAATTCTTTCCATCCTCTCCTGTAATACCAACATATGCAATGGCACTAGAATCAGAGCCCTTCTTTAATGAATGTTCTTCATAACAGAAGATATCACAAGGCTTTCCAAAGTGACTGGCAAGAGCATTACTTACAGCATCAAGACGGCCATTACCGCCATCTTCAACATTGCATTTCTTACCATTCTCATCAATAGTCACAACAGTCTGGATTCCATTAATCTGCTTGAAATGCACTTCAGAAATCTTGAATACTGGTGTATATTTCTTATATCTCTTCTCAAATATCTCAAGCACTTCATCTGCTGAAAGCTCCTTATGATTAACATCTGATACATCTTTGACAGCATAACCCAGATCTTCTCTCATAGCCTTAGGAACAACCATTCCATAGTTATGTTCAAGAACATAAGCAACACCGCCCTTACCAGACTGGCTATTAATTCTTATAACATCTGAATCATATGTACGTCCTACATCTTCTGGATTAATTGGAAGATATGGAACTGTCCATTTATTAGGATCATTTTCAATTCTGTAATGCATTCCCTTAGATATAGCATCCTGATGTGAACCTGAGAACGCTGCAAATACAAGCTTACCACACCATGGATGACGGTCATCAATCTTCATCTGTGTAAGTCTTTCAAATACTTCTGCAAGATGTGGCATATCGGAAAGATCAAGCTCAGGATTAACACCCTGCATATACATGTTCATAGCAAGTGTAATTATATCAACATTACCTGTTCTCTCACCATTACCAAAAAGTGTTCCCTCAATTCTGTCCGCTCCTGCAAGAAGTCCTAACTCTGCATCAGCAACACCTGTCGAACGGTCATTATGTGGATGAAGAGAAATAATAACATTCTCTCTGTTGTGCATGTACTTAGACATATATTCAATCTGGCTTGCAAATACATGTGGAAGTGACATCTCAACTGTAGCAGGAAGATTGATGATACATTTCTTATCAGGTGTTGGCTGCCAGATATCAACAACAGCGTTGCATACCTCAAGTGCATACTCTGGTTCTGTTCCTGTAAAGCTCTCCGGACTGTATTCAAAAAGGAAGTTTCCTCCATCAGCTTCAGCAAGTTCCTTTAATAACTTGGCACCTTCAATAGCAATCTGCTTAACTTCTTCCTTAGACTTCTTGAATACCTGTTCTCTCTGTGCTAATGAAGTAGAATTATATACATGAACAATTGCTCTTGGAGCTCCCTTAACAGCTTCAAATGTCTTCTTAATAATATGTGGTCTTGCCTGGGTAAGAACCTGGATTGTAACATCATCAGGAATCATATTTTTCTCAATAAGTGTACGGCAGAACTCATATTCTGTCTCAGAAGCTGCAGGGAAACCAATTTCAATTTCTTTAAATCCTACTTCAACTAACATCTGGAAGAATTCAAGCTTTTCATCAAGACTCATAGGTTCAACAAGAGCCTGGTTACCATCTCTTAAATCAACCGAACACCAGATTGGTGCCTTATCAACATACTCCTTGTTAACCCAGTCATTGCACTTAACTGGTGGCATAAAATAGCCTCTTTCATACTGTCTGTAATCAAACATTCCTAAAACCTCCTGAAAATATAAATATGTATTGTTAATAAGTAAAGGCTTCCTTAAAGATAAGCATAAAAAAATCTTTCGTCCATGGGCAATTCCACCCAAAGAGACGAAAGATAAATCTCACGCGTTACCACTCTTCTTCATAGCTATGCTATGCACTCACTGAATACGTACAACAAATGTGCTGCATTATATTCTGTCCACTATAACGGTTGGCTTCCGGCTACTCCTACTTCTCATAATGATTTCAGGTAGCAGCTCCAAGGCGAGTTCAATAAGTTCCTTCGACTGTCTCGCACCACCCGGCAGTTCTCTGACTCTGGTTCCTATCTAATAGTCCTCTTCACAGCATTTACTTATTATGTACGCTTATTATACTTGTCATTTTTTATAAAGTCAAGCATAAATTCAAGTTCTTCTTTGGAAATATTCTTATCAGAATATCT
>ERZ772902.2226-NODE-2226-length-11713-cov-25.552153_pt1 | contig 11713 bp, 7 predicted proteins | sample MGYA00511470_ERZ772902 | MGnify/ENA primary metagenome ERZ772902 (study PRJEB29015, sample SAMEA2737717) | human gut metagenome | biome: human gut; feature: human-associated habitat; material: faeces | place: China | collected 2012 ... | reverse complement strand
CTGTTTCATGAAAGAGTGGTTTTGAAAATTACCAGAACCAGTAGCGCTTTTTCAGCACAACATATGCAATGCCGATCAGAACCACTACAACACCACCGGCAATGAAGAAGGTCCAGTTGATATTGGCAAATTTCAGGTTCTGGTTGGTCAGCAGATAACGGCCTGCAGTATCGGCAGTGATGATGCCGTCGGTGTAGCTGTTCAGGTACTGCCACTTGTTGGAGACGGCGTTGTACAGATACAGGCGGGTATAGGTGCTCACATCCAGATCGATGCGCACCGAGCAGGGAAGAGCCGTGCCCTTGTCCAGCTCAAACTCGATGCCCTGATCGGACTCAGTCAGGATGAGCATGGTGTCCAGCTCACTGGTGGTGCTCTTGACACCGCTGCCTGCAATCTGCATGGTGTAGCCATCGCCCACCACGCACAGGGTCTTGCCGGTGGTGCGCAGCGCATTGAGGATATCACCGGTCACGGTAGGCACCTCGGCCTGTGTGAAAACGATCTCGTTGTCCTCACTGTCCTGAATGGCTTGCACAACGGGATCAATCTCGATGGGAGCATCGTTATCCGGTTCGGTGGAGCTGCTGTCCGAAGAATTATCGGAAGAAGATGCAGCCGAACGGTTGACGATGACCGTGACCATGGCGGATGCAGTGCCGTTGGAAACGGTAATGGAAGTAGCGCCGGTGCCCACAGCCGTGATCACGCCGCTGGGGCTGACCGTGGCAATGTTGCTGTTGGCGGACTTATAGGTGAACTTCTGGGAAGCGGAAGAAGGCTTGACACTGGCGGTCAGGGTGCGGGTGGCACCGGGCTTGAGCACAACGTAGGAAGGATTCACCGTGACGACCTGACCGCTGTTGGAAGAACCAGTGCTGGCGGTACCGGTGCCGGTGCCGGAGTTGGGAATACTCATGACCGTGACATTGGTGGTAGCAGTCACCGAACCGCAGGTAGCGGTAATGGTGGCGGTGCCGGGGGCAATGCCGGTAACACGGCCGAAATTGTTCACCGTGGCGACCTTCTCATTGGAAGAGGTCAGGGTGACGGTGGCATAGTTGGAAGCCGAAGTGGGCCGCACCTGCAGCTGTGCCGAGACCGAGTTGCCAACATAGATGGTGTTGGAGGAAAGGGAAAGGTCCATCTCGGTAACGATCATGGAAGAATCCATGGAGACAACGATGGTGTAGGCACAGATCTGGTTGCCTGCGGCAGCGGTGATGCGGGTGGTGCCTACGCCCACAGCCTGCACGACACCGGAGTTGCTCACAGTCAGAATGGAAGTATCGTCCGAGATAAAGACAACCGAGTCGGTAGAGTTGCGCGGACGCACCACAGGAGACAGCTGCTGAGAGGAACCCAGCAGCATGTTGGCGGTATAGCTGCCGGCCTCAATGCTTTCGGCAGGCACGTCCTGATCCCACGGCATGGCAACGCCGCTCAGGGCAAGGCCGGAGACAGGGCTTGCTGCGGCCGCAGACACAGCTGTGCCGCAGGCCAGCAGGCAGAGCGCTGCCGCACAGACGGCCAGTTTTTTTGCGGTTGATTTCATAGTAAGTGTACCTCTTTGGGTGATATAACGGCGGCTGGCAGTCAGCACAGCTCCGGTTTAGCGGAACAGAACGCCCAGGGCTTCCATTGCGTACTCGAAATAGGTGACCTGATCGTACTCCACGCGGGCAGTAACGCTCATGCCGTTGGAAAGATCCACCTTGTCGCCGCTGCGGCTCACCACATAAGTGGCATCGGGCTTAATGGTCATCTTATAGTAGGAAGCGTTGGAGCTGGCCGTCACGTCACTGTCAATGGCCGTTACAGTGCCGGTCAGGGTGCCATAGGAATACTCCGAAAGGCCGGTAATGGCGATCTTGCACGGGTCACCCACATGAAGCAGCGGGCGGTCATTCACGGTGACCATGGCAACGATCTCCAGATCGTCGTTCTCGCTGGCAACAGTGGCCAGCGGGGAGCCTGCGCTCAGCACCATGCCCTCTTTGTAAGGAGTATCCATGTGGATCACACCGGAGGTGGGGGCGTAGATGTAGTAATCGTTGGCACCGGTGTTCAAGGCATCGAGCTGAGCCTGAACGTTGTCCACGTTGCTCTGTGCGCTGGTAATGCTCTGGGAGATGGACTGCATGGTGGAGTAGTACAGAGCTTCTACTTCGCTCTGGCTCTGCTCCATCATGGTCTTGATCTGAGCATCGGAGTAACCGGCAGCCTGATAGGCCGTGGCATCAAAGGTCTTCTGAGAGACCTGGCTCTTGTAGGTCTCGTACTGATAGTAGTAGGGCTGATCTTCGGGGTTTGTCTCGCTGAAGTAGTTGGTATCATCCTGCACGCATTGCAGCAGCTTGTTGTACTGGTCCAGCTGGGTCTGGTAGATCTTGAGCTGGCTTTCCAGGTTATCCTGCTGCATGTCGATATCCGTGCTCTTGATGTGGGCCACGAGGTCGCCCTCGTTCACATAGCTGCCCTCCGAAATATACATCTCGGTAATGGAGCCGGAATAACTGGACATGATATAGGTTTTATTGCTGGCCTGCACGGTGCCTGCGTTCTGGCTGACATAAATGCGGTTGGTATGGGTGCTCCACACCACCAGAAACAGCATGAAGATGCCCACCAGAATGACAAAAGCGTAGCCATAAGGTGGCAGCTTTTTTTCCATCATGATGCGGCGGTCCTGCAGATCCGAAAGGTTCTGAACTTTAATCGTCATAATTACTTGGTCTCCATAAAGACATCGACCACGGCATCATCCTCGTCCTGATTGACATAGATGGTATAGGAGGTGCCGGTCAGTTTCTGCTCATTCTCAAAAGCGTGGACCTGCAGCTTGTAGGAAGCCAGCTGGCTTTCGGGCATGGGGCCGGTGTAGTGGGCATACAGGCAGTTCTTCACGCGCAGAATAGCATCCATATGGTAGTCCTGCTCCATCTGGCCGATGAACTGGGTAGCCTGCTGCATCATGTACAGGTGCATCTGACGGTCCTCACCAACCACCATGGCCTGCACAATGGGGCCAATGGGCTGTGCGTTGTTGCTCTTGATAAAGTTGTGCATCTGGGTCAGCACCACGGGCAGACTGGCCATCTCTTCCGGATGGATCTCACGGGAGAGCACATTGGTGAGCTTCAGGGTCTTGTTCTCGGCTACTTTGATCTCTTTCATGTTGAATACCTCGGTTCCTTTTCAGATTTACCTCAGAAGAGGCAGTAATAGGCAATCGAGAAAGGGGAGAAAACCGCTGCAGAGAGCAGCTTCCTCTCCGCTCCCGATCGCCTACTACTTATAAAAGTAATAGGGATCTTGCAAATAAAATGTGCCCGGAGGCATTTTGCCTCCGGGCACACCATAGTGAGGCATAGTTACCTGAGCAGGCGGGGCCTGTTCAGGATAACACCATCTACTTCTACTAAACAGAAAGTCTTTCTAGCTCTTTTTTATCTGACACAGCAAAACTATGTCAAATCAAGCTATCCATCATGAATGACTCCCTTTCATATGTAACCGGGTACGCACCCGGCTGCAACACATCAATAGGTAATCGACTCACCGTCGTCATCCTCTTCCACCACGGCCTGCATGACAGACTGCTTGGGCTCTGCCTTTTTGCTGCGGTAGATACCCTGCTGCATGTTCCACAGCTCGTAGTACTTGCCTTCCTTGGCAAGCAGCTCATCGTGCGTGCCGCGTTCCACGATCTTGCCGTGATCCATCACAAGGATCAGATCACAGTCACGAACGGTGGACAGGCGGTGAGCTACGATCAGCATGGAACGATCTGCAAGCTGATCGTAGATCATGTTGAAGATCAGATTTTCCGTAGCAAAGTCCAGATTACTGGTGGATTCATCCAGAATGTAGAGGTTGGAATCTTTCAGGAAAGCGCGTGCCAGCGCAATGCGCTGCTTTTCACCGCCGGACAGGCCGTTGCCTGCTTCTTCCAGATAGGTGTTATACTGCAGGGGCAGATGACGGATAAAGTCGTGAGCATCTGCCTTCTTGGCAGCTTCCTTAACTTCGTCCATCGTAGCGTCCATACGGGAAACGCGGATGTTATCATAAATGGTCTTGCTGAACAGCTCAACGTTCTGCGGCACATAAGAAATTGCGCGGCGGACAGAGTCATTGGTGTATTCAGCCAGATTCACACCGTTCAAGTCGATCTCGCCATCTTCCGGCTCATAATACTTGAGCAGAAGCTTGGTAATCGTGGATTTGCCGCTGCCGCTGCTGCCCACCAGCGCGACCTTTTTACCGGCCGGAATGGTAAAGCTGATGTGATCCAGTGCAGGGGCACGGTTGCCATAACGGAAAGTGACATTCTTGAACTCGATATCGCCCTCCACCTTGTCCAGATCGGTGCGGTCTTCGTCGCCGACCGTCTCGGAGGGATAATCCATGATCTCGCCCAGACGCTTCATGGAAATGCTGGCCTCCTGAATCTGCATCTGCAGACCAATCAGGTTGCTCAGCGGGGAAGTAAAGTAAGAGGACAGCGTGCTGAAGGCCATGAATCCGCCCAGTGTCATCTCCCCCTTCAGAACCTGACTGATACCCACATAGGTGGTCAGCATGCTGAAACCGGTGGAAATGAAGGAGGAAATCAGGCCCTGCGTGGTGCTGATCTTGCTGGAGCGCAGGCTGATCTTCAGGCTCTTGATGTACTCACGCTCGAGGTTCTCCATTTCGGTATCCTCGTTGGCGTTGCACTTGACCGTCTCAATGCCGCGCAGGCTTTCGATCATCTGGCTGTTCAGTGCAGCGGACTGCACCATGGTCTCTTCGTTGATCTTTTTGTAAGGCTGCTTGTAGATCAGCACCAGCAGAATGCTGACCAGAGCCATGAACAGCGAGATCGAGAAGAGCATCGCATTCATGCGGAACAGGATGATACCGGTGATAATGGCCATCGAGATATCCATGATCAGGCTCAGCGCAATGCTGGTGAAGATGGATTTGATGGTGTTTGCATCCGAATAACGGGTGGTGATATCACCAGTCTTGCGGGTGGCAAAGAACTTCATGGGCAGACGGAAGATATGCCCGAAGTAACCCAGCATCAGCGGAATATCGATCTTGATGGATAGGTGGATCAGAACCCACTGCCGGACAAAGCCCACCAGCGTATTGGTGATGCTGACCATGCTGAACACAAGGATCAGCGTGACCAGCAGATTGTCTAGGCCATATGGCAAGACCTCGTCCATCAGGATCTTGTTGAACATGGAGGAGGCAATGCCCAGGATCGTAACGATCAGAGAACTCAGAATCGCATAGGCAAAGAGCTTTTTCTGGGGCAGCAACAGGTCGACGTAACGCTTGAACATGCCGCCCTTTTCGATCTTACCACCCTTGAACTCCGAGGTGGGGTTCATCAGCAGCAGAACACCGGTAAAGTTCTTGTAGAACTCATCCAGAGAGATTTTTTTCAGCTCACTGCCGGGGTCGCCGATCACGACATAATCCTTGCACTTGTGTTTTTTGCCGTTCTTCTCATCTTCCTTGGCGGCTTCGGCTTCTTTCAGCATGTGCCGACGACGCTCACCGTCATCTTTGATGGTGGTCTTTTTAAAGACGACCACAAAGTGGGCCAGACCCTGATCGGTGATGACCTGCGCAATGCAGGGCAGCGAGAAATCGCTGAGGAAATTTTCACGGTCTACGCGAACCGCTGCAGTGGTGAAACCCAACTCATTAGCGGCTTTCTGCAAACCAACAAGGTTCGTGCCTTTCAGGTCGGTACCCATCATATCGCGCAGGCGGGTGATGGTAACTTCCTTTTTGTAATGGAGGCACACCATTGCGAGGCAGGCAGCCGCACAGTCAGTGGTGTCGTGCTGCCGGACATAGGTATAACGCATAGATGCTTCCTTTGATCATATACAAATTTATTCAAACAGCGGCAGGCGTTTTGAAGAAGCGGCCTGCCGCTGATCTGACAACGTGAAAAGAGCCGGAGCCTGAAACAACAGCACAGAGACCGGTGCTTTGTCCTGTCCTGCGGAGAACCATGACAAAACACCGGTCGGCTGCTATCAAAAGAAGGGAGCACCTACCCTTTGATCTGTGTGCCGGACTTTGGAAAAACAGATACAAATTCCCAAAGCTTATAAGCAGTATACCACAATGTGACATCTTCTTCAAGTAGTCAAATTTTAAGAAATCATTATGCTTGATGCTTTTTTCGCATGAATGCTGTGTTTTTGGGACAGAGAAGCCCAAAAACAGAGGAGAAACACGACTGCATGGCTGTACAGAAAAAGGGTGTAGTATGGGACAAACAAAAAAGGCAATGTTCTGTGGAACATTGCCTTTTCTTCTGGCGCCTCTTGCCTGACTCGAACAGGCGACACCCTGATTAACAGTCAGGTGCTCTAACCGACTGAGCTAAAGAGGCAGATCACATTTGTGACTGCGAGAGATATTATACCGCATAAGAATGCCTTTTGCAAGCCTTTTTTTAAAAAATGAATCATTTTTGGCAAAATAAAACCGTCCTGCAGCGTTTTGAAACGCTGCAGGACGGTAAAGTACATATTATAAAAGAAGGAAAGGCTTATTTCAGCTTGCTCTTGGCCTTCATGCGCTGCTCGTGGTTCAGGATCTGCTTGCGGATGCGCAGATTTTCAGGAGTGACCTCCAGCAGCTCGTCCTGTGCCAAGAATTCCAGGCAGCCTTCCAGGCTGAGCTTGCTAATGGGGATCAGGCGCAGAGCATCATCGGAGCCGGATGCACGGGTGTTGGTCAGGTGCTTGGTCTTGCAGACGTTGACATCCACGTCCTCGCCGGAAGCGGTGTAGCCAATGACCATGCCCTCGTAGACCTTTTCACCAGCGCCCACCAGAAGGGTGCCGCGCTGCTGAGCATTGAACAGACCGTAGGTGACAGCCTCGCCGGTCTCAAAGCTGACCAGAGAACCAGTGGAGCGGTTGGCAATCATGCCAGCCCAGACATCGTAACCGTCGAAGATCTGGTTGATGATGCCTTCGCCGTGGGTATCGGTCAGGAACTGGTTGCGGTAGCCGAACAGGCCGCGGCTGGGCATACGGAACTCCAGACGCACGCGGTCGGTGCCCAGAGATTCCATCTGCTGCAGGATAGCCTTGCGCTGGCCCAGACCGGTCATGACAGCGCCCTGATACTGGGTGGGCACATCGATGACGACATGCTCCATAGGCTCATAGGTCTTGCCGTCGATGACCTTGGTCAGAACGTGCGGGGGAGAGACCTGCAGCTCATAACCTTCACGGCGCATGGTCTCGATCAGGATGGACAGGTGCATCTCACCACGGCCCATAACGCGGAAGGAATCGGTGGTGGCGGAATCCTCCACCTTCAGAGCAACGTCCTTCAGCAGCTCCTTCTGCAGACGGTCACGGATCTGGCGGCTGGTGACATACTTACCCTCACGGCCGGCCAGCGGGCTGTCGTTGACGGAGAAGGTCATTTCAACGGTAGGATCGTTGATCTTCACGAAGGGCAGCGGCTCCACATTGGAGGGACTGCACAGGGTGTTGCCGATGGTCACATCGGGCAGGCCGGAGAATGCCACGATATCGCCGGCGGTGATGTTATCGCACGGCTGACGGCCATTGGCCTGGAAGTCGTACAGCTTGGTCAGACGGCCGCGCATCTTCAGATCCTGATTGTGCCAGTCACAGACGACAACTTCCTCGCCCACCTTGGCAACGCCGTTCTGGATGCGGCCAATGCCGATGCGGCCCACAAAGTCGTTGTAGTCCACAGAGGACACCAGCATCTGGAAGGGAGCCTCAGGGTCGCCCTCAGGCGGCTTGATGGTGCTCAGCAGAGTATCGAACAGAGGGATCAGGTCGGTGCCGGGCACATCCGGGTCCAGGCTTGCGGTGCCATCACGGCCGCAGCAGAACAGCATGGGGCAGTCCAGCTGCTCATCGGTAGCGCCCAGATCCATCAGCAGGTACAGCACCTCATCGATGACTTCCTTGATGCGGGCATCGGGGCGGTCGATCTTGTTGATGGCCACCACCAGACTCAGGTTCTGCTGCAGAGCCTTCTGCAGCACAAAACGGGTCTGGGGCATGCAACCCTCGGCGGCATCCACCAGCAGCAGAACGCCGTTGACCATCTTCAGCACGCGCTCCACCTCGCCGCCAAAGTCGGCATGGCCCGGAGTATCGACAATATTGATCTTGACACCCTTGTAGGTGCAGGAGCAGTTCTTGGCCAGAATGGTAATGCCACGCTCACGCTCGATATCGCCGCTGTCCATGACGCGCTCAGCCACGACCTGATTATCGCGGAATGCGCCGCTCTGACGCAGCATTGCGTCCACCAGGGTGGTCTTGCCGTGGTCAACGTGAGCGATAATGGCAACGTTGCGCAAATCGTTACGAACCATAAAATTCAACCTCTCTATTATTAAAACTCATAAAATACGAACGAACGTCATACAAGTTTAAGTTTATAACAGAAAGGGGTGGTTTGTCAAGATTGTATAAAAAATTTTTCAACCTTTCGGCAAAATGCCTGAGAAAAGCCATGCGATTTGTGCGGCGTGTACCTTTAGAATATGCTATACTAAGGGTACAGAAGAAATAAAGCCGGAGGTGTTTTTATGAAGATCACATTTCTGGGCGCGAACCATGAGGTCACCGGCAGCTGCACTTTGATCGAAGCGGCTGGGCAGCGCTTTTTGATCGACTGTGGCATGGAGCAGGGCAAGGACGTATACGAGAACCAGCCCATCCCGGTGGCACCCGGCGAGATCGACTGGGTGCTGGCCACCCATGCACACATCGACCATACCGGTATGCTGCCGCTGCTGGTGCGCAACGGCTTCCGCGGCAAGATCTATGCCACGAACCCCACGGTGGAGCTGTGCGGCATCATGCTGCGGGACTCGGCCCATATTCAGGAATTTGAAGCGGAGTGGAAAAACCGCAAGGGCCAGCGCTCCGGCGCGGAACCGGTGGAACCGATGTATACTGTGCAGGATGCTGAAGCAGCCATGAAGCTGTTTGTGGGCAAGGCCTATGAGCAGCGCTTCCAGCTTGCACCGGGCATTGAAGCCCGCTTTGTGGATGTGGGCCATCTGCTTGGCTCGGCCAGCATAGAGCTTTGGATCACCGAGGGTGAGACCACGACCAAGCTGGTATTCTCCGGTGATATCGGCAATCTGGATCAGCCCATCATCAAGGATCCTGCTTACATCAAAGAGGCGGACTACGCCTTTATGGAATCTACCTACGGCGACCGCAGCCACGGCCCGAAGCCGGACTATGTGAGCGAGCTGACGAAGATCCTGCAGCGCACCTTTGACCGGGGCGGCAATGTGGTCATTCCCAGCTTTGCGGTGGGCCGCACGCAGGAGATGCTCTACTTTATCCGTGAGATCAAGGAAAAGGGCCTTGTGAAGGGGCACGGCAACTTCCCGGTGTACATTGACAGTCCGCTTGCCATCGAGGCGACCCGCATCTTTAAAGATACCGACCCGGACTGCTTTGATGCGGACACCCGCGCTCTGCTGGAAAAAGGCATTGATCCGATCACCTTCCCGGGGCTGCGCGTCACGGTGACCAGTGATGAATCCCGCATGATCAATGCAGACCGCGTGCCAAAGGTCATCCTCTCGGCCAGCGGTATGTGCGAGGCAGGCCGCATCCGCCACCACCTCAAGCACAATCTGTGGCGGCCGGAGTGCACCATTCTGTTCGTGGGCTATCAGGCGGTGGGCACGCTGGGCCGCACCCTGCTGGAAGGTGCCACGACGGTAAAACTGTTCGGTGAACCTATTGAGGTGCAGGCAGAACTGTGCCAGCTCACCGGCATGTCCGGCCATGCGGACAGAGAAGGTCTGCTGCGGTGGGTGAACTCCTTTGAGCAGAAACCAAAACGTGTGTTCGTGATGCACGGCGAAGATGAGACCGAGGACCACTTTGTGCAGACCTTGACGGAACAGGGCTTCACTGCCTGCGCACCCTACAACGGCGCACAGTGGGCCATCGGAGCCGAGGGAGCCGTCTGCCTGCAGGAGGGCATGCGCGTCCGCATTGAGCACAAGGCTAATGAAGGCCAGAGCCGTGCTGCCAGTGTGTTCCAGCGGCTGGTCAGCGCCGGCAAGCGCCTGCTGCGGGTCATCGAGCACAACGAGGGCGGCGCAAACAAAGACCTTGCCAAGTTTGCCGACCAGATCAATGCCCTGTGCGATAAGTGGGACCGATAAAGCAAAACAAAAGCGCCGTGACCCAAAAGGCCACGGCGCTTTTTTGCATGGAGCGGGCAATGGGAATCGAACCCACCTCCTCAGCTTGGAAGGCTGATATACTAGCCGATGTACGATGCCCGCATTTACGAACGATATTATAGCATGTTCCGGCACAAATGTCCAGCCCAATTTTTGTATGTTCCTTAAAGCACCGGAAAAGAATGCCGGAACGGCCTTGCTTTTCCATACGGCTCTGCTACAATAGAAAAGAACGGAGGGAGAGAGGATGGAGCCGGAAGCAGAGATCATTCGTGCGCAGCTGTTTGCCCTGCGGGATGAAGCATACCGCACCTTTCACAGTGCGTTGATGCCCACCGTGCCGCCGGAAACGGTGATCGGCGTGCGCGTTCCGGCTCTGCGCAGGTTGGCAAAACAGCTCGCAGGCACAGCGCAGGCAGAAGTGTTTTTACAGGCCCTGCCGCATGGATACTACGAAGAGAACAACCTCCACGCGTTTCTGATCGAACTTATCCGGGACTACGACAGGGCGCTGGCTGAAACGGAAGCGTTCCTGCCCTACATCAACAACTGGGCCACCTGCGACTGCTTCTGCCCCAAAGCGTTTGCAAAGCACAAGAAGGAGCTGCTGGTGCCCATTCGCCGCTGGCTGGATTCGGGCGAGGTGTACACCGTGCGCTATGGCATGGAGATGCTGATGCGCTATTATCTGGATGATGCATTCCGGCCGGAATATCTGGAATGGGTGGCCGATGTGCGCAGCACGGAATACTATATCAATATGATGCGGGCGTGGTATTTTGCCACGGCACTGGCAAAACAGCCGGATGCCGCGCTGCCGTGGCTCACAGAAGAGCGGCTGGATCTGTGGACCCACAACAAAGCCATCCAGAAAGCGGTGGAAAGCCGCCGCATTCCGCCCGGAATGAAGCAGCTGCTGCGCGGTCTGCGCAGCCGTTCATAAAAGCTTCCGGATTTCCGCGCAGATTTCCTGTTTACTTTATGAATGTTTTATTGTAAAATAAGCTATAGTAAAAAATGTCAGGGTATGCCTATGCCCTGACGGAAGATAAAAACAGGTGGTGTTTGGATTATGGCATTGAAATATCAGCGTATCCTTCTGAAGATCAGCGGCGAAGCACTGGGCGGCGAAAAGGGCATGGGTTTTGACGAGCCCACCATGGACGCGATCTGCGGCGGCGTGAAGAAAGCACACGACCTCGGCGTGCAGATCGGTATCGTGGTTGGCGGCGGCAACTTCTGGCGCGGCCGTTCCAGCGGCAAGATGGAGCGCACTCTGGCCGATAAGATCGGTATGCTGGCAACCGTGATGAACGCACTGGCTGTTTCCGATAAGCTGGAACAGCTGGGTGTGCCCACTGAGGTGTTCACCTCCATCACCATGCCGCAGGTGGCACAGCCCTTTACCCGCAAGGACGCCCTGCGCGCCATGGATGAGGGCAAGATCGCCGTGTTCGGCGGCGGCACCGGCAACCC
>ERZ772902.2224-NODE-2224-length-11716-cov-35.928137_pt1 | contig 11716 bp, 3 predicted proteins | sample MGYA00511470_ERZ772902 | MGnify/ENA primary metagenome ERZ772902 (study PRJEB29015, sample SAMEA2737717) | human gut metagenome | biome: human gut; feature: human-associated habitat; material: faeces | place: China | collected 2012 ... | reverse complement strand
CGGCACACTGCTCGTGGGTTTGCTGCTCCAAGTCAACCAGCCGAATGACCTCGTATTCGTCCAGCGTCAGCAGGATCGGCCCGGTATTCTCGCACCCGTTGGGACAGAATGTATCGACCTGTGGTACGCCACAAATTCGACGGCACCGTGGCGGTCTTGGCATGGGCGCTTTCCTCCCTTTGTATTCGGTATATTCCGATTATAGCACTTTGAACAGAAGAAAGCAATTTTTTCAAAAGCTGCTGCATTTTCCTTCCTCATATGTGTACTGGCTGATATTCGGTGTCAAAGACTACGTGTGAGGCATGTTCGTATTGTCAGATTAATATCTGTTGCGGAGACAGTGGTTCATTAACACTCCAAAGATTGTCTCCCTCAATTCATCCTGCCTCCGTCATCTCTGCGTCACTTGCTGGTTAGCAATAACCAAAGCGCAATTCTTTTGGAATGGTGCAAAAAAGCGGTGGAGAACAAGCTCCACCGCCCAAAATGCTTAGACCTTGAATTCTGAAATTGCTCTCCAGAACTCAATCAGCAAGACCTGATAGAGATCTTCATCCACGCGACCGTTCACGCGGCTGCATTTGTGCAGGAGCGATTCATACCGAACAAACAACTTTTCCACAGCGTCCTCATCACCGCGCTTTGCGCGCAGAAGCAAATCCTTGAAACCTTCCATAGTGTATTATTCCTCCATCGCATTGCGAATCTTGTCGCGAGCATTCTTGTGATGCGTGCTTACGGTACTATCATCTACCTTCAACTTGGCTGCGGTCTCCCGCACGGAAAGATAATCTACATATAAGGAAATCATAACCTCGCACTCTTTCGGCGTCAGCTTGTGCAGATACTTTTTGATTCCTTCCCACATCAGCTTGGACTCGACGCTTTCCTCAATCGGGTTCATCATGCGTCTATACACTGTGTCTACCTCGTCACGGCATTCCTCAATGGAAATCTCATGCTTTGCCTTAACCATCAGTGCACGAATGTAAGAAGCGCGCCGGGCATACAACACCTTGGTCATGAACTTTGTAAAGCGTGCAGCCAGTTGCGCGTCCTCACCACTAAACCATAGCTTATTTTTCTTTGCCATCGTAAACCTCCTGAATTTTGGGTTTCATTGAATAGACCTCAAAATTCGGAGGCGCGCGGGTCGGGTAAGAATTACGGCAGCGCATCTTACATTAAGCGAACGCAAAAAAAGGCCCGACAGCCGTTGTGGCTGTCGGGCCAAAAACAATCCGGAATTGTCTTTATAACCGATTACTTATTGTTTCTTCTCTTGCAGACAAATATAACTGCAAGTCCGAGCAGAGATACCACCAGCAGCACGACGTACAGCGTGGGATTGGAGGTATCGCCCGTTTGCGGCATTGCCGTTATGGTGGACGGCTTTGAAGTGCTTGCCGGGGTGGGGGCCGGTGTGGGAGCCGGTGTGGGAGCAACTTCGTTCTTCTTGGTTTCGCTGTCGTTCGAACTGTTGTTGCTGCCCGGATTGCTGCCGCTGCTCGGCACGGCGGTGTCCTTATAGGCAATCGCATAGACAGAGAAGCGGTCGGTCTTAAAGGTCAGCGTCTTGTTGGCTGCATCAAACGCGGCATCCAGCACAGTAATCGTGCCTTCATGGTTGCGCACAATGCAGTAGTTGCGGTTGACCGCGCTGTTCGTATTGATAAGCGCGTCCGGCACCACAACGGAGATCGGCAATGCGTTCTTAGTCGTGTGCAGGGCAACACCATCCTGCTGTTTGCCGTTCACGGTCATGTACTTGAACAGACTGATGTCGAGATACTGCCCGATGGTGCAGCCCTTGGCGGCCTGTGCCATCGCCGTTTTGATTTCAGCGGAAACATTGGCCTCTTTCACGGTCAGCGCAATGTCCACGCTTGCGCCGTCGGCGATCTGTGCCAGCTCGTCGGCAGTAATGTCGCCGCTGTTCACCAGCATGGCAAGCAATTCTGCTTTGTCAGTCAGCAGACCGACGGACGGTACAGCGCCCTCAGACTTAACATCTACTTTCACCTTGCCGCTGCCAATCGTAATCTCCTCGCCGGGGGCATCCTCAGCCTTGGAGGGAGCAATCACATAGGTCCATGCAATAGAATCGGTATAGTTGCCCTTGGCGGTGATGGTCAGTGTGTATATACCGTGGGCGGTGGCGGTGTTGCCCGTCACAGTGTAGGAGTCAGCGGGGATTTCTTTATCGCCCAGCAGGACTTTCTCCACCGTTTGGGTCTGTTCCGCGCCGTTGGCGGCAAGACCCTTGCCCAGCACAACGGTTGCGCCCTTGATGGACTTCGGCTCGATGGTAAACGTACCCTCGGCAAACGTCACATCGTAGTTCGGGTTTGCGCTCACATCGGCGGTGGCAATGATGGCATACTCGCCCGCGTTTTCGCCCTCGGCGCGTGTCAGCGTAATACCTTTCAGCGTTTCACCGTCCAAAACACCGTCAACTTTGTAAGTCAGGTCGGGGTCTTTTTCCTTATATACCTTGGACTTGTTGTCCGGGGTGACGGTGGCGCCGCGCTTGGCAACAGTGAATTTGGCGGTAGCGGTGTTGGCATCCAATGTGTAGTTTTTGTCTGTAGTGGACGCCTTGATGGTGTAAGTGCCAGCCTTGGTAGGCGGCGTGGTGCCGGTGTACTTGGTGCCATCGTTGGCTGTGCCGGTGTAGGTCAGCGTGATGCCTGGGGCATCCTCGCCCACAACACCGTTTGCCGTAGCGGTGGCAGGGGTAATGGTCTCGCCGTAAATACCACCGTTGGGCGTGATGCTCACAGTGATTTTCTTAGCGGTGATGGTGGCGGTGGTTTGGGTCTGATTTCCGCTTCCAGCCAGCACATAGTTGGCGGCAGAAGCGCCGCCCAGCGTCAAACCGGAGATGGCAACATTCTGCTTGCCTGCTACAGCCGTTTCAAACATACCCTTAGCAGTAACGGTCAGCTTGTCATTTTGCAGAATACCCTCAAACTGGGCATTACTGCAATCCAGCGTTGCATTGGTCGTGCCGTCATAGACTTTGTCCTTTGCCGTAATACCGGTAACGGTAACAGCCTTCGGGGCAATCACAAAGTTGGCGGTCGTTTTTCCGGTAAGCGTGTAATTGCTGTTGGCAATCGAGGCTGTAACCGTGTAGCTGCCGACATTAACGGGAAGCGTTGCGGAGCTGTAGTTGTTGCCTGTGTAGGTAAGCGTTACAGGAACGTTGTCGCCGTCCACAGCGCCGGTAAGTTTGGCAGCGGCGGCGACGACACTGCCGTAAGTGCCGCCTTTCGGGGTAATGGTAACGGTGACTTCCTTGGCGGTGATGGTGGCAGTGGTTTCGCTCTGATTTCCGCTTTCAGCCAGCACATAGTTGGCGGCAGAAGCGCCGCCCAGCGTCAAATCGGAAATCGTGACTTTCTGCTTGCCGATGTCAGCCTTTTCAAACACACCCTTAGCAGTAACGGTCAGCGTGTCATTTTCCAGAATACCGGCAAATTTGGCGTTGCTGAAATTCAGCTTTGCATTGGTCGTGCTATCATAAACTTTGTCGTTTGCGGTGATACCTGAAACCGTAACCGTCTTGCGGTTGACCGTAACAGTTGCGGTGCCGTTGTTCGTCGTGTATTTTCCGCCGTAGGACGCATCCGGGGTGAATATCCACTCGGCTACATAGCTGTCATTTGCATCTGGCTTGATTGTGCCATCTGTCCATGCGAATGTACCGTTGACTGCATCGCCCGTGGCGGGGTCTTGCATCGTGCCCGTGATGGTGCTCGCGCTCAGCGCGTCGCCGTAGGTAATCGGCGTTGCGGTGATTGTGCCGACCTGCACGGGTTTGATTTGGTTCACCGCGCTGACATTGACAGTCAGATTGATGTCCTGATAGTTGGAGGTGGTGACCGGAATCGTGACCGTGCCGATTTCTCCTGTCAGGCTGCCGGTCTGCTTCATGCGCAGCAATAACCGGAGAGTATTTAGGTTTTCATGATCGGCGCCCAATTCACTTTGGGCTATATACCCTTCAGACAAGTTAATCCTACGCGGCTTTCTGTAGCCTACTGTACCATAGGATTTGCCTTTACCCAATTCGGGCAGCGGCGGCAGGTCGACAAAATAGTCTTTTTGCACACCATTGTAGATGGTCAGCTCAACGGGCGGTACTGTGGGGGCAGCAGCCTTGGCAATGGTGCCGTTGTCAGTGTTGATATTTCCATCGTTCAGCAGATAGTTATTTGCTGTATCTGTTTGGTTCAGTGTCACCTTGCCGATAACGGTCTTTTTGTACCCCACCTTGGCGTTGTCAAAAGCAGCCGTGACGCTGTAATCCGCTGCGGTGAGGGTGTCCTTGCCTTGCAGCCCGTTAAAGGTCGGCGTCACCGTTGCGTTGGTGGTTCCGTCATACTCCTTTGTGACGCTTGGAACGCTGACGGTCAATTCCGCAGGGATGATTTTCCACTTTGCTGTGGCAGTCCCGGTGTAGTTGCCGGTACCTTCGATCGTCAGGGTGATGCTGTCGCTGACATCGGTGGCCTTGTCGCCGCTTTTGATAATGTAGGTGATTCCTGTTTCATCCCAGTTATCCAGCGTCACGCGGGTGATCTTCGGCGATTGCTCCTTCGCATTGTACTTGAGGCTGTCAGCTTTCAGCGTGATGGTTGCGCCCCCGATGGACTTAGGGGCGACGTGGACTTTCACGGGGTCGGTTACGGCTGCGTAAATGCCGCCGTAGGATTCGTCCGGGGTGAATATCCAAGAGATTTTGTAATCGCCGGTTTGGTTGGGTTTATCGTCTGGATACGGCCACGCAAAGGTGCCCTTGACCTCTATTCCTGTGTCGGGGTCTTTCATCTTGCCCGAAATTTTGCTCTTGCTCAGTGTATCGCCGTAGGTAATCGGCGTTGCGGTGATTTCGCCGTCCGGCGTGGGCTCGATCTTGTTCTCCGCGTTGACCTTGACAGTCAGAGTGATGTCCTCATAGTTTGTGCTCTTGATCACTACGGTCACTGTGCCCACAGAGCCGGTGGTTCCCACGTCATTTTTCTGAATGGGCAGGGTCAGCTTGCCGTTTTCCACCTTCGCGCCGCTGGTGTAGTAGCCGTCATTGAGTTTGATCTCGCCCAGCTCATAGGTGGGTGCACCGTACTCTTTGGGCGTTTCCAGCGTGGGCAGGGCGGGGAGCGTCACAGTGTAGGTCTTTTCGTAGTTGTTTATAATGGCGAGCGTAGTTTCATTGGCGAAGTCAGGCGCAGTGGCCTTGGTGATGCTGCCAGTGGTAGGGAAGCTGCTCTGCTCCAGGGCGTAATTCTTCGCAGTCTGCCCCATCAAGGTCACTGTGGCAGTGATGTTCTTGCCGTTGCCCACACCGGCATCGTCAAAGTTGGCGGTCACGGTGTAGTCTGTGCCTAGGTTCAATGTTACGCCGTCGAAGGTCACGCTGGAGATGTCCGCGTTTGTCGTGCCATCATAAACTTTGTCTTTTGCCGTAATGCCGGTAACGGTAACAGCCTTCGGGGTAATCACAAAGTCGGCTGTCGTATTTCCGGTCAGCGTGTAATTGCTGTTGGCAATCGAGGCTGTAACTGTGTAGCTGCCTGCATTAACGGGAACGGCTGTGTCATTGTATCCGTTGCCGGTGTAGGTAAGCGTTACAGGAACGTTTTCCCCGTCCACAGCGCCGGTAAGTTCGGCAGCGGCGGCGACGACACTGCCGTAAGTGCCGCCATTCGGGGTAATGGTAACGTTGACTTCCTTGGCGGTGATGGTGGCAGTGGTTTCGGCCTGATTTCCGCTTTCAGCCAGCACATAGTTGGCGGCAGAAGCGCCGCCCAGCGTCAAACCGGAAATCGTGACTTTCTGCTCACCGACACCAGCGCTTTCCATTGTACCTGTGGCAGTAACGGTTAAGGTATCATTTTCCAGAATACCGTTAAGAACTACCTTGCTGTAATCCAGCACAGCTTTGGTATTGCCGTCATAGGCTTTGTCGTTTGCCGTAATGCCGGTAACGGTAAGGGGGCGTTTGGTAATATTTACCGTGGCGGAGCCGGAAGCATCCGCATAGCCGGACTGGGAGACCTTATAATATACGAACTTTGGACCATTCGTGAAGTTGGTGTAGGTCAGGCTGTCCTGTGTGCAGCTCTCTGCGCTTTCGCCGTATTTTACGGTTGCGCCACTGGGCACGCCGGTGAGGGTGATTCCGTGTGCATTACCGTCATACACACCCTCATAAGCCACAGGCGAAATGCCGCTGAAGTTCTTCTGCGTGAGTTTGACCTTGATCTGCGCCGTCACAGGCGTACTGGGCTGCTCCACCTCGTCAGCAATCGAAGTAAGATCCAATGTTCCGGTGAGCGTCTGCTCCTTCAGCGTATCCGGATCATAACCGTTCCATGCGACGGGGATTTCAAATGTTTTGCCATCCTCCGTGGTGATCGTCACGGTTCCGGGCAGTCCCAGCTCTTCCTGCGCCGTTCCGCAGGGTTTGTCCGTAATGTCAGTCAGCATATTGCAGTTCTTTACCGTACGCTTGACAACCGTTACGGGGTAGTCCTTAGTCAGCTCATTGTAGTTATTGGTATCTGTGGGAGTAAACACGATCGTGGTGGTCTTGCTGCCTGCGCTGTCCCAAGATTTAGCAGCATCTGCCTTGAAAGCGAAGGTGCCTTCGCCGCTGCCGCCGGTGAGGGTCGCTTCACTGTTGACATAAACCGGCGCAGAAAGCGTCGGCCATTCGGTCACCACCGGATTGGCCTTCTGAATGGTATACTTCACGCTGGCGGTGGCATTGTCCAGCGTGATGCTGGCGGTGTACTCGCCCGCTTTGGTGGGGAGCGCATCGTTTTCCAATTTCTCTGGACCATACTTGCCCGTCTTTATGTAGCTGATGGTGATCTCACTCGCCGCCGGACCCTGCCAATCGCTGCTTGCAGTCACCGTGGCGGGTTTGCCTTCCCCGCTGTAGGTCAGCTCGGCGGGGGCCGCAATGGTCACGCTGCCGCCGTTTCCGTCGGTCAGATAGCAGCCCTCTGCCGTACACTTCGCGGTGATGGTCGCGCCGCTTGCCGTGTACGTCCAGCTATGCTGGTGGCGGGTCACGGTGAACGGCTCGCTGTAGCAATCGTAGCCATTGCTGCTCCACACATTAAAGCGGTATTGGTAGATGCTGTTTTCCGGCAGATTGCTGATGGAGAGCGTCTTGTTCTGCCCGCCGGTATGCGTCGCAGTATTAACATTTTTGAAACTCGTGGTCCAGTCGTTTTTTGATTCGTTAAACACCTCCCACCTGTAGTAGTAGGTGACGTTCTCCGTTTCGGGCTCGGACGCGATTACCGCAGTCAGCGTGATATTGCCGTCCGTCGCAAACGCCGAGTTTCCGGTGTAGTTCGTATCGCTATTCGGATAGATCTTTTCGACCGCGAAGGGGGCTTTTTCAACGGTGACTTTTTCCGAGATTGAATTGGCGTTGGGGAGCCATTGGTTATCCCTTGTTCTTTTGTAAGCGTACCCCTTCGCCAGCAGCGCATAGGGCTTGACATAGTTGGTGCCGCTCGTGATCTCGCCGTAGCTGCCGCCGCTGAGGCTGGCGCTGCTGCCGTCGTTCATGACATCCACACGGCTGAAGGTGCCGTTGCTCAGCGAAAGCTTTCCGCCGTTCTTCGCCGTGACAATGGCAAGCTTCGTATCCTTGTCGTTGACGGTCAATTCCGCGTCTTTGCCGTCCACCGTCACATAGAAGCTTCCGTTGCTGCCCGTGACCGTCAGAGAAATGCCCTTGGCGATGAGGTCCACACCCTTGACCGTTTTCCCGCCGGTCGCCAGCGTCACCGGTCCGCGGGTCAGCTCATAGGTGGTCCGCTTCCCGTAGACAGTGTCATCCACATTCTGATACAGCGTGATGGTCTTTTCGCCGTCCGCCGCGTTCGCCGCCTCGATGGCAGAGGCAAAGGCCGTGTACCAGCTCGTCTTGCCGCCGACGGTCAGCGATGCCGCCATCTTCTTGCCGCAGATGCTGCAAGTGCCGTTGCCGTCCGTGCCGCCGTTGTGCTCGTGTGACTTGACAGTTACATTGGTCAGACTTGCGACGTTGTCATTACTCACGGCGCTGTCGCCGTTGTAATACGCCGCGCCCTCCGCCAGCAGGTCGGCGAGTTTGCGCTCGCCGTTGGTTTTGATCATCGTAAATGTGCCGCCGGAAAGCTTGACTTTGGTGGTGTAAAAATCCGCGAAGACAAACGTGCCGCCGGAGATCGTCCCCGTGACATTGTAGTCAAACTCAACGCCGCCATATTTCTTTTCATTATTAAAGCTGCCGCCGCTGATGTTCGCGGTGCTGCTGCCATTGAATTCGACAGGACCATCGAAGGTACCGCCCTTGGCGTTCAGCGTGCCATTCACCGTGACGGTGGAGGTGAATGTGACGCCCTCCTTCACCGTCGCCGTGCCGTCGATGGTCGCACCTTTATAGCTGCCGCTGGCAAAGGTCACGTCCGCCCCCTCGGCGACCGTCACATTCTTGGCGGTGTGCGTTCCGCTCTCCAGCGTCAGCGTGCCGGTCAGCGTTATGGAGGTGCCGTAAGGCATATCCCGCAGCAGGGTCAGCGTCGGCTCGGTGCAGCCCTCATTGCTCCAGCCGTTCAAGGTCTGGATGGCCTCTACATAGCCGTTTTCCAGCGCACTGTCTTCCGTGAAGTAGGCAGTCTTGGTCGTGCCGTCAGCGGCCTTGGCGGTGATCTTCGTATACAGCTCCTTGTGGCACACAGAGCACACAGGGTTGCTGTCATCGGCGCACTGATGGACGCACTCCGGGAACTGCACCTTGTACGCTGTATAGCCGGTCAGTCCGGAGATTTTCTCCGTCTTGGGAACGATGCTCCAAGCGCCGCCTTTTTCGCCGTACAGCTCGCACTTCGCGTAGTCGGTTCCCAGCAGGTCGTTAACGGTGAGGCTCTTGCTCTTCGTGTTATCCGTGAACTTGCCGATGGTGCAGGCGTTTGTATTGCCATTCCACAGCTTCAGATTGTAGCCCGTACTTGTGGAGCCAGCCGCAGCATTGCTTAAAACCAACTCGCCGATTTCGCCGCCAAAGCGCTCCAATGCGCCGCCGGCCTGCAGCTCCACGCACGAAATGTCGCCGGTGTAGGAGTCGTCAACCGCCAGCGTTCCGTTGGACGCAACCCAAAACTTGACATTGAGCGCCTGCGTTCCGCCGCCCTTGCTGGAATCCTTGACCGTCAGAGTATTGGGCTTGTTCCCGCCTCCGACATGAATGTAATAACGCCCGCTGCTGACAGTTTTGCCATTCAGATCCAGCGTCGCTGGGTAGGTATCAGAAGAGCAATTTCCTGTGAGCGTCACATTCCGCAGCAGCGTCACGGTGCTGCCTCTGGCTGCATTAAACGCATCCGTCAGCGTCTTATAATAGGCGCTATCGCCCACGCGCGCGTCGAATTGCGTTTTGCACTTCTTGCAGGTGTAGCCGGTATCGTCCATCTCGTGCGTGCAGGGCACAAGATAGACCTTGCCGTCATTGCCCAGGCTGGTCACGCTGTCGGCAGCGTCCGCCTTGAAGTTCTCGGCGCGGAGCGTCACGCCGCTTGCCGGTTCGGCGATGGCCCCAGGATTTATGCCTTCACGCACGCCCACACGGATGACCGAATCCTCACTCAATGCGCCTGATACAAGAATGGGCAGCTTCCAATCATAATTGGCGTAATAGCCGGCCTTCACCGAGCCGGAAACTGTAAGTTTAGGGTTTGTGCTTTCTGTTCCGTCGTAGTAAACGTCATATTGATTGTTGTCGGTAACGGTAGCATCGGTGAGGGCGATAGTGCCGTTTCCATAGATGCCGCCGCCCTCATAGGTGCTGTTGTTTCCGGTGATCGTCACATTCTTGACGGTTACCCCTCTCTCCGAATAAATGCCACCCCCGTGGCCATAACTTGTATTCCCCGTGGCGGACGCCTTGTTGCCGGTGATCGTGGCGTTGGAGATCGAAACATTGCCGGCGTTAAAGTGGATATAGATGCCGCCGCCGTTGCCGGCGGTTGCCGTGTTGCCGGTGATGGTGCCGCCGTCCATGGTGAAGCTGCACTTCTCACCCACATATACGCCGCCGCCACCGCCGTCAGACGCACCCGCAGTGTTATCGGAAATGGTGCCGCCGTGCATGGTGAAGCTCGGCGGGTCGGTATGATTCGTCGTGCCGACAAGGAACACACCGCCGTAGTCTTCATTACCGGTAATCGCTCCACCATACATGGTAAAGGACGAGCCGGTCTGATAGTCGGCGCCCTTTTTACCGACCTGCACGCCGCCGGTGATCGTGCCGCTGTACAGTTCCAATTTGCCGCCGTTGACGGTCACTTCGCCTTGAACCCTGCCGCTGTCGGAGCAGTCAGTCAGCGTCAGCGTCGCGCCGCTGCCGACGGTGATTTTACCGTTGATCGTCTGCCCGTTCAGGCAGAGGTTGACCTCGCCGTCCGTTGGCACAGTCCAGTTCTCCGACACGGACTTCGTCAGATAATAGTTGCCAACAGAATCAGGCAGGGAATCGGTAGTTGTCCACTCTGTGCCAGCAGTGTCATGTTCGTGTCCGTTGACATCTCCATTCCCGCCGCAGACGCAGTGGGTATGAACACCGGACTGTGCGTCTGCCAGCGGCGCGGTCTGGCTGTTGAACCAGCCAAGCAGCGCCTCGAAGTCTGCGCCGGTGATCTGCGCCTGCTGCTCTGCGTTCAGTGCTTCATAAGCATCATACGCCGCCTGAATGTCGTCATAAGCTGCGTCCAGCTCGCCGGCGGTCATGCCGTCCAACTCACTCACGATGGGCAGCGCATCGATCATCGTCTGCACAGCGGATACCGCCGCGTCCGCATTGTTCCCGGCGTTTTCATCCTCGCCGCTCTCGGGCGCATCTGCTTTGCTGTCCTCAGCGCCACCGGCGTCAGGGGTACCGGTATTCTGCGGGTCACCCTCTGAACCATTCTCTTCCTCATTCGTTCCAGCCTGTTCGGATACAGCGGGCGAAATTTCCTCCTGCTGCTCCTGCTGCACGATGGCGCCGCCCTCCGGCGCGTCCTCCGTCGCCCACGCGGGCGCGGGGAATAGCGTCAGGCACAGCGCCAGCGTCATGAGCATACTCAATACTCGTTTTTTCATGTACTTCCTCCTTGAGAAATAGTCCTGCTTTTATGTGAAAATCCGGCTTCTGCCGGATGCTGTTTTTACAGGTCCTCGGGGACTAAATGCAGCTTCTTCGCGGCTGTCTTGGCCTCCGTCCGGCGCTTCACGCCCAGCTTGTCGAGGATGTGGCTGACGTGGGTTTTCACCGTGGGCAGCTTCACGTCCATGATCTGCGCGATCTCGGCATTGGATTTGTCCGCGCAGAGAAGATGCAGAATTTGCAGCTCCGTGGGCGTCAGCTCCTCGCCGGGGGCAAGGCGCGGCGCGAGAAAATGCGGGTAGAACGCCGCTTGCATCCGCACCGCCGCCATTAACTGCTTATACCACTTTTTGTCGCCATCCCAGTCCAGTGCCCCCAGCAGCGGCAACACTGCCGTACCGTATACGCTGACGGTGCGGATAAAGCTGTACTCCGCCGCCGCGTCCAGCGCCGCTGTCAATCGCTTGCGCCACCGTTTGTCGTGCTTGCGGTGCAGGGTGATGGCCGTCAGGACATTCAGGTGAATGCCGTCGATGATGCGGGCGCAGTTTTGAATGTACG
>ERZ772902.2223-NODE-2223-length-11717-cov-8.196021_pt1 | contig 11717 bp, 11 predicted proteins | sample MGYA00511470_ERZ772902 | MGnify/ENA primary metagenome ERZ772902 (study PRJEB29015, sample SAMEA2737717) | human gut metagenome | biome: human gut; feature: human-associated habitat; material: faeces | place: China | collected 2012 ... | reverse complement strand
TTGGGCACGATGATGGACTGGATGCCGGTGGCGTAGCTGTCGGAGAAGTCCATCACAGCCTTGCGCTCGTCGGTCACGGTAACGCCTGCCATCACGATGTCGGCCTTGCCCTGCTGCACGCTGAGCAGTGCGGCGTCAAAGTCCATATCATCGATCTGCAGCTCCAGACCCAGCTTCTCAGCAATGGCCTTGGCGGTATCCACGTCGATGCCCTCGAACTCGCCGGCATCGGTGGTCATCTCGTACGGAGGGAAGGCGGCGTTGGTAGCCATGGTCAGCTTGCCGGCCTCTACGGTGGTCAGTTCAGCAGCAGCGGCAGAAGAAGCAGCCTCGGAGGAAGCGGCAGAGCTTGCCACAGAGGAAGCAGCAGAGCTTGCAGAACCACCGCAGGCGGTCATAGCCAGAGCAGCAACGGAAACAGCAGCGGCAGCCATGAAGCTGCGGCGAGAGATCTTTTTCATATTCAAACACTCCTCAATCTATGCAATATAGTTTGCTTTGCCCCGATGGGATGCGATTCATCGCGCTTTCGGGGAACGCACTTAGTATAGTTTGTACAAAACGAAAAGTCAATACTTGTGCATAATAATCCGTGAAATTGAAACGATTTTGCAAACATTTATGCAATAACGGAGAAAATATGTGAATATATGCAGTATAAACCGGCTTTTACAGGCTTCTTGCAATCTCCTCCGCGCTGCGCTTGGGCACGCAGTAGTCGCGGTTTTCGTCCAGATAGTACTTTACGCCGGTCTGCTCGGTCATGGGGACGATGCTGGCTTTGTGGGTGGGGTAGCCGAAAGCCACCATAAATGCCAGTTTTTGCGGCTCCTCAATGCCCAGCAGTTCGGTCAGGGCGGGCTTGTTGATCGCGCCCATGATGCAGCTGCCCACGCCCTTGTCCCATGCGGCAAGGGTCATGTTTGCCAGCGCAATGCCGGTGTCGGTGGCAAGGTCGCCGGGGATGGCGGTATCCTGCACCACAGCTGCATAAAAGGTGGGCAGCTCGTCCGCCTTGGGCGTGCCCTGCTCCGGCGGCAGATAGCCAGCCCATTTGACCAGCGGCTGTACCTTGGCCACCATCTCCGGGCTTTGCACCAGCACCAGACGCACCGCCTGCCGGTTTGCCCCGCAGGAGGACAGCCGCACGGCCTGTACGATATCATCCACCACATCCTGCGGCACGGCCTTTTGTGCAAACCGGCGGTAGGTGCGGCGGGTAGTCAGAAGTTCCATGACAGACATATTGAATCGCTCCTTTATCCGGTAAAATACAAAAATGAGAGAAACTATAACTATATATAAAGTATAGCAGATGCACCGGCGCACAGCAATGGCTGCGGCGTGGTTTTTTGCGGATACGGCGGCTGTATTGTAAAGGATAGTGACATTTATTCTTGTATCCTTGTATTTTTTGGTGAATCTTTCCATAAAGCACTTGACAATGGGGGGAAGGTAAGGGTATTATATAGGTATAAACGCATTACATGGAGTGTAAAGCGTGCTTGAAAGAAAGATTGTGAGGTTGATTATTATGGCTAATATCTCTCGTCGTCAGTTCCTGAAGAGCGCAGGCGTTGCTGCTCTGGCTGTTGCTGCTCTGACCGGCTGCAAAAAGATTCCCGACACCGATATCCCCGATGTGCCCGAAGTGACCAGCGTTGATCTGCGTGTTCTCTTTGTGGATGAAAAGAATAATCCTGTTGGCAATGGCGATACTGGCCACTATGACACTACTGTCCTGAAGGACGCAAAGAAGTACGACCCGAAGCTGATTCCCGCAGACAAGCTGCCGAAGGGCTATGAGCTGGCCAGCGAAGATAAGGTCGACATCACCAATAACGGCAACATGAACCTTGCACTGGTTCCTGTCAAGCAGCACAAAGATGTGGTCACGAGCACGAGATACGCTAAGGTCACCTTCCAGAACTACCAGACCGGTAAAGAGGTTGTGAAGCAGTTCAAGATTGCTGAGGACGCTAAGCAGATTACGGTTAAAGACATTACTCTGCCCGAGGGCTGGGTTCTCGCAGAAGGTAACGAGGACTGGTACAGCGATCTGGTAAAGGGTACGGGCGCTGATGCAGGTCTTGATATCGCAAAACGTACGTGCATGTGCAAGAACGCCTGATAGCGTTTGCGCCGGTATATGCTGAGACTGCTTTTTAATAAGCACCTGCGGCACACTAACTAAATAGCAAAAAGACCAGAGAGCTTTTACGGGTTCTCTGGTCTTTCTTTTTAGTGTGGCTGCTTTTGGGTTGGCGCGCAACCCCTTCCGTCAAAGCCTGCGGCTTTGCCACACTCCCCCTTTTGTCGCTACGCGACATCTTCCCCCGGCCGGGGGAAGTCAGCCCTCAAGGGGACGGCTTTCGCAGCGGCGGTAAAGTTTCCGGCATAGCCCAAAGGCGTCCCCTTGGGGGAGCTGGCACGCCGTCAGGCGTGACTGAGGGGGCAAAACGCCGTCTTACTTCCGCTTCGGCAGCGGTACGCACAGCACCAGACTGATGCCGATAGCCAGCGCCACCGCAATTTTAAAGGTGCTGATGCCCTTGGCAAGGGCAAGGGCGTTTTCGTTCTGGATGAAATAGTAGGCGGTGTAGTAGATGCCCGCGCCCGGCACAAGCGGGAAAATGCCGGTCAGCAAAAACACCGTGACCGGCGTTTTTTGGGTAATGGCAAACACGCGGGTAAGGATGGTCAGCGGAATGACCGCCAGCAAGGAGGCCGTGGCGGCGTCTGCGCCCAGCAGGGTCAGCAGTTCGTACCACAGCCAGCCCACAGCGCCCACCAATGCGCAGTAAGGCAGGCAGCGCCGAGGGCACGCAAACAGAATGGCAAAGCTCAGCGTGCCCAGCCCGGCCAGAAAAAACTGCGCCGTCAGCTCGCTGAGTTGTGCAGCAGTAAGGGACATCATACCACGACCACCCCCGTAAATACCGTGTACAGCCGCAGTACAAGGCCGGTGCCTATGGCAATGCTGGCGGCAATGAGCAAAGCGTCGATCATGCGGATGGTGCCGGAAAGGTAGTCGCCCTGCACAAAGTCCCGGATGCCCATGGTAAAGGCGATGCCCGGGGTCAGAATCATCAGCGTACCGATGATGGCGTGGCTTGCAGAAGTGTGCAGCAGATTGCACAGCAGAATGCACACCAGCGTGATCAGCGCGGCGGTGCTGATCTTCTGGAAGCCGCCGGGCACTTCATGCCGCCCGCACCACAGCAGATACCAGCTGGCCACCAGTCCCGCCCCGGCAGCTGCCAGTGCACTGCGCAGGTTGCCGCCGAACATCATGGCAAAGCAGAACGCCCCGCACAGCCCGGACAGCAGCTGCACATGATCTTTGGGGAAGGGCAGCTGCCGCGCCAGCACCAGACGGCTCTCGGCTTCATCCAAGGTCATCCCTGTCTGGGCAATCTGGCGGGAAAGCTCGTTCACCGCCGCCACCCGCCCCAGATGGGTGGTGCGCACCGGTACGTTGCGCACCTCGCTGATCTCGGCAGTGCCGGCACTGGCAAAAATGCCGTTGGTCAGCACATAAACGTGGAACTCCCGCAAATGGAAGCTGCGCGCCATGATCTCCATAGTCTGCTCCACCCGGAACACCTCTGCGCCGTTTTCCAGCAGGGTCTGCCCTGCGGCCATGATAAAATCCATAATGCGGCGGCGCAGCTCTTCATCGGGAAAAGGGTCTCTGCTGTTCATTGCCTGCTCTCCTTGCAAAAGATGATACCCTATTTTATCATGTGCACCAGCCGCATACAAGGGTGTATCATAAAAACGGGCGCGGCAAAAGGCCGGAAGCCATATCCCTACCCAAAAACTTCGTTGAAGGTGTTGACAAATGCCGCCGATGGGTTTATTATAGTGTCAATATCACAAAAATGGCTGTGAAGAGAAGAGTAGGCCTTCGCATTGATCCTTACCAGAGAGCCCGGGCGGTGGAAAAGGGCAGGAAACAGGAAGCTGAAAATGGTCTCGGAGCCGTGCGGACGAGGCGCAGGAGTGCTAAGCCCGCAACGGGATGCGCCCGTTACAGCGTCCGGCTGTAAGCAGCACACGCTGCCGCAGCATCGAGGCTGTATCCGTAAGGATACAGTGAACCAAGGTGGTACCACGGAAGTATGTTCATGCCTCCGTCCTTGCAGAGTCTAGGGCTCGTAAGGACGGGGGCATTTTTTCATTCATCCGTTCAATCAAAGCCGCGCGCGGAAAGGTGCCGTGCGGGCCACAGTACATAATAGAGAACAATAGAGAGGGAACAAAACTATGATTACTCGTCGCGATTTTCTGAAAGTTACCGGTGTGGCAGCCGCAGCCGCTGCCCTGACTGCCTGCGGTGGTTCTTCTTCCACTGCTTCTTCCGCCGCTGCATCCGGCAGCGTGGCATCCTCTGCCGCAGCTAAGCTGGATAAGATCAAGGTGGCTGTGCCCAACGATACCACCAACGAGGCTCGTGCCCTGACCTTGCTGGAGAAGAACGGCTTCTTCAAGCTGAAGGCAGATGCCGGCCTGACCGCCACCAAGAACGACATCGAGGAGAATCCCCTGAACGTCACCGTGGACGAGGTAGAGGCCGCTCAGGTGCCCAACGTCCTGCAGGACGAGGACTACGCCGTCATCAACTCCAACTACGCCATCTCTGCCGGTCTGAACCCCATGACCGATGCACTGGCCATGGAGGACGGCTCTTCTGCTTACGTCAACATTCTGGTGTGCAAGGACGGCAATCAGGAGGAGCCCAAGATCAAGGCTCTGGCTGCTGCCCTGCAGAGCCAGAAGGTGAAGGACTTCATGGACGAGACCTACAAGGGCTCCGTGGTGTCCGTTGTGGAGAATCCCACCGACGGCTATGATTCTACCGTGGATTATGACGCTCTGAACGGCCAGACCGTCAGCTGCGCCGCTACTCCCGCTCCCCACTGCGAGGTGCTGGAGGTGTGCAAGGAGATCCTTGCCGCCAAGGGCATCACGCTGGATATTCAGGAGTACGACGACTATGTGATCCCCAACCAGGTCGTCGAGGACGGTCAGGTAGACACCAACTACTTCCAGCATCAGCCGTATCTGGACAACTTCAACGCCGAAAAGGGTACCCATCTGGTCACTGTTGCCGGTATTCACGTAGAGCCCATGGGCATCTACGGCGGCAAGCAGGACAGTCTGGCACCCATCGAGGGTTAATCTGCCATCGAGGGATAATCTAAAGGAGCAATTTCTGTGATCGAACTCAAGTACCTTTCCAAGACCTTCCAGATGAAGGATGGCGCGGTCAACGCGCTGAGTGACATCAATCTGACCATTCCGGATGGTTCCATCTATGGCATCATCGGTATGTCCGGTGCGGGCAAATCCACGCTGGTGCGCTGCATCAACCTGCTGGAGCGCCCCACCGGCGGCAGCGTGGTGATCGACGGCGTGGCAATGGAGACTTTGTCTCCCGCCTCGCTGCGCAAGCGCCGCCGGGAGATCACCATGATCTTCCAGCAGTTCAACCTGCTTATGCAGCGCACCTGCCTGAAGAACGTCTGCTTCCCCATGGAGCTGGCAGGCGTGAAGAAGGCTGAGGCCGAAAAGCGTGCCATGGAGCTGCTGGAGATGGTGGGTCTGCCGGATAAGGCTAACGCCTACCCGGCACAGCTGTCCGGCGGTCAGAAGCAGCGCATTGCCATTGCCCGCGCACTGGCAACCAACCCCAAGGTGCTGCTGTGCGACGAGGCCACCAGTGCGCTGGACCCCAATACCACTCACTCCATCCTGACCCTGATCAAGGATATCAACCGCAAGCTGGGCATCACCGTTGTGGTCATTACCCACCAGATGAGCGTGGTAGAGGAGATCTGCGACAGCGTGGCCATTCTGGACGGCGGTGTGGTCGTGGAACAGGGCTCGGTACAGGAAATTTTTGCAAACCCCAAAACGGCAGCTGCCAAGCGTCTGGTGGCGCCCAACGGCGGCAGCGCAGCGCGGGATCTTTCCTGCTTTGCACCGGATGACCATGTGGTGCGCGTTACCTTCAACGGTTCCTCCACCGCAAAGCCGCTGGTGGCAAGCCTTGCCGCTGAAAAAGGCATTCTGGTGTCGGTGCTCAGCGCCGATACCCGCGATCTGAGCGGCCAGTGCTACGGCTCCATGCTGCTCAAGCTGCCCGCAGAACTTGCGGTCGCACAGCAGGCTATGGAGTATATGCGCAGCCAGTCCGGCGTAACGGTAGAGGAGGTGACCGGTATATGAATATCGCAGATTACGGCTTTGCCATCTGGGAGACCTTTTATGTAACGATGCTCTCCACCGCCTTTGCGCTGGTGCTGGGTCTGCCGCTGGGTGTGCTGCTGGTAGCCGGTGACAAGGATGGCATTCTGCCCCTGCCCGGCTGGCTGATGCACCTGATCAACATCGTCATCAACATTCTGCGCAGCGTGCCTTTCCTGATCCTGATGATCTGTGTATTCCCGCTTACCCGCGCCATCGTGGGCACTACGGTGGGCACCAAGGCCACCATCGTTCCGCTGGTGGTCGCCGCCTTCCCCTTTGTGGCACGTCTGGTGGAGACCAGTCTGCGGGAGCTGGACGAGGGCGTGGTGGAAGCTGCTCAGAGCATGGGTGCTACCCCCTTCCAGATCATCACCAAGGTCATGATCCCGGAGTGCCTGCCCGGCCTGATCTCCAGCATGACCACTGCACTGACCACTATTCTGGGCTACTCCGCCATGTCCGGCGTCATCGGCGGCGGCGGTCTGGGTAAGATTGCTTTGTCCTACGGCTACTACCGCTACCAGACCAACATCATGATCGTCTGCGTGGTGCTGCTGGTGCTGATGGTGCAGGCGTTCCAGTCTGTGGGTACCCTGTGGGCCACCAAGAGCGATAAGCGCCTGCGGAAATAAGAAACTTTGAATTTTTCGATTCCCCGCCGGAGGCAGCCCCTCCTGCGGGGAATCGTCCTTCCCGACCAAAAAACCAGCAAAGGAGTATGTTGTATGAACCGTGATACCATCTGTGTGCAGGGCGGCTACACCCCCGGCAATGGCGAGCCCCGTCAGATCCCCATCATTCAGTCCACCACCTTCAAGTACGCCACCAGCGAGGACATGGGCAAGCTGTTCGATCTGGAGGCAGACGGCTATTTCTATTCCCGCCTGCAGAACCCTACCTGTGACATGGTAGCCAAAAAGATCTGCGAGCTGGAAGGCGGTACTGCTGCCATGCTTACCTCCAGCGGACAGGCCGCAAACTTCTTTGCCCTGTTCAATATCTGCGAGGCCGGAGACCACATCGTGGCTTCCAGCACCATCTACGGCGGCACCTTCAACCTCATCTCGGTCACCATGGCTAAAATGGGCATCACCGCCACCTTCGTGGATCCTCTGTGCACCGAGGAGGAGCTGAACGCTGCTTTCCAGCCCAACACCAAGGTGGTGTTCGGCGAGACCATCGCAAACCCCGCCCTGACCGTGCTGGACATTGAAAAGTTTGCCAAGGCCGCCCACGCCCACGGCGTGCCGCTGATTGTGGACAACACCTTCCCCACGCCGGTCAACTGCCGCCCTTTTGAGTGGGGCGCGGACATCGTGACCCACTCCACCACCAAGTACATGGACGGTCACGGCGCAGTGTTGGGCGGTGCTATCGTGGACGGCGGCAAGTTTGACTGGATGGCGCACGCCGAGAAGTTCCCGGGTCTGTGCACCCCGGACGACAGCTACCACGGCATTACCTACGCCGAGCGCTTTGGCAAGGAGGGGGCTTTCATCACCAAGGCTACCGCGCAGCTGATGCGGGACTTCGGCTCTATGCAGTCCCCCATGAACGCCTATATGCTGAACCTGGGTCTGGAAAGCCTGCACGTTCGGATGCAGCGCCACTGCGCCAACGGCATGGCGGTGGCACAGTTCTTGGAAAACCACCCCAAGGTGGCCTATGTGAACTACTGCGGGCTGGAAAGCAGCCCCTACCACGCACTGGCGCAGAAGTACCTGCCCAATGGCAGCTGCGGCGTGGTGAGCTTTGGTCTGGCGGGTGGACGTCAGGCCGCCAGCACCTTTATGAAGGAGCTGAAGCTTGCCGCCATCGAGACCCATGTGGCGGATGCCCGTACCTGCTGCCTGAACCCCGCCTCCAGCACCCACCGCCAGATGAACGACGAGCAGCTGGCTGCCGCCGGTGTGCCCGCTGAGCTGGTGCGCATGAGCTGCGGTCTGGAATCTGCCGAGGACCTCATCGCCGATATCGCACAGGCACTGGATAAGGTATGAAAGGAGCAACCATCCTATGCCGCTGATCATCCCCAAGACCTTACCTGCCTTTGATGCCCTGTATGAGGAAAACGTTTTTGTCATGCACCGGGAGCGGGCGCTGGCGCAGCATATCCGTCCGTTGGAAATTTTGATCCTGAACCTGATGCCCACCAAAATCGCCACCGAGACCCAGATCGCCCGGCTGCTGGCCAACACCCCGCTGCAGGTGCACATGACCCTGCTGCAAACTGCCAGCCACTCTGCCACCCATGTGTCGGCTGCCCACCTTGAGGCTTTTTACAAGACTTTTGACGAGGTGAAGAACAACCGCTACGACGGCATGATCATTACCGGTGCGCCGGTGGAGACCATGGATTTTGAGCAGGTGGACTACTGGAACGAGCTGTGCGAGATCATGGACTTCAGCGAAACGAACGTCTACTCCACCCTCCATGTCTGCTGGGGCGCACAGGCCGGGCTGTACTACCACTACGGCGTGCGCAAGCAGCTGCTGCCGGAAAAGATGTTCGGCGTGTTCGAGCACCGGGTCATCCGCCCGGCAAACCCGCTTGTGCGCGGCTTTGATGAGGTGTTCTACGCTCCCCACAGCCGCCACACTGGCATCTGCCGGGAGGATGTGGACAACTGCGCCGCCCTGCGCATTCTGGCCGAGAGCGATGCCGCCGGACCCTTCCTCATGAGCACCGAGAACGGGCGGCAGATCTTTGTTACCGGTCACCCGGAGTACGATAAGTACACGCTGGATGCTGAGTATAAGCGGGACGTAGCCAAGGGCTTGCCCATCCATGTGCCCGTCAACTACTACCCGGACAACGACCCCGCAAAGCCGCCGCTGTTCCGCTGGCGCGCCCACGCCCACCTGCTGTACGAAAACTGGCTGAACTATTACGTCTACCAGAACACCCCCTACGACCTGGGGGAGATCCAGCGGGTCAAGCACGAAGAAGCATAAGAAACATCAGAAGCCGCCGTGCAGAAAAACTGCCCGGCGGCTTTTCTGTACAGGTAGGTATTGTGTGAAAAAAGTACAGGTGGTACAATAAAATACATAGATCGCTTGAAAAAGGCGAAAACAGAAAGGGCGAGGTCATGGAACAAAAAGTTTTTGCGGACAAAAGCAGAATGCGGGATTCCGGCGTTGAGCTTTTAAAGATCATTGCGGTCATTCTGATCGTAATCAGCCATGTGGTGCTGACACTGATAACGGAAAATGAATATATTCCGTATAGCGACTACCTTCTGGATTGTACCCATGCAACGACCAGCATAACAGTTCTGCTTTTAGCGGTCATGCGGCATTTTGGCGCGCTGGGAAACTGGATCTTCTTCGTTGCTTCTGCATGGTTTTTGCTGGACAGTACAAAAGCGTCCGGCAAGAAAATGATGGGAATGCTGCTGGATATCTGGGTGATCTCCGTCCTGTTTCTTGGAATAACGCTTTTGATCCGGGGTGAGGTAAGCGGTAAACTTTTCATTTTTTCGTTTTTCCCAACGCTCTTTGCAAATAACTGGTATTTGACCTGCTATCTGCTATTCTATCCCATCCATCCGTATTTGAACCGTCTGATTGCCGCGATGACGCAAAAAGAACATCTGAAGGCGGTTTCTGTACTGGCGGTACTGTATATCGGCTTTAACTTTATAGAAAGCAGGTTTTTCTTTCCGAATATGCTGCTTCTCTGGATCAGCGTATATCTGATCGTTGCCTACATCAAGCGCTATTGTATGAAACTGTATTCCAGTACAAAAGTGAATAGCATCCTGCTGCTGTGCGGTGCGGCGGGGGCAGTGGGCATCGTGATTCTGACCGATCTGCTTGGATTGAAGATCGCTGCGCTGTCGGATCAGCTTTTGCGGTGGGTAAGCAATTTTAATCTTTTTTTGATCCTGATCGCCATTGCGGCGTTTGGGCTGGCTAGAAAGAACCACTTTAAAAATAAAAGGGTAAATCACATTGCAAAGTGTTCCATGCTGATCTATATCATCCATGAAAACATTTTGCTGCGAACCTATACAAGACCCTATCTCTGGCACTGCATTTTTAACCGGTACGGGTATGCCCATCTGTTTTTGTGGGTCTTTTTGTACTCAGCTGGCTGGCTGCTTGCAGCACTTGTACTCAGCCTGCTTTACGAAAAGAGTATTCAAAAGATAACAGCAAGGGTAAGTGAAAAAATACTGAAATGGATGGGCAGCTGGTATCAAAAATATGAGGCTGCCATGCTGAAGCTGCATTGATAAAGCCCCGGCCTGCCCGGACTTGATCCCGTAAAAAAGGAACCCTCTCAAAGCAAAAACTTTGCAGAGGGTTCCTTTTTGCATGATGGATTATTTTTTGTGCTTTGCAGGCTTTTTCTTGCGCACGCTGTAACCAAAGGTGCCCAGCTTTTTGCCAAGCGCCAGATACTCGCCGTGGCTGTACACAATGAGGTTTGCCTTGTCCAGACACAGCTTGCCTTTTTCGTCCAGCAGGCTCTCGTCCACATCGCAGGCCACCACCTCGGCCAAAAACAGGTCGTGGCTGCCCAGCGGGATGCGCTGGGTGATGCGGCATTCCAGATTGACCGGGCTTTCCTCCAGCACCGGGCAGTCGGTCAGCACGCTGCCGGGTGCTGCGTGCAGGCCGCAGGCGGCAAATTTATCTACATCGCGGCCGCTCTTCACACCGCACCAGTCGATGGCGCGCACCAGCTTTTCGGTGGGCAGATTGATGGCGAACTGCCCGCGCTCGCACAGCAGCTGATGGCTGTACCGCTCCGGGCGCACGCTGATGGATACCATGCTGGGCTGGGTACAGATGGTGCCTGTCCAGCCGATGGTGATAAGGTTGGGCTTATCCAGCCCGCCGCAGGATACCAGTACCGGCGGTTCCGGGTTCAGAAGGGTGCTGCCCTTCCAGCTTTGTTTGCTCATCCGTGATATTTCCTTTCGTAGGGAGCCCATGTGCGCTCCGAGATGATATAGCGCGGGCGGGCTTTGGTCTCCATATAGATCTTGCCGATATACTCGCCGATCACGCCCAGACACACCAGCTGCACGCCGCCCATAAAGCAGACGATGCAGACGGTAGAGGCCCAGCCTGCCACGCTGCTGCCCATGGCAGCGCACACGATGGCCCAGATGACCCCGATAAAGCTGACAAGGCTCACCACGATGCCCGCTCCGGTGATGATGCGGATGGGTTTGTTGGAAAGGCTGGTAATGCCGTCAAAGGCCAGCGCCAGCATCTTGCTCAGGGGGTAGTGGCTCTCACCGGCCAGACGTTCGTGGCGCTCGTAGGTGACCACATCGTGGGCAAAGCCCACCAGCGGCACCATGCCCCGCAAAAAGATGTTGACCTCCTTGTAATCCGCAAAGCTTTCCAGCACGCGGGTGCTAATCAGGCGGTAGTCTGCGTGGTTGAACACGATATCCGCGCCCAGAGCGTTCATCACATGATAAAAGCCCTCGGCGGTGAAC
>ERZ772902.2222-NODE-2222-length-11728-cov-3.921528_pt1 | contig 11728 bp, 7 predicted proteins | sample MGYA00511470_ERZ772902 | MGnify/ENA primary metagenome ERZ772902 (study PRJEB29015, sample SAMEA2737717) | human gut metagenome | biome: human gut; feature: human-associated habitat; material: faeces | place: China | collected 2012 ... | reverse complement strand
CCCGCCGTCGGCTTGTACAATTGGAGGATAGTGCGCCCAACAGTCGTCTTGCCGCAGCCGGATTCGCCCACCAGCCCGAGCGTTTCGCCCTTGTTGATGGTGAAGGACACATCATCGACCGCCTTCAGCGGCTTGGTGCGGAAGAAGCCCATGTTGATGTCAAAGTATTCTTTCAGTCCTTTGACTTCCAGCAATGGCTGGTGCATCTGCGCTTCAGACACAGGGTACTCCTCCTTCCTCCGTGATGCTGCCGTCCTCAACGCCCTTCTTGACGTTCATCCAGCAGGTTGCCATATGGTCGTCATTGATGAGCATCCGAACCGGCTTCTCTTTCAGGCAAATCTTCATCGCCGCCTCGCAGCGGGGCGCGAACGGGCAGCCCTTGGGCATGTTCAGCAGGTCAATCGGCGTACCGGTAATCGGCTCCAGGCGCTGTCCGTTGTTCTCCGCCGTCGGGATGGAGCGCATCAAGCCCTTTGTGTACTCGTGGCGCGGGTTGTAGAAGATTTCATCCGCCGTACCCTGTTCGCAGATGGAACCGGCGTACATGACGATGACCTCGTCGCACATCTGGGCGACAACGCCCAAGTCGTGCGTAATCATGATAATCGCCATGCCCATCTTCTTCTGCAAATCGCGCATCAAATCAAGAATCTGCGCCTGAATTGTCACGTCCAGCGCGGTCGTCGGCTCGTCGGCAATCAGGATGTCCGGCTCGCACGCCAGCGCCATGGCAATCATTACGCGCTGCCGCATACCGCCCGACAACTCGAACGGGTACTGCTTCATGCGCTTTTCCGGCTCGTTGACGTTGACCAGCTTCAGCATCTCCACCGCGCGTTCGCGCGCCTGATGGCGGTTGCGGTCGGTGTGCAGCAAAATCGCTTCCATCAGCTGCCGGCCGATGGTGTAGGTCGGGTTCAGGGACGTCATCGGGTCTTGGAAGATAATCGAGATGCGATTGCCACGCACGGAGCGCAGCAGCTTCTCGTCCGCGCCGACCAGCTCCTGCCCGTCGAATTTCACGCTGCCGCTGACGATTTTGCCCGTCGGCGCAAGAATCTGCATGACGGAATATGCCGTGACGCTCTTGCCCGAACCGCTTTCGCCCACGATGCCCAGCACCTTGCCGTGGTCAAGGCGGAACGAAACGCCATCCACCGCCTTGACTTCGCCCGCGTCGGTGAAGAAGGATGTATGCAGGTCATTGACTTCCAGCAATGCCATTTTGTCCAGCTCCTTTCATCACGCATTCAGCTTCGGGTCAAATGCGTCGCGCAGGCCGTCGCCGAACAGGTTCAGGCTCAGCACGATGAGGCAGATGACCACGGCGGGGATAATCAGGCGATAGGTGTAGGAATAGATGCCGTTGAGCGCGTCAGAAGCCAGCGAACCCAGCGAGGGCATCGGCGCGTTGACGCCCAGCCCCAGGAAGGATAGGAAGCTTTCGGTGAAAATCGCGTTCGGAATTTGCAGCGCGGTCGAAATAATCACGACGCTGATGCAGTTCGGCAGAAGGTGCTTGCGGATAATCCACCGCGCCTTCGCGCCCGTCGCCTGCGCCGACAGCACATACTCCTGCTCGCGGAGGGACAGAATCTGACCGCGAATCAGGCGCGCCATGCCCACCCAATAGAGCAGACCAAAGACGATGAACATGCTGATGATGTTCGAGCCGATTTTCTCTAAGATGGTGCCTTCCACATGCAGCACCTGCCCCAGCACGACCGCCAGCAGGATGATAACCAGCATATCTGGCAATGAGTAGATAATATCGACGATTCGCATGATGAACAAGTCCACCCTGCCGCCGAAATATCCCGCGACTGCGCCAATCATCATGCCAATCACCAGCACGATGATGCTGGCGAAGAATCCGACAGCGAGGGAAATGCGTGTCCCATAGACGACGCGGATGAAATAGTCGCGTCCGTGCGCATCCGTGCCGAAGATGTGCGGGAAAACAGATTCCCCTTTGTCGATTTTCTTCAGTTCCGTCTTGCCGTACTGGAACGGCGCGAGGTTGTTGTAGCTGTTGTCCATCGGGCGGCCCTTCGTCTGCCCCAGCATCTGGTCATACGAATACGGCCAGAACATTGGGATAATGATGGAGGACAGCGTAATCAGCACAATCAGAATCAGGCTGATGGTCGCGACCTTGTTCTTCAGCAGGCGCTTCACGCCGTCGCGGAAAAAGGTCGAGGACGGCCGCATCCGGGAGATGACTTCCTTTTCCTCCGCCGTCGCGGGCATGAAGGAATCCACATCCAGATGCAGGCTAAAGGGCTTTTTCTTGTTCATCATCATGATGCAGAGGCCTCCTTATTCGTAATCAATGCGCGGATCAACCACCTTGTAGAGCAGGTCGCTGATCAGATTCATAATCACGATTAAAGAGGCGAGGAAAATGGTCGTCCCCATAATCATGGTGTAGTCGCGGTTGGTGATGCTGGATACGAACTGGCGGCCGATGCCCGGCACGGCGAAAATCTGCTCGACGACCATCGAGCCGGTGACGATGAACGCCAGCATCGGGCCGAAATAGGTGATAACCGGAATCAGCGAGTTCTTCAGCGCGTGACCGAAGATAATTTTCTTGCCCGAAACGCCCTTGGCGCGCGCGGTGCGGATATAATCCTGCCCCAGCACGTCGAGCATGGAGGAGCGCGTCAGGCGCGTGATATAGCTCATCGGGTAGAGCGCAAGGGTGATAATCGGGAGGATCAGCCCTTCGGCCGTCGCGCCGTTCGCGGGTACCCAGCCTAACTTGACTGAGAACACTATCAGCAGGAATGACCCCATAATGAACGACGGCATGGACACGAACGCGGTCGTAATCACCATGATAATCTTATCCAGCACGGTGTTGCGCCGCAGCGCCGCCAGCGCGCCGAGGACGATGCCGGCAATCGCCGCGCTGAACGCCGCAATCAGACCAAGCTTCGCGGAGGTCTTCATGCCATCCAGAATAATGTCGATGACCTGACGACCGCGCTGTTTCAGGCTCGGCCCGAAGTCCAGCTTCGTCACCACGTCGCGCAGATACGTCACATACTGTTCACCCAGCGGCTTGTCCAGGCCGTACTTGGCCTCCAGCGCCGCCTGCGCTTCCGCGGAAATTGCCTTTTCACTTGCGAACGGTCCACCCGGAATCGAGTGCATCACGAAGAATGTCACCGTGATAACAATCCAGATGGTCAGCAGCGCCAGCAGCACGCGCTTGAGGACATAAAACAGCATCTTGGAATTCATCCGCTTCACCTTCCCGGCAGGGGCGCTGCCGCGTCTGCCTGCGTTTCTTGTTCATCGACGCGCAAAACCAACCAGTTTCACCGCGTCGATACTTTATTATGAAACACTGTATGGAGAAAATCAAGTGTTTTGCTGCATAAACTGTGTTTTTTTCATGTTTTTCTCGTGTATTTTGAATATTTTCGGCTATGTTGTTGCATTTGTCAAGTTTTTTGCAGTTCCTTGTGCATTTTTGCACACAAAAAATGCAGGACGGCGATTCGTCCTGCATCATGGTATTAAAGCAATTACTCCGCTGCCGCCAAGCTGCCGAAGATTTCCAGCGGCATGTTTTCCAGCGCGTCGCCCACTTCCTTGCTGGCAACCTGGAACGTCACGGCGAGAACCGTCTCGTCGTCAAGGAAAGCATACAGCGCCAGCACGGTGTCGCCCGGCGTGTACATCAGGCAATAGTTTTCGTTGACATACAGCTCAGCGAGCATTTCTTCCGTCGCGCCCGCATCCTGAATGCCTTGCAGCAGCGTTTCAAAGCTCATCGCGGACAGCTGCGCCGTAATGCTGACCGTCTGATCGGCGTTGACGGCGAAGAGCAGGATGTTCTCGGCGTTTTCCGTGCCTGCGGGGACTTCCTGAACCGCCCAGTCCGCCGGAATCTGCATCGTCAGACCCGTTTCACCCAGCGCAACCGTCTGCGCCTCGAAGCTGACATTCATTTCAACTGCCGGCACTTCCGCTTCTTCCTCCGCGAACGCAAAGGCAGTGCAGCACATCATGAGCGCCATCAGGAGAGCAAGGAGTTTCTTCATATTTGTTTCCATCCTTTCATTTCCAGCATGATTTGGCTGATTTCTTTCCATATGGAACAGTCTCAGCTGGTAACATCTATGATACCAGATGCAAGGCGCTTTTGCCATACGCTTTCGCGCAGGAAAACGATTGATTCGCGCAGATTTGGGATTTCAGAATGAAGCAGCTTCCATTTTCATTCGGAAAATGTGAGTGAAGTGACTAAAATTTACTTTTTAATTTTCACAAAACAAGCGGTTGATTCCTTCCGTAAAAGCGGACTTTGCATCCCTCCCCCATCACAAAAAGCGGGGCACCGCGCGAGCCTTTCGCCCCGCAGCACCCCGCCATCCGCGGATGCGCAATTCCGCATTCCGCATTATTCCTTACTTCTTCGTCCAGTCCTGCTTTTCGCCGATGCCGTAGTTTGCCGGCAGCACGTCGTCATCAACCAGCACGAAGCCCAAATCCGCCGTGTAGGTCGTACTGGCGGAGGTCACCTGCACCGGGTTCGATTCGCCGTTTTCGCCCAGAATCGACGCAATCAGCGGAATATCCGTGCGCATACGCGTCGGCACAACTTCCGTCGGGTAGATGGGCTTGAGCGTGTACACGCCCGGATACAGGTTCTCAAAGGTGTAGTAACCGTACGCGTCGGTTGTCGTTTCCGCGACGAGCTGGTCGTTGCGCCACAGCTCGATGCGCATGTTGCCCAGACCGAGTTCGCCCTCGTCCTGCAGGCCGTTGCCGTTCAGGTCAAGCCAGCAGAAGTCACCCAGCGTGCCCGGCTGCACCGCGCCGATGTTCTGTTCCAGCTGATGCTGGCTCATGCGCAGGGCAATCAGGTCGCTCTCTCCCTCGCGGGCGGTGTAGGTCGTCATCACGCTGATGTTCTGCCCGTCCTTGAGGCGCGTGTCGTCCTTTTCTACGACGACGTAGCCGTTCGGGAGCGTCACACGCAGACGGTAGTTGCCCGGCATCAGCCCATCAAAGCGGTAGACGCCGTCCTCGCCCGTCGCCGCGGTTTGCAGTTCGCTGCCCTTTTCGTCCAGCAGGATAACCTCCGCGCCGGACAGGGGCGCAATCTCGCCCGCGTTGTCGCACCAGACCATGCCGCCGATGCTTGTGTCAATCTTCAAGCCCAGCATCGGAGCAGTATAGTTGTTGTTTTCGCTAATTTCAATCTCGGTCATGACGAGCTGACTGCCCTCGGTGGTGAAGGTGCTGTCCCCAAGACGCGCCGCCTGCGTACCTTCCTTGAGGTCGTAGGCAAGGCTGTACACGCCGGGGGCAATGCCGTCGATGGCGAACCGCCCCTCCGCATCGGTCTGCACCTGCGCAAACACCGCGCCGGTTTCATCCAGCAGGGTCAGCGTCTCGTTTTCCGGGGTGATTTCGCCCGCGTCCATGCGCCCGTTGTCATTCTCATCCACCCAAACCTGACCGGACATCTTCGACGGAATCACGCCGCCAAGCGCCTGATTCAGCCATTCCTCGCCCAGCCCGATTTCGATGTTCACCTGCTGCTCGTTCAGCCCGTGCATCAACGGCAGGGTCACATTACCGTCCAGCTTGGAGAGCACCATGCCCTCCGGGAAGCGCAGGGTCAGCGTGTAAGTGTCCGGCCGCAGCCCGGTGAAGCTGTACGCGCCCGTCGCATCGGTGAGGACGGTCTGCTCCGTCAAATCCTCGCGGGAGGGGGTCAGAATCAGCGTCACGCCGGCAAGCGCCGCTTCGTTTGCATCCTGTGCGCCGTTGCCGTTGTGATCGGCAAACACCATGCCTTCAATGTCGCCCAAAGCCAGTGCGCCGCACAGGGGCGCGGTGACTTCTTCGCCCACGCCGATGGTAAAGGAATCCGTCGTGCCGTCGGAATCCGGCGCGATGGTGTTGCCGCCGTCCGCCAGGGGAGCAAACACGCCGTCGCCCGGCAGCTCGTAGCGCAGGCGGTACGTTCCGGGCAGCACCGCGTCAAACAGGAAACTGCCATCCGCGCCGATGGTGCGGGTCGCCACGTCACCGGTTTCGTCCATCAGGTGAACCACCGCGCCGAGCAAGCCGCCTTCATCCGCGTCGCGCAGGCCATTGTCGTTCTTGTCAGCAAACACCACGCCGGACACATGGCCGGGGGTAATCATGCCGATATCAAGGCCCGTCAAATCCGCGCCCATTGTCAGCGCCACCGGTTCGCTTTCGCCCACGCCGCCGGAGAGGTTGCGGAGGATATTGCCGTCGCCCGTGCGCGTGAACGCCAAGCCGCGGTTTGCGGTCGCGCTCACGGTGTACTGCCCCGGCGCAAGGTCATCGAAGGTATACACGCCGCTGCGGTTCGTTTTCGCCGTGCGAGTATTGCCGTTTTCATCCGTCAGGGTGACGGTGAAGTTGTTGACCATCTTTTCCGCGTCCATCCGGCTGCCGGAGAAGTCGTCATCCAGATACACCGTGCCGGAGATGCTGCCGTAAGTAATCGCGCCGATGGCCATCGTCATCTCGCTGTCGTTCTCCAGCACCACGTCGGAAATCGTGTGCTCGCGGCGGTCAGTGCCGGGGGCGAACAGGTTGCCGTACTCGCCCTCGCCCGCGATGGTGTACACATAGCCTTGCGGAATCGTCGCTTTGACGCGGAACGTGCTGCCGCGGATGTTGGCGAAGGTGAAGCGCCCGTTCTCGTCGGAGACGGTGTTCAGCAGCTCCTTGCCGATGGCCTGACGGTACAGGACGACCTTCACGCCTTCCAGCGTCTTTTCGCCCTCGTCATACACGCCGTTGTTGTTTTCATCCAGGAAGCAGATGCCGTTGATGTCAGAGCCCTTCATCACGCCAAGGAGGACTTCCTCCAAGTCACCGCGTTCAAGAATCACCTGATCCGTTTCGGAGCGCTTGAATTCGCTGGTGATGATGGAGCGGCGATTACCGCCCGTCTGGCTGTAGCGCGCAAACACCAAGCCGTCCGGCAGGCTGTATTCGACATTGTATGTGCCGTAGCGCATTTGACCGATGTAGAATTTGCCGTCCTCGCCGCTCTCGGTTTCGTACACCAGACCGTTTTTCACGCCGACGGCGCGGATTTTGATGCCCGCCTGACCGGGTTCACCGTCCTGATACACGCCGTCGTCGTTTTCATCCAGCCACACAAGGCCCTGCAGCGCCGCCATCGTCATCACGCCGACGCCCACGTCGGTCACAGAACCGGCTTCGAGGGTCAGCGGCACGCTGCTTTGTACTTGTTCGGTCGTTTCATCCATGATGGACATGTTCGCGCTGACATTTTTGCCGTGCGCGCCATGGCCGAAGCCCGCGGGCAGCTCGCTGCGCAGGACGTACGTCCCCGCCGGGACAGCCAGCGACACTTCACCGTTCTTGTCCGTTTCGCCGGATGCCACAACAACCTCCACGCCGTTGACTTCGGTGATGAGGCTCATCGTCGCGCCGGACACGCCTTCCTCGTACTTCCCGCGTGAACCGTTGTTATCGTTGTCGCGGAAGGCGTGGATGGTCAGCGCCGCCGGATTCGCCGCCTTCGCGGTCACAGTCGCGGGTTCGTCGCTAATGACGAGCGCACCGTTGGCAAGGGTCACGCCCGCATCATAGCGGACGACGTACGTCCCGTATTCGAGGAACTCCGCCTGCCAAGCGCCGTTTTCATCCGTCACCGCTTCCGTCGCGACTTCGCCCGCCTGATTGACCAGCTGCACCTGCACGCCGCTCATCGGCTGACCGTCCAGCCCCAGCACCACGCCGGAAGCGTCGCCGGTGGCATGGTTCGCCAGCGCCGGCAGCACAACGGTTTCGCCCGCGCCGATTTCCACCAGAATGCTCGCCGTCACGCCCGTATCGGTCGTGCTGAGCGTCCAGCCCTCGGTGTCATACAAGCCGCGCGGCAGGGTTGCCGTAATCTGGTAGGTATCAGGATACAGGTCGTTCAGCGCAAACGCGCCGCTGACCGTCATCTGTTCGCTCATCCGTTGACCGGAAATCGTCACTTCCGCCGGGGCAGACAGATCGTCGATGCTGCCGGTCATGCCGCCGCTGAGCGTCAGATCCAGTTCATACCGGCTGGTCTGCATCGCCTGAATGCTCACCAGCCACTGTGCCTGACCCTTTTGCAGGTTCGGCCAGTCGTTCACGCCCGTCAGCAGCGTGCCTTCCGGCAGCGTCACCGTGACGGAGTACGTCCCGTGGAAGAGGTCGGCTTCCTTCACCGTCTCGCCATCAGTCAGGTAGCCCGTGCGGGTCGTTTTGCCGTCCTCGCTGACAATCTGGTACGCCACTGCCGCGTTCACGCCGCGCATGAGCATCGTCAGCGTGCCGTCCACGGGTTCAGGGGTGGGGGTCGGCGTAGGCGTCGGGCTCGGCGTGGGCGTCGGGCTCGGGGTCGGGGTCGCCGTCGGGGTTGGCGTCGGCGCTTCCGTGGGTTCCTCCGTCGGTTCTTCCGTCGGATTCTCGGTCGGCGCTTCCGTCGGCGCTAATGTCGGGGTCGCCGTCGGCGTAGGCGTTGCCGTCGGTGTCGGGGTCGGGGTGGGCGTCGGCGTAGGCGTAGGTTCAGGCGTGGCGGTCGGCGCCATCGTCGGCGGCACATAGTAATAGGAAGCGTTCACCTTCGTCACGGAATCCGGACCCGTGTAGCGCTCAATGTTGATAATCTTGTCGCGCCAGCTTTCAATGGCCAGCGAAGCCTTCGTCATGCGCAGGGTGTACAGCCCCGTGTGAATCGCCGCCGGCAGGGCATAGTCGCCCCGGCTGTCGGTGTCGAAGGAGAGAATCGTCTCGCCGCGCTCGTTAATCAGGTCAAAAGAGGAGCTGCTCTCCGTGTGCACGGTGAACAGACCCGTGTCCGTCAGCACAGCAATGACCGCTTTGTTCAGCCGTCCGCCGACAATCGACACGGTGTAGCTCGCCGCCATAATGGCGTCCTCCGGCATCGTTTCCGCCACCGGGACAAGCTGCACATTGCCCGTTCCGGGGACGGAAATTGGATCGCTGCCGAAGTCGGTCAGGCGAATCGTGCCGACCGCCTCCCCGTTCTGCATGACGGTAAAATCGCCCGTGAATTTCCGGGATTCATACGTTCCCGTGCTTGTGGCATACATACCCAGAAAATCCACTTGCAGCATCGTCAGCTCCGATGCCGCAGCCGCGGGGAGCAGCATCAGCAGCATTCCCAGCGCGAGCAGGAGTGACAGAAATCGCTTGCCAAGCATCCTCATCTTGCCTGTTCCTCCATCTGAATCATCCGCAAGCCGTGCGGAGTAAAGTCACAGAATAATCCATGTACTATGGTAAAGCAATCCGCCCGACTTGTCAACCATTCCGCGCATATTTTTACAATTGGATTGCTTTTCTGGTCGAAAATCAGCATGTTCCGGCAATGAAAAAGAAGGCTGACTTTTTCAGTCAGCCTCCCATGCGGATACTATTTCCAAATGCGAATGCGCCGAGATGCACCGCAAATGATTCGTTCTGGCTGACGCGAACGCCAGCGCGGGAAAGGCGCAAGCAGATGGCACAGCCAAATGCAGGAAACAGTATCAGTTGCTGCCGCCCATCAGCAGGGTCAGCATGCTCTCCGGCAGACTCATCAGCAGGGTCATGGGCAGGTTCTGCAGGTTGTTCATCACCTTGACGAACCACGTCTGGAACTCACTGTCCGTCATCGCGCCCAAATCCTGCGCCTTGCTCACGTCCAGCGCGTCCTTCGCGTCGCAGGTGCGGGTTTCCGCCGTGATGGTCACAACGTCCAGACCCATGAAGCGCACCAGCACATCCACCTTGCGGACGCCATGTTCGCCGTCCATCGTCGTAGCGGTCGTCACCACCACGCCGAAGCCCTGCTCGACACCGTCCACCGTTTCCTTGATTTCCACATCAACAACGCTGCTGTCCGTGCCGACGCCCTTGCCGCTGACGTTGATTTCAACGAGGTCTTCGCCAGCATAGGCGGTCAGGTTCGCCGTGAAGTTCTCCAAGTCGCCTGCGAAGGTCAGCGTCGCCGCAGTATCTTCCGCGCTCTTGATGGTCACAAGCCACGTCGCCACGCCGTCCGCCGTGTTGCGGGTCATCGTGAAGGAGATCGGCAAGGCTTCTTCGCCGCCGTTGTTGATCTTCACCGAAGCCGTCATGCGAACCAGCTCGCCTGCTTCAGTCATCCAGTATTCATAAACGATGTCATCCGCGTAGAGATCTGCTTCATCAAGTTCTTTCAGCAGGTCGTCCCAGCTCGTGTCAGCAGCGGAAAAAAGCGCATCCATGTAAGCACCGACGCTCGGAACGCTGTGGATCATTTCCAGCAGGGCTTTCGTCATCTCGACGATCTTTTCCGGCGGAACGGTGACTTTGACGTAGCTCTTCGCCGCGTCGCAGTCGCCGGGCTGCTCGGTCACTTCTGCCATTTCTTCACCGGACAGTATTTCGTTCATCATGGTCATGAACGCCGTGGTGTCCGCCTGCGTCAGTTCTTCCATGAGCTGCTCTTCCGTCATGCTGCTCAGGTTCGCCGCTGCTTCCATCAGGGCAGTGTATTCCGCATTGCCGCTCAGCTGTTCCTTCGATTCTTCAATCGCCTTGTCGATCTCCTCGTCGCTCTGACCGGACATCTTCATCGTCGCGCGGAGGGCTTTTTCCTTGATGGCTTCCACGTCCTTGCTGTTCACAGCAATCACGCCGCCCAGCAGCGAAAGGAGCATTCCGCCCCATTTTCCGCCTTTACTCTTGCGGAGCTGCTGCGAAAGCTGTTCATCCGTCAGGTTTTTATTCTTTTCTTCCATATTCGTCTCCTATTCTGCCTTATCGGATGCCCTCCGTCGGGAAAAGCATACCGCCGTTCACACTGTTGATGAGATCGCCGCTGACGGTACGATCCAGCTGCAGGGTATCACCGCTGCCGTCAAAGTGCAGCGTCACACCGTTTTCGTCCTCCCACAGCGTGCCGTATTCAAGGACATCCTCCTGATCATTTACAAATTCCCATGTCGCATCCTCATAGATACGCAGCCAAAGCTTTTCGTCCGGATACTCCCAAAGCCCTGCATAATCGCTCAGATCGCCCTCGTCAGCCGGAATCGCGGACAGATCCTCCCGATAGACATAGCGCTCCTCCGGATCCCAGATCCAGATCAGATCGGTCACATCCCCGTTTTCGTGAAGAAAGCTCACCCATACATCGCTCTCGCCGTCGCCGTCCAGATCGTCAAAGGAAATGCTGTGAAACGCCTGCTCCGCATCGGGAATGTCCATGGGGAAAGCAACGCTGTCAAACAGCACCTGCTCTGGGATATCCCGGTAGAAGGCTGCGCTGCTCTCGCTCACTGTGACCAGAACATCCACGCTGTCGCCGTCATGGGTGATGGTTCCGCTGTCGACCACCATGCCGGTTGTGCGCCAATCGTCCCCCGCCGCATCGTCGGAATTGCCGCAGGCAGCAAGGCTCAGGCACAGCATCAGCGCCAAAGCGAGAGACAAAAATTGTTCTAAGTGTTTCATCGTGATACGCTCCTTTGTCAGATAAACCGTGTCAATGCTCCTGCTCCGCCATAGACAATATCTCATCGTGGCTCAATTCCACATCGCCAAAGCGGACAAAGATGCCGTTGGTCACAGCGCTGTTCCACACCCGCGCATCAGCAAGCGGGCGAAACCGGATCTTACCCAGATACGGCTTCATATCCAGCAAAAGCCGACTTCCGGACACAAA
>ERZ772902.2215-NODE-2215-length-11756-cov-3.953850_pt1 | contig 11756 bp, 8 predicted proteins | sample MGYA00511470_ERZ772902 | MGnify/ENA primary metagenome ERZ772902 (study PRJEB29015, sample SAMEA2737717) | human gut metagenome | biome: human gut; feature: human-associated habitat; material: faeces | place: China | collected 2012 ... | reverse complement strand
TACATCTTATACATGAATTCTATCTGTTGTTTTATGTAAAATCTATGTAAATTCGGATATATCCTTATCATTTTGCAACTTTTCTTTATTTACTCATCTATAATTTGTTATATTTAATATATTTATCTTATTATACATCCAATTTTATAATATTACAATCATTTTATTAAGTATAATATACTCTCGTAAATATACTCTTTACTTCTTTAAACATTCATATATACTTTAATAATACTTTTAATCTTGTGAAACTTTCAAAATTATCATTACTACTATAAATGAGCATATACAAAAAAATGCAAAAAAATAATTTGTTTTTGTTTGTACCTCAAATACATTTCAATAGATTATGAAAAATCTGTTTTTTAACGCCGACATACTTGTGCAATATTTTAAATTTGCTCATTTATAGATTACTATTTAAAATCAATTAAAAAATATTACACATTTTCTTAATGAGATTTATCCGCCATATAAAATTGACAAATATAATTAATATGCCTGATGTTTCAGACACATTTCTGTGGTAAAATAATAATACTATCCTGTTAAAGTACAAAAACAGGAATATTAATGCTGCTTTTCAGAGCTATTCAAAATCTGATAATAAAAGGAGAGTTATATTTATGACACGTAAAGAAATAAATGAAATAAAATCCCAGTTTAACATTGAAGACTGCGGTATCTTAAGATTATGTGGCTGCTATGTAGATGGAGAGAAAAATAAGGTAACAACATTTAATGAAACATTTCTTAATCTTCCTGAGGAAGAACGCCACAAGTATATTGACATTCTTAAAAAATGTCTTTCCGGAACGCCGGGCAGAAACCTGATTGATATGAAGTTTACACTTGATGCTTACGGAAAAGACCAGCAGAGAGATTTTCTTCTTGAACTCAGAAAATGTGAGCTGAATGATGATAACCTTCTTAACCAGTTATACGACAAGATAATTACCAGCTACTATTATCCTGGCAACTATCTTATTCTTATCGTAAACCAGACATATGATATTCCCGGTGTTACGGCTGACAACATTGCTATGGATGATGCCTCTGATGAGGTATATAACTACATATTATGCTGTATATGCCCGGTTACACTTTCTAAGGCTGGTCTTGGGTACTTTGAGAATGATAAGGCATTTCATAACCAAACACAGAGCCATATGGTGGATAACCCTGATATCGCATTTTTATTTCCTGCTTTCAATAACAGAAGTACTGATGATGAAAGTATACTATTCCACTGTAAAGATACAGACGACTTCCAGCAGGAATTTCTGAACTCAGTTCTTAGTTGTGAAGTTCCTCTTCCTGCCGATGTCCAGAAAGAAACCTTTAATAATCTTGTAACTGAAACACTCGGTGAAGATTGTAACTATGAAACGGTAAAGAATATCCACGATAACCTGAATGAAGTTATTGAAGAACATAAGGCTGTATCAAGTGCCCCTGTAATGCTTGATAAGACAGAGGTTAAAGAAATATTAGAGCGTAGTGGTGTTTCTGATGAACGCCTTACAGACTTTGAAGAACATTTTGAGATGGCTGCAGGTGAAAATGGACGACTTGCCGCTGCTAACATAACTCCTTCAAGAAAGTTTGAGGTAAAGACACCTGACGTTGTTATAAAGATTAATCCTGATAAAACAGACCTTGTAGAAACCCGTCTTATAGATGGAAAACAGTGCCTTGTCATCCAGATTGATGAACGGCTTGAGGTCAACGGAATATCTGTAAACCCTGACACTGGTGAAGTTATTGATAGAACTGAGGAGTAAATCAGGCATTTACTTTTCAAATGAATTAACAAACGAACAATCCAAGCAATCTGCTAAGCAGGAAAAAGAGCGCGATAGTGCGGATTATAGGGTGTAACAACAATAATTTGCGAATTATGATATAAGAGGAAGGCAATAATGACATACTCACTATTGCCTTCCTCTTAATATTCACTATTTATTTTTCATCTTTATACTCGTAAATTCGCGCTGTTAAGCATTTCTTACCTTACTGTAAAGAATCTTACTTCCATATTAAGCTGCTCTGATATCTTCATAAGGTCATTAGCTGTATCTGCAAGCGTACCAATAGTTGCTGAAAGTTCTTCCATAGATGCTGTTGTCTGCTGTGCAGAAGCTGCATTTTGCTGTGATATTGCTGACAGATTAGTTACAACATCATCAATCTGCTTTCTTGCCTCATTACAAGAATCCGCGTTACTTTCGATAACAGAAGTCTCCTGTCTTGATACTGCAATACCATCGCTCACATCTACAAAACTGTCCTTAGTTGCATTCAGATTATCCATCTGCTCATTAATAAGAACCTTAGTATCATTCATATCAGAAACAGTCTTTTGTGACTCTTTCTGAAGTCTTTCAATAATATCCTTAATCTCTCCTGCGGCTTCATCTGACTGTGATGCCAGCTTCTGTATCTCAGAAGCTACAACTGCAAAGCCTCTGCCTGCCTCACCTGCTCTTGCTGATTCAATCGAAGCATTAAGCGCAAGAAGACTTGTCTGGTCTGCTATATTAGTAATAAGCGATGCAGCCTGACCGATTTTACCAACTGACTCATTAGTTAAATTAATCTGTTTTGCAATCTTATCAATAGATTCATTAGTCTTATCATTAGACTCAGAAAGCAGAACCATAGTATTCATAGATGTATCGCCTGCCTTACTCATAGTGTCTGCCGCCTGTGTAAGATTAGCAACCTTTTCTACAATTCCACTTATAAGTTCACCCATATTGGCAATCTGGGCTGATGCATTCTGTATATCCTCCGCCTGTGCGATTGCACCCTTTGATATGTCCTCAACTGCACTTGATATTTCTTCTGTAGCCTTGCTTGACTGTCCTGCAGTGTTAGTCATGCTGTCACCTGCACTGTGAAGTGCGGCAGCTGTACTCTGTAAGCCTGTGACAATAGTATGTAACTTGTCAATAAGTACCTGAACAGACTTAGCCATCTGTCCTATCTCATCCTTTCTTGCAAGAAGTGCAGGATTAACTTCTCCTGTAAGGTCACCGTCTGCAAGGGAAATAAATACTTTGTTAACTGAAATAAGTGCATTTGCAATTCTGCTTGATACTGAAAATGCTCCTACAATAACAACTATAAATACTACCAGTGATATTACTATAAGTGTTATAATCTTATTCATAATAAATGAAGTTATATCAGTTCTTGGCTGTCCAGAAAACATCATACCGACAACACTTCCACTAAAGTTCTTAAGCGGAATATACACACCTGTATATTCAGTTCCATCAATATCAACATGTGAAGTTGTATATATAGTACCTGACTTAACAGTTTCCCATATCTTCTCATCTGCCTTAAGGCTTAACATTCTCTTGTTATTAGAATCTTTTAAAGATGTCAGCTTACAATCTACTCCAATAAATACTGCAAGATCCGCATCATTATCAGTTATATACTTATCAATTCCATCCTGCTTCTGTGAAAGATTCGTATCTCCCTTAAACATATTACCATTATTATCTACACGCCAGTCACCCATATAAGCATTCTCATAACTTGCCTTCGTAGACTCACCCAGAAGTGTCAGACCATTGACAGCCTGTTCATTCATACCCTGTGTGATATTAATAACAGCAACTATAAGTACAATTATTACACCTACAACCGTAGGAAGCAGTGAAGTAATTATAAGCTTGGTTTTAATGCCTCTCATAAAGCTTTCTCCCTGCTTTGCAGTGTTATTACTTCCATCGCCTGTATTATCCCTATAAATATTAAATGCTTTCTTTGCCTTTGAAGACTTTTTTCTGAAAGACTTCTTTGTATCCACAGAAGCAGATGCATCCGTAGTTACATCTCCTTCTCCTGCTGCTTCATATGTACCATCTATCTGATTAACGCCATTATTACTTTCATTTATCTGAGTGGCAGATTTTCTTTTTTTCTTCCCAAATCTTTTCTTAAACCCTGATACTTTCTTTTCTTTTGTATGTGCTGATACGCTTTCAGCTTCTATGGATGCTGTAATTATGTTATTATCCTGCTCCATAATAAATCCTCCCTGTATATTATCAGTAATATGTAAACATATATTATCTACTTACATTTATTTGTTAATTATATCACATTACTTAATTTTTGTAACTCAATTTTTACCTGTTTTTTACTAATTTTTACAGATTTTGTCAACATTATTAAGACATATTTAAATAATACTACTCAAACTTCGCACATGAATTTTAACTATGCACCTTGAAAATTCAATACCTGGCAGTTATTAAGTTGTCAATGTTCAGACCTTAAGCAACTTGCAGTTTCGTTTTTAACAATTCAGGAAGTGCATTCATAAATGCATCCAGTTAATTTGAACCATTTTCATAAAACGATACACGGTATCTTTTGCAAAATTAGGGGTATTTTTTCCTGTGAGCAGACTCATATACATACTTCTGTTGGAGAAAATCAGCAGAAACATGTATTGAATAATCTCCGTTACAGGAGTGCCTTTCCTTTTGTAGGCATTGACCGCTTTCAAGGCTGAGGAAATTTGTTGCGATAACCGGCTGAATTGACTGTCCGACACCTGTGAATAATGAGTTAAACAGGATTACACAGTTAGATATTACACTATATATCGATAATGCCGTATCCCCGCAATACTTTAATATCTGTATATTAAAAAGCAGTACAATAAAGCCGTTTGCAAATTCATTAAAAAAGCTTGGAATTCCGTTGCTTATAATCTGTCCTACACTTGATACAATATGCTTTGGCTTTATGAACTTTAACTGATTATTTTTTCCAAGAAAATGTGTTATTCCAACAATCACCTGAATAACCATACCTATAGCTGATGCAAGTGCCGCACCGCCTATGCCCATCTGTAATGGAAATACAAATACAATATCAAGTACGATATTGGCAACACCACCGGACTTCCAAGAGATGGAATTAAAAAACGCAGATAAAGTTTTCTCAAGTTATCTTTTAATAAATCCATAATACCTCCTAAAAAAATAGAGCCAGATAAGACCTTAAATTGTCTTATCTGGCTCATAATAATCATATGTCCATCCGGGAATTTCTGACTTGTATCGCTTAAATATCATACACATATCAATAATCAACTACGATTAATTCAAGATTAATAACACCTGTTGTATACCTTCCGACTTGTGTTATTAGAGCAAATATTTAATGAATGTCAATACCTTTATTCCCATTCTCTATCAGAATAAATCCAGCATATTATCCAGATATATTGCTTCCCTTACATTAATCTGATATTCTGTCTTTGTCATATAATAAAGCAGAAATTCAAGAACAAGTGCACTTCCCAGTCCTCTTCCCTCTATTTTAAAGTTTGAGAACCCCTTTGGCAAGTAAATATTACAAATATCATCAACACTTATAAATGCAGGATTACTCATCGCTTTGGAAAATCTATACCCTTCCCCCGCATCAGGCGACACACATATATGCCCTGGACAATTCTCACCAAGATTCATACGGCTGACCGCCTCATAACATGCTTTCCTGTCATAACAGCCAAACCAGCAGCACTCATTACACAAGAATTCTATCTTACATTTCTGTTCCTGTGTCATTGTATCCAGCTTGTCAAAACATTTATTTAAACGGAAATCAGGCACAACATAATTAAAATCGTCCCTGTTTACCTCATCCAGCAAATCATTATAATCTGTCAGCACCTTGGTTGTAGATGAAACAAAATATAATTCCGGATACTTATTTTTCAAGTATTCCAGCAAAATATCTGAATGAACTATAATTCCATTTTTTACATTTACATTTTCATTATTAATTTTATTATGTTTAATTTTTTCGTTTCTTATTTTATCATCTTTAATTTGATTATTGTTAAATTCCGAAGCTGCATTTAATAATTCACACAACTTATTACACTTTACATCTGACAAATGTTCCCTCGTAAGAAGTGAATTACTGAATGTAAGTCTTGCCGATATTCCATATTCTGCCATAAGTGAAAATACCTCTCTGGCATCACCGTCGCCATACCCTGCACGACCGCCACCCCAGATACAATCTGCCGGAGCACCATATATAGAACCTATATCACACCAGTCATAAAAATACTCCCTGTGCTCATAGAACAATGGCAGGAATACTTTATAAAGCTCATAGAATTCAAACAGCCCCGGAAGATGAAAGCAGGCTTTTTTGTCACTGTTAATATGATTTATATTATTATTTGTACTGTCATCCGTATTATTATTATCATTTAAGTTATTATTTATATTATCATCTATATTACCATTCTCTTTATTACTCATTTTATCTCCACCACTACATTCTTCCTATACATTTAAAGTATATAAGATATCTAATTATAAATAAAAATATACCAGCCCACAGATTACATCTCCTCTGTGGACTGATATATTTTACATAACTTCTTCACTATTTTTCAAGTACCATTTTATATAACAATTTTCTACTTTACATATCCTAATAATCCTGGAAGCCATAACGAAATAGCCGGTATATAAGTTACAAGTAAAAGTACAATAAATATTGCTGCGAAATAATAAAGCAAGGGCTTGATAACATCTTCTATCTTTGTCTTGCCGACCTTAACACCTACGAAAAGAGTTGTTCCAACCGGAGGTGTGATTGTTCCGATACATAAGTTGAATATCATCATTATACCGAAATGAATTGTATTCATACCAACTGCCTGACATATTGGAAGGAATATAGGTGTAAATATAAGGCAGGCTGGTGTCATATCCATAAATGTTCCGACAATAAGAAGAATAACATTTATTATAAGAAGAATAACATACTTGTTGCTGCTTATACTAAGCATTACGCCTGATATAGCTGCTGGTATTCCTGTAAATGCCATTACCCATGACATTATGCTTGATACACCGATAAGGAATATAATTATTCCTGTCATTTCCGCACTGTCCATAAGCAGTTTTGGAAGTTCACTTACTTTAATAGACTTATAAAATACAAGTGAAAGTATAAGACTATATACAACCGCAACGATTGCACCCTCTGTTGCTGTAAATATACCACCAATAATACCGCCGATAACGATAACAATCATAAGAAGACAAGGTAATGCTTCTAGTATTATCTTAGTCTTTTCCTTGATAGAATAACGTTTGCTGCTTGTATATCCTCTTTTCTTTGCATATACATAAATTACTATCATACATGCAAGTCCCCAGAGAATTCCCGGAATATAACCCGCCATAAAGAGTGCTGCTATTGAAGTTCCACCGCTTACCATAGCAAATGTAATCATTACATTACTAGGTGGTATAAGTAATCCTGTAGGTGCTGTAGCTATATTTACGGCCGCTGAGAAGTTTTTATCATAACCCTCTTCCTCCTCAACTGGTCCTATAATAGCACCCATAGCTGAAGCTGCTGCCGTACCTGAACCTGATATTGCACCAAAAAGCATATTTGCTACAACATTTGTATGTGCAAGAGAGCCAGGTATTCTTCCTGTAAATATCTTTGCGAAATTAATAAGCTTTATGGCAATTCCACCCTTATTCATAATATTACCGGCAAGAATAAAAAATGGAATAGCTATCAGATTAAATACTGAAATTCCAGAAAATATTCTCTGCGCGCCTGTTATAAGCGCAGGTTCTGTAGATAATACCGGAAGGATTGCACATATTGATGAAACTGCAAGGGAAATTGCAATCGATGCTCCTGCTATAAGCATTATAACAAGAATAACTAATATAATAAGACCTGATAACCACGCTATATTCATGCATTTTCTCCTTTCCTGATAAGACCAACCACATTTAATACACCATATAATGCAATAACTACTCCTGTTATTGGAATAACAATGTATATATATCCCATTGGAATTCCAAGCGATGCAGTCTTCTGTGTCATTGACAGGCTTGTGATAGATACGCCGCCATATACCATTACTATAAGTGCAAATGCTATTGTTATAATTTCTATTACAACATTAAGTATTGTTAATTTCTTTTCGCTTAACTTATCTGCAAGAAATCCCATTCTCATATGTTCTCTTTTACCAAACACATAGGCAGCTGCAAATAAGGACAGCCATGTAAATGAATATGTCAGAAGTTCTTCTGATACTGTACTTGGACTATTGAAAATATATCTTACAAGTATCTGGTAAGTTCCAATAATAACCATAAATGCAAAAAGTAATATACATACAATTCTTATTACTTTATTCATAACATTTCTTATATTATCTAATATAGCCATTACTTTTCCTCCCCTACACGATTATTTACTTCCTGAATATGATTATATATATCAACTATTGAAGGATTTTTCTTAATCATATCCTGCTGCATATTTTTAACCTTTTCTTTAAAAGGTGTGATATCTGGATATATAAACTCAACTCCCATTTCATTCTGGGCAATATTCTTAGCTTCCTCAACGCACTTGTCCCACTCTACAAGTTCGACCTCTGTAGATTTTAAGGCAGCTTCCTTAAACACCTTTAATTCATCTTCATCAAGTCCCTGAATAAACTTAAGATTAGCTACAAGCATATCTGGTATAATCTGGTGCATATTATAAGTGTAATACTTTGCAACCTCACCATGTTTATTATTAGTCAATGCAAGCTCGTTATTCTCTGCGCCGTCTATTACACCCTGCTGGATAGCTGTATACACTTCACCAAAACTCATAGGAGAGGCAGCAGCTCCGAATGCCTGCATCATCGCTACACTTGCAGGACTCTGCTGTACTCTTATCTTCATTCCAGAAAGGTCTGCCGGTGTATTTATTGCCTTCTTGCCATAGAAATTTCTTGTTCCGGCATTATACCATGTAAGAACCCTGAAACCGGAAGAATCTGTTGATTCATATATATTTTCCATATAATCTGTATCCTGCATTACCGCCTTATAGCTTTCAACCGAATCAAAAAGATATGGCATACTGAACACTTCATATACATCTGCAAATGTTTCAAGATTAGCTGTACCTGCAACTGCGAAATCAATAGCTCCTGTCTGTGTAAGCTCTATTGTTTTCTGTATTGAACCTAATAATTCATTTGGAAATATCTGGACTTCATATTTATCGCCAAGTCTTTCCTCAACATATTCCTTAAAAGCAACAAGCCCAAGGTATTCCGGATGTGTTTCCGACTGCGCTATCGCTATTCTTACTATACGTTTTCCGTTATTTACTGACAGATTACAACCAAATAATCCAACTGTCATAACTACACATAACATAAGTATAGTGCAGCGTTTAATTATTTTTTTTAGCATTTCCTTTCTCCTCGCTTTGTCCTTAATGTAATTATTAACATTAATTATTAATGTTTTTTATTAAAACCGGTTTTGTTCTATGCTTATATAATAAAAGCAATAACACTTTTTTTATACAGTAAATGTTTGTCATTGAAGGGGATTTTTTTGTTGTAATATGATATTTTTCACAATGTATTGATGATTATTTTGTGCAATTTATATATATTAAAATAAAACAGCTCGTGTCAGATATCAAATCTACTTGATATCTGCACGAGCTGCTTTTATATTTATACAATACATTACAAATCTTCCCGATACTTTGAAGGTATTTCTCCAACTATACGTTTAAATATCCTGGCAAAATAATTAGAATCTGTATACCCTACCATTCTACTTATATCCTTGATACTTTTATTGGTATTGCAAAGAAGCTCCTTTGCTTTTTTAATCCGGTATTCTGTAAGATAAGCCGTAAAATTCTGATTGAAATATTGTTTAAACAACTTGCTGAAATATGCATCTGAATATCCCATTTCTTCTGCGGCTTCCTGCATTGTTATATCATATATATAATTATTTTCTACATATTCCCTTAAATATTTAATAGTTGTCTGCTCATCGGAATTTCTTACATTATCTACAATTCTTTTTGGTATGTCATCTTTTTTATTTTTTTCTATGACATATTTATTGCTGTTATTATAGCTATTTGCTTCATTATACTTATTATCAGCAGATATAATAAATTGTCCTAGAACCTTTTCCTCTTTTTCCTTATCAAGCTTTTGTATAGCCATATCCATAACAGCAAGCAGATCATTTATATCACATGGCTTCAAAAGATAATCAAGAGCTTTTACTTTAATAGCATTTCTTGCATATTCAAAATCATCATAGGCACTTAAGAATATAATAGAGCATTTATCATCTATTCTTCGTATATATTTTGCCGCCATTACTCCATTCATTTCTGGCATGGATATATCCATGATGATAATATCGTTATTATGTGTACTACACATAGCAACCGCTTCTCTTCCATTCACTGCATGATATATTTCAACCTTGTCACCGTAATATCTGTCTATCTTTTTTGCTAGAGCCATACGTTCAATCTGTTCATCATCAACTAATAACACTCTATACATATCCACTTCACCCAATCAATATTATTTATCAATATTATCGCTGCAATTATTAAAAAATATTTGTATAACTGTTCCATGTTCTTTTATACTGTAAATATTTATACCACTATTATTGTACATACCTTTTATTCGATATGCAATATTTTCTATACCTACTCCAACAGTTTTTCTGTTTATTTTATCATCATCAGGATTATTATCATCATTTTCAGTATTAATTAATGCGTTGATATCAGAAGACTCAAATATATTATCCAGATATTTTCTTATGCTTTCTAACTTAGCTTCTGATATTCCGATACCTGTATCTGCTATTGATAACCATGTTTTACCATTCTTTTTAAAGCAACGTACATATATCAGACCTCCCTTTGAAGAAGGTGTTAATCCATGTATAATAGCATTTTCAATAAGAGGTTGTAAAACAAAGGCTGGTATAAGCTCATCCAAACAATTCTTATCTATATCACACATATATTTTATACGTTGTCCAAACCTCATCTGCTGCAAATACATATAATCATCCATTATCTTTATTTCCTGCTCTAAAGGCATTATGGAATTTTGGGTTTTAAGATTGTATCTGAAAAGACGGCTTAGTGTATTTATCATCTTCTCCGTCGTTGCAGCATCTTCAATCTCTGCAGTTCCTGCAATGAGATTTAAGGTATTAAAAAGAAAATGTGGATTAATCTGATTTTTAAGCATCTCAAAATGCATATGTTCAAGCTGTTGTTCAACCATATGTTTTTCTTTTAGCGTGATGATATAATTTTTTGTTGAGTGCTTCATTTCTGTAAATTCTTTGATAAGGATTGATATTTCATCATTTCCTTTTATAACTATATCATTTCCCGAATAATCATTCAGACTTATTCTTCTGGCTTCATCAGATAATTTTAACACCGGTTTAATTATGTTTGAATTTATAAAAGCTTTCATCCATACAAATAAACCTATTACTGTAAATGCAATAATAATACATATAACTGGTATAATATAAAATAAATTTCTCTGGTTATTGTATTGGTCATTTCCAAGAGTTACAGTTATGTTTTCATACTTTTTTACATAACTTTCAAGATAATCCTGAGCTTTATAGCAATTATCTATGGCATACATATAATCCTGTTCACTAAGATTAGAATCCACAATATTATTATATATATTATCATAGCTGCAATAAGTATTATGTATAGACTGAATAATAATATATTGTTCCTCATTCATTGAGTTATAATCAGCTGGAATTTCGTCAAGAATTCTTTTTGTGTTATTTCTGGCTTCACTAATCTGTTCTGACAATATTTCCTGCTCACCCTCAAAATAT
>ERZ772902.2209-NODE-2209-length-11797-cov-4.664963_pt1 | contig 11797 bp, 10 predicted proteins | sample MGYA00511470_ERZ772902 | MGnify/ENA primary metagenome ERZ772902 (study PRJEB29015, sample SAMEA2737717) | human gut metagenome | biome: human gut; feature: human-associated habitat; material: faeces | place: China | collected 2012 ... | reverse complement strand
TTCGCGCGATTGAGTTGGTGACTTCTTCATGCAATTTCCGCGTGTTTCGCTGGGATTTCGTCTCCGCAGAGGCGATTTCCCCTGTTCCAATCAAATTCAGCCAGAAAAAGAAAGACAAGTATATCAAAACCCAAAATTTCCTTTACCCAAGGATTCCCTTCCAAGCGAAATCCTTCCCCCACCTTGTAAGGGGCGCGCCTGCCCCGACGCAAATCGTCCCGAACCCTGACGCGCCAATCGAACGCGCGGGATTCTCCGTGCAAATGCGCACAGCCTTTTCCGGTGTCTGCCCATAGCGCGCCATCAGGTTCTGGAACGCCTGCCGCATCAGCAGCACCGAGCCCGCCAGCGTGCCGTCGTGCAAACGCGCCTCGTGTCCGCGCACCGTGACCGCTTGCCCGCCTAAGGCGTATTCGCCGTCCGGCAAGCCCGCTGCTTCCATGCTGTCCGTAATCGCAACGGCTTTGCACGCCCCCTTGCAGCGTAGAAGTACCTTCACCGCGTCATCGTGCAGGTGAACGCCGTCGCCGATGAACTCCGCAAACAGGCGGTCATCCGTCAATGCCGCGCCGGGAACGCCGGGCGCGCGGTGCGTGAACGGCGTCTGTGCGTTGTAGGTGTGGGTGACGCGGGTCGCGCCCCAGTCCGCCGCCTGATGCACCTGTTCGTCGGTCGCTGCCGTGTGACCAATGGAAACGTGGATGCCGTTCTCCGCCGCCTTGCGGATGAAATCTTCCGCGCCGGGCAGCTCCGGCGCCATCGTGATGACGCGCACTGCCTGAATGTCGCCGCCCGTCAGGTCAAGGAATGCCTCCCAGTTCGGATGCAGAAAAAACTCCTTCCGCTGCGCCCCTGCCTTCTCCGGCGATAGGAACGGCGCTTCCATGTGCGCCCCCAGCACCCGTGCTGCGCGCTGCTCCGGCGTATCCATCACGCGGCGGACGGCGGCAATCACCCGGCGCGTATCCTCCACGCTGGCGGACATGGTCGTCGGCAGGAACGCCGCAACGCCCTCCTGATACAACTCCCGTGCCATCTGGCGAATCGCGTCCTCGCCCTGCATCGTGTCATGCCCGCGGAAGGCGTGGATGTGCGCATCGACAAACCCCGGCAGGACAAAATCCCCCTGCAGGTCTATCACAGCCTCGCCAGCCAACGGCGCTAAGCCCTCGCCCATCGCTGTCACGCGCCCGGTCTCCACCCTGACGCACATATTTCCCCCAAAATGGCCATCCACAAAGAACAGCCCATTCCGCAGCAGCACCGTCAACGCACCTCGCATTCATTTTCTCATGAAACTCTCATGCAATTATCATACCACAAAGAAGGGTTTTTTTCAATCGGCGCAGAATTTCTTATAGGTTGAAACCATGCGATTTTCGGATGAAAATGCGCCAAGATGCAAGCAGCGGGCGCAGGTGAATCCGAAAATTGCAAAAATGCGGGTATCCGCCGAATTTGTTGCGGTTTCTTCTTCATTTGTTCACATTAGGCTCAAATTCGGGGTGTATACTATGCTCCGAAAGCAAAGGAGGAAATCACCGATGTCCTTTTTCTCGAAGATGCAGAACGCCCTCGCGAACTGGATGCAGGGGCGCAACGGCCCGGATAATCTCGGCTTCACAGCGCTCATCGCCGCTATCGTTTTCAGTTTGCTTTCGCTGTTCCGCCTGCCGCTGACGAGTTTCCTGTCCATGCTGTGCTATGTGTATGCTCTGTGGCGGATGCTGAGCCGCAACGTCGCCAAGCGGCAGGAGGAAAATCGCCAGTTCATGGACAAGACGGGACACGCGCAGACGGAAATCCGCCAGTTTTTCCTGCGGCTCAGGGGCATAAAGACCTACAAGTATTTCCGCTGCCCGCAGTGCAAAACGCGCCTGCGCCTCAAGCGCGGCTGCGGTGAAAAACACGTCACCTGCCCCAAATGCCAGCACAAGTTCGACGAAAGGGCGTAAACAATGTTCGGCTATGTCAGACCCTGTCTGGAATCGCTCGATGAGGCGCAGAAAAAGCGCTATCGGGCATGGTACTGCGGATTATGCCAATCACTGGGCGACCGTCACGGCTTCCGCGGCCGCATGACGCTCACCTACGACATGACGTTTCTGGCGATTTTCCTCTCTGCGCTCTATGAGCCGGCGGAAGCGCACGGGCAGATGCGCTGTCTGCCGCACCCGAAGGAAGCGCACGATTTCGTCCGCACGTCGATGACGGATTACGCTGCCGATATGACCATCGCGCTGGCGTATTTCAAGGCGCTGGACGACTGGCAGGACGACCGCTCCCTGCCGGGCGGGCTGACCGCGCAGCTGCTGAAAAAGCGTTACGAGGCGGTCAGCGCGGATTATCCCCGCCAGTGCGCCGATTTGGAGAAGAACCTGCGGGCGCTGAGCGAGGTGGAAGCGGCGCAGAGTGATTCCCCCGATGCGGCGGCAAACTGCTTCGGGGCGCTGATGGCGTCGCTGTTCGTGCGCGAGGAGGATTACTGGTCGCGCACACTGCGGCTGTTCGGTGCGTCGCTGGGGCGGTTCATCTACATGGTGGACGCCGCCTGTGATTACGATGCCGACACGCGCAAGCACAGCTACAATCCCGTGCTGCTGATGGGGCGTCAGCCAGAGGACATGCGCGACGTGCTGACGCTGCTGCTTGGCGACGCTTCAGCGGCGTTTGAGTCGCTGCCTATCGTCTCCGATGCGGATATTCTGCGCAACATCCTCTATGAGGGTGTCTGGCAGAGCTACAACGAGTTCCTCCACCGCCGCGCCGAAAAGCAGAAGAAGCACAGCGGCAACACAACCAAAGAAAATGGGGACGATTCCCCGGTGAAAGGAGGCTGACGAGCATGGTCACAGACCCGCGGAAAGTGCTGGGTGTATCCGAAACCGCCAGCCAAGATGAAATCAAGCGCGCGTATCGCCGCAAAGCCAAGGAGTGTCATCCGGATTTGCATCCGAACGACCCCGACGCGGCGAAAAAGATGAACGAACTCAACGAAGCCTACGACATGCTGATGAACCCGGAGAAGTACGCCAACCGCCAGCAGCAGCAGAATCCGTATGGCGGGAATCCGTATGGCGGGAATCCGTATGGCGGCAGCAGTTACGGCGGAAATCCATACGGCTCTTACGGCGGCAATTCCTACGGCGGACAGCAGCAAGGCAATCCGTATGGTCAGCAGGGTGGCTATGACCCGTTCAGCGACTTCTTCGGTGGATTCGGCTACGGCAGCTACGGCGGCTATCAGACGCAGGTCAACCCGCCGCAGGAGCAGGCGGGTGATTCCGAGCCGGTTCGCGCTGCCATCCGCGATATTCTCGCCGGCCGGTACGCGTCGGCGTGTTCCATTTTGCAGAACGTCCCCAGCACGGGGCGGAATGCGCGCTGGTACTACCTGTCCGGCGTGGCGAACCACGGCGCGGGAAATCAGATTCAGGCGCTGGAACACATGAAGCGCGCGGTGCAGCTCAGCCCGAACAATGCGACGTATCAGGCGCTTTTGCGGCAGTATCAGCAGGCAGGGCAGACGTATCAGACGAATGCGTCCGGGTACAACACTTGGGCGATGGATCCGTCGAAATTGTGCATGAGCTTGTGCTTTTTGCAGATGTTCTGTCCGCTTTGCTGCCGGTGCTATTAAGAAGCTGTGGCAATCCCCCCCCTTAATTTGGCGGAATTTTCCTATGCTACTTGATTTGTTTTGTTGCAGGGGGTTCGCCTCTGCGGAGTGAAATCCCCTGCGCAACACAAAAAACTGTATGCAATGCGCGCAACTGAATCGCGCAAAAGGTCAAGGAATCAGTTTCCTTGAGAAAGTGTAACTTTATGGGCAAAATCATCGGTATCGACTTGGGTACCACCAACAGCTGCGTCGCCGTGGTTGAGGGCGGCAGCGCGATTATCATCCCGAACGATAAGGGCGAGCGCACAACGCCGTCCGTCGTGGCATTCACCGACAGCGGCGAGCGGCTCATCGGCAGCGCGGCGAAGCGTCAGGCAGCAGTCAACGCCGACCGCACGATTGCGTCCGTCAAGCGCCATATGGGCACGGACTGGCGCAAGACCATCGCCGGGAAAAGCTATACGCCGCAGGAAATCAGCGCCATGATTCTCCGCAAGCTGAAGCAGGACGCGGAAAGTTACCTCGGCGAACCCATCACCGACGCGGTGATTACCGTCCCGGCGTATTTCGGGGACATCCAGCGTCAAGCGACGAAGGACGCGGGGCGCATTGCGGGTTTGAACGTCCGCCGCATCATCAACGAGCCGACCAGCGCCGCCCTCGCCTACGGGCTGAACAACGGCGCACCGCAGAAAATCATGGTCTACGACCTTGGCGGCGGCACGTTTGACGTATCCATCATCGAGATTGGCGAGGGCGTTATCGAAGTGCTGGCGACGTGCGGCGACAACCACCTCGGCGGCGATGACTTTGACGAGCGCATCGTGAATTTCGTCTGCGATGCTTTCCAGCGGGAACATCACGCTGACCTCCACCGCGATTTGGCGGCTATGGTGCGCGTGAAGGAAGCCGCCGAGCAGGCGAAAAAGGAGCTGTCCGTCACCGAGATGACCACCATCAGCCTGCCGTTCATCAGCACAGTCGGCGGTCAGGCGGTGCATTTAGAGCAAACGCTGACCCGCGCGAAGTTCAATGAATTGACGGCGGATTTGGTTGCGCGGACGGAAGGTCCTGTCCGCAGCGCCCTCAGCGACGCGGGCATTGCCGCCAGCGAGCTGGGCAAGGTGCTGCTGGTCGGCGGTTCGACGCGCATTCCCGCCGTGCAAGAGAAGGTTCGCCAGCTGACCGGCATCATGCCGAGCAAGAGCATCAACCCCGACGAATGCGTGGCGCAGGGCGCGGCGATTCAGGGCGATACGCTGAATGAACACACGACGCTGACGAACTCCACGGGCTTGCTGCTGCTGGACGTAACCCCGCTTTCGCTGGCGATTGAGACGGTCGGCGGCGTCGCGACCCGCGTCATCGAGCGCAACTCCACCCTGCCTGTGCACTATCAGCAAGTGTTCACCACGGCGGGCATGTTCCAGTCGTCAGTAGAAATCAACGTCTTGCAGGGTGAGCGCCCGATGGCGCGGGACAACAAGAGCATCGGCAAATTCCGTCTGAAGGGCATCCGCCGCGCAATGGCAGGTGTGCCGAAAATTGAAGTCACGTTCGATATTGACACCAACGGCATCCTGACCGTCTCCGCGCGCGACCAGGACACTGGACGCGCCCAATCCATCACCATCACCGCCGACAACAAAATGAGCGAGGATGAAATTCAGCAGGCGATTCGCGATGCGGAGCAGTACGCCGCGCAGGACGCTTTCCGCCGCGACCTGATGGACACCATCAATCAGGCGCAGCACCTTTTGGCGCAGGTAAGCGCTGCCTTGAACCAGTGCAGCAAGCAGCTGGACAAGGACGAGAAGAAGCGCGTTAAGGACGATGAAGCTGCACTTCGCCATCTGATTGGGCACGCCAAGCCCGATAAAATGTCGGCGGATGACCTGTCCGCCATTAAGAGCGCCATGGCAACCCTCGAAAGCAGCAGCGTCCACCTGATGAGCCTCTTCGACCCGAACGTGCAGGGCAGCGGGCAGTCATGACGAAGCCGCACCACGTCCGGCGTGCGCTGCTGATTGCCCTGACCGTCGTGGCGATTCTGCCGACGCTGCTGGGCAGTCTGGAATAACAAGCAAGGGGATTGCGTCCACAATTTCGGACACAATCCCCTTTTTCGTCGCAATAATCATCAGAACAGCAGCAGAATCCCCTGCGCCGCCAGCACCGCCGCACACGCCGCAAGCGCCACCGTCAGCAAACTCTTCCCCTTCCACGCGAGGAACACCGCCACCACAAAACCTACCGCCGCCGTGCGCATATCCCCCGTGGAATACAGCACGTCGGGAATCGTCATTGCCCCCAGCACCGCGAACGGCACATAGTGCAGGAACGACTTGATGAACGTTGATTTGATTTCCTTGCGGAAAATCGTCAGCGGCAGCATCCGAATCAGGTATGTCACACCCGCCATCACAAGCAGATAAATCGGAAAATTTGCCGTCATTGCGCATCACCCGCTTTCGTTTCTTCCTCCTGCACGGGGAAGAGCCACGCGCCCAGCGCCGAAGCGGCAATGGCACAGATGATGATGACAAACCCGCTGGACACCTGCGAGAGCATCGGCACATAGCGGAAGCACAGGCTCATCGCGATAGCCATCAGCACGACAATGCGCACGGGCTTCTCCTTGCGCGCGGGCGGCAGGATGATGGCGAGGAACATGCCGAAAATCGCGATACCGAGCGCATTGCGGAGGAAAACCGGCAGCAGCGTGCCCGCGACCGCGCCCAGAATCGTACCGACCGACCAGCCGAGGTACGGCGCGGTCATCAACCCATACAAATACCAGTGACTGACCTTCCCCGGCTGACTGGATGCGACAGCGAATATCTCGTCCGTATTCATGAAAGAGAAGAGCAGGCGGCGCGGTGTGTTCATATCCGAATCCATCTTCTGGGAGATGGACAGGCTCATCAGCGCATATCGGAGGTTGATAATCAGCTGCGTCAGCGCGACTTCGAGGTACGACGCCTGTGCGAGAATCAGCGGCAGCCCGGCGAACTGTCCCGCACTGGTGACGTTCGTCATGGAAATCAGCAGCGCTTCGAGCGGCGACAAGCCATCCGCCACTGCCTTCATGCCGAACGTGAACGCGACGGACAAGTAGCCCAGCCCAATCGGGATTCCATGCCGGAAGCCCTTCGCAAAGAGTTTACGATTCATCGTCATTGATGCCTTCTTGTCGAAAAAAGTCGGAACACAGCGTCTATGATAGCACGAAGTCCGCCCCTTCGTCAACGTCTATGCAGCAAAAGAACAGCAGGGGACTTCGTCCCGTTTCATTTGTCCCTGCACCCATTTCACGATTGACTGATGGCGGAAAAGACATCACCCAACGCGCCGCCGAGTTGTGCGGTATTGCCCATGCAAAACCGGCAGCTGATGGCACTTCATCGACTGCCGGTTTGCGTCTGTTCCTTCCGCAAACATAAGCAGCCACACACCGTAGCGCATGGTTGCTATGGATATTGATTCAGTTCGACAAACCGGAATTTGTCAAATCAAGCCAAAGTGTCTGGCAATTATCTCACAAATTTCTTCTCTTGTGTCTTTCTGCGTATCTTGCCGAACTACCGTAAAAAAACCGCTGTTGGCATATTCATCATAGTGCTTTTGACCATTGATAAGTTCCAGACCTCGCCTATAATTCTCCATAACCGTTTTTGAATCTTCACAACTCTCGATAACATTGAGAAGAAATTGCTTTTCAGGGTCGCTTCGGTCAAAGAAACGGTCAACACTCATAGACAAAGGGGAGAGCATAACAGCGACATGATTGTAGTTGGATATTTCTTTAAGAATACCAACAGGAATATTCGTATCAACGATAACTTTCCTATCCTGTGATATCGAAATGAGTTCTGCAACCTCAAATTCTGCCGCTTCTTTTGATGTGCTATAAATCCAACGCTCATACTCCTCGGGAGTCCGAGTAACAAATTCTTTCCAATCAGTTAGGGTTTTCAAAAAGCAAATATCAGGCTGAGCATCTGGTGTTGCTACAGCATCCGATACCTTTGAATGATAGTTTTCTCCGCAGAAAACCATATTATATCGTTCAGCAAGCATTTTTACTGTAGTTGACTTTCCCGCGTAGGCTGTACCTGTAATAAAGTATACATTTTTGAGATAATGTTTTAGAATGTTGTTCTCAATTTTCATCTGCTATTTCACCTCCGTCAAATTCCGATTTGTCGCTTTGTTTATGATGCAGATTCTATCATATTGGTTTTTTCTTTATGGAACGGAAACCCGAAGGCTGCCCCACACGTCAAGCTGCTCCTTTTTCCACAGGTTCATTATCACCTTCGTCGGCGGATCTATCCGCATCATCAACATCCAGATTAGGCTCTGCCGCTTCCTGTTCTTTTTATGCCAGCTGAAGCTCATACAGCTTCTTGTAAATGCCGTCCTGCTTCAGCAGTTCCTGATGCGTGCCGGATTCGCGAATTCGCCCGTGGTGCATCACGATAATGCGGTCAGCGTGCTGAATGGTCGAAAGGCGGTGCGCGACCATAATCGACGTGCGGCCCTGCATCAGCCGCTCCAGCGCTTCCTGAATCCACTGTTCCGTCTCCGTGTCGATGTTCGCCGTCGCTTCGTCCAATATCAGAATTTTCGGGTCATGCGCCAGCGTGCGGGCAAACGACAGCAATTGCCGCTGACCCGCAGAGAACGTCGCGCCGCGCTCCGTCACATGCTCATCGTAGCCGTTCGGCAGCCGCTCAATGAACCGCGACGCATTGGTGTATTCCGCCGCCTGACGTACCTGCTCATCGGTAATTTCCTCGTCGCGCAGGCGGATGTTGCTCTTGATGTCGCCCGTGAAGATGAACACATCCTGCTGCACCTGCCCGATGGCGGCACGAAGCTGGTCGCGGGTCAGGTCGCGCACATCCACACCATCGACGCGGATGCTGCCCTTCTGCACGTCATAATAGCGCCCAATCAGATTCAGGATGGAGGATTTACCCGCGCCCGTCGCGCCGACGAACGCCACCTTCTGCCCCGGCTCGATGGTGAAGGACACGTCCTTCAGCACCCAGTTCACGTTGTCATACGCGAACCAGACGTGGTCGAACTCGATTTTGCCGCGCACCGCGGGCAGCTTCTTCGCGTCCTCCTTGTCGGACAGCATGGGCTTTTCGTCCAGCAGGGTGAAGATTTTCTCGGCGGACGCAATGGCGCTTTGTAGCGTCGTGAACTGCTCCGCCAGTTCCTGCACGGGCGTGAACAGCTGGGAGATGTACTCCGTAAATGTGTACAGCATACCGATGGAAATCACGCCGTCCAGCACCAGCGCGCTGCCGCCGCCCAAAATAATCGCCATTGCGATAACGGACAGGAAGTAAATCGACGGGCGAAAAATGGCGAACACCATCATTTCGCGTACGCCCGCGCGGTAGAGGGATTCGTTCTTTTCCTCAAACTCGGCGCATTTCTCCTTCTCACGCGCGAAAATCTGGATGACCCGCATTCCCGACAAATGCTCGCTCAAAAAGGTATTCAGCGTCGTGATGCGCGTCTTGACGATTTGGTACGTCTTGCGGCTCAATTTGCGGAACACCACCGTCAGCGCCGCCATCACCGGTACCAGCACGAACGACAGCATTGCCATGCGGAAGTTCATCACCATCATAATAATGGCAAGTCCGATGATTTTGACGACGTTTCGGAACAGGCGGACAATCGTGTTGGCATACAGGTCATTGACCGCCTCGGTGTCGTTGGTGATGCGCGTAACGATTCTGCCCACAGGCGTCAAGTCGAAGAAGCGCATGGAGAGACTTTCGACATGCGCCATCAGCTCATTGCGCAGGGTATAAACGATGTTCTGCCCGGTTTCCTGAATCTTCAGGTACTGCAGGCGATTGCAGACAAATTGCAGCAGCAGAATCGCCACATACATCCCCGCCGCAATCAGGATGCCCTGAAAGCGCGTTTCCGGCGGCAGATCCTGCGCGCTCTGCTGGGTGATGTACTTGTCAATCGCGTCGCCGATGATGCGCGGGCGGGCAATGTCGAACACCGTCAGCAGCCCCACCAGCACACAGCACAGCGCAACCGTTTTCCAGTAGGGCTTGATGTAGCCCATCAGGCGCAGGAAGGCGTTGCCGTGATACGAAACGTCCTGCGGCTCGTTATCCCCGAACTTACTCCGCATGTGCAGCGCCTCCTTCCTCGTGAAGTTCCTTTTCCAGCTGCTGCTTGCGGTACAGGCTTGCGTACAACTTGCCGTTGTTCAGCAGCTCCTCGTGCGTGCCGTACTCCTCCACCTTGCCTTCGTCCAGCACAAGAATGTGGTCGGCATCCTGAATGGTAGAAATGCGGTGCGCTACGATGATGGTCGTGCGACCCTTGCGCAGGCGGCGCAGATTATCCAGTATTTGCCGTTCCGTGTCCGTATCAACAGCAGAGAGCGCATCGTCCAGCAGCAGAATCGGCGCATCCTTCATCAGCGCACGGGCGATGGAGGAACGCTGCTTCTGGCCGCCGGAAATCGTCACGCCGCGTTCGCCCACCAGCGTCTGGTACTGCTTGGGGAACTCCATGATGTTATCGTGGATGCAGGCGTTTTTCGCCGCCTCCTGCACCGCGTCCAGCGACTTGTTGTCTGAGCCGAACGCGATGTTGTTCTGCAGCGTGTCAGAAAAGAGGAAGTTATCCTGCGGCACACAGGCGATATTCCTGCGCAGCGCCGCCAGCGGGATTTCGCGCAGATTGTGTCCGTCGATGGTAATCATGCCGTCCGGTACGTCGTACAGGCGCATAAGCAGGCTCGGCAGCGTGCTTTTGCCCGAACCGGTGCGCCCCAGTACCGCCAGCGTCTCGCCCGCCTTCACATGCACCGACACATCTTCCAGCACCGGCACGGTCGGCTGGTCGGGATAGGCAAAGGACAGATGTTCAATGTCGATATCGCCCTTGAGCGTCTGAATCGAAGGGTTCACCATGTCGCCGTCCACGATTTCCGGCTTCGCGTCAAAAATCTCCTGAATGCGGCGCAGGCTCGCCAGCCCCTGGCTGACGCTCGTGATGCACTCGCCCACCGCCATCATCGGCCACACCAGCATCGTCACATACGAGTTGAAGCTGATGAACTGCCCGATGTTGATTTCGCCGTAAATCGCCAGATAGCCGCCGTAAGCCAGCGTCAGCAGACTCGCTATACCGACAATCAAGTCCAGCAGCGGCATCACCAGCGCCTGCAGGCGCACAACGCCGAGGTTCTTTTCCTTCGTGAACAGCGTCGTCTTCGCAAAAGCGTACAGCTCCTTGCGTTCCTGCACGAAGGATTTAATCACGCGGATGCCCGACACCGTTTCCTGCACTTGGTCCGTCAGCGTCGAGAACGCCTGCTGCTTGGCCAGAAAGCGCTTGTGCATCACCTTGCCGTAGAAGTAATCGCCGAAGATGATGAGAATCAGCGGCAGCACCGCCACACCCGTCAATTTCGGGCTGACATACGTCATCATCTGCCACAGCACCAGCAGCAGCATCACCGTCGCGTCGAATGCGCTGATGACGTTCATGCCCACCAGCGTGCGAACCGCCTGCAGGTCGTTGATGAAGCGCGCCATCAGGTCGCCGGTCTTGTGCTCGTTGTAATAGTGCGGCGAGAGTGAGGATAGGTGCGCGAACAAATCGCTGCGCAATTCCTTCTCAATCGACCGCGCCGACCCGAACAGGAAAAAGCGCCACGCAAAACGCCCCACCGCAATAATTACGCCAATCAGCACAATCTTCCAGACCAACCCCATCACGCCGCCCATATCCAGCGTGTGCTGATCCAGCCCGTTGGTAATTTCGCCTGTGAACCGCGGCACATAGGTATTCACCTCGTCCACAATGAACAGCGCCAGAATGCCCAGAATGTACTGCCACCAGTGACGGCGGACATATCGCCACGCCAGCTTCAGCTCCTTCATTGCTGCCTCCTTATGCTTCGTAACGACTCATTGTAGCACATTTCGGCGCAAAAAGACACACATTCGCCGAAAATTCCGCGCAGGTTTACAATCCGGGCGGGCGTTTGTTTCCTTGCGGGATGGAAAGGGAAAAAGATGCCCCCGGAACGGCGGGTTTTGCGCGTTCCGGGGGATTATTTTTTATACTATTTCCAGATAAGAATGCGCCAAGATGCGCCGCGAATTTTTCATTCTG
>ERZ772902.2207-NODE-2207-length-11813-cov-6.350060_pt1 | contig 11813 bp, 10 predicted proteins | sample MGYA00511470_ERZ772902 | MGnify/ENA primary metagenome ERZ772902 (study PRJEB29015, sample SAMEA2737717) | human gut metagenome | biome: human gut; feature: human-associated habitat; material: faeces | place: China | collected 2012 ... | reverse complement strand
TCTGCACTTCAAAGGTGACGATCTGTCCGTTGAATTCCAGATAGGCGGTCATCACCGTGGGATTGATGGAGTAATTTGCGGGCGCTTTGATCTCGCGGACGGTATATCGGGACAACGGCAGCGTCTTGGAAATGGCGCGTCCGTTGCGGTCGGACTTGATGGTGTCCACCACATTGCCCGCTTTGTCGTAGATCTCAAACACCGCGCCTTCCAGCAGCGTCCCCGCAGGCAGGCCATTGATAGGATTGTCGTTCGCAGATTTTTTGATGATCTGGATCTGTCCACAGATCGGCGTATTCTCCCATGTCAGCTCCGTCACCTCGCCGCTACGGACATAGACGGTTTTCAGTTCAGTATCCGAAACATATCCCTCATTCTCCAGTTCCCGCAGGTAGTAACGTCCGCTTTCGGTCAAATTGTCGATGTAGACATAGCCGCGCTGGTCGCTGCTATACTCCCCGATGGGACGATGATTGCCGTCATAAAGCAGGAAGGTCACGCCGGGGATACCCTCGCCGGTGATGGCATTGACCTTGTGGATCAGGATGCCGGAGATGGCCTTGTTGGTCACAGTTTTGGTCGTGGTCTTGCCATCCTCCACGGTAAAATAAATGGGTGTGCTGTCAAGCTGGAAGCCCTTGCCCGCCTTGGTTTCCACGGCGTAGTAGCTGCCGCTTGCCAGCGGCACATACACGCGCCCATCCGTCCCGGTGGTGACGGTGGTCACCAGCCCGCCATCGCTGACGCGGCGGATCTCGAAGGTGGTGTTGGGGATGCGCTGGGTTTTGTCCGCCGCATTGACCTTGATGAGCTCCACGCCGCCAATGGGGGCGTTATAAAAGTACAGAGACTGCGTATCGTCGGGGTTGACTACAACGGTTTGGGTGCGGGTATTTTCGTCGATGGTGTAACCATCAATAGATTTTTCCTCCGTCACCACCAGTGTGCCGGTGACGCCCTTGAGAATGATCTGCCCGTTTTTATCGGTATAGTACAGACCGTTGGAGCTGATTTTCCCGTTTTCGTCGGGGATAAACTCGCCATTCGCCATAGTAATTTTGAAGGTCACACCCTCCAGCGGTTTCTTCGTCACAGCGTCCAGCTTGTTGATAATAAGCGCGCCCTGACGCTTGTTCCAGAAGGTCAGATTTTGCACCGTCCCTGCCTTGATGAGAATGTCCTGGGGTGTGCCGTCCAGCACGAATCCATCCACAGATTTGATCTCACGGGCAACTACGGTAGTACCGGGTTCCAGACCGTTCAAAACGATCTCACCCGCCTTGTCTGTGTAGTACACGCCGTCATCGGGGCCAACGGCAGCGCCGCTGCCATCTACTACCTTGAAGGCAACGCCAGAAAGCGGCTCGTTCTCCGTTCCTTCGATATATTTGTGGATCACCAATGTGGTAGAAGGCTCGTTGTCAAAGGTCAGGCTGTTGGGTACACCGCTCCTGACCACAATGGTTTTTGGCGTCTCATCCTTGATATAGCCGATGGGCGCTTTATCCTCAGACACAATAATGGTGGCATTGGGATTCAGGGCAGTAATGGTCACAGTACCGTCAGAGCCGGTGACGAACCGTCCGTTGTCTGTTCCAATGGGCTTGCCCTCACTGTCCTTCACAATGAACTCCGCCTTTGCCAGCGGTTTCTTTGTCAGCGCGTCCCGCTTCAGAATGGTCAGGTTGCAGAGGGGCTTATCGTAGAACGTCAGAGGCGCGTTTTCACCCGCCTGTACCGTAATAGTCTGGGGTGTGCCGTCCAATGCGTACCCCTCCGGGGGACGAATTTCCTTTGCCACGATGGTTGTACCGGCAGGCAGCTTAGGGAGCTGGATGGCTCCGGACTTGTCCGTGGTGAACTCACCGTTGGCGGTGCCGATGAATGTACCCTTATCGTCGGTGACGAGGAAGGTCGCGCCTGCCAACGGTGTTTTGCTGGCATCATCCGCCAGCTTCTTGATGAGGACGGAGCCGTAAGGCTGGTTGCTGAACCGGAGCGTCACCACATCCTGATCCTTACCGCTCAGCAGCACGGTTTGGGGCGGCGTGTCGATGGAATAAAACGGACTGGCTTTGGTTTCCTCCACGATATAGGTGCCCGCTTTCAGGCGGGTGAGGATGATGGAGCCATTTTCCGAAGTGGTGTAGGTGCCAATGACGGTGCCGCCGGTTCCGGAGGTGCCGCCGAGGTAACGGATCTGGAACTCCGCGCCCTGTAAGGCCGCGCCGGTTTTTTCATCATATTTGAATACCACCAGCGCGCTGAGGGGGCGATTCTCCCAGATTTTGACCGCGTTTTCGTTGCCAGCCAGATAGAATTCCTGGGTCGGTTCGTCAGCGGGGGCGAATCCGGATGCCGGGGCTTCCTCTGTCACTTTATACCAGCCGCTCTTGAGGGCATCGCCCGTGAAGATGATCTCGCCATGGTCATCCGTGTAAAAGCTTCCGAGGTCATTCATGGCACCGGTGCTTGTGTTGTCCGATGCCCACCAGATGTGGAACTTGGTGTTGGGGATGGGGTCTTTGGTAACTTCGCACCGCTTGATGATTTTCAAAGAAGGCTTCATGGCGTTGAAGAACGTCACCGTGCGGGTCTCGCCGGGACCGAGGGCAATCGTCTGGGGAATATCGCAGAGGATCACATCGGAGGGAACATTGACCTCCGTGACCTTGTAGCTGCCCACAGGGATATTCGCCAAGAAAATACGCCCCGCGCCGTCCGTGGTTGCGGTGGTGGAGTAGCTGCCGTCGATCTGCTCAATTTTGTAGGTCACATGGGCAATGGGTTCCCCGGTGGCAATATTTTTCTTCAGGATCTCCAAACCGGGTTTTACATAGTTGGTGAAGGCGGCCTCCACAGTACCGGCACCGGCCAGCAGGGCGATGTCCTGATGAGTTCCGGTCTTGATATACGGCTCCTCCACGGATTGCTCGGTAACGCGGTACACACCGGGCTGGAGATCGGGCAGTGTCTTTTCGCCGTCCACGGTGACGGTGGTGGAGTAGCTGCCGGTCAGAGACTCCACCAGAAAGGTCGCTTTGACCTTGGCGAAGGTCTGGGCATCTGCCTTGGTGATTTTCAGGCTGGGCAGAGGACTGTTGCTGGCGGAAACAGTGTACTGCTTGTCGCCATCGGTGGTATCGACATAGACGCTGTGGGGGGTGGGGTCCAGAGCATAACCCTCCAGAGCTTCCACCTCCACGAATGTCCACAGACCCTTGGTGACATCCTTTACCTCGATAATGCCGCCGTTTTTGGTCACATCACTGCCAACGATCTGACCGTCGCGGTAGATGTTGAACACAGCGCCATCCAAACCATGGGTAGTCCCGGCAATCACCTTCTTGAACGTGATGTCGCCATCACCGGCAACGGGAGGAGGCGGATTGTCACCGCCTTCCGGCTTATCATCCGTCACAACCTTACGGGCTGCGTGATAGGCAAAGAAGCTCTGGCGGCCAGCGGTTCCGGAAGTGGCAAGAACGGCCCACTTGCCAGACATGTCCTCCACGATGGATGCCTGCTTGCCCTGCGCGGTATATTCCTCGATCTGTTTCTGAAGTTCCGCATCCTCCTTAGCTTTCTGCGCCAGCATCCAGTTGTAATAGCCAACATAGGTTTCATAGGTATCGGCGTTGGCAAAGCCACCGGCATCAATGTCGCCGGAGGTATCGCCGCCTGCGGATTTATCGCTTTGATGATCCCAGATGTAGGTCTGCAAGGCCATAAACAAGCTGCCGGGGATGTCGCCGGTATAATCAGCGATATAGGACATCATCCACTTTACATTCTCCTTGACAGCGGCGTCCATCTCGCCCAGTCCGGTCTTGGCAACAGCTTTTTCCCACAGGGCATCTGCGTCCGCGCCGGTGGCACTTTGGTAGGTGTAGCTGTTCAAAAAACTGGCTGTCCCGTACCGATAGGAATAGCCGAGATCCATGCAATAGAGCTGTTTTCCAGCAGCCATAGGCGGGCGGTAGGAATATTGCTGGCCGGTGGAGGTCAGCCGGGTAGACCAGAGGTTGGGGTCTGTGGTTGCTTTGATGCCCGTTCCGCTGCCGGAAGCTGCCAAAGCGGAGGTGGGCAACAGGGTCAGCAAGGTCAAAAGAGCCAACATCGCTGACATGATCCGTGTTTTCCATGTTTTCATACACTGATTTCCTTTCACATTTTCATAATAGAAAAGCAGGCCGTATAACACGACCTGCTCTTTCAGAAAAGGGATATTTACTTGGGCGTAATAGGTGTATCTACCTGTGAGATCACACAGCCATCATAGAGAAAGAGCTGAACGCAGTACCAGCTTTCCTCTCCGGCAGCATTGACGCCCTTGGCAATGCCCACACCGATAGCGTTTAGGCGTTCATTGCGTATATTCCGCAGATGTGTCTCGGAATTGGCCCAGCCATCGACTGCCGCTTCCGCGAGGCTCACATCATGTTGGGAAAGGTAACGTGTGGCGATCCGATGGATGTTTTCCGCCATGTACGGGCAGTCCGTGACCGTATTGAAGTTCCGACCATCCGGTCTGGTGTGGGAATAGACCGTGTTGGCGGCCATTTCATCGGCTCGCACCTGCGCCGCCTGCATGAGCTTGTCGCTGGTGGTCAGGGCGGTGATGCCGTTTTCCTTACGAAGCGCGTTGGTGCGTTCCACGATGTCCTGTTTCATGGCATCCACATCGGCAGGGGCTGTGGATTCTGGCTGCGGTACCGGCTTGTCCGGTTCTGCCTTTGCAGGCGCTTCCCCAGTGTAGGGCCTTCCACTTTCCACCTGCACACAGCCGTTGTCGCTGTCCCAATAAACATTGAAGCCGACCTGTTCGCCAATGTCCCGCAGCTTGACGTAGTTGTTGCCTTTGATACGGTAGGCTTCCATCTGCACTTCTTTTCCATCTACGACAATGCGATGGTGACTACGCTCTGCCATGATCCCGGCGGCATAGGCCGTGGTGGTGACGCCCACCACCAACAAGCTGGTGAGAAAACCTGCCGCAAAACTTCCTCTTTTCATGGTGTGTACCTCCAAATCCTTTGATGGGTTCATGGTATCGCGGATACCGCCGTGTGTCAAAAAATCCGCCCTGATTTTTCAGAGCGGATTTATGACTTAAATTTGCTTGCTTAAATCTCGGCGGCTATAAACGATACGGCGTACTTCTATCGTGTCGCCAATCACTACATAAAAGATGGTATAGTTCTTGACTTGGATTCGGTAATAGGGATACCTGCGCTCTTTCGCAGAGTGGTATGGCTCGAATGCTTCTGCACAGGAAAGACGATCTTGAATTGCGTTTTCTACCGCATCGACAAAATCTTCAGCTGCGATTGGGTTTTGAAGCCGAACACTAATATAGTCCACGATTTCATTCAAGTCATCTTCAAAGAGCGGCAGGATACTCAGCTTATAATGCTTTCCGTCCATGAATCCGTCCTCTCACGCGCTTGAATACCTCGTCCCCGGAATAGCGAACATCGCTGGAATCCGCTGCACGGTCTGCCTCATCCAGTTTCAGTTCTACATCGTCAGTCAATGCAGAATACTGCTCAATACTCATAACGACCATAGAACCATATCCGTTTTTCGTCAGATAGACAGGCTCGCCAGTATTCAACACGGTATTCTCGATTTCGGGGAATTTGTTCCGCAGATCCGAAACAGGTCTAATGTTGATCATAGCAGTTCCTCCTTGCATGGTACTATTCTATCACTCCTATCGTAATTTTATCAGAATTTTATCACAAAAGCAATCGTTATTTTTCTCGCGCTTGCACACACCAGCGGTAATCCGGCTGATTCATCACACAGGTGACAAGGGTGATGATGTTCTCCGTACTGTCGCTCAAAACGCTGGTATCGTCCACGCCGATCTTACTGACAGAGTACACCTCATAGCTGCGTGTGCCGAGCTGGGTGGTCAGCTTGATGGTGTCGCCAATGTCAAGGGTGTGAATTTTGCCAAAGTGATTGTTGACGCCGCGATTGTGGCCCGCAATCGCCACATTGCCCTCCCAAATGGAGGTGCTGGCAAAATGGCCCGCGCCCTTGCGGAGCGCGTCCGCGTCCGTCCCCTGATACACCTTGACAGACAGGCCAATGGTTGGGATTTTCAGCGTACCGAGATAGCCGCCGCTGTAATAGAGGTCCTTCGTAACAGCAGTGTACTTCACCGGCGTGTAAGAGCCTGTGCTGCCGTTGGCACTGCCGGAAGCAGCGGGCGGCAGGATGGTCACGCCGCCTGTGCCGCTGACCGTTCCCGTGGCCGAACCGCTTACAAGGTTTGGCGTCAGCAGTTCCCCAGCGTTCAGCGTATAAGAGGTAGGCGAACCAAAAGCAGGTGGGATATAGGCGGCGTTTTTGCTGCGGTCGGTATTCGCAGGCTTGTCCATCGTGACATAAATGGTATCGTCCGAGGTGGGGCGTCCGAACAGCCCTGCGTCCGGGCCGTCAAAGTGATACTCCAATGCCGATGCAGGCATGGAAAAAGCCGCCAGCATACAGCAGGCGGCCATCAGCGTGGTCAGATATTTTTTCATGCGGCATACCCTCTTTTCTTATTGATGTAGTGGTGATAGCCCTTATAACCGGCATAGCCGCAGCCGCCCAGCGCCGCAGTTCCCACAGGGATCAGCAGCCACAGCCAGTTAAAACTACTGCGTCCGGTTTTCACCGCTGCATTCCCAACGCTGGAAAAAACGGCGGTGTAGACCACCGTATCACAGCTTGTGCGGGTGACATCACCCTTGTAGTCTGCCGTGACGGTGTAGCCGGTGGCGTATTTGCTGATGGCAGTTCCGGTGTAGCTTGCCACGGCGGTGTAGCGAATGGGAATGTCGTAGCCGTCCGTGGGATCGACAGCTGCCTCCTGCCAGCTTACATCGGCAAGGGTCAGGGTGCGGCCATTTTCATTCACGGACTTGGGAACAAGGGACACATCCGCGTCTGAGAGGTTGGGATAGGTGCGCTCCGCCGTCACCGTGCGGCTGCTGGTCCCATAGCCCGCGGCCTTCACTTGAATGGTAGTATGGTCAAGGGACAGGACGCCCTCATAGCCGTCCTCGGTCTTGACCTCCAGCTTCGGCTCCAGCATTTTCAGAATTTCCGCCATATCTTTGGTCTTGCTTTCCAGCGTGACCACCTCGATATGCTCCCGCGTGTCCGTTTCTGTCTGGTCATTTTTCAGCAAATCAAGGAGCGTATAGGTGCGTCCCTCGCGCTCAAAGTCAGCGGTGGGGATCGTGGTGGGATCGTCCTTTGCGGTCAGGTAGTAGACCTTTTCCAAACGATAGACGCCGTTTTCCTCGCTGGCTCTGACCTCGGCGGGATAGGCGGAAACGCTGGGGAGTGTATCTGCGGCAGTAATCATGGCAGTTACCGGATCAGCCTTCTTAATGGGTTCAGCGGAAACGGCCAGGGCCGTGCTGCTCATAGCGCACAATGTTACTGCTATGCACAGCAAAAGCGAAAGTTTCTTTTTCACATTACGCCTCTCTTTCTTAACGAACGGGCCGATTCTGTTCCGGCTGCTTGCGCTCCTGCGGAGAGATCTCACGCTGAATATCATTTTGCAGCTTACGGAAATACTTTTGCAGGCTGTCCACCACGCCGCGGCGATCCTGCACCTCCATGCCGTCAAACACCTGCCCCACGCGGCTCACATCGGGCTGCGGGGTCTCCACGCCGAAATTGCGGCAGAGCATATAGCTGACGCTCTCGGCGTCCATGGCGCAGTCCTCGCGGGTATAGTAGGGATAGCGCCCGTGGTCGTGGATACCGGCGTGGACGATCTCGCGGGAGAGCGCCGCAAAGATTTTGCTGTCGATCAGGCGGTTGGATACCGTAATGCTCTGCGTCTTAGGATCATAAACGGCGTCCTGATACATGGTGCTGCTGGTGACCACGGGAACGGGGGAGCTGTCCAGTAATCGGCGCAGGGCGGCGTCCATTTCCGGCGTATTGTCTTTCAGACTCAGCGCCGGAACACCGGCCTTGCCGTGGGTCTGGGAAATGTCGAACACACGCCCGATCTTATAACCGTGATACTCCCTTCCGTCCTTCACATAGGTATCCGACACGCGGATCTTCATGCCGTTCTCGTCACGGTTGACGCTGCGCCCCAAGCGGTTCCACACCTCCAGACTGTTGATGTAGGTGATCTCCGGGTTCTGCGCCATCGCCAGCATCACATTAGACGCGCTATATCGAGGGTTGATGGCCTGCGTATCCAGATAGTGAAGGTAAGCACTGGGCTCGCTGGTGACACGCATGACCGCATCGTCGGAAAGCTGTCCCAATTCCTCGCGCTCCGCCGCCTTTCTGCTCTTCCAGTCCTCGTCCCTCTGCTGCTTCTGCTGGATCAAATCGTCTAACTTTGCCATGATCGTTTCTCCTTCTCAAAATCAAATTATTCCCGCGTAGGCATAGCCTTTTGAATGGCCTCCCGCACGGTGTCCTTGGTAGGGGCTGTGCCGTCCCGCTCCGCCGCGGCTTGCAGCGCCATCAGACGGCTGCGGACGGATGGGCGGGCGTCAGCTTTCCCCATAGCCGGTTCCGTAGACGCTCTCGCACCAGTCCCGCGCTCGGTCAAGCTGTTCTCGGACGGAGCGCGGGCGTTCTCTTTTTTTGCGGCAGTATCCTCCTTCACCGGGGCGGGATAGCCCATGCGTTCAAAAATGCGGTTGATCTGCTTGGCATCTTTGGCTTTTGCCATAATTTCTACCGTCCCGGTCTTTTCCACCTTGTTGACGATGGGGTAAAACAGGACGCCGTAGCGTTTGGCTTCCATCTGAAAGCCCTTCAAGTCCTCCTGCTTGACGGAAAAAATCGTCAGCTCCTCGCCGTCGTGGATCAGGCGCTTGAGGTTGGTCTTACCTGCGAGCTTCTGATTGTCGTTGGCAAGGGCAATCAGAAGAGCGGCAAGATTTTTCGCCCCCAGCCCTGCCAGCTTGAGGGCACTTTCGGTGATCTGGATGCCCTCACGCACCATCAGGTCAGCGGTTTCACCGTTGGTACTCATGCTCGTGTTCCTCCTTGTTCTTTAGATTTTCCTGCCGTTCAGCCTGCGCCTGCTGGCACTGTTGGGATACCCGCGGAATGTCCGATTGTATCCTGCGGCACAGCCGCACTTCCCGGCGTTTCTCCCGCAAGGCGGCAGTCTGCTGTTGGATCTCCGCGCTGTACTTGGCTTGTGCTTCTTCATCGCTGGTGTTCCTCCTTTCCTGATAAAGTGGTTTTCTCTGTTCCTCCAACAAGCGAATGTCCCACTCCAGCAAACGGATACGTTGCTCCAGTTCTGTGGCTGTGGTGATTTTGCTTGATAAAAGGTATTTGAATTGCTGCTCATACCGCTCCAAATGAATGACCTCCCGCTTGACGGAAAAGGGCAGCTTGGGCGGCAGCTTTTTCCGCCTGCCCCCACGCAGCAGGTAGAGGTAGCGGAGATAGAGCGCATGAAAGCCGGTGATTTTCTTTTTTCGGACAGTGGCCAGCTTGCCTTTCATGCGGTAACGCTTGACGGCATGGGTGACGGTCGGCGGGGCCATGCCACCCTGCCGCTGGCGTGAGAGCCGCAGCAGAATATCCGCTTCGGTGTAGCCCTCGCCCAAACTGTCCAGGCGGATCGCCCGCTTTGCGCCGGGGGGCTTGACCGTGGTGTATTTCCGATTGGGGCTGCGCCGCACCTCATAGCCGTTCCTTCGCAGGAGCATGAGAAAGGAATCGTAGGTGTAGGCTTGCCCAATGATCGTGTCAATGTCGGCGCGGATGATGCCGCGCACGGTGGGCTTGCCGCCCTGCTCCGCCTTCCACTCAGCGTAATGCTTGCCCTTACCCTGCGGGGTGATGACGGATAGATCATTCTCCCGGCACAGTGCGTCCGAGGTGCCGCGCACATCGTTGTAGTAGCTTTCCGGGCTGGAGTGGTACTTGTGGCCGTCCGTGCGGGAAACAGAATTGACCACGATGTGATTATGGGGATGGGCCTTGTCCAAATGGGTCCCGATGACGACCTCAAAATCATTGCCGAACAGACGCCGTGCAAACTCACACCCGATCTCATGGGCCTGCTCCGGCGTCACCTCACCGGGCGCAAAGGACTGGATGAAGTGGTAACCGAGGACGCCGCCCGTCTTGCCGAATTTCTCCTTGGTTTTCCGCATGACATCAAAGGCGGTTTCAGCAGACTTGCAGTTCAGAGCGGTTACAAAGCGGACAGATCTGGTTTTCACAAGATCTGCCGCATAACCGATTTTCTCGTTCAGCTCGGTCTTTTCAGCATTGACAGCGTATTTCACGCGGTCATCCAACCTTGCGCGGATGGCAAATATTTTTGTGTACGCCATATCAAAGTCGCTCCGTAATGCTCCAGATCTTTTCTTGCGCCGCCGTGATCGCGGCAATGTCCTCCTTTGTGGCAAAGCCGCGGGCATTGACCGCGCGGGTGATCTGATTGATGTTGTTGCCGATGGCGGCAAGCTGGCGGCGAATCTCGGCGTATTCGTCGGGCGGACGGGGATATAGATTTACGCCCATGACGAGGGCGCGGATGGCAGGCTCCATCTTCAAACCGCTGCTCTTAGAAAGCTGCTTGACATGGGCATATTCATCAGCGGTCAGGCGGAGTGTAAGCTGTTTCACATTATTGCGTTTCAATGTTCCCACCTCAACGAAACTTTTCTTCTGCGCGTTTGATCGCGGTATGTACGCGGACCTCATGGCGCACTCTGGCATTCCAGTATTTCGGATGATGATGCTGGATACTCTGGTCAATGGTATGTTCGTACTCTGCCCGGCTCATTCCGTGAGGGGCACAGAGTATACCGCGATCCAACAACTCCCGTATTACGATAGGAGCATCGCTATCTTCCTCAAAGCAACGCCATCCGCTAAAAGAAAAGCCACAGTTCCATGCAGTGGGCAGGAACAGCGGCGAGAGTTCAGAGTAGACCATGATGCCGCCATGACTGGCGGTGCTGACGGAGAAAATGCCGGAGGCAACCTTCTCGCAATACTGGACGCTTCCCCAAGGGGAGGTTTCAGGCGGAAGTATCATATTCCAGTTCACTTCTTTCTTTTGAATTAGGGGTTTTAGGGGGCTTGCCCCTTAACAAGCGCATTTTGATGTCAAAATGCTATGCTTGCGACTGCAAAGCAGCCGCAGGCCGCTTGCAGTCCTAACCCAGCCGAAAAAGAAAATCAGCGCGCCTCGCCGCCACGGGTTCTTACCCTGCCGCTGATCCCTTTCACAAGCCGGAGCTGGTCGTTGTAGTCTTTTCCGCGCCGTGGTGGGTTGTCGATGACCTCATACTCGGAAAGTCTCTTTTGAATGGCTGCGGATGCCGCCCGTCCCGGCCCGTCGTTATCCAGGCACAGCACGATCCGCGCCACGCCAGGGTTGTCCTTTAGATATTGCTCCAGCGCCGCGGGGAATCGGATCGAGCCATCCTTCCGCGGCTGATAGACGCCGGAGAGGGACAGCGTATTGGCGGCGCGCCAATCCTGCCCCCGCAGCTTCAGCAGGGTCAGATAGGAAAGCGCGTCAATGGCGGATTCAAACACGCAGAGAGTTTTGCCACCGGCGTGGAGGGGAACGGCAAAGGAAAACCGCTTATCGCTGCCGGAGACTTCACCGGCGAAGGTGGTGTCCGAAAGGGTCCCGCGCAGTGCGCCGTAGGCAGGGTTCCCATGTTCGTAGCCCACAAATACGCAGTTATGACGCTCAGCGTCCTCATAGAGCTGCCCATGCTTGATGCAGTGATTGATAATTTCTGCGTCAATGCCCCGGCTCCGCAGATATGCAAAAACACGCCGGG
>ERZ772902.2201-NODE-2201-length-11833-cov-3.893021_pt1 | contig 11833 bp, 8 predicted proteins | sample MGYA00511470_ERZ772902 | MGnify/ENA primary metagenome ERZ772902 (study PRJEB29015, sample SAMEA2737717) | human gut metagenome | biome: human gut; feature: human-associated habitat; material: faeces | place: China | collected 2012 ... | reverse complement strand
GAACGAAGTGAGCTTTCGTGTGTCGGCTGGTGCGTACACTGTAAGTGTACGTATTCAGACGATGCACGAAACTTACTTTGTCCGATACACGTCATACGAGCGTTTATTCTATCGTTCAGGGCTGTTATAGATTCATACGAGCTTTTATGTTGTCTCTCTGAGCTGTTATATGTTCATACAAGCTTTTATGCTATCTCACTCCACCTTGATGGCATTGGGATAGATCTTCTCCATTCTTTCATCAGGAAACCGGTCATCCATGGTCTGCTGCCAGCTCTGTGTGGCTGGAATTCCCTGGCTCCGCTCATTGCTGCGGATCAGAGCCATGGTCGATACAGCCATATTACAGCACATAAAGACCACGATCACCCATGTCAGGATCCGTCCTGCACAGATGGGTAATTTTTCGATCCATCCAGAGATCACTGGATAGAAAATCTTGAACCAGGCCACTGCTGCAAATCCCCAGAAAAAACAGTACAGCAGATTGATCCTGCCCCCAAGATTGAACGGGATCTTGCTGTAATCCCAGAATACCTTTCCGAATACAAGCTCTGTAAATACACTGCAGAGATATTCATACGCACCGCCTAAGAGGGTGCCGGTCAGGAAAAGAAAACGGTCACTCCGGTTGCGGTACTGATAGAGCATCCAGGATACCAGTGCGATTGCAAGCCCCCATACAATGCTAAACGGTCCCCACACTACACTGCTACGGCTCATCCACACTCCGGCACGCACGCGGCAGAAGATCGTCTCTGTGATATCTCCCAGAAAGGCTCCGATCATAAACAGGCTGACAATCTTATAAAAACCGCATCCTGCCGCAAAGCATTTCGTACCGGTCTGCTGCGGGATATCCGAAACCTGCGTCTTCTTCGCCTTCGGATATGCCTTATGAATACGACGATCCACGAACCGGTCAATCTTAGCGCGAAGCTTTGATTCTACCCGGTCAAGACTGTGTTCGGCTGCCTCCCAGCGCTCGGGATGACTGCTTTTGCCGGTCAAAAGCAGGAATGAACCTAATATATCGACCACCAGCACTCCCGCGAGAACCAGAAGAATGACCTTCATCAGGATCCCCGGCAAAAACAGGATCAGCTTTAGCAATAAATAATTGGTCCAGCGCACGGTGATAAAGCCGAACACGCCCCACATCAGAGATGCTGTCAGACAGATATAACCGTCCAGATTCCAATGCCGCTCCGAATAATCCCACCATCGTTCCTTAAATGCCTTCTCGATCAGATGACCGCTGATCCATTCTGCGATCGTCGCATAAATGACCGCAAAAATAAACAGCCAGAATCCATCAAGCTCCTGCAGGCCAATCGCCATACACACCGCTGTGATACCGTATATAACACAAAACGGACCGTTTACAAGACCTCTGTTGGCGAATTTCCTCTGCTTCCATGTTGCAAGAACCGTCTCCAATATCCACCCGCCAAAGGAGTAAATAAAAAACAGCCACAACAGTTCATATCCGGTAAATTGATGCATGCTTTTCTCCATTTCCTGTGCCTGTTGCACATTTATCGTATAAAATATTGTTATTTTACCATTTTTCCTGCCGGAATACAAATAACTCCTGTACCGGAAGAAAATACTTCCAATACAGGAGTTATCGCGTTATGCAAAATACTCTGTTATATTATAAAGGCAAAAGCAGTCCGCTTTGTATCTTTACATACAAATTGTTATCCTGTGTCTGCCCCGCCCGTTTATGTGTTTGCGTTTCTTTTCTTCAAAACGGAAAATAACAGATTGATGATCAGGATGAAGATAAAGAGTACAACACCCGTTGCGATCAATGCTTCCCTGTGAAGATCGGTCGCATATCCCATATCGATTACGATATTGGCGGTCATAGTACGAACACCGTCGAAGATCGATCCCGGCACTCGTGGCTGATTACCTGCTACCATGATCACAGCCATGGTCTCACCGATCGCACGCCCCACACCAAGGATCACCGCTGCCATAATGCCGGACTTTGCTGCCGGCACGACTGTCATAAACACGCTTCTCTCATGAGTTGCTCCCAGTGCCAGAGCACCCTGATAATAAGAATCCGGCACCGCCCGTATCGCCGACTCTGACACATTGATAATGGTTGGCAGGATCATCATACCAAGCAGCACCGAGGCTGTCAGGATGCTCTGTCCCGTTGTTGTCATCTGATACTGCATCAGGATAGGCCGAAAGGTGTTACGCACAAACGGCACCAACACCATCAGACCGAAGAAACCGTACACAACGGATGGAATTCCTGCCAGAAGCTCTACGCCCGGCTTTAAGATCTTATACAGCTTTTTCGGGCAAAATCTTGCCATGAAAACCGCCATCAGAAGTCCGACCGGCACACCTACAATGATTGCTCCTATCGTCACATAGATACTGCCAACGATCGTAGAGAAAATACCAAACAGGTTACTGCCCGGTTTCCATTCTGTTCCTAACAGAAACTCCTTCAGACCAATCTTTGCAATACCCGGGATTCCGTTACTGAACAGGAAGATACAGATCAATGCAACCGACAGAATGGAGATGCAGGCACAGATCAGAAATACGATCTCCATAACGATCTCTTTAATATTACTCACATGTAATTGTTTCATAATGCCATATCCTTTCGCACATCTTAATAATGCATTTGTTTCTCATATCTTATGCATATATTTCATGTCACTGATATGCCAGACAGCCTCACAGCTGCCCGGCATACGAGTTATGTATATCAAATTTCGGTTGTGACACACCTGCGTCAATTACTCGGTCACGTCGTTCCAGTCAGTAACCTCACCGGTGAAGATCTTCTTAACCATGTCGGTTGTGATCTCTGTACGTGTATTCTGTGTATTGACGATTACTGCAATACCATCGAGTGCGATTGCCTGAGAGGTCAGACCTTTATCCTTCTCACTGTCCTCAATCTCTCTGGATGCCATACCGATATCACAGGTACCGTCTGCTGCTGCAGTCATACCTGTTGTGGAATCGCTCTCCTGAATCTCGATCTCAGCCTTCTTGTTTACTGCCTTGTATGCCTCAGCAAGCTTCTCCATAACCGGTGTAACGGATGAGGAACCTGCAACAACAAGCTTTCCGCTCTCCCCGCTGCTCTTAAATGCCTTTGCATCATCTACAGAAGCGATGTAACCGTTGTCCTCAACAACCTTCTGACCTTCCTCGCTCAGGATGTAATCGATAAAGTCCTGCGCAAGCTTTCCCGGTGTTCCTTTTGTTGCAATGTTGAACGGACGGGAAAGGCTGTACTTGCCATCCTTGATGTTCTGCGCTGTCGGCTCAACACCGTCTACGTTTAATGCCTTTACTGTGTCATTTAAAGAACCGGTGGAAGAATATCCGATCGCATACTCATCACCGGAAACGGTAGTCATCATGATCTCTGTACTGTTAGAGATGATTGCATCTGCTGTTGTATTGTCTGTCTTATTGCCATCCGCATCCTTTTCTTCTACACCGGTAAGCTCTACGAAAGCACCTCTGGTACCGGAACCATCCTCACGGGAAACAACACTGATCGGCTGGCTTGCACTGCCGGAATCAGATCCGGAACCTGCATCAGAGCTGCTTGCTCCGTTGCTGCTGCCACAGCCTGTCATTAATGCTGCTGTACACATTACACTCATTGCGATTGCCAATAATTTTCTCTTTCTCATAATTATCCTCATTTCTGCGCTGCATCTCTTCTTTTCTAATTTTATTATCTACACACATCCTATGGAAGCTTTCCTCCCAGACCATGACGGTCCGAAAGGTCACCTGCAGCTTCATATCCGGCAGCGCGCAAAATATAAAGCCACCGTCTTTCGACGATGACTATATATTAAAATGAGAACGTAAAATCTACTATCGTTTTTAAGTCAATTTTGTGTAAAACCTTTGTGAAGTATTTCCTCCATCTCCGGAACGGACAAAGCCCTCGAAAGCTCTCTGCTCCTATGTATCACCTTCCGGTAAAACTGCTTACGCTGTTCTTCGGTGTCAAAATGCTCCTTCACCGCAGGGCGGAGCTGCCCCAGATGCGCATTGAGCTGTCCGTAATACTCCGGGATCTGTTCCTGCAGTTCCCTCCGCAGTCCCTTGATCAGTGCCGGACTGTTACCGCCGCTGGAAAATCCTGCCACAATGTCACCCTGCTTGACCAGTGACGGAAAGTAAAAGCTGCATTTGTCCTTGTCATCGACAACATTGACCAGAATCCTGCGCTGCCTGCACCGCTCAGATATCTGACAGTTACACTGCTCGTCATCGGTCGCCGCGATCACAAAAAACATCCCCTCCAGATCCTTCTCTTCATACTCCCGGCATACAATGGTAAGCTTCGGATATTCTGCCGCCAGCTCCCGGATCGCCTCGCAGATTTCCGGTGCAACTATCCGGATCGATACGCCAAACGGGATCAGCTCCCGGATCTTGCGAAATGCCACGTCTCCGCCGCCAACCACAAGACACTGCTTTCCCTCCAGCTCTATAAAAAATGGAAAATAAGCCATATTTCTCTCCGTTTCGTAAGTTCTTTCGCAAATGCTATCTCCGGTTCCGGCACCAGAAAATAACACTTATCCTGCTTTCTATGTATTTTCTTGTATCTTAGTGCAGGCAGATGTTATTTCTTAAATCTTAACGCAGGCAGATATATACGACATATCCCGCATACATCGCGAGCATCACTGCCCCCTCCCAGCGCACCAGCTTCTGCTTCGTCCACGCAAAGCACAACACGATGGCACTCATCACAACAAGCACAATGATATCAATGATATTCTCCATCTGAAATACCATCGGGTGAAGGGCTGCCGAAATTCCAAGAACAAATAATATATTAAAGATATTGGAGCCGATCACATTGCCGAGTGCCATGTCAACCTCATGCTTGCGGGCTGCCACAATGGAGGTCACAAGCTCCGGCAGACTGGTACCAAAAGCAACGATCGTAAGACCGATCAGATTCTGGCTCATTCCGAAGAATCTCGCAATGGCAGATGCCGCATTCACGACAAGCTGACCGCCCCCTGCGATGGCTGCCGCACCACCGACAATATAGAGAACACACTGCCAGATCGGACGGATCTCATATTCATCCTCATCGGATGCACTCTCACTGCGCGCCTTCTGTGCAGAACGTATCATCCAGAAAAGGAAGCCTGCAAAAAACACCAGCAGGATCACACCGTCAATACGTCCCAGTGTCATGCTGATCCAGCCAAGCACCATCAGCAACAGAGCCACAAATACCGAAAACGGAAACTCTCCGGTAAGGGTAGAGCGGCTGACTGTCAGCGGACAAAACAGTGCGCACATACCACATACGACCATCAGGTTAAAGATATTGGAGCCGACTGCATTACCGACAGCCACTCCGGTATTACCGGATAACGCCGCACTGATGCTGACCGCACACTCCGGCAGACTCGTTCCCATCGCCACGATTGTCAGTCCGATAATAATGGATGGCACACGCAGCCTCTTGGCAATGCTGGAGCTTCCATCGACGAAAAAATCTGCCCCCTTGATCAACAGGACAAACCCTATCACTAATAATAAATAATCCATTATTCTTCCTCTTTCTTTCTGTTGGTATCCTAAAACCCCTGAAACCTGCTCTCATAGCCGATTTCAAATAAGCATATGAACAAATCTTATAGCAGACAGAGGACTTTGTCAATGGCTCAAAACACACTCTCGCTCAAAGCATGTTCTCGAGGAATGTCGCATAGCCTCTGGTAACATCCCGCACAAAGACATGTGTGACAGCGCCGATGCATTTTCCGTTCTGAAGGATCGGCGCCCCGCTCATGCCCTGTACAATACCGCCGGCCTTTTCTAAAAGCTCCGGATCTGTCACATGAATCTCCATGCCTTTATTATCCTTCGAGGAAAGATTGATCTTCTCAATCTCTACCTCGTACTCCTTAACCTGATCATCCAGCTGACAGCGTATCACCGCCTTGCCCTTTCGGACATCCTGCTTGCACGCCGCCTCACATGCTTTATCCTCCTGATATTGGTATGCCCTGTTGGTGATCTGCCCGGTAATGCCTAGCAAGGTATTGTTCTCAATCTCTCCGAGCCGGTTCTCCTTACCAAGCTGAACATACCCTGCCAGCTGTCCCGGCGTACCGTTCTTCCCCCTTACCACATGATCGATCCCCGCCGGATACAGTCCGCCGTTCTGCAGCCGGATCAAAAGATCCGTATCCGCGTCCGTGATTCCATGTCCCAGCGCCGCAAACTGATTCTCCGGCGTCACAAAGGTGAGCGTCCCGATCCCCTCGGTGTCCTCTCTGAGCCACACGCCGATCTGGTAGCTTCCATCCGCCGCCCGGACCGGAGTCAGCTTCACCTGAATCCTTCCGGAATCGCGCTTGACGCTTAGGATCATCTGCTTTGCACCGTTCTTCTGCACAAGACGACTGACATCCCGGATCGTCACAACCTTCCGACCGTTCACTGCATAAATGTAATCTCCTGTCTGCAGCTTATTGTATGCCGGTGTCTGCTCCTCTCCCCCGGCTGCCGCGATCCGCCCTGTTCCCAGCACCATCACACCGTCCGCATGAATATAAAGGCCGACCGCCTTTCCGGCAGGCATGACCTTTGTGCCCTTCCGGATATCGATCCGGATCTTCTTACAGGGAAGCCAGCCAAACAGCCGTACCTCGCCCTGCAGACTGCCGCAGTTCTGTGCGGTCACCGAAAGAGGTCCTGCCATACTGAACCGGATATGCCCGTCTGCCTTCTTCGCATGATCTATGCTTACCCTGGCAGCCTCCGCATCTGTCTGACTGACACGCACCTGCGTAAAAGGGATTCCAAAATCAATATTCTCCACTCTGTCCTGAAACAATGTAATCTCATCCGGTATCCTGCCCCTCAACTCAAAATACCCGTACACTGCCGTAAACGCCATCACTGCGATCAGGACTCCCAGCAGACACAGGCGGTACATCAGCCTCTGTCTCCCTGTCATTGCATATCTGATGCCCTGGCGGTTTCTTCGATACCGCATCCCATCACTCCTTCCAGCCATTCCTCGTAGGTCGTTCTCTTTTACGACATAGCTGTCAGAAATGCTCATTTCCTCAATGTTTACAAAAAGGGCTAAACCAGCGTTTTTCCCTCCAAGAATCACTTTGCAATTCTCGTTGTCTTAGCACTATATTACGAGCATTTTACCATGTTATAAAAAGAACGTCTGTATCTCATTATGATACAAAACGTTCTTTTCTATACGATATCTGTAAGAAATCTGCAAACAGACAACAGCTGCTTATGCCCGCAGCGTAACCTTCACCTTTTCTGCCATCTGCTTCATCTCTGCCGCGCTCTCCCGGACGGAATCCGTGATCTCTACTCCGCCAAGGATTCTTGCAAGCTCTCCGACGGATTCCTTCTCATCAAGCAGTCGGATATCCGTAGAAGTATGCTCATTCCGGCTGGTCTTCTCAATCAGATAATGCGAATCTGCCATTGCACCGATCTGTGCCAGATGGGAAATACAGATTACCTGATGTGTCATACCGATATATGCCATCTTCCCCGCAACCATCTGTGCCGTTCTTCCGCTGATGCCGACATCAATCTCATCAAAGATCAGCGTCGGGATCTCATCGTGCTGTGCCAGCACTGCCTTTACTGCCAGCATGATTCTGGACAGCTCTCCACCGGATGCCGCATCTCCGATCGGCTTCAGATCCATACCCGGATTCGTCGAGAGCATAAATTCCACCTCATCCTGTCCCTGACTGTTCAGATGATCCAGCGGGCGCACGGCAATCTCAAACTGCACCTGAAGGAAGTTCAGCTCCTTCAGTGCCTTGATGATCTCCTTCTCCAGGCGGCGGCTGACCTTCTGACGGATCGCAGTGATCTCAACCGCCAGACTCTTTAGTGTTGTCTCCTGCTGTGTCAGGCTTTTCAAAAGCTCCTCCCGGTACTGCTCATATTCCTCGTACTTCATCAGCTTCTCCTGAAGCTTATCCGCATACTCCTGCACCTGCGCCGTGGTAGCACCATACTTCGCCTTGATCGTCCGTACCAGATCAAGACGTGCCTCCACCTCGGCAAACCGCTCTCCTCCGGTCTCGAAATCACTCATATAATCCGAGATATCCCTGTTAAAATCGGTGAGCAGCGAATCAATATCGGAGAGCTGGTTTGCAAACTCCTCCATCTGCGGACTGTACTCCGAAAGCTTATGCAGGATCCGCAGACTCTGACCAAGCTGCTCGGCAGCCGTAGCATTCCCCTCTCCGGTCATACCGTAGATCTCTCCCAGACCGGAAGCAATCTCCGTAGCATTGGAAAGCATCCGGTACTGTTCCGCCAGCTGTTCCTCCTCGCCATGCATGAGGGATGCCTGCTCAATCTCCTCAAGCTCATACTTCATAAAAGAGATCTCCCGAAGACGCTCCTCCTCCGGCACCTCATGCTGTGAAAGCTCCTGCTGCAATCTCTGATACTCCCGGTACCCATCTGCCATCCGCGTGATTCTGTCTCCCAGCTCCTCTCTGGCGTAGCGATCCACGATCTCCATATGCTTCGCGCTGTGCAAAAGAGACTGCTGCTCATTCTGACCATGAATATCGATCATGATATCCGCAATGCGGCGTATCATGGCAAGCGTCACACTCTCCCCATTGATCCGGTTCACACTGCGTCCTGCCATGATCTTGCGCGAGATCAGTATCTCATCATCCTCCATGGAGATCCCCATCTCCTCCACAAGCGCACGCTGACGCTCAGTATCTGCCCGGAAGGTCAGCTCTACAAGAGCATAATCCGCCCCCTTTCGTATCACGTCCTTCGGACTTTTCTGTCCAAGAGCCAGATTGATCGAACCGATGATGATAGACTTACCTGCACCCGTCTCACCGGTCAGTACATTAAGGCGATCGGAGAAGTCAACCTCCACCTCGTCAATGATCGCCAGATTCTTCACATGTAAATTTACTAACACTGTCTGCTCCTTTCTAACAGAATAATTCCGCTTCCCTGTGGAAAGTATAGCATAAAGAAAACGCCTGTTCAAGACTTTTCTCGAACAGACGTTCTTTTTGTGCAAATTGCAAAAAATTTCTAATTCAATTTAGTAATATTGACACGGCATGCCATCTTGCATCCATTGACCGTTGCGTAAATATAGGTCGTTCCGACGCTTCTTCCGACAACCTTGCCGTTGACAACGGTTGCCACCCTCGGATTGGATGAGTACCAGGTTGCCGATTCGGTCGTTCCTTCCACAGACAAGGTTTCTGTATCATACTGCCGCATCGTTAAACTGCTGCGGTTCAGAGAAACGACATTGACCGCTACGGTCGAGGTCACACCTCCATCCGCAAGGATCGTGATCGTACAGTTACCGGTGCCGGTCGCTGTCACAACTCCCGCTCCGGATACCTTTGCCACTCTGCGATTGTCTGATGCAAAGGAAATATTATCGGAAGAATTGTTTGGCAGAATCGAATAGGAAAGCTTCGCCGAATCGCCCTGCTTCATCGTCAGCTCCGACTGTGCTACTACGATGCTCGTAGCCGGTACCTTCTCAGTTACCTTAATGACACAGACGGCTTTCTTGTTACTTCCGTCCTTTGCCACTGCCGTGATCTTCGTCTCACCCTCGGCAATACCACGAACGGTACCATCACTTTCTACAATAGCAATGCTCTTATCTGCCGAACTCCATTTCACAGAATGAAGCGTTGTATTCTTTGGTTTCATGCTGACATGCAGCTTTCTTGTGCCACCGACATAGCACACGGCATAATCCGGTACGATCTGAATCGATTTCGCCCTCTGGATAACTCTGACGCGGCAGTTTGCCTTTGCCTTCATCCGGTCTCGTGATACGGCTGTGATCACCGTACTTCCAACCTTCTTCGCCTTGATCTTTCCGGACTGGCTGACAGTTGCGATCTTCTTTCTGGAAGTCTTCCAACGCACTGCAGGAGTCCTGGTATTGTTGGACCAGATCGTTACTTTCATGCGGTAAGTCGTTCCGACTCCCATGCGGATACCGGTCTTGCCAAGCTTCACCGTTGTGCGGAGTGTTGCCACCGTCACCTCGCAGGTCGCAGTGACATTATATTTTGTCAGTGTACAGGAAATCGTACATTTGCCCTTTTTCAGTCCGGTTACCTTACCCTTCTGTGTGACCTTTGCAACTGCTTCATTGGAACTCTTCCAGATAGCCGTTCCATCTGCCTCTACCGGTACAATGACCTTGGTGATCGTAAAGCTCTTGCCAACGGCAATCTCTCTGGCGGAAGGCTTCAAGGTAAGTGATACTCCCTCGATAACCGTTACATTACAGTAAACAACGATCTTTCCTTCATCAGACTGACAGATAATCGTAACCGTTCCCTTTTTGACAGCGGTTACAACACCCTTCTCATCGACCGTCGCAACACTCGGATCAGAGGACTGATAAGTAACCTTCTGATTCGTTGCATCTGCCGGAGTAAAGATCGGTGTGATCTGGAAAGTCGATCCGGTCTCTACTTCCTGCTGTGTCGGTGTAATATTGAAGTTGATCACATTGACATATGCCTTCAGCACAGTAACCTTACAGGTTGCAATAATATTGCCTTCCACCGACTGGCAGATGATCGTTGTCTCTCCGATGGCAATACCTGTTACAAGTCCATTCTCATCAACCGTTGCTATCTTGTCGTCGGCACTCTTGTAAATAACCTTCTGGTTACTTGCATCTGCCGGAGTAAATACCGGAGTAATATAAAAGGTCGAACCTACCCGTACCTCCTGCTCCTTCGGCTCCACAGTAAAATCCTTTACCGGAACCGGCGGCTTCACCACGGTAACTGTACATGTCCTCACGATATTACCATCCTCGGACCGTCCGACGATCACTGCAGAACCCTCACTGACACCATTTACCACACCATTGTCATCCACTGTTGCCACAGTTTCATCCGAGCTGTAATAGTGGATCGTCTTCTCAGTGACATCCTTCGGATCAAATACCGGAGCGATCGTATAATTGTCACCGACATACAGCTCCTTATGGGCCGGTGTCAGCGTATAATCCTTTAACTTGATCAGTGCACTCTTCACCGTGATCCGGCAGTAAAGCGGCTTCCATACGGTTCCCGTGATCGGATCGGTATATACTGCTCCGATAGAAACCTCACCCTCTGACAATGCAGTAACAAGACCATTGGAATCAACGGTTGCAACCTTCTCATTAGTCGAAGACCAGCTTAAATTCTGATATGTTGCTGTAACCGGATTAAATACGCTTTCAATCTGCAGTGTCTCACCCACATGCATTTCCGTCTCGGAAGGCTTCAATGTGATGTTATTCGCCGGGACATCCTGACTGATAACCTTTACGGCACAGGTGATCGCGCCCGCTATCCCCAGATCCTCCGGAATACAGGTGATCCATGCAACATCCCCTGCCTTCAGACCGGTAATATTACCGTCCTTATCCACGGAAACCACCTGACTGTTCGTGGATGTCCAGGAAACATTTGTATTGACATGATCACTTGGATTAAAGATCAGTGCGTTTTTCAGAGAGATCGTATCTCCCTCCTTGATCTCGTACTCATTCTGCGTGAATGCTACGGATTTCAAACGGTTTCTGACATGAACCTTGATAATCTTAAACACGGTACCGTTGGCAACCGTGATATTTGCATCACCCGGAGCAACTGCCGTGATCGTTCCTCCCTGTACCTTGGCGATCTTCTGATCGTCCGTATTCCACAGAAGCGTTGTGTCTGTCGCATCACTTGGAACGATCGTGGTTGAAACCGTATACTGGTCTCCGGCGATC
>ERZ772902.2186-NODE-2186-length-11929-cov-1.959828_pt1 | contig 11929 bp, 8 predicted proteins | sample MGYA00511470_ERZ772902 | MGnify/ENA primary metagenome ERZ772902 (study PRJEB29015, sample SAMEA2737717) | human gut metagenome | biome: human gut; feature: human-associated habitat; material: faeces | place: China | collected 2012 ... | reverse complement strand
GTAAGTGCTGGAGCTGGTATGGCAGGTATGGGTTTACAAGTACCGTCCATTATTAGTACTACAGAAGATACGGCGCAAGTAGCTGTATCTAAAGATGGACAGATTCATCGGTCCTATGATAGACCTTACCATTTCCCAAGCCTAGATATTTTGGCGAAAGGGAAGGGGAGTCAAAACAATGGTGAAGAAGTAGCACAAAATGCGATGATGCTTGAACATGTATTGAGTGACTTTGGTATTACTGCAAAGGTTGTTAATGCTACACAAGGCCCAACTGTTACGCGTTATGAAATTGAACCTGCACCAGGCGTGAAAGTGAGTCGTATCGTTAATTTAACAGATGATATTGCCCTCAATTTGGCAGCACAACATATTCGTATGGAGGCTCCGATTCCAGGGAAATCTGCCATCGGTATTGAGGTCCCTAATAAAACGACAGAAGCCGTTCATTTACGTGATGTACTTGATTGTAGTGACTTTAAAGATGCTCGTGGTGGTATTCCTGTCGGTCTTGGTAAGGATATTGCAGGTAAACCTGTTATTACGGATCTTGCTAAGATGCCTCACTTGCTCGTAGCTGGTACGACTGGCTCTGGTAAATCCGTATGTGTAAATACATTAATTTCTAGTATTCTCTTTAGCCGCAAACCGGAAGAGGTTAAGTTATTATTAATCGACCCTAAGATGGTTGAATTATCTGTGTATAATGGCATTCCTCATTTGATGGCACCAGTTGTAACGGATATGAAAAAAGCGGCTGCTGTATTGCGTTGGGCAGTTCGAGAAATGGAAGCTCGCTACAAGGCGTTTGCTGCATCTGGTAAACGTGATATCAAGAGCTATAATGAAGCGCATCCTAAGGCTGCTATGCCGCTAATCGTGTTGATTATCGACGAGTTAGCTGACCTTATGATGACGGCTCCTGATGATATTGAAGAATCTATTAGTCGTTTAGCACAAATGGCTCGTGCCGCAGGTATTCACATGGTTCTTGCTACACAGCGGCCATCTGTTAACGTTATTACCGGTTCTATCAAGGCAAATGTACCAAGCCGTATTTCTTTTGCTGTAGGCTCTCAAATTGACTCCCGTACCATTCTTGATATGGCAGGGGCAGAGAAACTATTGGGTAAAGGGGATATGTTATTTGCTCCGATTGGTGCAAATAAACCTATTCGTGTACAAGGAGCCTTCATTTCTGATGATGAGGTAGAAAAACTTGTAGAGTTTGTGAAAGCTCAACGAGAACCAGAATATGATAATACGGTAACTCAAGAAGTGGAAAAGGAAGCTGAAAAAGAATCTTCTGATGCTAATGATGTTTACCGCGATGAATTATTAGAGCGAGCTGTTAATCTCGTTATGGAATCTGGTCAAGCTTCCGTATCGATGTTGCAACGTCGTTTCCGCATAGGTTACACCCGTGCGGCACGTCTTGTAGATACAATGGAAGACCTTAAAATCGTTGGCCCTAGCATGGGCAGTAAGGCTCGAGAAATTTTAATGAGCCCTGAACAAGCTAAGGCTAGATATTTCTCCGATTCCAATGATGAGCAATAATTAGCTAATTACTATATGAATATTACGTAGATTTAGAAAGGAACGAAAATGGCTGAATTAGGCGAGGAATTACGACGTGAACGGGTAAGACGTAATCTAACCTTTAAAGATGTGGAGCAAGTGCTGCACATTAAAACAACCTATTTAGAGGCTATCGAAGATGGCAACTATGATATCATTCCTGGTCAAGTCTACGTAAAAGGTTTTATTCGAAACTATGGTAACTACTTAGATCTTGATGGGGATCGCTTGGTAAAAGTATATCAGGGCCAAGTAGGGGACATAGATACCTTTTCTTTACGTTCTGTTACAAGACGGAAGGCTCAAGCAACTCCTAATTTGGTACAAAGTGAGTTTGTTGAATACCAAACATCTAAAAAGCGTATGTCCTTAGAAACGCGTCAACGAAAACGTCAACGCTCTATTGTACAAGAACGCATTATTTTAGGGATTATTTTAGTTTGTATGGCATTATTTTTACTATGGTTATTCCTGTTCTAGTATCTGATTAGGCATGATAGAAAGGCATTTACACAATCAATGGATAGATTTTTAGTAACAGAACCTTCGGATATGAAGGAACGTGGTTGGGCTGAATTAGATTTCGTTCTCATCAGTGGGGATGCTTATGTGGACCATCCGTCCTTTGCTCCTGCGGTTATTGGTAGATACTTAGAATCCAAAGGCTATCGTGTAGGCATTATAGATCAACCAGATTGGAATGATGTAGAGGCTTTCAAAAAACTAGGTAAACCACGTCTAGCATCCCTTGTTACGGCAGGGAATTTAGATTCAATGCTTAATAAATTTACGGCAGCAAAGAAAGTTCGCCGTCAAGATGATTATTCTCCAGGTGGTGAGTCAGGTCATCGTCCAGATCGTGCTACCTTGGTATATGCTAACCGCATGAAGGAGGCTTACAGTGATGTACCTCTTATCATTGGCGGTATAGAAGCGTCCTTGCGCCGCTTTGGTCATTATGATTATTGGTCAGATACGGTACGTCGCTCCATCTTAGTAGATTCTAAGGCAGATGTACTCGTCTATGGTATGGGAGAGCTTCAAATCATTGAACTAGCCGATGCCTTAGATCAAGGTCGATTTAAAGAGTCCTTGCCGTCTATACGCGGTATTTGCTACATGGCAAAGGAAATTCCAACCATCGACTATGTAGAGTGCCCATCCTATGAAGCTATTAAGGCGGATAAGATGGACTTTGCCGATGCATTCCGCATTCAATACGATGAACAAGATCCGTTCTATGGTCGTATTGTAGTCCAAAAACATGGTGATCGATATCTCATTCAGAACACACCTGCTTTACCATTGACGCAGGATGAAATGGATGGTGTCTATAACCTGCCATATACTCGAAAGTGGCATCCTAAATACGATGATAAGGGTGGTGTACCAGCGTTAAGCGAGGTTCAGTTTAGCCTTGTAAGCCAACGTGGCTGTTTTGGCAGTTGTTCTTTCTGTGCCATCACGAATCACCAAGGTCGTATTATCCAAAATCGTAGTCATGAGTCTTTGATTAACGAAGCACATAAGATGATCAAGATGGACAACTTTAAGGGGTATATTCATGATGTAGGGGGTCCTACAGCAAATTTCCGCCATCTGGCTTGTGATAAACAGGCTGTTTATGGTGCTTGTAAAGGGCGTACTTGTGCGGCTCCAGAGCCTTGTGAAAACTTGAATACAAATCACGATGATTATATTGCTTTACTGCGTAAACTACGTAAGCTAAAAGGTGTAAAAAAGGTATTTGTTCGTTCCGGTTTGCGCTATGACTATGTATTGGCCGATAACAATAAAGACTTTGTGCGGGAACTTTGTGAGTTTCACGTAAGTGGGCAGCTAAAGGTAGCTCCAGAACATGTATCTAAACGGGTTACCAATATGATGGGAAAAGCTGGTAAGGAAGAATTTCTAACCTTTAAGTCTTGGTTTGAAGAGGCGAATAAAAAGCTTGGTAAGAAGCAATATTTAGTTCCGTACTTTATGAGCTCTCATCCAGGTTGTGCGTTAGAGGATGCTATTGAATTGGCGGAATTTTTACGAGACCACCATATGTACCCTGAGCAAGTACAGGATTTTATCCCTACACCGGGTAGTCTTTCTACTTGCATGTATTATACGGGCATTAATCCACTAGATGGAAAGCCTGTATATGTTGCTAAAAAGGGGCGAGATAAAGCAAAACAACGCGCTTTGATGCAGTTTAAAAATATCGAAAACTATGATCTTGTTAAAGAGACTCTCATAGAAGCCAATCGACGTGATTTAATTGGCTTTGGCGCGGAATGCTTAATTCCACCGCGCCCAATTAGTGGAAATTCTAAGCGTATTAGCCAATCTAGTAAATTCCGTAATGGCAAACGAGATTGCGAACCTAGGAATCAATGCCGGACTGCCAAAAGGCGTAGTAGAGATGTGACTAAAGTTCGTACATCTAATAAAAGTTTTGGTGGTCGTTAAACCTAGAGAGTAGCTCTAGCTATTCTCATTTTAAGATACTTTATGTCTTATGGGAGGCATATATGAAACGATGGATTGCTCCGAGCATCTTAGCATTATTTGTGGTAGGAATGTTGATCTATGGCATAAACTTTTACCAACAAGAACAAATAGAACAGGCCAAAGAGCCTATTCGTGGTGAAATTATAGTCTATACGGACTTACCTAATACTTTGACAGCTATGCTTGCTGAGCGTTATGAAGAGGAACAAAAGGTAAAAGTTACTGTAATGCCTCTTACAGAGGAACAAATGTCGCAACGGTCGGCTTCTATAGTGGCTGATACTTCTGGTGATTTGGTGCTAACTTCTGAAGATAATCTCGTAGTTGGTGCCAATGCAGGTAAATATATGCCCATCGTCAATGAACGTATTGACGAGGTACGTGATAATCTAAAGGATCCAAATGGCTATTGGGTTGGTCTCTGGTACGATCCAATCGTATTTGTTCAGAATGATACCTTCCATAATGGCATTGGTAAATATATTACTACATGGGAAACATTGGGAAAACAAGGTGATTGGTCTATCGTTATGACTGATTTTGTAGCATCTCAGAATGCGGCCAATTTGCTATACAATATGGTAGAGTACAAAGGGGAACCAGAGGCTCTTGAATACTTGTATAGTTTGAAGCCTCATGTGGTTCAACATGCTAAATTTTTGTCTACTCCAATACGCTTAACTGCGCTAGGGGAGACAAATATTGGTATTGGTAACTTGTCTGATGCGGCGCAATATAGTCATCATGGGTATCCAATTAAGATCATTTATCCTAAAGATGGTACGTCTTATTATGTGACTGGTGCTGCTGTTTTAAAAAATTCAAAACATAAAGCAGATAGTGTAGAGTTTATTAATTGGTTACTATCTTCTAAAACGGCGAAATATATGGTAGAAAAGAATTTTACCTATATATTTACTAATCCTGAGATGGATGAGCCAAAAGATTCTATAGGGCATGATTTAGTGTTATGGCCTGTGAATGGTGGCTATACTCTAGAAGGTAAAAAGTTACTATTAAATCATTGGGTCAGTCAGGTTCGATTCCGTAAGGAATAACTAGTGTAAAACAGTATGGGATAATTGAGAGATTGCTGTTAGTATAGTAGTCACTTTTATTTCGTGTGGAATGATGTAAGACATGATCTGAATGTAAAAGGTGGAAAGAATATAGATGAGTAAATTGCTAGGGTATGTCAGCCTGGGTTGTGCTAAAAATTTAGTAGATACAGAGGTAATGTTAGGCTTATTGAGAGATAATGGCTATTCGATTACAGAAGACTTAAGCGAAGCAGATCTTATCGTTGTAAATACCTGTACTTTTATTGAGAAAGCTAAGGCTGAGTCTATTAATACCATCCTTGAGGTTGCTCAATATAAGGAAGATGGTGCTTGTAAGGGCCTTATCGTAGCAGGTTGTCTTAGCCAACAATATCAGGATGAATTATTCCAAGAAATTCCTGAAATTGATGCATTAATCGGTACCGGTGCATGGGATCAAGTTATGGTAGCCGTTGATGCTATTGAGCACGGTAATCGTAGTTGTATCATGGAAAATATTACGAATATCTATGATGAACGCATGCCTCGTATTCAAACAACACCTCGTTATAGTGCATATGTTAAAATTGCGGAAGGCTGTAATAACGGGTGTACATTCTGTATTATTCCAAAGGTACGCGGTGCATTCCGTAGTCGGACTATCGAGTCTATCAAGGCTGAAGTGGAACGATTGGCAGCGACAGGGGTTAAGGAAGTTGTCCTTATCGCTCAAGATACCACAAGTTATGGCATCGACCTTAATAATGGTAAACCATTGTTGACTACATTGTTAAAAGAATTAACAACTGTAGAGGGCATAGAATGGATTCGCATGCTATACCTATATCCGACATTCTTCTCTGATGAATTGTTAGATATTATCGTTAATGAGCCAAAGCTTTGTAAATATGTAGATATTCCATTGCAACATGTTAATAACGATATCTTGAAACAAATGAATCGCCGAGACGATCGCAATGATATTGAGCGCTTGCTTAAGAAGATTAGAAATGCACCGACTCATATTACATTGCGCACCTCTATCATCGTTGGATTTCCTGGTGAAACAGATGAACAATTTGAGGAACTTTGTGACTTTGTAAAAGAAATCAAATTTGATAACATGGGCGTATTTACATATTCTCAAGAGGCTGGCACACCAGCTGGTGCTCGTGAAGACCAAATACCAGAAGAGGTCAAAGAAGAGCGTTATCACGTTCTTATGTCCATCCAAGCTGCTATCTCTGAAGAGAACAATCGCGATTTAGAAGGTACCATTGATTATGCGATGGTAGAGGAAATCGAAGAAGGCGAGAATAACACATTGCTTGCAAAAGGTCGATTGAAATCTCAAGCACCTGATGTAGATGGTAATATGTACATTGAAGACTGCGGTGAAGACATTCAACCTGGTGATATTCTTAAGGTACAAGTAGAGCAAGGCTTTGCTTATGATGTAGTAGCTACAGTTGTAGAATAATACACAGTTCGATATATTCGATTGTGGAGGTGATCTGATGATTGTAGAACTTATCTCTACAGGTTCAGAATTATTGCTAGGTGATACAGTAAATACGAATGTATCATGGCTGGCACAAGAGTTGAATAAACTAGGATATACCATTGCCCATCAATCAGTGGTAGGTGATAATCCGAAACGAATGGCTGAAGTTTTTCAGCTCGCTAGTACAAGGGCTGATATCGTTATTAGTACTGGTGGGTTAGGACCTACGCAGGGTGATATTACACGTAATGTACTTGCCGATTCAATTGGCAGACCTATTGTGTTTAATCAAGAGGCCATGAATGAGCTTGAAAGGTTCTTTAAAAGTGTAAACCGTACTATACCTGATGCGAGTCGGCGAGAGGCACAATTACCAGAAGGGGCGAAGGTATTATATAACCCTGTTGGAGTTGCACCAGGTGTCGTCGTTGAAGATGGTGACACTACATACATACTTCTACCTGGACCTCCTGGAGAAATGAAGGGAATGTTTCAAGAGAGCGTAGTTCCTTATTTAAATGGTCGATTTGGTTCTCAAGGGGTTGTTACATCTTATCGTTATGGTGTATATGATATTCGTGAAATCGATTTAGAAAGCACCTTGATGGATCTCATTAAGAAGCAATCTAATCCGACGATTGCTTTGCTCATTAAAAAGGGCTACATTGAGGTTCGTATCACTGCTAAGGCTGAAACATTAGAAGCGGCGCAAGAACTACTTAATCCTTGGGATGCAATCATACGAGAGCGTTTAGGCTCTCGCGTAGGACGCGACTTAACGATTTCTATGGAGGAAACACTAGGTCGTACCTTGCTAGAGGAACACAGCACTATTAGTACTGCTGAATCTTGTACATCAGGATTGGTTGGCAAGCTTCTTACTAATGTCAGTGGTAGTAGTGAGTACTATATGGGTGGTGTCATCTCGTATAGTAATGATGTGAAACATCGTGTTTTAGGTGTACCACAAGATATGCTAGATGCGTATGGTGCTGTTAGTGAGCAAGTGGCTAAGGCTATGGCAGAGGGGGCACGAATTGTTGGTCAAACAACATATGCTGTTTCTACGACAGGCATAGCTGGTCCTGGAGGCGGTACGCTAGAAAAGCCTGTTGGTCTTGTTTGGTTTGGTGTTACTGGTCCACATGGTACGGTAGCCCATAAAGCTAATTTAATTGGCAATCGAGAAGATATTAGACAAAGTGCAGCAGAGCTAGCACTTTACTATGTTTATACTTATATAACAGAAAAGGGGAAATAAAATAATGGCTGTAGATGGTAGACAAGCAGCGTTGGATAACGCATTAAAACAAATTGAAAAAGATTTTGGTAAAGGTGCTATTATGCGTCTTGGTGAGGCGGCAGATCGCATGAATGTAGAGGTGATTTCCTCTGGTTCTCTAGCTATCGATATTGCTGTTGGTGTAGGTGGTTTCCCTCGTGGTCGTGTAATTGAAATCTATGGTCCAGAATCTTCTGGTAAAACAACAGTAGCTCTTCACGCGGTAGCAGAAGCTCAAAAACAAGGTGGCATTGCAGCATTTATTGATGCGGAGCATGCGATGGATCCTGTATATGCTCGCAATTTGGGTGTAGATATCAATAATTTGTTGATTTCTCAACCAGATAATGGAGAACAAGCTCTTGAAATTACAGAAGCCCTTGTTCGCAGTGGTGCAGTAGATATTGTTGTAGTTGACTCCGTAGCAGCATTGGTACCTAAAGCGGAAATTGATGGTGAAATGGGTGACGCTCATGTAGGTTTACAAGCTCGTTTGATGAGTAAAGCCTTGCGTAAATTGACTGGTATCATCAGTAAATCCAAAACAGTTGTTATCTTCATCAACCAATTGCGTGAAAAAGTAGGTGTTATGTTTGGTAATCCTGAAACAACAACTGGTGGTCGTGCGTTGAAATTCTATTCTTCTGTGCGTCTTGATGTTCGTAAAGGGGAATTGATCAAAGCAAATAACGAAAATGTTGGTGCTCGCACAAAAGTCAAAGTTGTTAAAAATAAGGTGGCACCTCCATTTAAGACCGCTGAATTTGATTTGATGTATGGCGAAGGTATTTCTAAAACTGGCACACTTATTGATATTGGTACAAATATGGAAATTATTAATAAATCTGGTGCTTGGTATTCTTATAATGGGGAACGTATGGGCCAAGGTAAAGAAGCGGCTAAACAATACTTGCTAGACAATCCACAAATAGCTGATGAAATCGATCGCATTATTCGTGATACATTAGCTGTTGGTACTGAAGAAATCGATGTAATCGGTGAAGAAGTAACTGAAGAAGTATAATCATGAGTGACGAAACGATGCAAGCTGCTATGGATCAAGCGTATCGCTTCCTAGCTCAGCGCTTTCTTAGTTCTTATGAGCTGACGCAAAAAATGAGACGTAAACAATTCGAGGACCCTATCATTGAGAGGGTCCTTGAGCGCCTTAGAGATTATGATTACATCAATGATGAACGTTTATCTGAGCAAGTATTAGCCTATTTGATGAAAGAACAGAAATACGGTGCTTATATGATTAAGCAAAAAATGAAACTTCGAGGACTTGCGATTCCTCAAGAAATTTCTGCTTATGATGAGGTAAAAGCTGCTTATCGGGTGGTAGAGAAAAAATTTGGTTCTATTCTTAATGAAGAGCGGGCTCCTCGGGCAAAGGTATTTAATTTTCTCAAATACAGAGGTTTCTCAACAAGCACAATTCAAATTGTATGCAATGATTTTTATGAATAAATTATGCTTTTTGAGAGGCCTTACTAAGCTTGTAAAATCTTGACAGAAAGGGCTTTGAAGTCTAAAATTAATAATAGCCTTATTTATTTATATGATGATATGGCTAATTGATAATTTAATGCATAAAGGGCATAAAAAGGAGCATGAAAGCTCAATTTTGAGAACTTAAAAGGAGGTGAAAGAAATTTTAGAATATAGTCTAATTGCAGTGGTAATGGTACTGATTGGACTAGGGGTAGGCTATTTTTTAAGAAAAAATATTGCTGAAGGAAAACTGAATCAAGCTGAACAAGAGGCTGCACGCATCATTGCAAATGGTGAACGCACAGCTGAGTCTAAAAAGAAAGAAGCTTTATTAGAAGCGAAAGAAGAAATTCATAAGCTCCGTTCTGATGTGGAACGAGAAAATAAAGATCGTCGTTCTGAACTTCAACGTATGGAACGTCGTATTCTTCAAAAAGAAGAATCTTTGGATAAAAAATTAGACAATATTGAGCACAAAGAGGAAGCTTTACATCGCAAAGAAGCTGACTTAGCCCAAAGCCGTGAAAAGGTAGAAGCTTTGTATGAAAAACAAATGGCAGAATTAGAACGTATTTCTGGCATGACGTTTGAAGAAGCAAAAAATATCTTGTTAACGAATGTGGAACAAGAAATCCGTCATGAAACGGCGATTATGGTTAAGGAAATGGAGCAGCAAGCTAAGGATGAAGCGGAGAAAAAAGCGAAAGAAATTATCTCCTCTGCTATCCAACGTTGTGCAGCTGACCATGTAGCGGAAACTACCGTATCCGTAGTGGCATTGCCTAATGATGAAATGAAGGGTCGCATTATCGGTCGTGAGGGCCGTAACATTCGTGCACTCGAAACATTAACAGGTATTGATTTGATTATCGATGACACACCAGAAGCAGTTATTCTTTCCGGCTTCGATCCAATTCGTCGTGAAGTGGCTCGTATTGCGCTGGAAAAATTGATTGTAGATGGTCGTATCCATCCAGCTCGTATTGAAGAAATGGTTGGTAAAGCTCGTAAAGAGGTGGACCAAACTATTAAAGAGGCTGGTGAACAAGCGACATTTGAAGCTGATGTTCACGGCTTACATCCTGAAATTGTTAAGATTTTAGGCCGTTTGAAATATCGTACTAGTTATGGTCAAAACGTATTGAAACATTCCATTGAAGTATCTCATTTAGCAGGTTTAATGGCAGCTGAACTAGGCTGTGATGTAACTTTGGCTAAACGAGGTGGTTTGATTCATGATATTGGTAAAGCATTAGACCGTGAACTTGAAGGTTCTCATGTTCAAATCGGTGTTGATGTGGCTCGTAAATATCGTGAAAGTGCAGCAGTAATTAACTGTATTGGTGCTCATCATGGTGATGAAGAGTTCCAAACTGTAGAAGCTGTATTAGTAGCTGCCGCTGATGCTATCTCCGCTGCCCGTCCAGGAGCACGTCGAGAAACATTAGAAAACTACTTAAAACGTTTATCTAAATTGGAAGAAATCGCTGAATCCTTCGAAGGCGTTGAAAAATGTTTTGCTATTCAAGCCGGTCGTGAGATTCGCGTTGTAGTAAAGCCGGATAAGATTGATGAAGCTGAGTCTACATTACTTGTTCGGAATATCGTAAAACGCATCGAGTCAGAACTTGAATATCCAGGCCAAATTAAGGTCGTAATTATTCGTGAAACTCGCGTTGTGGATTACGCAAAATAATATGCTATAAGCGATAAGTATAGGCTGCAATGTTTTCATTGCAGCCTATTGTTATCAAAGTTTCGGTAATTACATATTGCTATATACGGCGTATAGAAATCATCATGTACATTACATTGTAGATGATGATTCCTATGATTCGTATCAAGCTTTTTTATATTATTTTTATAATTTAATTGATTAAAATGCTTTACAAATAGAGGATTTTTTATTTGTATATAGAATTAATATATATATATGGGGAAGGAGGCGTTGGCTATGAGCCGATATTTTGAAAATGAGTTGATTGAACAAATCAAAGATGCTAATGATATCGTGTCAGTTGTATCCGAGCATGTAGCCTTAAAGAAACGCGGCAAGAACTATTGGGGTTGTTGTCCATTTCATAATGAAAAAACGCCATCCTTTAGCGTAGCCCCTGAAAAGGGTTTTTATTATTGTTTTGGTTGCCATGCATCAGGAAATGCTATTAAATTTCTTATGGAATTAGAGCATTTAACCTTTGTAGAAGCCCTAGAACGGCTAGCTAATCGAGCTAATATTCCATTGCCAGAGGCGAAACTTTCACCTGAGCAAAGAGCTAGAGATGAAAGACGCAAAAAACTGTATGAAGCTTCTGATTTAGCGGCTACCTTTTTCCATAACTGTCTCACTCAAACGTCTATTGGTAAAGTGGGATTAGATTATTTGAAAAAGAGGGGGCTCACACAAGAAACCATAGAACAATTTAAACTTGGTTTTGCTCCTGATGGTTGGGATAAGTTATATCGTGCCTTTCATGACCGTGGTATTGATGATTCCATTCTCTTGGAGTTGAATCTTGTCCGAAA
>ERZ772902.2172-NODE-2172-length-11995-cov-9.105779_pt1 | contig 11995 bp, 7 predicted proteins | sample MGYA00511470_ERZ772902 | MGnify/ENA primary metagenome ERZ772902 (study PRJEB29015, sample SAMEA2737717) | human gut metagenome | biome: human gut; feature: human-associated habitat; material: faeces | place: China | collected 2012 ... | reverse complement strand
CAAAAAGTGCCTTGCGCAGGTCGGTGATGTTGTTTGCCTGCACATATTCGCTGATGCACGCCGCAATGGCTGCGGTGGTCTTGGCGTGATCAAACAGGGAAACATCCGGGCTTTCGCCGGTAAAGGTGCTGGACGGAAAACAGCTGAACTGCGTTTCCAGCAGACCCAGCAGAGAGTTGATCCACTCCGGCTGCGGCTGCAGATCCGGCAGACACTCCTTCAACTTGCGTACAGCATCTGCATAGACGGAAGCGGAAAGCGGCTGCTGCTGCCGTGGCAGCTTCAGGCTGCCGTCCTGTGGCTGCGCAGGCATCATCCAGCCGGGGTGCGTACCGTTCAGGTGGGTGAACACCGAGTCCAGCGGAAGATCCCGCCGGAAGGAACTGCTTTCGCCTTCGACCTCCCGGCGGTCTGCGGCGGCAGAAAGATCATCTGCCAGATAAACGATATAGGCCGGGGAATCGGCGGGCAGAGTCTTTGCTGCACCGCGCAGCGCGGCGGCGTGGTGGTAGCGCACACAGTCCAGCGCCGGTGCCCAGCCTGCACCGGGCAAAACGCCGTGCAAAAACTGGTAGCCCTGTTCACTGTGGCTGCCGCGCTGCCCACCGGCACGGTACACCGCTTTGCCGGTGTCGTGCAGCAGCCCGCCATAGGTGGACTGCAGGGTGAGAACGTTCAAAATACCATCTCCTTTATAGGTTGTGAAAGAATTGCACAATAAACGGAAAATGTATTTGTTGATTTTGTAAGAGATGCTTGGAATTGGCTTTATTATAGCACATTTTGTCGCCATGCAAAAGCCGCAGCAGAGAAAATATCACAGCAGCTGCAATCGTTCCGTTCATAGAGGAACAGCCCACAGAAAACAAAGAGTTAAGGTTTGCAAAAGAAAAACTCCGCATCTTTTTTTGATGCGGAGTTTTTTGTCCCCTTGCGGGGATGGTACAGCTCGAAAAGGTTTACACAAAGGAGGACCCGAAGTTTTTGCCCCCTTACGGGGATGGTACTGCAAGCTACGAAAAACTCGTTACTCTGTTCAAGTTTTCGCCCCCTTACGGGGATGGTACTTCTTGACGCTGAGGGCGCACGTTACGCCTGCAGTTTTCGCCCCCCTTACGGGGATGGTACGAATATTGAAAGCACTTCTGTTCTGTTCTGTTGGTTTTCGCCCCCTTACGGGGATGGTACTGGCATTTATAAGACTTTTACGCACGTCGATGTGTTTTCGCCCCCTTACGGGGATGGTACAGACTTGGAGAGAGGGGTGAAGGTGCAGAGGGTTGTTTTCGCCCCCTTACGGGGATGGGACCAAAGAGCTTTGAAGAACACGGCTTTGTAATCGGGTTTTCGCCCCCTTACGGGGATGGTACCTTTGAGGGCAGCGACGGCACAAAGACCGTTACGTTTTCGCCCCCTTACGGGGATGGTACATCCGCTTCCGTTGCATCTGCGCACGACCTGTAGTTTTCGTCCCCTTGCGGGGCAGCCCCATTATACCACGGCGGTGGAACAATTGAAATCCCTTTTCAGGGCGAGCCATAGCGGCGGAAGCCTGCAAAGGCGAAGATGCTGCGCTTCAGGGTGCTGCCGTCCGGGCAGGTGGTCTCCTGGCTCTGGCGGCGGGAGCAGGCGGCCAGCGTGGGGATGCCCGCGGCTTCCAGCCGCTGGACCACCCGGTACACAAAGGTGCACTCGCCCTGACAGAGCACGGCGTCCGGGCCAAGGTGCAGGATGTGGTCGGCGTATACCGTGGCAAGGGAGTCCAGCACGGTCTCGTTGGTGGCGGGGTCAATGGCAGGAAAGGCTAGGTCGATCACCTTGCCGTAGACCTGCGCCGCAGCTTTTTGCTCGGCACTCCACTGAGTGGACGGATGATTGGTAAAGTTGATGAACATAGGGCATTCCTCCTTGACATTGCAAAGAGAAAAAGCCCATGGAATGCGGATAGTTAAGCAAGAAACTTGAAATTACTTTTCTTGATTTGGTTTGCCCCCTTACGGGGATCGTACCGGTGGCGTTGGTCTGATGACTCGTGCTATGCTGTTTTCGCCCCCTTACGGGGATGGTATCGAATCGAGCGAAATGTATAAATCGATTTTCCTGTTTTCGCCCCCTTGCGGGGATCGTACCATTGCAAAGCTGGTTGTAAAGATGAAGAGCGCGTTTTCGCCCCCTTACGGGGATTGTACTTACGTTCACTAATTTGCACGGTTGCAAGGCTTAGCTTTCGCCCCCTTACGGGGATGGTACTTTCACCAATGAGTTTTTCGGTCAGAATATGTAGTTTTCGCCCCCTTACGGGGATAGTATCGATGAAACATTCGGCTATCAGGAAGCGTGGGCGTTTCCGTCCCCTTGCGGGGATAAGTTGAAATCTATGCTCCTAACCCCTACTACATGGGCATCAAGTTTCCGTCCCCTTGCGGGGAGAAGTTGAAATCTGGTACAAGGACTTTGATGGCATGGCAAAGAAGTTTTCGCCCCCTTACGGGGATGGTACTTTTGAGGAGCACGGATTCGTGATTGGTGTGCGGTTTTCGCCCCCTTACGGGGATCGTACAGACCCGGCATCCTCGCTGGTGGTGGACGGCTAGTTATCGCCCCCTTGCGGGGATTGTACCGAGTGGCTTGACTATGGCGTTCTGCGTGGTATGTTTTCGCCCCCTTACGGGGATTGTACGGGATACAGTGACAGGGTAAACAGGAGACAGGAATTTTCGCCCCCTTACGGGGATGGTATCAAGTGGGCTATGCAGAACCAGACTTACAGTGTATTTTCGCCCCCTTGCGGGGATCGTACCCTAAATATATCACAAAACACCGCAAAACTGAAGAGCCGGATGGCTAGAAAATAATCGCTTTATTAGAACGATGCGTTTTTGCGCTGAAAGGAACGGCCATAAATTCATTCAGCCTGCCTTGTGCGCGGGGCGGTTTCATGGTATGATGCAGATAATTGATCTTATAAAAAGGAGTGTTGCCCTGTGCTAAAGACTTATATCACCACCGTACCTTTGCAGGGAAAGCTGGACCCCATGCTGTACCAGCGGGATTATGCAGCCCCGCCCACGGCCACCTGTTTTCCCATCGTGCAGGTGATGCGGGATACCCTTGAACCCGGGGACACGGTGCAGCTGCTGGCCATCCGGCAGGAAAATGTCGATACCGCCCGCAACTATCAGCGCCTGCTGGAAGAGCTGGCGCAGCTGGGCATTGCAGAAAATCAGGTGCGTCAGCTCCACCTGCCCGAGGATCAGCGCCCGGAAACGCTGATCGGCCTGTGCCGAGATCTGGTGGACGCCCTGCCGCAGGTCACTCGGGTGTATGCCTGCATCACCTACGGCTCCAAGAGCATCCCGGTGGTCACGCTGACGGCATTGACTTGTGCCGAAGCTACCCATACGGAGCTGGAAGTAGGCGGTGTGTATTATGGCGAGGTCAAGCGGGAAAACGGGCAGGTGCTCAGCGCGCGTCTTTACGATATGGCAGCACTGTATCAGCTTGCCGGGCTGGTAGGTACTATGCGTGACAGCAAGACCGCCGAACAGGTGTTCCATCAGCTGATCTGGATGAACGAGCGCCGGGAGGACTGAGCAGCGATGAATGATGTGAAAACATGGGCGGACATTGACGCTTCGCCGCTGCTGCAGCTGCCGCCGGAACAGCGCAAAAAGCTGCACGATGCCAATGATGAACGGTTCCGCGCTTTCTGGGCGGAATGCTTTCTGACCACACAGGCTCCCGGAAGGGGAGAGGAGGCATGGAACAGCGCGGATTTCTGCAAGGCGTTTCTGGATGCGTTTGATCTTTGGGAACCGAAACCCGGGCAGACCTTCAGTATGTATCTGCGCACCGCTGTCCGTCATGCACTGTCACACGACCAGCAGCAGGAAGAAATGGCTGTGATGGGTTTCGGACGCGAAACGAACCGCAAGATCAAAAAAGCGCTGGAGTACATGGAAAAGAACGGAATTACAGAGAGTATGCTCTGTCGTGACCCGGAAAAAGAACAGGTGATCGCCGATATTGTCGGGGTGGGTGTAAAGACCCTGCGGGAAGCACTGCGCAATAAGCAGTCGGTACTCAGTCTGGACGACACTGGCGGAGAGGATTCTGCGCTGGGTGACCGGGTGGCCTCCCAAGAAAAAAGCGTGGAAGAGCAGGTGGAGCAGAGCAGTGAAATGCTGGCATGGCTGCACCGCGGCATTGGACTGATGAACCTGCAGCAGAAGGAAAAATACGGTAAGACAGCTGGCCCGTTGTGGAGCAGCGTGCTGATGGGCTTTCTGCGCAACAACGACGCGCTGGACCCGGCAGAGGATGCGCCCGCGCGGCTGGCAAACTGCGATGATCTGCGTCCGCTGGAACAGGACAACTGCCTGTGGGATATCCTGCTGCTGCACCGGTATGTGGAGTTTACAGTTCAGCCGCCCTATGCACCCAAGGCACTGGAATGCGCCGCCGTCCATGCGCTGCTGGAGCCGGGGCGCAACCCGGCGCAGGATAAGACCGTGGCAGAGTTTCTCGGCGTGAGCAAAGCGGCTGTATCGCAGCGGCGCAAAACATGGCAGCAAAAACTGATGCAGATGAAAGCGGAACAGGAGGAGGTATAAGATGGAACGCAATGTATTGCTTTTATATATGAGCCCCTTCGGCAAAAATCCGAACATTCATACCCAGACCAACGAAGCGGCGGTTTTGGAGCTGAAAAAGCACAAGGAAGGCCCGGACTGTATTCTGGCACTGTGCAGTGAACTGGTGCGCACCAGCCCTACCGTGCATCTGCCGGACGGGAAAACCTGCACCACCGTGGAGTATTTCCGGGATGTATTCCTGCCTTCGGCGGGCATTCCGGCAGAGCGGCTTGTGGAGATCCCGGTACCGGACAGCATGGACGACAAGGCACAGTTCTGGGCGATCTCTCTGTTACTGGGAAAAATTGAAGCGGAAGATACCCTTTCCATTGACCTTTCCGGCGGCATGCGGGACACGGCGATGCTTCTGGTAACAGCAGCTCGCTGTATGCGTGACCTGCGCGGTGTGGAGACCCGCAGGGTGATCTACTCCGAACTGCTTCCGGATGGCACTTCCCGCATCCATGACAGCAGTCAGCTGTACAGCCTGTTCGACCTCATCACGGCCATGGACGAGTTCTTTTCCACAGGTACTGCACAGAAGCTGAAAGGCTACCTGTGGAGCGAGGGCGAAAGCGACCCGGCTCTGCACACCCTGCTGGCCCGCATCAACCAGTTCTCGGATGACCTGGCGCTGTGCCGGGTGCAGGCTCTGAATGAAGACCTGAGCCAGATCGCGCAGGCATTGCAGGCACCGCCCAAAGAGAGCAAAAATCTGACCAGCCTGTTCTTCCACCTGCTGAATGACCGCTTCCGCACGGAATTTGAAGGTCTGCTGGCTTCTCCCAAAAACAATCTTCCTGCGCTGGTAAGCTGGTGTGCAGAACACGGCATGTATCAGCAGGCACTGACCCTGCTGTGCGAGCAGATGCCGGCCTATGTCTGCCGTCATCTTTTTGTGCAGCCCACGGAAACCGGCTGGGCATATCTGGCGGCACAGAATCAGAATAAGGGCAAGGCATGGGTGTACCCGCTGTTCCACTTCCATTTCTGCCGCCTGACTTTGATGCAAAAGGAGTATCCCTATACAACGGATCTGCGCCTGACCCACAGTAAGGACGATGCAGATGGCAATATGTTGTTTGGTGTGGCAAATTCCAAAGAAATGCACGCCTATATGGATACGATCCTCGCTTCCGGTCAGCTGGTGATCGACCCGGAGGTCCGGTGGCAGATCGAGGATGCGGCACTGTTTTACCAGCGCGTGATGCAGTACCGCAACCAGATCAACCATGCCAGTGATACGGCTTTTGGTCTGCAGAGCGACCGTATTCTTCCGTTGGACACAGCCCACATCGAACAGACCCTGCAGGATGTGGCCGATTATCTGCAGGAGATCCGCCCCATGAAGCCGGATGCTCCGCAAGGTGTCAAGGCGCTGCCTGTTACAAAGACGATTCCGGCAGGCGCAGCTCCCAACCTGTAAAATAGAATATAAGAAAAAGCAAAGCACCTCCGCTGCTGGCAAACGCCAGTGGCAGAGGTGCTTTTTGTCCCCTTGCGGGGATGAATTGCAATGTGTGTGTTTGATTATTGCGAAACTTGCGAGACACTGTTTCCGTCCCCTTGCGGGGATAAATTGCAATGTTGCCGCTTGAGCGTTTGCCCCGTGTGTGGTAAGTTTCCGTCCCTTCGCGGGGATAAATTGCAATATTAAGCCGAAGCAAGCCAAAGACAGCGAAACACAGGTTTTCGTCCCCTTGCGGGGAACTCATTGGATATCAAGAAGCATGGGCAGACTACCGATGGTTTCCGTCCCCTTACGGAGTATAAATTTACTATACCACACATTGAGTCAAAAGAAAAGAACCATACACCGGAGAAGCGCGGATGGAGTAGAAATGATAAGCCATAAAGATCACCTCGATTCGGCAGAAGGGGCGTCAAAGCCCTGAATGGGCAGGCCGAGGAAGTATTCCTCGATACGGTCCCAGAGCTGCTCGCTGGAAAAGCCGCTGGTAAACAGCCAGCTCATCAGCCGCACAGCATCGGTGTGGCGCTGGGCAATGCGCTCCAGCAGGTGGTTGCGGTAGAACCCGCGGTCAGCCAGCTCCAGGGTCTGGGTCTGGTTAATATAGAGGTACAGGCGGCTGTTGGAGCCGCCCAGCAGGGCAAAGTGGAGCAGGTCCAGCTCTTCCAGAACGCCCAGAGCCGGGGTCAGGCGCTCACTGCTCTGGGCAGAATCGTTCACCGGCAGATAGCGGCAGGGCTCGCCGCTGTGCAGAACAGCAAAGCTCTGCTCCAGCCAGTGAAAAAACTCGCTGATGAACGGGTCCACGACACTGTACTCTGCGCCTTCCTGCGTGGTGCCGCGGCGCAGCACACGGGTGCGCTGCAGGCGGGGCGAATGCTGCTGCCAGGACTGCACAGCCGCCAGCACTACGCGCACTGCACTGGTGGCACGGGTGCTGCTCAGACCCGTGGCCTGCGCCAGCCGGGCAGCGGCATCCCGGTCGTAGAGATACTGACCGCGGCGGGCAGCCTCGAAGAAAATCTCCTTCAGGGCGCGCAGCAGTACGGAAAAACGGGCATCCGCATTGGCGTGCCACTCCAGCGTCAGCTGCATGGCGGGGGTCAGGTGCAGCTGGGCATTCAGCGGCAGCTTGTCGCTGTGGGTGTACAGCAGGTACTTGAACTGCGGAAAGGAAAAATCGTTCTGCCAGCGGCTGCCCCACAGGCGGGCAAGGTCTACGTCGTAGACCCCGGCAGCCTCATCCTGCAGGGTGGCAGCACCGGTACAGATGCGGTTGACTGCGGCGGCATCGGCGCTGTTGAGCAGAAAATATCCGTGGGTGAACAGAGGAGAGGGCCGCATGATGAAGGGTGCATAGCCGCGTGCTTCGCTGTCCTTCTGGATCAGCAGCATGGCGGTCTTGACCTTGGCCAGCGGGTCCTGCTGGTGCTCGCCGTTAGGGCTGGCAAAGATGTAGGCGAAGCTCTCAGCGTCCACCAGAAGCTCGTTGCGGTGCTTGGTGGCAGTGGCCGGCTGGCTGGCGCGGTGCTGGCGGTACAGCTGCAGCACCTTGCGCATCACCTGTACCAGCTGCCAGGGCTGAATGCTGGAAAGACCGTGCAGGCGGTTGATGTGCTTGAAGTCGTTGGCCATGTGCTCGTACACGGCACGGCCATGGATCTCCGGGTCACGGGCGGCGCGGCCGATCTCCTGTGTGTAATCACACAGGTTGCCGGTGGGGGCAAAGTGCAGCACAAGGGCAATATCCGGGATGTCGATGCCCATGCCAAAGGCCTTGGTGGCCAGCATGATCCGGCGCTTGCCGCTGCGGAAATCCTCCAGATCCTCCGCTTTGGCCTCGCCGGAAAGCTGCGCGTGGTAGCGGGTCACAGCATTGCCCAGACGCTGTGCAAGGCAATGGGTGTAGAAGCGCTCCAGCAGATTGACGGTGGGAAAGTAGATCAGGGTCTTTTGCCCCTGCTCCAGCGCGGCGGTGATCTGCCCGGTCAGAGCCTGGAACTTGTCCAGCTCGTACTCCCGGCGGCCGGTCACGCGGGGAACCTCCCGGATGCACAGCTCGATGTTGCGGCGGCGCACGCAGCCCAGATAAACGATGGGGTCCGGCGACATGTGCAGGCTGCGCAAGGTCTCGCGGTACATGTCCTCCTCGCCGCCATAGGTGGCCGTGGCCGTAAAGGTGGCAGTGACAAAGGCATGCTGGTGCGGACCGTTCAGCTGCTGTTTGCGCAGCTTGTTCACGTAGTCACCCAGAAACCAGTAGTCCGGGCGGAACTGCTTGCCCCAAGTGGTCACAATATGGGCCTCGTCCACGATCAGCAGGCCGATGGCACGGTCGCCGATTAGGTCGGAGATATCGCTGCGGCTCAGCAGGGACTCCGGCGAAAGATACAGGATGTCGCAGCGGCCTTCCTGCACCTCCTGCGCAATGGTCTTCTTGACCATGGGCGGGATGTCGGAGTTGATGGTGCGGGCTTTGGCGTAGCGGTGCTTCTCCATGCCCTGTACCTGATCGTTCATCAGGCCGATCAGCGGCGAGATCACTAGCGTGACCATCCCGTACTTCTCGGCCAGATCAATAGCCGGGATCTGGAACATCACGCTTTTGCCCGCACCGGTGGAGGCAGTTACGAACAGGTCGCGGTAAGTCTGCCCCGCGCGGCAAAGCTCTGCCTGCTGGATGAGGTCATCGATGATGTCCTCTTGGGTGATGGTGCGCAGCTTCTTCTCGCCGCGATGCAGAGCGTCCAGGTCGTAGACATCCAGCGGGAGAAAGTCCGGGTAACCCCAGTGCTGCTGCAGAAGGGTGCGCGCCTCCGGGCAGACTGGGCGCTCCGGCTGCATCGTCTGTGCATGCGCTCTGGAAAGCTGACCGGGAAAAGCGCCAGCCAACGCCGCAAGGCTGTCGGCAAGACCAGCCTCATCGCCGATAAAGCTGTCGGCCGAAACGCAGAGCGTTTTGCCGCGGCGCAGCTGCTGCACAAGGCAGAAATAATCGGCTTCTCCGGTAAGCGCAAAGGCGGAGCTGCTGGCGGCGGTTTCGGGAACCGTATGCGGTGCTGCACCAAACGATACGCGCTCGACCTGCGGGTACTGACGCAGAAGAGCGTCCAAAGGAATGCAGCAGGCGATGCCTTCCTCCGTATACAGCAGGTTGGAGTAGACCCGCAGGCAGGGCTCAATGCCGGGCAGCGGAGCATCCTGCGGCGTTTCCGGGTCAAAGTGGCTCAGAAGGCTGGACTGCATCTCCGGCGTAAGCGTCACAGACACGGGAAGCAGCGTGCGGTAGCAGGTGTTCTGCACCAGGATGATGTGCGGGAACTCCTGCGCAAGGGTATCGGCGTGCAGGGCAAACTCCTCTGCGGTGATCACACAGGGGTTCTGCTGCAGCAGACTGCTCAGGTAGCGGGACAGGCGCTGCTGCAGCAAAGCATCCAGAGAAGGACGCGGAAGACCGGCGTCCTCCGAAGAAAACCCCCACAAGACAAACAGAGTATCCTCAGCAGCATGGGCGGAAAGATAAGAACAAAGCAATGTATTCATGGCAAAATCCTCCATCAGGTCAAAAAATCAGGCAGCAAAAAGGGTGGATGAGGAGCGGCGCTTCAGCATCTCCCGCAGATGGTGCTCGGCACGCACCTGAATCTGGCGGATACGTTCCCGCGTGACGCCCAGCTGCGCACCGATCTCGTCCAGCGTACGGCAGCGGTCATCCGGGATACCGTAGCGCAGCCGGAGAACAGTGGACTCGCGTTCGGGAAGCTGAGAAAGAAGCAACCGGACTTCCTGAACGGTCTCGTTCTCGCTCACAGTGTCCACAGGATCGGGGCTGACGTCATCCGCCAGAAGCTCCGCAAGCTCGGTGTCGTGGCTCTCGCCGACCATAAGGTTCAGGCTGGTAACGTTGAGGTAAACGAGCATGTCGCTCAGGTAGCGGCGCGCCTGCTCCACTGTGCAGGAGTGACCGCTGCTGGCTTCAGCCTCGGCAATGGCATGCCAGAGATCCGGACCATCTAGCTGCATACAGGTAGTGCAGACGACACGCACCCGGCAGAGCGTGTCAAAATAGTGTACCGGGATGCGTACCGTAAGGCCGGTGTTGATGGCTTCGCGCAGGATGGACTGGCGGATCCAGTAAGCGGCGTAGGTCAGGAAGCTGTAGCCCTGCAGCGCATCGAACCGCTGGATCGCAGTAAACAGTCCCAGAATGCCGTTCTGGAAGTTATCCTCCTCGGTCAGGCAGCTATGGGCGAGCAGCTGCGGAACTCTGCGGGCCATCAGGTGGACAAAACCGGCGGTCTTGCGCACGAGGATCTCCTTGGCGCTCTCATCACCCTGTTGTGCCAATACGCAGAGCTGCTCGTTGGTCATGGACCAAAGCTGCTTGGAGGTAAAGTCGCTGCGGCAGAAAGAAGCGGCCTTTCTGCTGCTGGGTATAGCGGCGCTGGTATCCACTAGGATGCCGATCCCCGCCAGCTCGGCCAGAAGATGTTCTTGTTCCTGCTGAGAACAGGAGCCAAACAGCGCCTCAAAGCCTTGCGCAGACAGGTGATTGCCGTTCGTCAGCATCGGGCGTACACGATTCAAAACTGCATTATATTCCATGGTAAAACCCCGCTTTCACTTCCAACTGTAAGTGTCTTCGCTTAGTAGAAGCCCATGGATGCAGTAGAGTTAAGTCTTTTGAGAAAAAATTTATGGTTATTTTTTGGAAACGTCAGTCAAATAAAAAATCAATGAGTTTTCTTATAAAGGTATAGAATTAAGCAGCAAGGACAGAAAACCTTGCCAAAGAAACAAACTATACAGAGCTTTTTGCGTATGATATAATAAAATTATAAATCTTAATTGGGAATACCGTTTTAGGAGGCCACCATGGAGCCAATGAAAGCAACCAGTGTCAACAGCCGTGCAGAGGAGCTGTTTGTGCAGCTCTTCTGTGAGGCTTTTGGACCTGAGAAAACCGAAAATTTGCAGGTCCAGTACCCCTGCGTGGACATCTATGGACGGCATCGCTATATCGACTTTGCGCTGGAATCTCCTGAATCCAAAATTGCGATTGAGATAGACGGCGAAACCTACCATAACCCAAGCAAGGTGTCTGAGAACAAGTATGCTGATGATCTCCTGAAGCAGAACAGTCTGATCTATGACAACTGGAAAGTATATCGTTGGATTTATAGCCAGCTTGAAAAGCAACCGGAAAAGGTTAAGGATGAGCTGATTACTTTCTTGGGCAGCAGTCCCATGTTCAAGGCTTTTGAAGCAGATCTTCCGGTTCAGATGGGGCAGACAATAGAGCTGCGGGATTACCAACAGGAGGCTATCGACAACCTGAAGAAGATGCGTGAGGATGGTAAAACCATCGCGCTGCTGTACCATGCAACCGGCGTTGGAAAAACCATCACGGCTGCAACGGATGCCAAGGCAGTGGGCGGACGCACGCTATTTCTGGTCAACGCCCTGAAGCTGGCATCTCAGGCAAAAGAGACTTTCGCCAAGGTCTGGTCGGAAGCGACTTTGGGGGAGTACACCGGAAGCCAGAAGGATATGACCCAGACGGTCATTTTTGCAACGGTGCAGAGTATATCCAAGGATCTGGAAAAGTTCTCGCCTACAGATTTTGACTACCTGATCGTGGACGAATGTCACCATGCGGCAGCCAACACCTACCAGAAGATTTTCACCTACTTCCACCCGAAGTTCATTCTGGGTCTGACCGCCACTCCGGAACGCAGCGATGGTGAAGATATGCTGGAGCTGTTCCAGAACGTTGCCCATAAAATGGATCTCAAAACTGCTGTAGAGCGTGGCGTTCTGGTGCCGATTCGCTGCATCCGGGTCAAGACCAACATCGACCTGACCGATGTGCGGATCAACGGCATCAAAT
>ERZ772902.2170-NODE-2170-length-12021-cov-4.237005_pt1 | contig 12021 bp, 14 predicted proteins | sample MGYA00511470_ERZ772902 | MGnify/ENA primary metagenome ERZ772902 (study PRJEB29015, sample SAMEA2737717) | human gut metagenome | biome: human gut; feature: human-associated habitat; material: faeces | place: China | collected 2012 ... | reverse complement strand
TGCCATTTTCCGAGTAAAGAAGATCTCCGGCCAGGGGGTGGTTTCGCTGTTACACATGTCCCCCACGGTATCTCGTTCATGGCCGGTGCTCATAGTCAACACGTCCCGCAGGGTGATCTCCCTTGCCCGGGGGTCCATGTCCAGGCCCTCGCACTCGGGAAAGTACTTCAGCAGTTTGTCAGCCGCGTTCACCAGGCCTTCGTCTACGGCAAATCCAATGGCCGTGGAAGTGAAGGTCTTGCTCACCGAGTACACTAGCCTTTTGTCACTGGCACGGAAGGGATAGCGGGCAGTTTCCACCACAGCTTTCCCGTGACGGATGATGTGGAGTGTCCGCAGCTTGTAGTGGATTTTATCGCAATCCTGAAGGAAGTTGGCGATGGCGATGGAGGAGATGCCAGCGTCCTCCGGAAGGTAGAAACGGTCAAATACGTCTGCCATATTCATATTACTGTGCGCCTTCCTTTCTCATGTTAGCCACCTCTTTGTCGGCGTCCATCCGACTGCTGAACAGCACCAGCAGGATGCTGCACACCAGGGGGATTACGGCGTAGCCCACGGTTTCCATCACCAGGGTGAAGGAGGACTGGGCCATGCCAGCGTTGGCCGCTTCGCCGCTGTATCCGCCAATAGCCAGCACAGCCGCTACGCCTACACTGCCCAGGAGCATTCCAAACCGCATGCCGAATTGGGCGATACTGGTGGAAAGACCGGAGAGGTCGGTTTTGTTTTTTAGGTTGATGTAGTCAGCCACATCGGCGGTAGCAGTGCCCAACAGCACGCCAAAGAAAGCGCTGCCAATGCCGTAGACCGCGTTGCCGATCATGACGAAAACAAGGTTGGGAACGATCATCAAAGCGTAGCCCACCACCTGGAATATGGAACCCAACACCAGCACCTTCCGCTTGCCCAGCTTGGCGTTGGCAATGGGCACAATGCCCAAAAGGCAGCAGAGAATACCGGGTACCAGCTTGGCATAGCTGATCTGAGTCATGTAGCCGGCATTGCCCAGCACGTCACGCAGGAAGTAGATGGCCATTGAGCCGAAAATCATCCCGGCAAAGTTGTAAGTGAGGAACATGCCAAACAGAGGAAGGGCGTATTTGCAGCCAAAAACGTACTTTAGCTGGGTTTTAACAGGCAGGGTGGGGCGTTTCCGAGCCGCGCTGAGCTGCTGGGCAGCCTCAGCCCACACCTCCGGCGTTTCACGGCAGATAACACCGGTGAGGAAGGGCAGGATAAAGCCAATGGAGCAGAAGATCAGGCTCAAACCGAAGTAGCCTTTTTCGTAGCCGCCAAAGTACATGAGCACCGGTACGCCGTAGGCACTGACAATCAGGTTGGAGATCTGTCCCAAAAGACTGCCCAAGTTGGTAACCTTTGCCCGTTCCACCGAGTTGGAGGTCATCTTGATGAGTAGGGTGGCGGTGGCGATGCTGATGACGGCGCCGAATACGGCCACGTGGAGCAGGTAGTTCACAAACACCCAGATCATCCGCCCGGTGGGGCCGAAGCTGGTAGGGGTGTTGAAGATCAGGAACACAGGCAGGGCCACGAAGAAAGCGGTGCCCAAGATCCAAGGCCGGGCCTTGCCCATCTTGGTGTGGGTCATATCAATGAGGAAGCCGCTCAGGCCCTCGGTGACTGCGTTGATGATGCGGGCGGCGGTCATCATGGCTGTGATGAAGCCCATGGAAAGCAGCAGGTTGTCCGTCAAGTAGACGGTGAGGAAGCTGCCCAAAATGCCGGCAATGCAGCTGGAGCCGCAGCCGTTAAGGGCAAAGCCGATCATTTGGGACACAGGGAGCTTGTCTTGTTTCTTCTCTGTCATGTTTTCAACCCTCCAAGTCAAAAGAATGTAGCAGGCGGTGCGCGCATTCCGCTTACAGCTATACTGTTAGAATACCATGGAGAGAGTTGAGAAAATATGGCAAGATTGACCACTGTTTTGGGGAAAACTGACTAATCTTGGCGGAAAAATGGGTTTTGAATGATATCGTTTCGATAATTTCTGGGGGTCAAGCCATAGTATTTTCGGAAATATTGGATAAAGCTGCCCTCGTCGGCAAACCCGGTTTCCTGGGCAATCTCGGAAATCTTTTTGGATGTGTGGGAAAGCAGCTGTTCTGCCTGGAGGACCCGGTATTTCGCCAAGTACTGGGAAAAGGTGACCCCTGTGTACTTTTTGAAAAAGCGGCAGAAGTATTCCTTGGAGAAGAAAAACTGCTGTGCCACCTGGGCGGAGTGGAGAGGCTCGCTATAATGCTCGTGAATGTAAGATAGAATCCTCTCCAGCTTTTGGAAAGGCTCTTGCGAGGTGTCCTCCCTAGTCTGGTCCCGCTTTTGGCAGCACTGGGAGAGCAGAATATAGACAATTTCACAGATCTGGCGGATAACAAGCACCTGCAGGAAAGGGGTGTTCTCCTGTTCGTACCATTCGTTGAGCGCTAGGATCAGGGAATGAATCTTCGCGTTAGCCTCCTGTGTTAGGACGAAGTAGTAGTCATCATAGTTGGGAACCAAGCTTTTCAGGAAAGGGTAGCTGATTTGAAGAGTGATACCGGTGACAGCAAACCCGTCTGTGGGAAAATAAGGGATAGAGGAATGCACTTCCCGGCTGTTCACCAGAACCACATGTTGAGGAGTCACGTCCTCCACCCGACCGTTGATAAAGAACCGAGAGGAACCCTCGAAGGCCGTGTTGATCTCTAGCTCCTGATGCCAATGGCTTTTGACAATCTCGCTTCCTGGCCTGGTGTGCTGGATGATAAACCCCGGGACAGGCCCGTGAATGTCCACTTTTTCATAGATGCCATGGTCGGGCATGAAGATCAGCTCCTTTCTGTGTTTTTTTATTATACCAGGATATACCGAATGATGCAAGAAAGCGTAGAAGAATTTTGGCAACTATGGTGAATGATTCCGGCCTTTTGCTTATCCAAAACAGGGGAGGGACCCCTCAAAATTTGCGGTGAAGTAAACAAAGAAAAGGGCTGCGTAAAAAGTTTTCGAAAAACACTTGCAATATACGGCGCTGGTCGCCAGTGGCGACCGTTTAGCGCTGACCGAGCCGGCAGGTGAGAACGGCCGCCCCCCCCAGCCCCCTGCAGGGGGAGTTTTCAAGGGCAAGGTCAAGGACGTTATACAGAAAAAAGGACAGAAAGGAGAATCGTATGAAAAAGAAAACTGCCATCCTTACCGCCAGGCTGACCCCAGCCGAAAAAGCCGCTGTTGAACGCAGGGCGCAGCAAGCTAACATGACCGTCACCGACTACATCGTGAAGTGCGCCCTGGGTAAAAATGTCCGACAGATCGATGAGCTGTCCCCCGTTTTATCCGAGCTGAAAGCCCAAGGCCGCAACCTCAACCAGCTGACAAAACTGGCCAACATGGGCCGCATCACCCTGGTGGATGCCGAGAATTTCACCGAGGCTTACACGAATCTCTTTGGACTCATCGAGGAAATTCACTGGGAGGGGGAGTGACCGTGGCGACTTTCGTAGCGATCCGCAACGCAAAGCAGACCCGTGGATCACTGGCAGGAGCCATGGGCTATGTCGCCAAAGATGAGAAAACGTTATGGAAAGGCATCTCACTAGTGGCGGGACATAACTGTGTCCCCCAGTCCTCCTATATCGAATTCCTCACCACGAAAAAGAGATTTCACAAGATGGAGGGCCGCCAGTTTTACCACTTCGTGCAATCTTTTGCGGAGGGAGATCGCCTGTCCCCGCAGATGGCCAACGCCATAGGAGTGGAACTTGCCGAGAAAGAGTTCCCCGACTTCGAAGTGCTAGTCGCCACCCATGTGGACACCGGCCACCTTCACAACCACCTGATCGTGAATTCCGTGAGCTGTGTAGACGGCAAGAAGCTCCACCAAAACACAGCAGACTTGCAGCACCACCGGGACGTAAACGACCAAATCTGCATGAAGTACCACCTGAGCGTGCTCCCAAAATCCCAGAAGCATAGTCGGAAGAAACGCATGGAACCTGGAGAATATCAGGCTGGGCTTCGGGGGGACAGCTGGAAGCTGGAGCTGGTGTTCGTGCTCAACCAAGCCTTGCGGGAGGCTGAGGACAAGGAGAGCTTCATCGAATGGCTGGAGCGGGAGGGCTACCAGGTGAAGTGGTCGGGCAACCGAAAGCACATCACATTCATCACGCCGGAGGGGTACCGCTGCCGGGACACCAGCCTCCATGACGAAACATTTTTGAAGGACAACCTGGAATATCTATTTCTCTACCGGCAGCTGACAAACTTTGAACCCGGCATGGAGGAATCCTCCTATGGCTGGCTTTACGGCGTGACCTACAATGCAGAAGCCCTGACCCGCTACATGGCGCAAGCCATGGACGTGCCGGACCCGCCGCCCATACCCGTCTGGACGGAAAGCAAGCAGCGCCAGCGGGAGGCCCTCAAGAAGCTGGCCCATGGCCAGCGGTTAGAAAATATTGAGAGCTTTGAAGAGGACGAGGAATACAGTTTCGGAATTTCCATGTGAGAGTAGCCCACCATTTTTTCCTCTGCATTAAGGAGGACACCCCACCTCAAAATTTGCGCTGCTTAAACAAAGAATAGGCCCAAGAGAAATTCCCAGGCCCAGGCAGGTGTAAGTCCACCAAAAGGCGGGGCGGTTTTTCTCCACAAAGCGAAGCACATAGGTCTGGATATAGGCAGTCGCTGTCCGGTAGTGTTGGTGGTTAAGAAAGGGGGCAGCAAGATGCCACAAAAACGACTCACTACAAACGGCAATGTTTTTCGCCGCACCGATGGCCGCTGGCAGAGTGTCATCTGGTACTTTGACGAGCAAGGCGTCAAGCGCCGCAAGGTGTTCTCCAGCAAAACGAAAACAGAGGCCCAGCAGAAGATCACTACCTACATCGCCCAGTTTAACGAGGAAGTCCGTAACTCGGATGAATCTCAAAAAACGTTCAAAGACAGCCTCACCCGCTGGTTGCAAGTTTTCAAGTTCCCATCAGTGGAGCGGACAACATACGACCGGCTGGAATGCACAGCGCAGCACCAGGTGTTCCCGCTGATTGGGGACAAGATGGTGGGGGACATCACCGCCGCCGATCTGAAATCTGTGCTGAATCATTGGATGGAGCAAGGCTACGCCTACACCACCGTGAAGAAAGTCCACATCCTCCTCAACGAGTATTTTCGCTATTTAACTGAGGAAGGCTTCATTCAGAAAAATCCTATGCAAAGCGTCCCCATGATGAAGCGGGCCAACTTCCTAACAGCGCAGGACAAGGAGTGTGTGCCGGAGCAAGAGGCCGTAACTGTGTTCACGCCTGTGGAGATTGCAAAATTTAAAAGAGAAGCATTCTCCACTTTCTCCAACGGCAAACGGAAATACCAGCAGGCAGCGGTCTACATCCTCATGCTGAACACGGGCTTGCGGACAGGTGAATTGCTAGGCCTCCTCAACAGTGACATCGACTTGGAACGCAGAGTTTTGCATCTCGAAAGAGGTGTAAAAGAGGTTTGGCGCAGAGATGGTCTACAAGCAGAGCCAGGCCGGGACATGAAAGTTGGCAAGCTGAAGTCGGCTACCAGCAAACGCTCGGTGCCCTTGAACGACACGGCCATCGCCATGATCCAGGACTTGAGGAAAGAAGCATACTTTGGAGAGGACACACCCCTGGTACCGGATGAGCGTGGCGGCTACACCCGCCCGGTGAATTTCAGAAAGCGTTACTACCGTATTTTAGCAGCAGCTGGCATAGACAAAAAGGGCCTGCATAGTTTACGCCATTCTCATGTATCACTGCTTATCAGCATGGGATTTTCGGCGGTATCAATCGGAAACAGGGTGGGGCATGAAAGCGTGGATATTACTTATCGTTATGCTCATATGTTCCCGACGGAACAGACACAAATGGCAAAATTGCTGGATGAAGAATTTAAGGAGGGCGCAGAGAAATGAGCGGCACACACAAATATCCGACAATCAGTTTCCGTATCTCTCCGAGAGAGAGGGAAGAAATCGAAGCAAAGATTTTCACAAGCGGCATGAAGAAAAAAGATTATTTTGTCCGTTCCTGCATTTATAACCGGGTGTGCGTGGTAGGCAAGAAAGAAACAGTTTATCAGATTGTGGAACGGTTGCAGGAAATGGAGAATCGGCTGGTGGAACTGGCGGAGCAAATTGATGGCAAAAAGCCGGGGATTACTTCCGAAGAAATCAGAGATTTGCGGGAAGCCTATGAAGATATGCTGAAAGCAATTCTTTGGATGTTGGACGGTGCAAGGTATCTGTGGCAAGGCGAAGAAAAAAGCCCTGACAGCGGCAACTGTTAGGGCTGTGATAACTGGAAAACCTCTGTTATCAACAATCACAATTCAAGTATAGCAGAGGTTTCTTCCGGTGACAACGAATTTTTCAAAAACGGAGGACATTATGGCAGGAACGAGAACAGAATTACAGATGATTAAAATGTCGGAGATACAGTCGCAGGAGGTGGCGTGGCTGTGGTTTCCGTTTATCCCTTATGGAAAGCTGACGATTGTACAAGGCGATCCGGGGGACGGTAAGACAACGCTTGTGCTGAACATAGCGGCGAAGCTGTCAAAAGGCGAGGGTCTGGACAGCAAAATGAAACTGACGGAGCCGCTGAATGTGATTTACCAGAGTGCGGGGGACGGGCTTGCAGATACGGTTAAGCCCCGTTTGGAAACGGCAGGAGCAAATTGTGAAAATATTTCCGTCATTGACGAGAGCATAAAATCACTTTCCATGATAGATGAACGTCTGGAAGAAGCAGTCATAAGGACAAAGGCGAAGCTACTGATTTTAGACCCGATACAGGCGTATCTCGGCGGCGGTATGGATATGAACCGGGCAAATGAAGCAAGGGATATGACAAAGAAGCTGGCGACTTTGGCGGAGAAATATCAATGTGCCATTGTACTTGTAGGGCACATGAACAAAGCGGCTGGAAATAAGGCAGCATATCGGGGCATGGGTTCCATTGATTTCTTTGCGGTGGCAAGGAGCGTCCTGCTGGTCGGCAGAGTGGAGGGCGAAGCGAATATAAGGGCGGTAGTCCAGATAAAAAACAATCTGGCGGCGTTTGGGCACCCGAAAGCCTTTGAGTTGTCGGAGGACGGTTTTCACTGGCTCGGAGATTATGAGATTACCGCTGATGAAGTGTTGGGCGGTATCGCTCCGAAAGCGAATAAGCTGGAACAGGCGAAGCGTCTGCTCCGGGAAGTGGCAGAAACAAACAATGCCATGCAAAGCAATGAGATTTTCAATCTTGCAGAGGAACAGGGTATATCCAGACGGACGCTTGAAAATGCGAAAAAGGAATTGAGTATCAGAGCAAAGCGGATAAACAATTCGTGGTATTGGGAACTGGATAAAATCAAGCCGGAATAAGGCAACAGCGCAACAATGCAGAGTATATAGAATTTGCGGGCTTGGTGTCTGCAAGGGTGCAAAAGATATAGACCTTGCGTTGTTGCGGTCTTGAAAAGGAGGGCGAATATGATACGACAGCCAGAATGGGGAACCCGGAATGTGAACAAATATTTTTACGAGAGTGAAGCCCGGAGGATTGCCGAACTCAATGAAATATTCGGAGATATAGAATTGACTGAGGCAGAAATGCGGATGCTGATATGGCTTGCCGGATGGGATGAATATACGATAGAAAATGTACTTTCGGCTATCCGAAAAGCTATAGCGGCGGAAGTAAAGCGGCGGCAACAGCCGCCCCGTCCGTAGGACGGAAAAGCCCCCGGCAGGGCGCAAAGGCAGCTTTTGATGGATGGAACGGCTGTCAAAAGTGCTTTTGCGTTACTTTCGACGAAAGTAACAAAGCTTATGCGCCGTATCCGGCGCTGATTGCCCGGAAAGGGAGAAAGGATATTGATTGAAGCGAACTATCAGCTTTATGACAGGGAAAGGCTCTGTCAACCATAACAGCAGAAAATTCCATGCAAAAAATACTGACCCGGAGCGAAGTTGTCTGAACGTTGAATACTGCAACGAAAATGTTAAGGACGTATATCACGAATTGTTTGATGAAGCACTCGCCCGGTATAATGAGAAGCAGACCAGAAGTGACCGCCGGATTGACGATTATTACAATAAAATACTGCATGGAAAGCAGGAAAGGCCATTCCATGAGATCATTCTGCAAATTGGGAATAAGGACAACATGGGAGCGAAAACGGAAAACGGACAACTTGCTGCAAAGGTGCTAGATAAATATATGCAGGACTTCCAGCGGCGAAATCCTACGTTGAGAGTGTTCAGCGCCTATCTTCACATGGACGAAGCAACGCCCCACTTGCATATAGATTTTATACCCTATACGACAGGAAGCAAGCGGGGACTTGAAACAAGAGTATCTCTGAAACAAGCGTTAGCAGCTCTTGGATTTAAAGGCGGCACAAGGAGAGATACAGAACGGAATCAGTGGGTAGCCTATGAAAAGGAACAGCTTGCCGCTATTATGCTGGAACATGGAATTGAGTGTGAGAAGAAAGGCACACATGAGAAGCATTTATCTGTTTTGGACTTTGAGAAAAAGGAGCGGGCAAAGGAAGTCGCAGAATTGGAGCAATCTATTTCTGACGGAAAAGAGCGATTATCAGATATTCAGATTCAGCATAGAAAAGCAGTGCAGGAAACAGAGCAGATACGGCAGAAGGGCGAAGCAATCCGGCAGGAAGTGTCGGAACTTTCGGAAACAAGTGATTTGCTGAAGGAGCAGGCGACAACGCTGGCAGAGGACAAGAAAAAGCTGCTGCCTGATAATGTGAAATTGGAGAAGCAACAGAAGAAATTGCAACAGGATATTGAGAAAATGGTTCAGTCTAAGGCGGTCATGGAACGGAACATACACGCCTATGACGAGGACGAGAAGTGGCAGTTGCCTGAACCGGCGGCGTTGATGTCTGCAAAGGCTTATAAGGATAAAAAAAGCCTCTCCACTTGTGGAGAAATTGAAAGAGACGATAAAAGTACTGACGATTAAATGCGTTCAACTTGCGGAACAGGGAAAGAAACTGAAAGATAAAGTTACCCGGCAGGAACAGCAGATCAGTCGCTTGACAGATAAGGTCATGGAGCAGAGCGACATTATTGACCGATTGCAGGAGAAAACGGCAGATTTGGGGCGTTTGGAACGCTATTTCGGCAGAGAACAGGTGCAGTCGATAGTTGAGCGGTCTAAGGCCCTGGAATGGGCAGAAAAGGAAAATAAACGTCCGAAACGTGTATTTGATATGAGCAGGTAGGGGGGATTGATAGAATGACAGATATGGAGAAAAAAGTTATGGTTCGGCTGTGTGCGAAAATCCTTTCAGAAACAGATTTGTATGATACAGATATGGAAGTACGCAATCTAATTGACTGGATATGTGTGTCGGAGCAGATAAAATCAAACAATAACGAGATACGAAGTATAACCGGGGAATATAAGCGGATAGAGCCGGATTGCCGGGAGGGAGTGCGGACGCAGTTGGAGCACATGAAGTCACTCTGTAAAGAACGTGAGAGCTTGTATGAGAAGCAGAATGATTTGAAAGGGCAGAAGCAGAAAATCGAGAGAGCATTGGAACGGTAGGGATTTGGGGCATGGCGGCGGCTGTGCCCCTTATCTCTTGTGGCAAAATTGCTGATAATATGCTAAAATCAAAGAGCAGAGATAAAAACACAACGTAAGGGATAACATCTCTTATAGAGCCGGTAGGTAGTCCGGCCGCACCGTTTTGGTGTAAGTAGCTCTTCCTCCTTGGGTCGTCCATTCTTTGTTCAGTACAATTTTTAAGGAGGAATTGTCATGGACAAAGTATCAGGCAGATTGACAGTATTTTTTGAGGAACCATTCTGGATAGGTGTGTTTGAACGCATATCGGAGGGAAAATTATCTGTATGCAAGGTTACGTTTGGGGCGGAGCCGAAAGATTATGAGGTATACGATTTTGTTTTGAGAAATTACTATCGACTGAAATTTAGTCCGGCTGTGGCAACTGATGCAAAAGAAGCTGGTCGCAATCCGAAACGGGTACAGAGAGAAGTGCGGAAACAGGTACAGAATACCGGGATAGGAACGAAGTCGCAACAGGCTTTGAAATTACAGCAGGAGCAGTTGAAAACTGAACGTAAAGCTGTGAGCCGGGAACAACGGGAAGCAGAGAAACAGCGGCAGTTTGAACTGAAACAGCAGAAAAGGAAAGAGAAGCATAGGGGCAGGTAACGCCTGCCCTTGGCCGCTTATAGGAGTTTTTAAAATTCATATAAAAAAATGAAAGAGAGTAATACATGTGAAGTTTGCTTTTTGGAATGTACATCAAAATCCGGTTATAAATCATTATATTGTTGATCTTATATATGAAAATGAATTAGATATAATCGTGTTGGCAGAATATAAAGATAATGAACAGAAGTTGATTGATGAACTAACTCAAAAGGGTATATACATGGAGAAATATTTGACTTCCGGTTGTGATCGTATTATGATGTTTGGCTCTATTCAAAAAGTAATGCCCGCAAATCAAAATAAATACTATTCAATACAAATTATTGATAAAAAGTGTATTTTGTGCGGAATGCATTTGCCGAGTAGAATTTATTCGGATCACCAAGAGCGAAGGAATATTGTAATAGACAGGATTGTCGAAGACATTAATGAATTAGAGATGAAATTGAAAATAGAAAATACTATTATATTAGGAGATGTAAATGAAAATCCTTATGATGTAGGATGTTTAAATGCAACAAAATTTCATGGTATATCTAGTGGAGCGGATGCAGAAAAAGGAAGTCGAACAGTTATGAGTAAAACATTTAAAATGTTTTATAATCCCATGTGGAACCTTTTTGGAGACTTCAGATATCCACCAGGGACATACTATCATAATGGGAGCGAGCCTAGCAATTCTTTTTGGAATATTTATGATCAAGTAATGATCCGTCCAAGCATGAGGAAATGGTTCGTTGATAACAGTTTAAAAATTCTTGTGAGAATCCAGGAGTATTCTTTAGTTGATAAATTTAGACATCCTCGAAAGGATATTAGCGATCATTTGCCGATTGTTTTTGAGATAAAGGAGGAAAATATATGAGTCATGATTTTAACCTTGATGGACTTCTAAACTATGATGATGATCAGGCGGTGTCTCCAGATACAATTATATCAGAATTGGGAAAGCAGTTAGAAGAAGCTACGAATGGATTTGTCAAAGGTGTAGTAAGGGAATATGAAGGGCCTATTGAATCTTATGATCAGCTATCAGCTTTTGCGTCAATTGCCTCTGCATTGGGAACTTCAGTAATACACAAAGATATTCAGGATAATCTTGGAGCGATAGGATATCAGAATTTTAAATTTGAATTTTTTTTGACGGCACCTAAAATTGAAAACTACAAATATAGGATTTTGTTTTTTGAATATGGCATTGGAATGTATCCAGTCAAAATTGTTCTTGAACAAGGGATTGCAGATGAAATATTTAAGAAAGAAAATGCTAATTATATAATTGAATATGAAACAAAAAATGAATTGGAAAATGTAATCATAAATATTTTAAAGACAAAGAAAGTTATAAAGATTATGCAAGAACTAATCTATGCAACAAAAAGGTTTGAAAGGCTTGATAAAAAAGAGCTTAAGTTGGTAGATAAATCGTCAGATGAGAATGATGAGTAAAGGAGTCTTTGGAGTTATATTACATGGTGCTAGCACCATGTAGATAGAGCGATTAAGGAGAAATATTCGTGATACCCGTATGATACCTGTTTGATCGGAAACTATGAATAAGGCGTGAAATTTGGATATTATAAATATAAAAATCCGCAAAAGACAATTATATATTTAACAATTATGTTATAGTTACAGAGAACTGGAATAAACAAATTAAAATGCCGAAAGCTTGTATTCATGACAATGGGGAGGACCGCTGCGTGGCAGAGGAGGGACACCATTGTATATGCAGGCTTTCGGCATTTGTTTTATCAAATGGCTCTAGTTTGGCTCTATTTGTGGGGAGAGTAAT
>ERZ772902.2158-NODE-2158-length-12112-cov-3.176827_pt1 | contig 12112 bp, 10 predicted proteins | sample MGYA00511470_ERZ772902 | MGnify/ENA primary metagenome ERZ772902 (study PRJEB29015, sample SAMEA2737717) | human gut metagenome | biome: human gut; feature: human-associated habitat; material: faeces | place: China | collected 2012 ... | reverse complement strand
TATGGAATTTAAAAAGATTGATGATAAAAAGTTTCAGTGCCTTCTTTTTGAAGAAGATTTAGAGGAAAATAATATATCATTAGATGACTTTTTTAGAAATGATACAGAAAAGATACATGGACTTCTTGATGTTGTTATGGAAGAGGCAAGAAAAGAGATTGGTATAGCACCTTCAGGTGAGATGATTTCATTACAGCTTGCACCGCAGCCTAATAATTCTTTGCTTCTTACAGTGTCATCCGGCGGTGATGATATTTCGGACATGTTAAGACAAGCAGGAAAGAGAGCGGCAAAAGCACTTTCTTCAATGAGTCCGAAAGAAAATAATATTATAAAGAATTCAGATGACAGGCGTAAAAAGAAAGTCAAAGAAGCCGAATTTGAAAGTGTTGCCGTCAAAGACGGTGATGAATTTTTTGCGATTGACTGTGAAGGCGGATTTGTTGACAGTGAACTTGCAATATGCAGATTTTCAGAATGGGCTGAATTTGAAAGATTCTGTTCACAGAGCAGAAGAACATGGGGTGTCCGTAACACACTTTATAAGGATAATACTGATGTTTATATTGTTCTTGAAAGAGGAAGATGCTCAACTGTAAAGTTTTCACAGCTTGTTAATGATATGCTTGAATATGGTGAATTTGTACCGGCAAATGTGGAAAAGATAGGATATATAAAAGAACATTATCATAAGATAATAGCTGATAATGCTATTAATATTACTAAAAAATATTGTAATGCCGGATAATTGATAAACAGTATGGAGGAAAAGATGCTTGAATTAAAAGATATATGTTTTAATGTGAGACAGGATTCAAAAGAAAAAGAAATTTTGAAAAATATTAATTTGAAAATTGATGAGCGTTTTGTTGCAATAACAGGACCTAATGGTGGAGGCAAGTCTACACTTGCAAAGATTATAGCCGGAATTGAAAAGCCTACATCAGGAAAAATTATCCTTGATGGAGAAGATATTACAGATTTATCGATAACAGACAGAGCAAATAAAGGCGTAAGTTTCGCATTCCAGCAGCCTGTAAGATTTAAAGGATTGACAGTAAAAGATTTAATTACACTTGCAAGCGGTAAAAAGATAACAATTGCGGAAGCGTGTTCATATCTTTCAGAAGTTGGTCTTTGTGCAAAGGATTATATTAACAGGGAAGTTAATGCTTCACTTTCAGGAGGAGAACTTAAACGAATTGAGATTGCAATGATTATTGCAAGGGGAACAAAACTTTCTTTGTTTGATGAACCGGAAGCAGGAATAGATTTGTGGAGTTTTAATAATCTTATAAGAGTTTTTGAGTCGCTTCATGAAAAGATTAAAGGCTCAATAATTATTATTTCACATCAGGAAAGAATTCTTAATATAGCTGATAAAATTATTGTTTTATCAGGTGGAGAAGTGACTGCTGTCGGAACAAAAGATGAGGTAATGCCAAAGCTTATTGAATCATCAGAAGCCTGTGCAACACTTCTTGATAAACTAGCTTAATAATACAGTTAATATATTTGAATGGAGATTATTTAGATTATGGATGCAATACAAAAAAGCATGCTTGAAAAGATAGCGGATCTGCATGAAGTGCCGGAAGGAGCTTATAATATACGTTCTAACGGAGCACTTGCAGGCAGAAATACAACTGCCAATATAGATATTGTTACAAAGCAGGATAAACCGGGAATAGACATAATTATCAAGCCGGGCACAAAAAATGAGAGCGTTCACATTCCGGTTATATTAAGTGAGAGTGGACTGAATGACTGCGTATATAATGATTTTTATATCGGTGAAGGTGCAGATGTTGTGATAGTTGCAGGATGTGGAATTCATAACTGTGGAACTGATACATCAGAACATGATGGAATTCATACATTTTTTATCGGTAAAAATGCAAAAGTAAAATATATCGAAAAACATTATGGTGAAGGTGACGGAACCGGTGAAAAGATTCTTAATCCCACAACTATAGTCCATATTGATGAAGGCGGATATATGGAGATGGAGACAACGCAGATAAAAGGTGTTGATTCAACAATAAGAGATACACAGGCTGATTTGAAGGACGGTGCATCTTTAGTTATAAAAGAAAAGATTATGACACACGGAAACCAGACTGCCGAGACTAACTTTGTAGTTAATCTTGATGGTGTAGATTCAAGTGCCAATGTAATATCACGTTCAGTTGCAAAAGATTCATCAAAGCAGGTATTTAATTCAAAAATATGCGGTAACAACAAGTGTTACGGACATACTGAATGTGATGCAATTCTTATGGATAACGGACATGTCAATGCGGTGCCTTCGCTTGAGGCAAATGACCTTGATGCAAGTCTTATCCATGAGGCGGCAATCGGCAAGATAGCTGGAGAGCAGCTTATCAAGCTTATGACACTCGGACTTACGGAACATGAGGCAGAAGAGCAGATTATTAATGGGTTTATGAAGTAATGAGATATGCAGAATTTTTAAAAAAAGATGGTGTAATAGGTTTTGTGGCTCCATCTTTCGGATGTGCCACTGAACCCTACAGAAGTGCATTTGACAGTGCAAAAAAAGAGTTTGCAAGGCGGGGATATATTCTTGTAACCGGTCCTAATTGTTATGAATCTTCCGGAATAGGAATAAGCAGTACGCCACAGAGGTGCGGAGAGGAACTCACATATATGTATATAAACAGCAGTAGTGATATTCTTATATCATGCGGTGGTGGTGAGCTGATGTGTGAGACTCTTGAGTATGTTGATTTTGATAAAATAAAGAATTCACCTCCGAAGTGGTACCTTGGATATTCTGATAATACCAATTTTACTTTTTTACAGACAATACTTAACGATACAGCATCTATTTATGGTGTGTGTGCAGGTGCATTTGGCATGAAACCGTGGCATAAAGCAATTGATGATACATTCCGTCTTATCACGGGAAAGAAACTGCGTTTTACCGGGTATGACAAATGGGAAAAGGAATCATTAAAATCAGAAGAAAATCCTTGTGCGACAATGAATGTCACAGAAAAAAGAATAACTCCTGCATTCATTGGAAGTAAAAGGATAGCTTGTGAGGATACTGATATTACTTTTTCAGGACGTTTAATTGGCGGATGTATGGATTGTCTTGTTAATATTTTAGGAACAAAGTATGATAAAGTTGCTGATTTTAATGAGCGATATAAAGAAGATGGTTTCATATGGTTTCTTGAAAGCTGCGATTTGAATGTATTTGCCATAAGACGAGCTATGTGGCAGATGGAAAATGCGGGATGGTTTAAGTATTTAAAGGGCTTTGTGATAGGACGTCCGCTTGTATTCGGACAGGAAATGATGGGGCTGGACCAGTATGAGGCTGTTCTTGGAATTATAGGAAAATATAATGTTCCTGTCATCATGGATGCAGATTTGGGTCATTTATCACCGACAATGCCGCTTATCTGTGGAAGTGTAGCAACGGTCAGCATAAAGGGAAATAATTACAGTATAGATATGAAACTGATATAAAAAATGGCGGGCAATAATTTGCCCGCTATTTTATGTATAAAATAAAATTCCTAAAAGACAATCGGAATGACGTGATTCGAACACGCGGCCTCTTCGTCCCGAACGAAGCGCTCTACCAAACTGAGCCACATTCCGCAATAATATTTCCGGATATAATCAATATGCCAAAAACATTATATATTTTAATAGCATTTTGCATAAATGTCAATAAAAAGTTCTGCTTTTAAGAAAGTTGATAAGAGATGTGCATGCACTGTCAGATGGAAGTGATTTGCTGTATGCAAAGCATATCTGGCGTGGCTTTATAGTAGATGGTGTTTTTATCTGAATAAGTGATTTGTTATTAAGCTCTTCTTTTATGAATTCTTTAATAATGCATCCGACACCGAGACCGGTTTTTACAAAGTCAATTAAAAGCTCCATACTATTTACTTCCATGGCTGTGTCAGAAGAAATTTCCCAGCTGCTTAAATAATTGTTGATAAATTTTCTTGTAAGGTTGTTTTTATCAAGAAGAATCAGGTTTGAATTGTTTATTATATCATTTGAAGATATGTTTTCACGTTCAATCAGTCCTTTGGCATATTGCGGTGATGATACGAATATGTCATGAATCTGGCCGGCACCTATATAGTCGAGTTTTTTGGCCGAATCGGGTCTGGCAATAAGTCCGATATCAATTTCGTTGTTTTCAATAAGCTCAATTGTGTGGCTTGTTGACTGGCACGATATTGTTATCTGCATATGTGGATATTCTGTAAGAAAATCTTTGAGACAGGGAAGAAGAATGTGCTTGCACAGAGTTGAACTTACACCAATTCTTATATGTCCTATTCCAAGTTCGTGTATATGCCTTAATGTATCTTCACCTGCAGAAATTGTCTCAAAAGCACTGTGAAGATATCTGTAAAGTATATTTCCTTCATTAGTTAAAGTTATGCCTTTTGATGAGCGTTTTATAAGGCTGACTCCAAGTGATTCTTCAAGTTTTTTGATGGATTTACTGACGGCCGGCTGGCTGATATAAAGCGACTTTGCGGCACCGGATATGCTTGACGAACGTGCAACTGTAAGAAATATATGATATAAAGGTATATTTGCTGAATTCATAATGCCTCCTTGAATGATTTATGAAATGCACTAATGTATAACTTCAAGTTATAACTGATATGTATAATATGTATTTGCATTATATCAATAAGTGTATTAGAATACAATAAAAGCATTTAAATTATAGTCTGAAAGGATGGTAGATAAAGATGGGAATGACAATGACACAGAAGATTCTTGCTGCTCATGCAGGTCTTGACAAGGTTGAGGCAGGACAGCTTATTGAGGCAGATCTGGATCTTGTACTTGGTAATGATATCACATCGCCGGTTGCGATTCATGAGATGGATAAGATGACTGTTAAAACTGTATTTGATAAGGATAAGATTGCACTTGTACCAGATCATTTTGTACCTAATAAAGATATTAAGTCTGCTGAACATTGTAAATGTGTAAGACAGTTTGCAATGAAGCATGATATTACTAATTATTTTGAAGTTGGACAGATGGGTATTGAGCATGCACTTTTGCCTGAAAAAGGACTCACAGTTGCCGGTGATGTTATTATCGGTGCTGATTCACATACTTGTACATATGGTGCACTTGGTGCATTTTCTACAGGTGTTGGTTCTACAGATATGGCTGCAGGAATGGCAACGGGCAAAGCATGGTTTAAAGTACCTTCAGCTATTAAGTTTAATCTTACAGGCAAGCCTTCAAAATGGGTAAGTGGTAAAGATGTGATACTTCACATTATCGGTATGATTGGTGTTGATGGTGCTCTTTACAAATCAATGGAATTCACAGGTGACGGAATTGCGAACCTTACAATGGATGACCGTTTTACAATTGCCAATATGGCAATAGAGGCAGGTGGAAAGAACGGTATTTTCCCTGTAGATGATATCACAAGAGAATATATGAAAGAACATTCAAAGAGACCGTTTGTAGAATATAGTGCAGATGATGATGCAGAATATGAACAGGTTTATGATATTAATCTTGCAGAGATTAAGCCAACTGTTGCATTTCCTCATCTTCCTGAAAATACACACACAGTTGATTCTATAGATGATATTAAGATTGATCAGGTTGTAATCGGTTCCTGTACAAATGGCCGTATAGATGACCTTCGTTGTGCGGCAAAGATTCTTGAGGGAAGAAAAGTTGCAAAAGGACTTCGTGTAATCGTAATTCCTGCAACACAGAAAATCTATCTTCAGGCAATTGAAGAGGGTCTTGTTCAGACATTTATCAATGCAGGTGCTGTAGTAAGTACACCTACATGTGGTCCATGTCTTGGCGGTTATATGGGTATTCTTGCTGAAGGCGAGAGATGTGTTTCAACAACTAATAGAAATTTCGTAGGACGTATGGGACATGTTGACTCAGAGATTTATCTTGCAAGCCCGGCTGTTGCGGCTGCCAGTGCTGTTACAGGTAAAATAAGCCAGCCATCAGAACTTGGTTTATAATATAATTTGAATATAGATTAATGGAGGATTAGTGATGAAAGCAGAAGGAAGAGTTTTTAAATATGGCGATAATGTTGATACAGATGTAATTATTCCTGCAAGATATCTGAATTCATCTGACCCGGCAGAACTTGCTACACACTGCATGGAAGATATTGATAAGGATTTTATTAAAAATGTAAAAAAAGGTGATATAATTGTTGCAAATAAGAATTTTGGATGTGGTTCTTCAAGAGAACATGCTCCTATTGCAATTAAGGCAGCAGGCGTAAGCTGTGTTATTGCTGAAACATTTGCAAGAATTTTTTACAGAAATATCGGACTTCCTATTATTGAGTGTCCTGAAGCTGCAAAAGCTATCAATGCAGGTGATGATGTAGAAGTCGATTTTGACAGCGGTGTCATAACAGACAAGACAACAGGCCAGAGCTTCAAAGGACAGGCATTCCCTGAATTTATGCAGAAAATCATAAAAGCAGAAGGACTTATTAATTACATTAATAATAAGTAATAAGACAAATAAATATTATTAAAATATAAAGCACCGGCATATTTCGTATGCCGGTACTTTAGTCATATGCATATAAGAAAAATAGTAATAATGTAATATATCAATCAGCTGACAACTAGTGTATTATAATGATTAAATTTCTCTATAAATATATGGTTTAAATGAAAGGAAATAAAATGCAGAAGAAAAGCAAAAAAAACGCATCTATTGCCTATAAGATGAGAAACGGATATAACAAAGTAATCAAAATAATGATAGCATCTGGAATTTTGTCACTTATAGTAATTGTGTTGCTTCTTGCTAACATGCTTAATTATGTACAGAAGGTTGAGCGTGCAGACAGAGCAGTAAAGACATGTATAATTGATGTTAATTCCGCAGCAAGAAGTATTCGTGAAATGGCACTTAATACAGATAAGTCATCATATAATACATATGAAAGTGATGTCAAGGATATATTAAATAATGTTAACTCAGAACTTCTTATATTAAAAGGTCTTAATACAGTTGATACGGATTTATATAATCAGTATGCAAAGGCTTTAAATGACTGGGGAACAATTGGATATTCAATTATAAAAGAAATAAAGGCAGGAAATAGTTCTGCTGCAACAAATGATATACTTAATAAGTGTACACCGGCACTTGATAATGTAATCAGCATCGGAGATAAACTTGATGCCGATACTGATGTAACAAGAAACAATGCAATCCGGTTTACATTATTCTTTGCTATAGCAGGAATTGCAGCAATAATTATATTTGTTATTGTAGCAATAATTATTTCAAAAAAGACAAGTAAGAATATTGTCAATTCTATTATGCTGCCACTTGGTGAGATTGAAAAAGTCGCAGCAGAACTTACACAGGGAAATCTCCACAGTCAGCTTGATTATCATTCTGATGATGAAATTGGACAGCTTGCACATAATCTTAGAAAGTCAATAAGAATTTTAAGTTCATATGTTGACGATATTGGACATTCAATGAAAGAATTCTCAAAGGGTAACTTTGCAGTTCAGCCTGAAGTTGAATGGAAAGGTGATTTTGTTGACATTCTTAATTCATTTGTTGCATTTGAAAACAGTATGTCTGATACAGTAATCGGAATACAGAGAGCAGCTAATGAAGTATCTGGAGGAGCCGGACAGGTCGCTGAAAGTTCTAATGATCTTGCACAGGGTGCAACAGATCAGGCTGCAGTTGTTGAAGAACTGACTGCTAGTATTACTAATGTGGCTGAACAGATTGACAAGAATGCCGAGAGTACAAAGAATATAAGCACCAGTGTTGATAATCTCGGAAAAGAGATTGTTACAAGCAATGCAAGAATGCAGGATATGGTTGAATCTATGAATGAAATCAATGAGGCATCTCAGCAGATAGACCAGATTATTGCAACAATTAACGAGATTGCATCAAGAACGAATCTTCTTGCACTTAATGCTTCAATTGAGGCAGCAAGAGCAGGCGAAGCCGGAAAAGGCTTTGCAGTTGTTGCAGACCAGGTAACAGTTCTGGCTGAGAACAGTGCCAAGGCTGCAAAAGAATCAGCAGTACTTATCAGCAATTCTGTAAGTGCGGTTGAAAGAGGTATGGTAATTGCTAATGAAACAGCAGGAAAACTTGAAAAAGTTGCTGATAATTCTAAGCAGATTACAGTCGATGTAAATGATATAGCTGAGACTTTGAAGGCACAGACGGATGTGATTCATCAGATTAATGAAGGTGTTAACCAGATTAATGATGTTGTTCAGACAAATTCAGCAACTTCACAGGAATGTGCTGCTGCAAGCCAGCAGATGAGCAGCGAAGCTGAGAATCTTAAAAATCTTATACGTGAACTCCGCGTTATTAAAAAGTAATATGATAACTCCTGCGATAGCTTTTACGGCTTCGCAGGAGTTTTTTACTGCATGGAAATTTTACAATGAATCAATGTATTTTCTGAACTTTGAAGGCAGGATTATTTTATTGTAAATTGAAGCGTATTGTATAGAAGAAATATTTTCAATGTAATTACGTTCATATTTTACAGATGTTTTCTTTTCGGTCATATCAGCAGCTTTGTTATATGCAATTGCAGCTTCATTTTCAGCTTCATATGTTCCAATCTGGTACATTCCGTTGATGTGGATGGCAGCACGATATAATTTTTTGCCGTTTTTTTCAATCATGCTCACACCGTTATAGCGGTTGATGACACAGATGTTTTCATAACGGTAATCACATGAATCTCCATTTTTAAAAATGTAGTCACGCCCCTCGACAGAGTGTGCACGGATTCCATAACGGGAGAGAATACTTGTCTGCATTCCAAAATCATTTACATAATAGTACCCGCCGCGTGCAATGATTTTGTGGGTTGAATAATAAAACAGGCTGTCCGTATTGAAAATAAGTGTTTTATCAGGTGACAGAAAATAGAGAAAAAACTTTTTGCACAGGTAAACAGGCGTCTTTATATATATTCCGTTATCTCTGAAATTAATAAGTATTATGTATTTTTCAAAAGGTATATTCATGTCTGGAGAATAAGATGTTGTGTGGAGTTCTGTATTTATGATGTGCAAATCGCTGCGGGACAATATTTCGCATGCTTCATTGTAAGTTACGGCGGCTTCATTTTCAGAAGAGAAACTTCCGAGACTTATATGTTTGTTTTTGTGTGTTATAGAAGAACGATAGTAAACAGTACCGTCTTTTTTATATGCAGTATAAACTCCGGCTGGCATATATTTTCTCCTTTTTTTTAAATGAATGTGTAAATTTGCAAAATAATGTTGTGTTTATTCATAACTATGTTGTATAATAACAAATGATTATATGGTTTTATTATATGTCAATGATGTTGATTTTTCCATATAAAAATTAGTAAATGATATTAAGGGTGGAAAGAAGAATGAGTTTGTTTTACAAAAGTACCAGAGACGACAGCGTAAAGGTTACTGCATCACAGGCAATATTAAAGGGACTTGCACCGGATGGCGGTTTATTTGTACCGGAAAGTATTCCTTCATTTGACAAGAGCCTTGAAGAGTTATCTAAGATGTCATACAAAGAAGTGGCATATGAAGTAATGAAGCTTATGCTGGATGATTTCACAGAAGAAGAGTTAAAGGCTTGTATCGACAAGGCATATGATGAAAAGTTTGATACAGATGTAATCGCACCGCTTGTCAAAGCTGATGGTGCTTATTATCTGGAACTTTTCCATGGTGCAACTATTGCATTCAAGGATATGGCACTTTCAATACTTCCACATTTGCTTATAACTTCAGCTAAGAAGAATGACGTACATAATGAGATAGTTATTCTTACAGCTACATCAGGCGATACAGGAAAAGCTGCACTTGCAGGATTTGCCGATGTTAAGGGAACACGTATTATTGTATTTTATCCTAAGAATGGTGTCAGCCCGATTCAGGAAAAACAGATGGTTACACAGAAGGGTGATAATACATATGTAATCGGAATCAAAGGAAACTTTGATGATGCACAGACTGGTGTAAAGAAGATTTTCGGAGACAAAGAGCTTGAAAAAGAGATGGCAGAGGCAGGATTTCAGTTCTCATCAGCTAACTCAATCAATATCGGACGTCTTGTACCACAGATTGTTTATTATGTATATGCTTATACAAGACTTCTTGCAGATGGTGAGATTAAAGCCGGAGACAAGATTAATGCTGTAGTTCCTACAGGTAATTTTGGTAATATCCTTGCAGCATTCTATGCTAAGAATATGGGACTTCCTATTAACAAGCTTATTTGTGCATCAAATGAGAATAAAGTATTATATGATTTCTTCACAACAGGTGAATACGACAGAAACAGAGAGTTTGTTCTTACAACATCTCCTTCTATGGATATTCTTATTTCAAGTAACCTTGAACGTCTTATCTATAGAATTGCCGGAAATAGTGCAAAGAAGAATTCAGAGCTTATGGAATCATTAAAGAACACAGGCAAGTACGAGATTACACCTGAGATGAAAGCACAGTTATCTGATTTCTATGGCAATTATGCAACTGAAGCTGAAGATGCAGCTACAATAAAGAAGCTTTATGAAGATACAGGCTATGTTATCGATACTCATACAGCAGTTGCTGCTACAGTTTACGAGAAATATAAGAAAGAGACCGGCGATGATACAGTTACAGTGATTGCATCAACAGCAAGTCCATATAAGTTTACAAGAAGCGTTATGGATGCTATTGATTCAAAGTATGACAGCATGACTGACTTTGAACTTGTAGATGAATTAAGCAAGATTTCTAATGTTGCCGTTCCACAGGCAATTGAAGATATAAGAACAGCACCTGTTCTTCATGATACAGTATGTGAAGTTAATGAGATGAGTTCAAGCGTTAAAAAGATTCTTGGAATTTAATCGGAATTAATTATAAAGCATAAAGCTTTTGCAAAATGGATTGGAATCTGTTTTGCAGAAGCTTTTTTCATATCTTGTATCAGAGGGGAGAATATGTTTTCAATTATATGGAAAATTTGAAAGACAAAAATGAAAGCGGGGTATTATATGCAGGACGATTATGGGAATGTAACATTAGTTAATGTATCGGGAATTTATGATGAACAACCTTTATTTATTGATAAATTAAAAAAAGGCGGTGCTGGAGTTATAGATGCTGTCAGTATGACAGGGACAAACGGATATTGTGATGATATGGCAAAAGAAAATTTTCGTGAAATGATGAAAGAATATCCGACAAAAGGTATTCATTTTATTGATGGAGGCAATTACCATTATCTCACACTTTTATGGTTAAGTCTTATTGAGGAGCCGTTTGACCTGATAGTATTTGATAATCATTCTGATATGCAAAAGCCGGCATTTGGTGATGTTTTATCATGCGGCGGCTGGATTAGAAATCTGGTGGAAGATTCCGGCTTTAAAGGGAAAGTAACTGTTGTAGGTGTTGACAAAGATAATATAGATAAAGAAATGAAGGAGCTGGGGGTAAAGTTTATTACAAAGCAGACAATACTTAAAAAGAGAGGACAACAGTATGGTCTTGAAAATGAACTTATAGATAAATGCTGGACAGGAAAAAGACCTGTATATATTTCGGTTGATAAAGATGTGCTTGATGAAAAAGAATATAAAACAAACTGGAATCAGGGAATCATGAGTGTTGATGAGCTTTTTGCAATAATTGAGGACACATTTGAAATGCGTAAAGTTATAGGCATGGACATCTGCGGAGAGATGGATGAGGCGGTAAATTCAGAATTTGGCAGCATTTATAATGAAATAAACCAGGCAGTTAATATGAGATTTTTAAAGTTTAGAATTTCTTAATAAAAAAATTTAATAAGGGTGTTGACATTAATATGAGGTAGTGTTATTTTATGTATATCAAATGTTAGCACTCAAATTTAACGAGTGCTAACATGAGATAAATAAGCAGCATTTATTTATGGATAAGGAGTGAGAGTCAATGGAACTTGATGACAGAAAAGTTAAGATTCTGAAAGCAATCATTAAAAATTATCTTGAAACAGGCGAACCGGTTGGCTCAAGAACCATATCCAAATATGCAGATTTGAAACTGAG
>ERZ772902.2146-NODE-2146-length-12189-cov-9.197956_pt1 | contig 12189 bp, 12 predicted proteins | sample MGYA00511470_ERZ772902 | MGnify/ENA primary metagenome ERZ772902 (study PRJEB29015, sample SAMEA2737717) | human gut metagenome | biome: human gut; feature: human-associated habitat; material: faeces | place: China | collected 2012 ... | reverse complement strand
AGATGATTAAAGTATTATTTGTTTGCCACGGCAACATCTGCCGCAGCACCATGGCGCAGAGTGTCTTTGCCCATCTGGCGGCGGAAGCGAACCTGGCAGATTATTTTGAAATTGATTCCGCGGCGACAAGCCGCGAAGAAATCGGAAATACACCACATTACGGAACAGTAAGGAAACTCAGGGAAGAGAGCGTTCCACTCATCCCGCACAGGGCGCGTCAGATGACGAGAAATGATTATTTATACTATGATTATCTGATCGGCATGGATACTGCGAACATCCGTAACATGATAAAAATCGCCGGAGGCGAGGACAGTCAGGGAAAAATCTACAAAATGCTGTCCTTTGCGGGATATGAACACACGCACAGGCTGTCGGAGGCAGGAGATGTCGCTGATCCGTGGTATACCGGAGATTTTGAGGCAACCTATCGGGATGTGAAAAATGGCTGTGAAGGTTTGCTGGCATATATAAAGGAAAACCACGAGTTTACATTGTAATTTTTGCAGTTGAAAGTATAAGTAACCGGTGTTAGAGAAGAGAGGAGTATCATGGAAACAAGAATTGCATTAATTGGAATTATTGTGGAGAATCCAGAATCAATCGAGGCGTTGAATCATCTTTTGCATGAATATGGAAAGTATATTATTGGTCGAATGGGAATCCCATACAGAGAGCGTGAAGTAAACATTATCAGCGTGGCAATTGATGCGCCGCAGGATGTGATCAATGCTCTGTCAGGAAAAATCGGACGGTTGGATGGAATCGGAGCGAAAACCGTTTACTCAAACATCAAAGGAAAGAATGAAAAATAAAATCAGATGTGCAGGGCAAGTATTATCTCGCTGCGCTACAAGCCGAGCCAACTCGAATCCGCTACGCTCCTTCTCGCTGTTGGGCTGTCGCCCAATAAGTCTAATAACAAGCCATGCCCATTCGGAATCCGCTGCGCTGCAAGCCGAGCCAGCTCGAATCCGCTGCGCTTCTTCTCGCTGTTGGGCTGTCGCCCAATAAGAATAAAAAGAAAAGATGACAGTCTGGTGAATAAATTCCCCATTCTGTCATCTTTCCTTTTTATCCTTACTCGGCTTGTAGCTTATCCAAAGTATCGATCCAATAATCCTTTTAATGCTTTGCCGTGACGAGCTTCATCTCTTGCCATCTCATGAACAGTGTCATGGATTGCATCAAGATTGTTTTTCTTAGCGCATTTTGCAAGATCAAATTTACCTGCAGTAGCACCGAACTCACAGTCAACTCTCCATTTCAGGTTATCTTTTGTAGTAGCTTTCATGTTTGGCTCTAAGTCCTCACCTAACAACTCAGCAAATTTTGCTGCATGTTCAGCCTCTTCGTAAGCAGCTTTCTCCCAGTAAAGACCAACTTCCGGATATCCCTCACGGTGAGCAATACGAGCCATGCAAAGGTACATACCAACTTCAGAGCATTCTCCTTCGAAGTTTGCTTTTAACTGATCGAAGATGTATTTTTTGTCTTCATCGCTGATTTCTGGATTGTTTTTTACTGTTTTTGCATAAACGCCATATTCATGTTCAGCAGCAAGTGTAAGATCTCCTTCTACTTTTTTGAACTTATCAGCGCCTACATGACAGACTGGACACTCTGCTGGTGCAGCCTCTCCTTCATAAACATATCCACATACTGTACAAACCCATTTTGTCATAATTTTGTTCTCCTTTTCTTATTTAAAATTTATTTAGTTTTTTGATAATAGTAACTATTACTGATTTTAACTTAAAAAATATATTTTGTCAATACTTTTTCTTATATTTTTTATAGAAAGCTGTACAGTTCGCAGAACAACTGGAACTGTACCGTTAACTGTTCTTTTTACAGTCTGCGCACTTTCCGTAAAAATATGTAATATGACCTTCAATTTCACCGTCAAATCCCTGATTTGCAAGGACATTGATATGATCCAGACCATCTACGGAAAGATCTAAAACACTGCCACAATGTTTGCAGATAAAATGATAATGTGGAGCCGAATTCCCGTCAAAACGGTCAGGTCCGATACCGGTCGATAATTTCTGAATCTCACCGATGTCAGAAAGTAATGACAGATTACGATATACAGTGCCGAGACTGATATTCGGAAACTCTTCTTTGATGCCGAGGTAAACAGTTTCAGCAGTAGGGTGGTCATATCTGCCGGCAAGGAAGGTCTTGATTGCTTCACGTTGTCTACTATATTTTAGCATGATAATCACCCTTTCTTTTTAATAATAGTAATTGTTACTGATATTATAATAGCAGAGAACCATACTTCTGTCAAGAATAAAGAAGATAAATTTAAACATTTCTGTGATCACTCAGCCACGCTTCACAATGTAAGTTTTTGAAAAACCACACATATCATAACCTGTAAATGAATATATATAGTAGCAACAAAATAAATGCCGGGAGCATCCGATGGCAGGAATCAAACGTTTTATTACATATATATATGCATACGAAAATGGAACAAAAGGAATCAACGCGGGATTTGCAAAAGTGGAGATCAGGGGAAATGAATGCAGGATTGAAGTGCATCTGCGTGGAACACCAATTCGGATGGGAATGGATCAGGTATACCTTTTTAAAGTAGAGGGAGGGCAGATGCTTGCGTTCCCGATGGGAGAGATGAGGATGATAAAAGGAAGCGGAGATTATGGAACAATTATAAAAGCAGATCAGATTGGAGGATCAGAATACTCGTTTGCTGAGATGGATGGAATGGTTTTTGCAGGAGAGGAAGGCGCGGTTGCCATGACACGCTGGACGGAAGGAAAGCCATTTGCAGTAAAAACAGAAAATATCAGGTTGTGGGAACCGCCAAGATTTGACGCGGGCGAGACGGAAAATCAAAAAGAAAATAAGAAAACAGAGAATCCCCAGGAAAAAGTGACTGTGAAAAAAACGGAAAATCTTGCAGCCGAAAACGAAGAAAATGCTGCAGAGGAGCTTCATGCAACGGAAATGCCAATGCGCAATATTTTTCCAAAGTTTGTCTGGGTGGACACGTGGGAGCGGTTCAAAAACATGTATCCCTATTTTACATTGCCGGAGGATAAAAATGTGGAGTGTGTGCGCATTGAACTGAAAGACCTGCGTGAACTGCCGCGAAAATACTGGTATCTTGGAAATAACAGCTTTTTGCTGCACGGATTTTTCAATTACCGCTATCTGGTGTTGGGAAAGCTCGAAGAGGACAAATGGTTTATCGGTGTCCCGGGGATTTATCAGCAGCAGGAGCGCGTGATGGCAGCAATCTTTGGCTTCCCGGAGTTTATGACGACCGATCACATCAACCAGTTTGGCTATTGGTATCACACGTTAGATGAATAATACAGGACAATAATTGAGAGGGAACTGTCCATTTATGAATGGATTTCATCGGGATTTAAGATAGCGTAGCGGATGTGATTTTCCCATTTTCCCTGAATGAGAATACTGTCGCGCTCAATTCCTTCCTCGAAAAAACCTGTGGCATGCAGCAGGTTTCTGGAAGGCGTATTTTCAGGCATGCAGCGGGCAAAGATTTTGTGAAGCCCGAGACCATAAAAGCCGACAGACAGTGCCATAGACAGAGCTTCTCGGGCATATCCATGATGCTGATAAGACGCATCGAATTTATAGCCGACCTCACTCGTGAAATAAGGCATTTTTATAATATTGTGCAGACAGACCGTGCCGATGATGGTAGATGGATCTTCTTTCAAAAAAACATAAAAGCGCACACTGGAAAGCTTGAGCGCAAGTTTTAACTCGCACCTGGCAAGTGTCTGCTGGAAATCGAGTGTGTAATAATTCTCAGGGGCGGTTGGTTCATATTTTTCAAAGCAGGAGCGGTTACGATATAAAAAATCATGGATTTCCCGCAGATAATCCGTGGAGGGAAGCCGTAAAATTAATCGCTCTGTTTCGTAGGAAAAAGAAAGCCCGGTGGGCAGTTGTGTGTGATTCTGCATAAAAACCTCGAATGGAAAAATTCTTATATAACATTATATACGACACCACAAAAAAAGCAAAAATATTTCTATGGTAGTGATGCGATAAATAGTGTATCATTGTATACAGAGTACCAGAACAGGAAAACAGAAAAATGAAAATGACGCAGGACGAAAAATATATGAAGGCAGCCATCCGCGAGGCGAAAAAAGCATATGCCCTGGATGAGGTGCCGATTGGGTGCGTGATCGTGCAGGATGGCACGATTATTGCGAGAGGATATAACAGAAGAAACACGGAAGGAAATACGTTGGCACACGCGGAACTGACCGCAATCAAAAAAGCGAGCAAAAAGACCGGTGACTGGCGTTTAGAGGATTGTACGATGTATGTGACATTGGAGCCATGCCAGATGTGCGCCGGAGCGATCGTGCAGAGCCGCATGAAAAAAGTGGTCATTGCCACGATGAATCCGAAGGCAGGATGCGCAGGCTCGGTGCTGAATCTTTTACAGATGGCTTCATTTAACCATCAGGTGGAGATTGAAAAAGGCGTTTTGGAGGAAGAGTGCTCGACGATGTTGTCTGATTTTTTCCGGGAGTTAAGAGAAAAGAAAAAGAGGGAAAAACAGGAAACGGTGACAGATTCCCTGTGAACTCTTGACAATGAAGGTTATTATAAGCTATACTTAAATCTCCGAGCAGCCGGGGTGGCAGCGGTACCCTGAACCAGCAATCCGCTATAGCTGGGGTGATATCAAACTGAGGGTTATCTCTTTGCGGAGCAGCCCTTCATAAGTGGCGTTGACGTTTGGGTCTTACGCAACAGGAATTTACGAACCGGGTCAGGTCAGGAATGGAGCAGCCCTAAGTAAAAGCTCTTGTGTGCCGTGAGGGTGCCTGGACCGAGTTAACTGTGGAGGTAACGTCCGTGGACTGGACTCGAAGGGCGATGCTCGGATTTTAAATTTAAGAACAGAAACCGTAAAGAGCCGCAGCAGTGATACTACGACTCTTTTGTTATAAGAAAAATGCATAAGGCAGAATGTTTTTCTGTTGGCAAAAACGTTCTGAAACTACAAAAAAGGAGAAAAGCGAATGTGGGATAAAGTGAGAAAAAGAATTGTTGATGCATGCGATGTGATGGATATGGTCATGGCGGCAGTTGTGGTCATTGGAATTGTGATAGCGGTGATCGGAATTTTTCCGCAGATTGGAGAACTGTGGTGTCACAGAGAGGAGACGGTTGCGTTTTTAGAATTTCTGGATGCGGTGCTCGGCGTTGTCATTGGTGTGGAATTCCTGAAAATGTTATGTAAACCAAATACTGCCAATATTATTGAAGCCCTGATTTTCGTGATCGCGCGTCATATGATCGTTCAGACAACGACAGCCGGAGAAGATCTGGTTTCCGTAATCAGCATCTGTATGCTTTTCCTTTTCCGCCGTTTTATGCTTGCGACAAAACCGGACAAGGAACATCATGTGCCGAATATTTTTAAGGCGATCAAGATCGCACAGTCGCCAGAATTTCAGGAAGCATTAAAAGAAACAGAAGAACATGAGACAATTTCTCAGGATGAAAAATAAAACTGCATTTATTTGAATACAAACATTGAATTTCCAAAAAACTGCTATATAATGTAAGCATGTCACGGCAAAAGTGCCGAAAATCGTGTTTATCCGGTACATAGATACGGTTTTAGAGAAAAAGAAAAGTGAGGAAAATAAAATGTTTGGATTTGGTCAGTTAATTGACATCTTGAAAAAGAACCCGAAAAAAATTGTTTTTACAGAAGGAAATGATCCTCGTATCTTAGAGGCAGCTTCCAGACTTCTGGCAAGCAATTTCTTACATCCGATCTTAGTTGGTAACCCGGATGAGATTGCAAAAGTAGCAGAGGAGAGCGGTTTCAATATCCGTGGAGCAGAGATCATCGATCCAATGAAGTATGACAGATTTGATGAGATGGTTGAGATGTTCTGTGAACTTCGTAAGAGCAAAGGTGTTACACCGGAGCAGGCAAGAGGAATTCTTTCTCAGGCAAACTACTTTGGTACCATGTTAGTAAAAATGGGAGTTGCGGATTCCCTTCTTGGTGGAGCAACATACTCTACAGCAGATACAGTACGTCCGGCATTACAGTTGATCAAAACAAAACCGGGTAACACAATCGTATCTTCCTGCTTCATCATGGTACGTCCGGCAGCTACAGGCGAGAACGAAGTACTTGCAATGGCTGACTGTGCAATCAACATTCATCCAACAGAGGACGAGTTAGTAGAGATCGCAGGTGAGACAGCAGAGTGTGCTAAGATTTTCGGTATCGATCCAAAGGTTGCATTCTTAAGCTACTCAACACTTGGTTCCGGTAAGGGCGAGGATGTTGACAAGATGCGCAACGCAGCAGCAAAAGCAAAAGAAAAATATCCAGAGCTTCCAATCGAAGGAGAAATCCAGTTCGATGCAGCAGTTTCTCCACGTGTTGCACGTACAAAATGCAAAGATTCTCAGGTTGCAGGACATGCAAACACATTTGTATTCCCTGACATCAATGCTGGTAACATTGGTTACAAGATCGCACAGCGTCTTGGTAACTTCGAAGCTTACGGACCAATCTTACTTGGCTTAAATGCACCAATCAACGATCTGTCCCGTGGATGTAACGCTTCTGAAGTATATTCTATGGCAATCATCACAGCAGCACTTGCTTAATTGCAATTGATCGGAACATAATAATAAGAAAGAACCGTATGCGAAGAGCGTTTGAAAGAATGTTTTCGTGTGTCGGTTCTTTTTTTGTTATGGCGACGACCGCTAATCGGAGCGAGATTCGCAGAGCATATCTTGTCTCTGTGATTGGAAACACTTGAATCGTGAAATGGTATTTTGAATTTATATATGATTCTCGCAGACTGGATCATATAATTAGAATATGTGGATGGAACTGGGAAAGTATCAGATAATATGTGGATAACTATGTGGATAATGTGAATAAGTCGGTGAATATAGATAAATAATATTAATTGTTATACAATTAAAAAGAAATACGAAAAGAATTATAAAATGGAAATATATCTTTTTCTTTGATTGTATAGTAGAATATGTGTGCAATTCACATAATAGGAAAAAAGATTTGCAGAAAATAACAAATGAATCAAACAGAGGAAAAAACAATGTTTAAAAATGCAGGACGTGTAAAACGCACAATAGAAGAATATTTTGTACTTACCGTGGCAACGCTTATTCTGGTTGTCGGCGTGTATGTATTCAAGTTCCCGAATAACTTTTCTTTCGGTGGAGTGACTGGTATTGCGGTCGTATTGAGCGCCATTATGCCGACAACCCCTGGAAATATCACATTTATTATCAATATGGCACTGCTTGTGCTGGGATTTATTTTTCTTGGAAAAAGTTTTGGAATCAAGACTGTCTATGTCAGTGTGCTGATGTCAGTTGGGTTAAGTGCAGCGGAGAAATGGTTCCCAATGTCTGCGCCACTCACCTCACAGCCGGTGCTGGAACTGATCTATGCGATCGTGCTTCCGGCGGCGAGTTCAGCCATCTTATTTAATGTCGGAGCTTCCGGTGGTGGTACGGATATTATCGCCATGATCTTAAAGAAATACACGAAACTGAATATCGGAGGTGCGCTGTTTCTGGTAGACCTGTTTATTGTACTTGCATCCTGCCTTGTCTTTGATGCGCAGACAGGTCTGTTTTCCCTCTGCGGACTTCTGGCAAAATCACTGGTGGTAGACAATGTGATCGAGAGTATTAACATGTGCAAATACTTCACCATTATCTGCAATGATCCGGAACCAATCTGTGAGTTTATCACCCGGAAGTTAAACCGCAGTGCAACGGTATATCATGCCGAGGGTGCTTATCAGCATAACGACAAAGCAGTTATTCTCTCTGTTATGAAGCGAAGCCAGGCTGTGGAACTCCGTAACTTCATCCACGAAAACCAGCCGTCCGCTTTCATTGCGATCACCAACAGCAGTGAGATTATCGGAAAAGGTTTCCGCGGGTTGAATTAGAAAACCAGATTTGCGAAAAAGTCCGAAAGTTTGCGGACATAGGGAAATTATGCTAAAATAGACGGCATATAAGATGAATGAATTTGACGGAAATTTGTTCAAAAATAACAGGTTTTATCGAACACTAAAAGGAGAGATAAAACAGGAGAAAACAGGAGAAGGATTTCATGAAAATTTGGGAAGATGAGAAACAGGTGTACATCAGAGCGAGCATGGAGCGCAATACGCCGGAACAGAATGCAACGCTCAAAGAGCGTTTAGAACAGATCGACTGGTCGATTTTAGAACATATCCAGAGAAAAGAGACTGTGAATGAGCGCGGTGTGTTCGCACCGTTAGAAGCAGTGGAAGTGCCGGAGATCGAGGCGCGCAGAGACGAGTTTAAAGCAGCAGGACTGGATGCAATCCGGGCAGGAAAAGTAGGAGCAGTGCTTTTAGCTGGCGGACAGGGAACAAGACTGGGGTTGGACAGACCGAAGGGAACATTAAATATCGGTGTGAACCGGGAACTTTATTTATTCGAACAGCTTTTCCGCAATCTGATGGATGTGACGGATGAAGCCGGTGCTTATGTTCCAATGTACATTATGACAAGCAATATTAATCATAAAGATACCGTTGCTTTTTTTGAGGAGCATCATTATTTTGACTATCCAAAAGACTATGTAAAATTTTTCATTCAGGAGATGGTTCCGGCATGTGACCACGAGGGACGTGTCTATATGGAATCTGATACCGAGGTGGCAATGTCTCCAAACGGAAATGGTGGATGGTTTGGTTCCATGGTGAGCGCAGGATTATTAGATGACATCCACGCAAGAGGACTTGAATGGATCAATGTGTTTGCGGTGGACAACTGCTTACAAAGAATTGCGGATCCGCTATTTATCGGCGCAACAATCGTTTCTGGCTGCGAGAGTGGAGCGAAGGTAGTGCGCAAGGCGGCACCGGATGAAAAAGTTGGCGTGCTTTGTACTGAGGATGGAAAACCATCTATCGCAGAGTATTATGAGATGACGCAGGAGATGGCAACTGCAAGAAAAGAGAATGGAGATCTGCTTTACGGCTTTGGCGTGATCTTAAACTATCTTTTCTCTGAAAAAAAATTAGAGCAGATCGCAGACGCACGTATGCCGATCCATGTGGTGGAGAAGAAAATTCCTCATATTGATCTGGAAGGAAATATGGTGAAACCGGAGCAGCCAAACGGATACAAGTTTGAAACTTTAGTGCTGGATATGGTACATATGATGGATGACTGCATTCCATATGAAGTTGTGCGTGAAAGAGAATTTGCACCGATCAAAAACCTTCATGGCGTGGATTCCTTAGACACTGCAAGAGAGTTGCTGAAAGGCTGCGGTGTCACATTATAATACCTTTGAAAAAAGCGGTCACTTTACAGAAAAAAGCAAAAAAGAACATGAAAAACCGCATAAAATGGGCGTTTGCCGGAAATCCTGGCAGACGCCCATTTTGTGCAAAAGACCAAAGAAAATCTAAGAAATTTCGTAAAAACAACAGAAAAAGGAGAAAAATAACTAAAATATAACAAAAATACACTTTTCATATCGAACATATTGCACAATGAATACAGAAGAATTTTCAAGAAAGAAAGAAGTATTTTATATGTTTTTTTATAGGACTGGTTGCTATAATGCATCATGTAACAAGAAGTTACCAAATACATTAAGGGAGGTTTTCTTATATGAAAAAGAAAGTAGTTAGTGTAATTCTTGCAATGACAATGGTAGCATCCATGGCAATGGGATGCGGAAACAGCTCTGATACAACAACATCAGACAATTCAACAACAACCACAACAACAAATGATGCAGCAGCATCCACAGAGGCATCCGATGCAGCAGACGCAACAGCAGATGCAGCAAATGGAGACTTAGCTGATAAAAAAGTTGGTGTATGTATTTATCAGTTCGCTGATAACTTCATGACATTATTCCGTGGAGAACTTGAGAACTACTTAATTGAACAGGGATTCTCAAAAGAAAATATCACAATCGTAGATGGTGCTAACGACCAGGCTACACAGACAAACCAGATCCAGAACTTCATCACACAGGGTGTTGATGTTTTGATCATCAACCCGGTTAACTCTTCATCCGCAGAGACGATCACAGACATGGTTGTTGAAGCTGGTATTCCTCTTGTATACATCAACCGTGAGCCAGATGCTTCTGAGGAGCAGAGATGGGCAGATAACAACTGGGATGTAACATACGTTGGATGTGACGCTCGTCAGTCCGGTACATACCAGGGCGAAATGATCGCTGATCTTGGTCTTGACACAGTTGATATGAACGGAAACGGCAAGATCGACTACATCATGATCGAAGGTGACCCGGAGAACGTTGATGCCCAGTATCGTACAGAGTACTCCATCAAAGCTCTTGAAGATGCCGGATTAGAAGTAAACTGCTTAGACGATCAGGTTGGTATGTGGGATCAGGCTACAGCCCAGCAGTTAGTAGCTAACTCCTTAAGCCAGAATGGTAATGATATCGAAGTTGTATTCTGTAACAACGATGCAATGGCACTTGGCGCACTGCAGGCGATCGATGCAGCAGGCAGAAAAGTAAATGAGGATATCTATCTGGTAGGTGTTGACGCTCTGTCTGAGGCTCTTGAGGCTGTTATCGCTGGCAACCTGACCGGTACTGTATTCAACGATCACTTCTCTCAGTCCCACAGTGCAGCTGATGCAGCAATCAACTACCTGACCGGAGCTGGAAATGAGCATTACATTGGTTGTGACTATGTAAAAGTTACCCAGGACAACGCTCAGGAAGTTCTTGATATGGTTAAATAATTAATTCTGAAAATGGTGCGGGCGTTGGACAACGACGTCCGCATTTTTTAAGCTGATTGAAGAAGGAGAGCAAAATGGCTGAGTATAAACTGGAGTTGAAGGGCATCTGCAAGTCCTTTCCCGGCGTGAAGGCACTCGACAATGTACAGTTGTCAGTTCGTCCTGGCACAGTCCATGCGCTGATGGGAGAAAATGGTGCGGGTAAGTCCACTCTGATGAAATGTCTGTTTGGTATTTATAAAATGGATGCCGGCGAGATTATTCTGGACGGAGAAAAAGTCGAGATTAATAACCCGGATGAGGCAATGAAAAAAGGAATTGCCATGGTACATCAGGAACTGCAGCCGGTACCGGCAAGAAGCGTTGCAGAAAATATGTACCTGGGAAGATTCCCGACAAAGTGTGGACCATTAAAAGTGATCGATCATAAGAAAATGTATGAGGATACTGCAAAATGGTTAAAAGAAGTAAAAATGGACTTTGATCCGAAAGCACAGCTTGGATCTTTATCCATAGGTCAGATGCAGTCCGTTGAGATTGCAAAGGCAGTTTCCCAACAGGCAAAGGTTATCATCTTTGATGAGCCGACATCATCTCTTTCTGATAATGAAGTAGAAGCATTGTTCCGCATCATGAATGATTTAAGAGACAAAGGTGTGGCAATGGTCTACATTTCACATAAGATGGATGAGATCAAACGAATCGCTGATGATATCACAGTCATGCGGGATGGTACATATGTTGGAACCTGGCCGGCAGCAGAGATGACCACAGATCAGATCATCACAAAGATGGTTGGCCGTGAGCTGACAAATGTATATCCACCGAGAGAAAACAAACCGGGTGATGAAGTGGTTATGGAAGTAAAAAATCTTTGCTCCATCCATGCAAAATCATTCCAGAATGTAAGTTTTCAGCTCCACAAAGGAGAAATCCTTGGATTTGGTGGACTGGTAGGTGCACAGAGAACAGAATTGATGGAAGGAATCTTCGGTATCCGTGGTATTGCATCCGGTGAGATCTATATGCATGGCAAAAAAGTAAAGATCAAACATCCAATCGATGCGATGAATGCCGGAATCGGACTGATCACTGAGGATCGAAGAGGAAACGGTATTTTCGGATGCCTGTCTATCAAAGATAATGTAGGTGTATCTATCTACAATAAATATCTGAATGCAGGATTTGTTTTAAATCACAAAAAGATCAATGAGATCGTAACAATTGACACCACATTAAGCAAAGATGCATTCATGCAGGATGTGTTCAAGATGGCAGCACCAAAGGGTGTGAAAATCAAGATCCTTGACATCCAAACTGCAGTACAGCAGCAGCAGGAAGGTGCATTTGACAAGAATCGTGTAATGG
>ERZ772902.2138-NODE-2138-length-12226-cov-7.191192_pt1 | contig 12226 bp, 10 predicted proteins | sample MGYA00511470_ERZ772902 | MGnify/ENA primary metagenome ERZ772902 (study PRJEB29015, sample SAMEA2737717) | human gut metagenome | biome: human gut; feature: human-associated habitat; material: faeces | place: China | collected 2012 ... | reverse complement strand
GATTGCGTACATTTTGTTCATTCCTTTTCGTTGTACTCGCTGGTCGTAAAGGCAGACCCTTACAGCGGGCCATTTCAGGCGCCCACACCATGCGGCTAGAATATTATAGCAAAAACCAAACCGGATTGCAAGAGGAAATTTCCCCTTTTGCGCAGATTTTTACGCTTTTTTCTGCCCGGCCTGTTCTATGGCGGCTTTCACCTGCGCATTATAGGCCTCAGTCTTTTCCAAAAACAGCTTGCGCGGGCTGGAGGCCAGCAGCTGGGTGTCCTTACCCGCAAAGGAGATGGGGCCGTCCAGCTTCTTTTGCGCCGCCTTGTTCTCGGCGTTCAGCGCCAGCGGCACAAACAGGGGCTTGTCCTTGAGCTTGCGGGTAAAGTACACCTCTGCCGCAATGCCCGCCACCACGGCGATGCCTGCCATCAGCTGGGATACCCGCAGCCCGATGGAGGGAACCAGCATCAAGCTGTCAGTGCGCAGACCCTCGATCCAGAAACGGCCTGCGCCGTACCAGATCAGATACCGCAGGGTGATGTCGCCGTTGAACTTGCGCTTTTTGATGTAGCGGAACAGCAGGAAGAAGCCCACAAAGCACCAGATGCTCTCATACAAAAAAGTGGGGTGCACCGGCAGGTTGGGGTCGATGACCACACCCTTGGGTACCGTGACCGTGCTGCTCATCAGGTAAGCACGGGTGGCCTCGCTGTACATTCCCCAAGGCAGGGTGGTGTTGCAGCCAAAGGCCTCCTGATTGAAAAAGTTGCCCCAGCGGCCGCAGCCCTGCCCGATGAGAAAGCCCATAGCAGTCAGGTCGAACATGGGCAGCACCGGCACGCCCCGCCACTTGCAGGCCAGACCGCCGAACAGAAAGCCGCCGATGATGCCGCCGTAAATGGCAAGGCCGCCATCGCGGATGGCGATCATCTCCCAGATGCTCTCGTATTTAAAAGGTGCCATAGCCACATAGTAGGCGCGGGCGCTGATGATGCCCAGCACCACGCCGATGAGGATGACGTCCACCATGCTGTCCGGGTCTACGCCAAATTCCAGACTGTGCCGGAAGGCAAAGACCAGTGCCAGACACAGACCCACCGCGATGCACACGCCGTACCAGTAGATGCTGACCCCGCCGATGGTAAAAGCCACGCGGTTCAGATGAAAACTCAGTCCCAGACCCGGGAACTGTACCAGATTTGTCATTCTTCTTCCTCCTCGTCCTCTTCTGCCGCCTGTGCCGTGCCATCCGGCTGAATGTACATGGTAGCCATGCGGTCGGTGCACAGGATGTGCCGCAGGGCAGCGTCCGCATCCTCTGCGGTCAGCCCTGCCAGCATGGAGATCTGCTGTGCCACCGTCTGGCCGCTGAGGGCAAAGTCTGCCATCTGGCTGGCGGAGTCTTCCACGTTTTCCAGATTTTCGATCAGCTGGCCGTATTTTTCGTTCTTGCACAGGGTAAACACTTCCCTGTCCACACCGGCGGCGCGCACCCGGGCGATCTCGTCCAGCAGCAGCTGCCGCACGGTGTTCGGCACATCGCTTTCGCCAGTGAACAGGATGCAGCAGCAGCCGTCCACCCGCAGCACCTCACCGCCAAAGCCGGGGTTCACAAGACCCTCGTCGTACAGGCGGCGGTACAGCGGCGACATCCCGCCCACGATGCAGCTGAGCACAAGGTCGTACAGCGCCTCGGTGCGCAGATCATCCGCAGGCAGCGGCTCTTCCTTAAAGCCCACGCCGAAGCAGGGCTTGGAAACCGGCATGGTCAGCGTTTTTTCCGTGGCGGCAAGGGTCATGGGCTCCGGTGCCCACAGCCGCTGCACCTTCTGCACCGGGCGGGGCTCCATCAGACTGTGCCGCTTACAGGCGGCCAAAATCTGCTCCATGGTGGTGTTGCCGGCCGCAGCCAGCACCATATTGCCCGGGGCATAAAAAGCCTTGCAGCTGTCGTACAACATGGCGGGCGTGATCTCGGCAATGCTCTCCACCGTGCCCGCAATGTCGCTGCGGATGGGGTGGCTGTGGTACAGGCACTCGAACAGGCCGGTGATGAGCCGCCAATCCGGGCTGTCATCGTACATTTTGATTTCCTGCCCGATGATGCCCTGCTCCTTGGCGATGGTCTGCTCGGTAAAGTAGGGGTGGCCTACCATGCCCAGCAACACGTCCAGACTTTCGTCCAGCTGCTGGGTGGCCGTGAACAGGTAGCAGGTGCGGTCAAAGCTGGTAAAGGCATTGGCATTGGCGCCCGTCTTTGCGTACTTGGCAAAGGCGTCGCCGTCCTCGTCTTCGAACATTTTGTGCTCCAGAAAATGCGCCACGCCTGCCGGCAGATGCACCGTTTGCCCGTTCAGGCAGAAATCCCGGTCGATGGAGCCGAATTTGGTGGCATAGATCACATGGGTGCTGGAATACCCCGGCATGGAGCGCACCAGCACCGTCAGGCCGGAGGGCAGGGTCTGCCACTGGTCGGCCACGGTCTTTTCCAGCAGGGTCTGGTTATTCTGCGGCATGGGCGGCATCCTCCTTTGTAAGCAGATAGCTGACCGAGAGGGTCAGACGGCGCAGGATATCCCGCACCTCATCCTTGGTCACGGTGCGCAGAGCATTCCGCGCCTGCTCCGGGCTCTGGATGGGTGCAGCGCTGTTGGAACCGGCGCGCAGCACCTCGATGTAGTACCAGCTCTCGATGCCGCCAAGGCTATCCTCTACCCCGTTCATGCCGCTGAGCAGACCCCGGCGGCAGTCCTCAAATTCCTCGTCCGTGATAGGGCCAGTGCACAGGTCGGCAAGCTCCTTCAAAATAGCCTGCTCTGCGCGGGCGGCATCGGCGTGCTCCACACCGCTGTTCACCGCCATGCTGCCGGTAAAGCTCTGGAAGGAGGAGGAGCAGTAGTAGCACAGATGATCCCGCTCCCGCACATTGAGAAACAGGCGGCTGGTCACGCTGCCGCCGTACAGCGCCATGGCAAGGCGCACGGCAGCCAGCTGCTGCGGCTGCATGGGCTGCCCCAGTGTGAACAGCATACACAGCTTTGCCTGCACCATATCGTAGTTTTCGGTCTTGTGCACCGGTGCAATGGTGGGCATGGCCATGTTTTCCACCAGCGGCAGCGGGGCGCGGTCGATGCAGGCAAGCTCTGCCAGCAAAGCGTCCCGGATGGCGGCGGTCTGGGCGGCGTCGCAGCCCAGCACCAGCAGCTCGATGTTGGCGGTGCGCAGCATCTGCCGGTAGGCATCGGTCAGCATAGCCGGGGTAAGGCCATCCACCTCTTCCAGATAGCCCTCCTGCCGCACGCCCGCCGGGCTGTCACCAAAAAACTCCCGGTTGGCCTGATGCAGGCAGTAGATGCGTTTATCGTTGATCTCGTCCTCAAGGCCCTTTTTCAGCATCTGTTTTTCAATGCTGACGGCCTGCGGGTCAAAGCAGCCGTCCACAAAATACGGGTGGAAGGCCGCACCCAACGCAATTTTGGTATACTCGGCGGTCAGCGCCTCACCCTCCAGCGCAAAGGCATCCTTGATGCCGGTCACGCTGACGCAGAGGTTGTGGTTGCAGCCCATGGGGCGGGCGTCCACGGTCAGGTCTGCGCCGTAGAGCTTTGCCAGCTTTTTGGTCAGCCGGGTCATATCCGGGCAGTCCGCATAGCCGCGCTCCATCACCAGCGGCAACAGCGCATGGGCAGTGGCCGTTTTGCGCTCTGCCGGGAAGGCAAAGTGGATGCTGATGCGACAGCGGTTGAATTTAGAAGCCGGGTCGCAGGAAAGATGCACGCCCGGTGCAATGAGAGTACGTTCCAATGATAGTTCCCTTCTCTCTGTGCCGCAGCACAGAGCATTTGATTCAGTCTGCCCTCTGCAGGGCGATGAACTCTTCTAGGCTCAGGCCACTGGCGCGGATGGCAAGGGCGTTTTCCACCCCCACATAGCGCCAGTGCCACGGCTCGAACACGATGCCGGTGGCGGCCTGCCGGTCCTGCGGGTAGCGCAGGATAAAGCCGTATTCCGCCGCGTAGGCCGTAAGCCACTCGTAGGCGCGGGTCTCGGCAAAACCGGTGTCCTGCTGCGGATTGTCCGCGCTGAGGATATCTGCCGCGTAGCCGGTGCCGTGCTCGTTGGCGTTGGCAGCGGGCTGGATGGAAGCCGCCAGACGGGCGGCTTCCTCCTCGCTCTTGCGCTTATCGCGGTAGGTCTGCACCCGGGCCTCGTAGGCGGCCTGCCGGGTGTCGGCGTCCTGATAACCGGCCACAAGGGTCAGGCTGACCCCATCCGCCTGCGCGGCGGCGGCCATACTGCGATACTGCATGGCGGCTTCCGCTTCCAGCTGCTGGCCGGTGGTTTCGTCGGCGGTATCCAGCAGCGGGGCAGGCTCGGCGGCATAGGGCAGGTTGGCGTTCACCAACGTAAGCCGCGCGTCTGCGGCGTTGAATACATAATCCGTGCCGTCGTACACGCTGGCTGCAAACACCTTTGGCCCGGCCAGTAGGCCGTGCACCTTGGGCAACAGCCACAGGATGCCGCCGGTCAGCAGCGCCACCACTGCCGCGCAGCCGGCCAGAAACAGCACCCAGTTGCGGGCCAGCCGCAGCATTTTGCGGCGTTTCCATTGTTGATAGGTCAGGCGCTTATCAGCAGGCGCTCTGGAGGTACGGGTGGGTTCACTCATGCGGCGGGGCTCCTTTTCGGCATAGTTGCAGCGCCGGTGCGCCGCACAGATTCAAACTATATTATACACCCCTTTGCAATTTGTGTAAACGCCGCCGTGTGTAAAAAAATTATGACCCGCCCGCCCCCGGCAGGGAGCAGACAGGCCATAACCAAAAATTTTACGCAGATCAGTCAAACAGCATATCGTGGATGGCGCCGACAGCCTTGTCGGCGTCTGCACGGTCGATGATGCAGGAGATCTTGATCTCGCTGGTGGAGATCATCTTGATGTTGATATTGTTGTTGGACAGTGCCTCGAACATCTTGGAAGCAACGCCGCTGTGGCTCTGCATACCAGCACCCACGATGGAGACCTTGGCGCAGGTGGTGTCCACACTGACATCGCTGAAGTGTGCGCTTTCTTTCAGCACACGCATAGCCACCTCGGCTTCGCCCTCGGCACAGGTAAAGCTGATGTCCTTCTTGCCGTCGCGGCCGGTGGACTGCAGGATGATGTCCACATTGATGTTCTTCTGTGCCAGCAGACCAAAGATCTTAAAGCTCATGCCCGGCTCATCGGGAACGTTGAGAATCGTGATAACAGCAACATCGGTGTCCTTGGCAACACCCTTGATCAGCATACCTTCCATGTCCTTTGTAACCTCCTTAACCACCGTACCCGGGATGGGGTTCAGGCTGGAGAGCACCTCCAGCTCCACATTGTACTTTTTGGCCAGTTCCACGCTGCGGTTGTTCAGCACCTGTGCGCCCAGAGATGCCAGCTCCAGCATTTCGTCAAAGGTGATCTCTTCCAGCTTGCGGGTGTTGCGCACCTTGCGCGGGTCGGCGGTGTAAACGCCCTCCACATCCGTGTAGATCTGGCAGCGGTCAGCGTGCAGAGCAGCAGCAATGGCCACAGCACTGGTATCGGAGCCGCCGCGTCCCAGCGTGGTGATATCGTCCAGCTTGTTCAGGCCCTGGAAGCCTGCCACTACCACCACGCGGTTGCGCTCCAGCTCGGAGGAGATCCGCTCGGTCTCCAGCCGGGTGATGCGCGCCTTGGTGTAGGCACGGTCGGTGCGGAAGCCCGCCTGCCAGCCGGTCAGGCTGATGGCATGGCAGCCCAGCTCGTTCAGCGCCATGGCCAGCAGTGCGATGCTGATCTGCTCGCCGGAGGCCAACAGCATATCCATCTCACGCGCCGAGGGGTTATGGGTGATCTCCCCTGCCTTGGCGATCAGGTCATCGGTGGTGTCGCCCTGTGCAGAGACCACCACCACTACGTCATTGCCCGCGTTGTGGGTGTTGGCCACGATCCGCGCAACGTTGAAGATACGGTCACGGTCCTTTACGGAAGAACCGCCGAATTTCTGTACGATCAACGCCATATCTTGTCACTCTCCTCTTTACGCCCCGCGTTTGCGGGGGCTTGCCGGGCGGAAGCGTTCTTGCACTTCCCTTACCCGTTTATCATTCCACAGTCGCGCCGGTGTTATCGGCATCCAGCTGCAACAGTGTAAATGCTTCACATCCGTCCAGACCTTCCAGCAGCTCCAGACCTTTTTCCAGCTTGGAATAGAACTTTTCGGCCTCGGCCTTTTCTGCCACTGCCATGACCGTGCTGCCTGCGCCAGAGACATACACGGCCTTTGCGCCGCAAAGCCGCGCCATATCGAATACCTCGCGGGAGCCGGGCATCAGGGGCATCCGGTACTGCTGGTGCAGCTTATCCTCGGTGGCAATGGCCAGCAGGTCGTGCCGCCCCTCACAGAAAGCTGCGGGCACCAGCGCCGCACGGGACAGGTTATACACCGCGTCCTTATGGGACACTTCCTTAGGCAGAGCCGCGCGGGCTGCTTCGGTCAGCAGCTTGTAGTCCGGCACGATGGCGGCAAAGCAGAGGCTTTCATCTACATTCCGCTTGACCGAATACACCTTGCCGTCCTCAAACACGCTGCTGGTCAGGCCGCCCAGCAGGGCCGGAGCCACGTTATCGGGGTGTCCCTCGATAGCAGTTGCCAGCGTGAGCAGTTCCTGCGTGTTGAGCACATCGCCCAGCATCCGGTTTGCGCCCAGCAGACCCGCGATGATGCAGGCCGAAGAAGAACCCAGACCCCGCGCCATGGGGATGGGGTTCGTCTGGGTGATCTTGAGGGGCGGGATCTGCTTGCCAACTTTTTCGAACAGACCCTTGGCGGAGCGGTACACGAGATTCGACTCGCCCCGGGGGATGCGGGTGCCGTCCGATGCCGAGATCTCCAGCACCTCGCTGTCCTCAAAGGTGACCGTGTTGTACAGGGTAACTGCCAGACCCAGCGCATCGAAGCCGGAGCCTACGTTGGCGCTGGTGGCAGGGACCGAAACCTTGATCTTCATTGCCGCAGTTCCTTTCCGTTACACTTCCTCGGGCAGGCGCTTGAGCACCAGCTTCACGCTGCCGCCCACGGCCTCCACCTTGCGCGCGGCCTCGGCCAGCGCACGCTCGTCGGCGCGCTCCACAAAGTAGGCGCAGCCCTCGTACCGCTCATCCACCACCTTGCCGTAGCCGTAGATGGCTTCCACCACAGCGGGTGCAATGCCCGCCACACGCACATAATATGCAGCGGGAGCCGGGTCGGTGAGCATGCCGTCCACCGGGTCCGCAGGCTGCCAGAACAGGCTGTCGTGCACCTGTGCGCCGTTTTTCAGGGCATCTACCACGTCTGCCACCACAGCGCTGGCGGTGGGCAGCTTGCCTGCGCCCTTGCCGTAGAACACCACATCGCCCAGCATATCGCCCTTGACCAGCACCGCGTTGAAAACATCGTCCACGCTGGCCAGCTGGTTTGCCTTGGGCACCAGACACGGCTCTACACCGGCGGCCACGCTGCCATCCTTGCCAAGCTTCATCCATGCGATCAGCTTGATGACGCAGCCCAGCTTTTCGGCGCTGGCCACATCGGCGGCGGTAATGGCGCGGATGCCCCGGGTGGGAATGTTCTGGGGGTAGATCTGGTGGCCGCACACCATGGAGGACAGAATGGCGATCTTGCGGCAGGCGTCGCGGCCATCCACGTCATCGCTGGGATCCTTGGTCTCGGCGTAGCCCAGCTCCTGCGCAATGTGCAGCGCATCCTCAAAGTCAAGGCCCTCCCGCACCATCTTGGTGAGCATGAAGTTGGTGGTGCCGTTCACGATGCCCTCCACCTCGGTGATGACGTTAGCCGCCAGGCACTGGTGCATGGGGGTGATGATGGGCGTACCACCGCCCACAGAGGCTTCGAACAGGAAAGCACAGTCGTGCTCCTTGGCCAGTGCCAGCAGCTCTGCGCCGTAGGTTGCCACCATCTCCTTGTTGGAGGTGCACACGCTGCGGCCGCTCTCCAGACACGCCTTGACGTAGGGGTAGGCAAAGCGGGTGCCGCCGATGGTTTCCACCACCACCCGGATCTCCGGATCCTGCAGGATCACGTCAATGCTCTTGACCACCAAAGGCTCCACCGGGTTGCCGGTAAAGTCCTTCGGGTCCAGAATGTACTTTACCTCCACCGGTTCGCCAGCCCGGCGGGAGACACTTGCAGCATTGCGGCACAGCACCTCGTATACGCCGCTGCCCACCGTGCCAAAGCCCAGAATTGCAATTTTAGCCATACTCTCTTTCCCTCGTTTCCTGTTTTGTTACAGGTTATACCCACAGCGCACACCCACGACCATGCGCTGGCGCGAAAGCTTTTCGGTCAATTCCTCCGGGGACATCTGCATGGTATCGGTGCGGATGGTGACCGCCACCAGCGCAGCCCCGTTTTCCGGGGTGGACTGGTTGATGGTCACAATACTGGCACCTGCGGCGCTGATACCAGCCAGAAGGCTTTGCAGCGCGCCGGTCTCGTCCCGCAGGGTGGCCATGACCGTAATGACCTCACGGCCATTCTCGGAATCAAAGATACAATCCTTATACTTATAAAATGCGCTGCGCGAAAGCTCTACCGCACGGGTCGCAGCCGAAATGCTGCGGGCTTCCCCGCTGGCCAGCAGCTCCTTGGCGCGTACCACCTTGAGAAAGACTTCCGGCAGCACCTGCGCATCCACCAGATAAAAACGGCGTTCCAACTTGTTCACCTCTCAAACACAAGTGTTCTTGTAGAAAATATAATAGCATCCGAACCCTTGCAATGCAAGAGCCCGGATGCTATTTTGTCACTTTGTCCAGTTTTGTCTTGTAAAGTGCGCCCTGTCCTTGCCGGATTTTTCAGCAAAAGGGGTAAAAAAGTACGATTTTTACTCTTATTCCGTATCCAGCGCACTGGTATCGGTGGGGACGACCGGTTGGGTGGGCACAGCATCGTCTGTGTTCTCGGTAGGGGCAGCAGCCTGCGGGGCTGCGTGGGAGTAGGTGCAGGTATCGGGCAGGTCATCGGCGCGGTAATAGCCCACAGCCGTGCTCGGGCAGCCCGCACCGGCCAGAAGGCCGCTCTGGGTGCAGTAACGGCGCTCCACCACGCCTGCGGAGGTGGGGAATGCCTTATAGGGCAGGTCTGCCTGTGCCTGCTCCATCAGTGCCTTCCACGCGGTCACACAGGTACGGGTCTTGGCCTGCTGCTTGGACAGAGTCTTGGTCATATCGTAAGGTGCATCGTAGCCCCACCACACAGCGGTGACATAGTAGGGCGTGCCGCCCACAAACCACAGATCCTTTTCGTCGCTGGCAGTACCAGTCTTACCAAAGGCTTCCATGCCGTTGGAGTTGGGGTAGCGGCCGCTGGCAGTACCCACACTGGAGAACAGAACGTTCTTCAGCAGACGGTTCATGACGTAAGCGGTATCGGGGGTCAGCGCCTGATAGCTGGTGGCGTTGTTTTCCAGATAGATGTTGCCGTCCCGGTCCAGCACACGGGTGTACAGGTGCGGGGTGGTGTACTCGCCATCATAGAAGATCTGGAAGGCTGCGGCCAGTGCCATGGGGGTAACACCCTTGGTCTGGCTGCCCATGACCATCTGCGCCAGACCCACGTCGTTGGCGGGGTCCAGCGTATTCAGCTGCAAGGTGTTGTAGACGAAGTTGAAGATATTGCTTGCGCCCACAAGGTCGCCCACGCGGACTGCGATGGTATTCAGCGAGCGGGCAAGGCCGTTCCACAGCGGGAGATCGCTGCCATCGCCGTAGTTGCCGCCGTAGTTGCGCGGCCAGCTGCGCCATGCGTTGGGGTAAGCGCGGAGCTGCTTGTCGGAGAGGCCCATCAGGCCGTTCTTGCGGCAGTAGTCCTCGTCCCGGATGATCATATCCTGCTTCTGGTACAGGGGGGAGTTGTTGAGCATGGTGGACCAGTTGACCAGACCGTACTCAATGCCCAGTGCATAGGCGCCGATGGGCTTGATGGTAGAACCGGTCTGCCGCTCCACGTTGTAGGCACGGTTCAGGGAAAGGCTCTTGGTCTTTTCGCCCAAGCCGCCCGCAATAGCCAGCACATTGCCGTCATAGTCCAGCGTAACCATGGCAGCCTGCGTGCGCACGTTGCGGTAATAGTAGACGGTGCCGTCCTCGCCTGTGCGGGTCTTGGGGGTGCCGTCCTCGTTGAACACCTGCACATCATCGTCCGAAATGGAGGTGACCTCTTCCTCATGCCAGCCCGCCGGGAAGTAGGCATCATCGGTGTTCAGCATCAGGTTCTCCATCTGGGACTGCAGCTTGGTGTTGACTGTTGCTTCAATAGTAAAGCCGCCGGTATAGAGCAGCTTCTGTGCCTCGGACTCCGTGATGCCCTCTTTGGCCATGATGTCCTGCACGACCTCATTGAACAGTGCATCGGTGAAGTAGGAGGTGACGGTGCTGGGCTTTTTGCCGCTGTCTTCTTCGGCCAGCACAAGGGGCTGTGCAGCGCCGTTGCGGTAGTCCTCCTCGCTGATCACGCCCTGCTGCCACATATTGTACATGATGAAGTTGCGGCGGTTGATCAGATTTTCGGGGTTCGTATAGGGGTTATAGTTGGTGGGGTTTTTGGTAATAGAGGCAATGGTAGCGCACTCCCACAGGCTCAGCTGGCTGACGTCCTTGTTGAAGTACTCGTTAGCCGCCGTCTGCACACCCTGAATAGTGCCGGTAAAGCTGATGGTGTTCAGGTAAGCCTCCAAAATGGTCTCCTTGGAGTAGCTGCGGCTCAGGCAGAGGGCGCGGTAGATCTCGCGTACCTTGCGCAGTGCACCATTGATACCGCTGGCACTGTTGTCATCGGTCAGATTCTTGATGAGCTGCTGCTCCAGCGTGGATGCGCCCTGCTTGGAGCTGTAGATGGGCAGCAGATACTCGTTGATCATTGCGCCGATGGTACGCTTGAAGTTGACGCCGGGCTCTGAGTAGAAGTCCTTATCCTCAGTGCAGATGAACGCATACTGCAAGTTGGAAGGGATTTGCTCCAGGTCTGCCCATACGCGGTGGCTGTTGGAGGAGCGCAGGGTGGCATACTCCACCTGTGCGCCGGTATCCGGGTCGGTAGCCACCACCATACTGGACTGGCTCAACTGGATGTTGTCCAAGTCCAGCAGGTCGCCGTCGTTGGCGGTAGCCTGTACCACATAGAACACCATACCCACGGCCACCACGCTGCCCAGCATGATGCCAAGGCAGAGCACCGTAGCAAGGGTGCGGCCGATGAACCGCAGAAGGGGGTGTTTGCTCTTTTCCTTCGGCGGCTTGGGGCTTTTGGGTGCCTTGGGTGCGCGGGTACGGTTTTCCGCTGCGGGGCGTGCCTCGCGGCGGCTCTGGGAAACATTGACCTTACGTCCCACCGGGCGGGCAGGCTGCTCCTCGCCGCTCCGATGGATCTTTCTCATCTCATTGTTGGAGATAGGGATCGCCTCCTGACATTTCAAGACTGTTGCCGGGCATTGCTGCACCGGGTTTTATCCACATCGTTTGTGACACGAAACTTCAAACTGCAATACCATATTATAGCACGCACGCCCAAGCCGGGCAAGAACCAATCTTTGTGCGCTGAGCAGATATAAATAGTATAACACACTCTCTTGTGGAAAGTACAGTATCTACGTGTGAAAATTGTCTGTCTCCCGCCCAAACGGGGCATACTTGCAGAGAAAGGGAGTGTTTTTTATGCGCAAGCTGTCTGTCTGCCTGTTCTACGGGCTTTGCGTATTCACCATTGTATTCAGTCTGTTCTGGATGGCGCTGCCAAAGCTGCCGCTATCCCAAACCCCTGCCGGGTCCGAGACCGACCCGGCCTCTCCCCTGAGCCTTGCCGCACAGGCAGTGCCCCAGACGGACGCCGCCCGCTACTGCCTGCGGGACAGCGGCGGACGGGTGGCGGTGTACACCTGCCGCGCCGACGGCACCCCGGGCACTTTGATCCGCGTGACCGGTATCTACACCAATCTTCTGCCGGAAAATGATGCCCTGCGCATCAAGCGCGGGCTTGTGGTCAACAGCCCCCGGGAGCTGGACCTGCTGCTGGAGGATCTGGGGGAGTAAATGCCCGGCAGGGCTAACGATTTTCAATGGCCTCCGCTTTGCTCTAGCCATTATCAGCGGAAAATTTATTTTTAATTTCGGGATAGCGGAGCGTCTGCGGACGCTCCGCTATCCCATTTTCAC
>ERZ772902.2137-NODE-2137-length-12236-cov-40.751745_pt1 | contig 12236 bp, 10 predicted proteins | sample MGYA00511470_ERZ772902 | MGnify/ENA primary metagenome ERZ772902 (study PRJEB29015, sample SAMEA2737717) | human gut metagenome | biome: human gut; feature: human-associated habitat; material: faeces | place: China | collected 2012 ... | reverse complement strand
CACACAAATGAACACATTGGTCAATGCTGCACATGCACCGACAGCTGCAAGTGCGGAAGAACCAACAAACTGGCCGACAATAATAGAGTCGGCCATATTGTATACCTGCTGAAAAAAACTTCCAAGAATCATTGGCATTGCAAAAACCGTCAACGCCTTGAGGGGCGTATCGGTTATCAAATACTCATCTTTCGACATTATCCTATTCCTCCATGGTATCTTGTATCGTGGTATCCCATTCACTTACCTTCTCAAATTCCAATTTATCATCCTGATTATACCACAAAAACACCGCCCATGCCAAATCCGGCATGGGCGGTGTTTGTATTGCAATCAGTTCTTCAATGCCTGCATCGGGGCGGGGATGCGGCCACCGCGGTGGATCATGACCGCGGGGCTGAACTGGCTGATGGGCATGATGGGCGCGTGGCCCAGCAGGCCGCCGAAGTCCAGCACGTCGCCGGCCTTGTGGCCGATGGCGGGGATGACGCGCACGGCGGTGGTCTTGCTGTTCACCATGCCGATGGCGGCCTCGTCCGCGATCAGGCCGCTGATGACCTCGGCGCTCGTGTCGCCCGGGATGACGACCATGTCGATGCCGACGGAGCAGACCGCGGTCATGGCCTCGAGCTTTTCCAGCGTCAGGCTGCCGCAATTAGCGGCGTTGATCATGCCGTCATCCTCCGACACGGGGATGAACGCGCCGGACAGGCCGCCGACGTGGTTGGACGCCATGACGCCGCCCTTCTTGACCGCGTCGTTCAGCAGGGCCAGGCAGGCCGTCGTGCCGCAGCAGCCGCAGCTCTCAAGGCCCATCTCCTCCAGAATGTTCGCAACACTGTCGCCAATCGCGGGCGTCGGGGCCAGCGACAGGTCAATGATGCCCGCGGGCACGCCGAGGCGCTCACTGGCGAGGTTCGCTACCAGCTGGCCCAGACGGGTGATCTTGAATGCCGTGCGCTTGACCAGCTCGGCCACCTCGTCCATCGGGGCGTCCTTCGGCAGCTTGGCCAGCGCGGCGCGCACCGCACCGGGGCCGGAGACGCCGACGTGGATCTCGCAGTCCGGTTCGCCCGCGCCGTGGAACGCGCCCGCCATGAACGGGTTGTCCTCGGGCGCGTTGCAGAACACGACGAGCTTTGCGTCGCCCATGCACATATTGTCCTTCGTCAGCTCGGCGGTCTCGCGCACGACCTCGCCCATCAGCTTGACGGCATCCATGTTGATGCCCGATTTCGTCGAACCGATATTGACGCTGGAGCAGACAATATCGGTCTCGGCCAGTGCGCGGGGGATGGCGGCGATCAGCCGCTTATCGCCCGCGGAAAAGCCCTTGTGTACCAGCGCACCGAAGCCGCCGATGAAGTTGACCCCCACGGCCTTGGCCGCGCGGTCCAGCGTTTTGGCGTACTGCACGGGGTCGGCGTCGGGCGCGGCGCCCAGCAGCATCGCAATGGGCGTGACGCTGATGCGCTTGTTGACGATGGGGATGCCGTATTCGGCGCTGATGCCGTCCACGACGGAGACCAAATTGCCCGCCAGACGGGTGATCTTGTTGTAGATTTTCTCGCACGCCTTGTCCGCATCCGGGTCGATGCAGTCCAGCAGGCTGATGCCCATTGTGACGGTGCGCACGTCGAGGTTCTCGGCGGTCAGCATCTCAATGGTCTCCATAATGTCGCGGCTGTTGATGATTCTCATGTGGCAGCCCCCTTAAATGGTGTGCATGGCATCAAAGACTTCCTGCCGGGTCACGGTGACCTGCATCTTCATCTCTTTGCCCAATGCCGCAAAGCGGTCCCGAACCTCGGCGGCCCCGGCGTTCGCCTTGCTCAGATCGACCAGCATGATCATGCAGAACATATCCTGCATGATGGACTGGGAAACGTCCTCAATGTTGATGTTCAGCTCGGCGCACACCGCGCTGACCTTGGCAACGACACCCACCGTGTCCTGCCCGATGACCGTGATGACTGCTTTCATAAAATGACCCCCTCAAAATGTCCGATGATAAACGGAATACTGCCATTATAACAAAATTCCGCAAAAGAGTAAAGAATATAATGAGAAGTAATACTTTTTAACGAGCAACTGCCTGCGGGGCGTCGGGGACGCCGCCCCCTACAACAGCTCCGTAGGGGCGGATTCCATATCCGCCCGCGGAACCTGACGGCGGCGGTCACGTCCGCGGCTTTTAGGCGAACAGCCAACAAGCTGCCGCTTTGTAGGGGCCGCACATGTGCGGCCCGCAACTGTACGGCGGACGAACGCTTGCCTTTCACGCGCGGGCCGGGCATGCCCGGCCCCTACAGGGCATCGTGAACATCAAAACTCCGCCGAATGCTCCTCTGCCCGCACATCATCCCGCTGCAATTCCGCCAGCAGCTCATCCTCGCCGCCGTGGAGAAGCAGCTTCTCGCTGTACTGCTCAAACCGCTCGCAGTCGTTTTCGGCCAGAAACGGCGCGGAGTCGGGGCCGAGTGCCAGCTCGTTGACGAAGACGACCATCTCCTGCCCGTCCTCGAACGCTTGCTCCATAAAGTCAAAGGCAAATTCCAGCGCGTTGCTGGCGGCGGAGACCGCTTCCTCGCGGCGCTGCACCTGGGTGTTGAACGCGCCGCGCACCGTGTCAAACGCCTCGTCGGCGTCCAGACCGTTGTCAAGGCTGCGGCTCCACGCGGTCAGCAGCGCCAGCGTGCGGGTGCGGGCCGCGGCCTCGTCGGGCAGCAGCGCCCCGGCGGTCTTGTCGGCCTCCAGCTTGGCGCGGTAGGCGTCGCACCGCTCGGCAAACAGGTCGGCAGGGTCGGCGTCGGGCTGCTGGGACAGCGTCCGCTTGAAGCTGCGCAGCTGCTGGTAGCAGGCATCCGTCACCGCACCCGTGGCGCGGGCGTCGGCAAAGCGGGTGTTCAGGCCCGCCAGCAGCAGGCTGACCAGACTGATGCGCTCGTCAAAGCTCGCGTCCATCGCCCGTGCAATGACGGCGTCATAGGGCTTGCCCTGCAAAATATCCTCGACGCCGTAATCCTCGTGGTACTTGCGGTAGAGCACCCAGTAGGCCGCAAAATCCCGCGCGACCTCGGGGTGGCGCAGGTACTGCCCGATGACCCCCTCGTCCACGGGCAGCGTCAGCCTGTCCGCAGCCTGTAAATAGGCGGACAGATCCTCCCACCCGCGGGCGGTCACGAACTGCACGCCGTCCACATCGTTTTCGATTTTGTAAAAATGCTGCGGGCGCAGCTCCAAGTAGGCCGTCACGGCGGGGTGCAGCCGGTGGGCGCGGGCGTAGTCCTGCCAGACGCTCAGCTTCGGCTCAATGTCGATACGCCGCACGCGGTCCAGCGTGACAAGGTCAAACTCCCGCACGCTCTTGTTGTACTCCGGCGGATTGCCCGCGGCCACAATGACCCAGCCGCCCGGCACAGCCTGGTTGCCGAAGGTCTTGCACTGCAAAAATTGCAGCATCGTGGGGGCCAGCGTCTCGCTGACGCAGTTGATCTCGTCGATGAACAGGATGCCGTTTTTCTTGCCGGTGCGCTCCATGGCGGCGTAAACGCTGGCGATGATCTCGCTCATCGTGTACTCGGTCACGCTGCGGGTGCGCCCGCCGTAGTTCCGCTCCCGGATGAACGGCAGACCGACGGCGCTCTGGCGGGTGTGGTGGGTGATGGTGTAGGCCACCAGCGCGATGTCGCACTCCTGTGCGATCTGCTCCATGATCTGGGTCTTGCCGACGCCCGGCGGGCCCATCAGCAGAATGGGGCGCTGCCGCACGGCGGGGATCAGCGGGCGGCCAATGTCGTCCGTGGCAAGGTACGCCTGCACGGCGCGCTTGATTTCCTCTTTGGCACGTTGAATATCCATGGTTCATCGTCCTTTCGGGTCAAATTCTTCGGGCTGCAAGACCAGGCGCATGGCCCAGGGCGGCACGTCGGGCGGCGGGGTGCCGTCCTCCAAAAACAGGAACGCCGTCTCAAACGGCGGGCGTTTGGCGGGGTAGATGCCCTTGCCGTCGGTAAAATACAGCACGCCCTGCAGGTCCCGCAGCACACCGTCCTGCCGCAGCTGCGCAATGCGGGCAAACGCGGGGCGGAAGTCCGTTCCGCCGCCGCCCACCAGCGTGAACTGCGCCGTATAGCGGTCCAGTGCGTCCAGATCGTTCAGCCAGACCTCATCCCGCACAGCGTTGTCCGCCTGCATGACCAAAATGCGGCACTGCCGGAAAAAGCTGTCCTGACTTTTTAATAAGGTGAACGTCTCTTTTAAGAATGCCTTGACCAGCTCGCCCGCCGTGGATTCGCTGGTGTCCACCACAATGACGAAGTCGCGTATTTTCTTCACCTCGCGGCTTTCCAGCGGCTCTATCAGCGGCAGGTTGCCGTAGGTGCGCAGGCCGTAGCTGTAAAAGCCGAGGTCGAATTCCTCGGGGTCGAGGTGCGGCTCCTCATGCCAGACGGCGAACCGGCGCAGGAAATCCCGGTAGGTGCGGCGGCTGCGCCCGGCCTGCACCTGCGCCTGCAGGGCTTGCACGGCGGTGTCCTGCCCGGCGCGCCGGCCGCTTTCTTCCATGCTCAGCTCCGTCTGGCGGCCCAGGTTCTCCCACTGTTTGCCGCGCATCTGGGCGGCGGGGCTGTCCGGGTCAGCGGGCCAGAGGCGGTGGCTGTCGGTGTAAAATTCCCGCTGCCATTTGTTTAAGGTCTCCGCGTCGGTCTGTGCTAAGACGCGGTAGATGGGGCCTGCCGCTAAAAATTTGCACTTTTCGCGCAGCTGTGTGTAGCATTGCTGCCGCACCCAGCCGACGGGGCGCTTCGCGGCGGGAGTGTTCAGGGTGTCCAGCGTGGCCTCCACGGCGATGTCACAGGCCAGCCCCCACAGGTCGGGGTCGCGCCTGTCCCGCAGCCAGAGATGCCGGAAGATGCAGTGGAACAGGCTGTGCAGGTAGGCCCGGGGCAGGTACCGCCGGTTCCTGCGGTAGGTGTCCAGCAGCCATGCGGTGGGGTAGTAGAGTGCCCCGCCGTCGGTGGCAAAGCTGCCGCCGCTCTCCCGCGGGGCCGCGGGCAGTGCACCGAGCGCTGCCGTTAAATAGCGCTGGTCAAGGTACAGCTCCCCCCGCAGCTGCTCCATGACCCGGCGGGCCATCGTCTGTTCCCATTCCGATTGGGTTTGGATGTGTTTGGCTATAGTGGACACCTTCTTCCGTGACTGTATGCAGGGGCCGGGCATGCCCGGCCCGCGGGCTTACGTGGCTGCCCGGCAACGGGCTGAACCCCTCCGGCCTGCTTCGCGGCCACCTCCCCTGATGGGGAGGCTTTCCTCGCGGGCTTTGCCCGCGCAAAAGGCTCCCCGCTATGCGGGGAGCTGGCCGCGCATGCCCGGCCTGAGGGGCTTTGACGGGCCTTGCGTTACCACCCGCTTATGGTCTACAAATCGTCAAAATCATACGTTTTTTTCGCTCGCTTGGCCCTGCCTAACAGCACCGCCGCCCCGGCGCTCCACCCGACGCGGGCGCAATAGACCGCGGCATCTGCTGTCGGCAGGCTCAGCCCCACCAGCAGCCGCAGAGCGGCCTCGTCCCGGTCATCAATAGCACGCCGGAACGCTGCCTCCGGGTGGGCGGTCAGGTAAAGCTCGTAGTCCGCGCGGGCGTCGTCACCCAGTCCAAACGGCTGCACAAGCCGCCCGAGTGCTAACCGGCAGAGCTTGTCCTCGCTTTCGCCGACGCAGGCCTGCGCAAACGACGCATCAAACGCGGCGTAATCCACCGCGCCGCCGGGCGTGAAGCACTGCCGCATCCGGTAGCCCTCGCCCTCAATGCTGTGGTTGAAGATATGCGCGGGCGTGTTCTCGTCCAGAAACTCCGAATACTCGGGGTAAAACAGCTGCGCACCGTCCAATTCCACCGTAATGTCCGCGCTGACGGCCCCCAGCAGCTTTTTTAAGCCCGTCGGGGCATCGGCGGCAGCCCGCAGGCGGAAGGTCTGCAATTGGCGGCAGTTCGTAAATAAATCGCTGCCGAACCCCTCGACCCCGGGCCCCAGCGTGACCCGGCGCAGCCTGCGGCAGTTGTAAAACGCCGCGCTGTCCAGCACCCGCACGGTGTCGGGCAGGGTGACCTCCTCCACAAAATTGCCGGTGATCTCATGCGCGTCGTCCCCGGTGCGCCGGGCCCCGGGCCGGACCGGCCTGTCCGCAAAGCAGTACGGCCCCAGCTCCGCAACGGGCAGCCCCTCAATTGTGCCCGGCACGGCGGGGCAGGGGGTGTCGCCCAGCAGCCGCAGCAGCCGCGCACCGCCGGGACAGGGCTCCCAATAAAGACCCACAATAATCACCTCTTTACATTAGGGCCATTATAGCATAAAATGTGGTTGCGAGAAACAGAAAAGTGAGAGAATTCTATGAAAAGCGTCAAACAAACGGATATTCTGACGGGCAGCATCCCCAAACAGCTGCTCCTGTTCTTTCTGCCCATCTGGTTCGGCACGCTGTTCCAGCAGTTGTACAACACGGCGGACACCCTGATCGTCGGTAACTTTGTGGGCACAAACGCGCTGGCCGCGGTGGGCGCAACAGGGCCCTTCGTCAACCTGCTGGTGGGCCTGTTCGTCGGGCTTTGCAGCGGCGCGGGCGTCGTCATTGCCCAGAGCTGGGGCGCACATGACCCCGATGCCGTGGACAGGCAGGTGCACACGGCGCTGGTGCTGAGCGCTGCCGTTGGCGCACTGCTGACCGTGCTGGGCCTTGTGACCGCTGCGCCGATGATGCGTCTGCTGGGCACGCCGGACGAGATCCTGCCCGATGCAGCGCTGTATCTGCGCATCTACTTTCTGGGCATGATCCCGCAGATGCTCTACAATATGGGCACCAATATCCTGCGTGCCATCGGCGATTTCAAGCGCCCGCTGTACTTTCTGATCGCGGCGTCGCTCGTCAACATTGTGCTGGACGTCGTGTTCATTGCGGTGTTCGGCTGGGGCGTCATGGGCGCGGCGCTGGCGACGGTGCTCAGTCAGGTGGCCAGCGCGGTGCTGACGCTGCGCTGCATCGTCGGCTCTCAGGGGATGCCGTGGCACATCCGCACCGAAAAGCTGCGGCTGCACGGCGACGTTTTCGCGGCCATCTGCACCATCGGCGTGCCCGCCGCCGCCCAAAGCGCCATGTACAACATCAGCAATATGTTCATCCAGAGCAGCATGAATAGCTTCGGCACCAGCACGATTGCGGCGTGGGGCGTCTACGGCAAGATCGACTTTGTGTTCTGGATGACGATCAACTCGCTGGGCATCGCCATCACGACCTTTGCGGGGCAGAACTTCGGTGCGCGGCAGTACGACCGCGTGCGCAACGGCGTGCGGGTCTGCATGGCGATGGCGGCGGGCATCACGCTGGTCATCAGCGTGGTATTCTACAACGCGGCCGAGCCGCTGTTCCGGCTGTTCAGTCAGGACGATGCGGTCGTTGCGGTGGGCGTGGGTATGATGCATGTGCTGACGCCGGTCTACATTACCTATATCAGCATTGAGGTGCTTTCCGGTGCGCTGCGCGGCTGCGGCGATGTGCGGGTGCCAACGCTGATCACGGTGTTCTTCGTCTGCGGTTTGCGTGTGCTGTGGCTGACCCTGATGGTGCCGCGGTATCATACCATCGCCACGGTGGAGCTTAGCTACCCGCTGACATGGACGCTGGCCTCGCTGCTTTTTATCCTTTACTACAAGCGCGGCGGCTGGCTGAACCGCTGCAAGGCAGCGAAGGGACTGGAGTAAGTAAAACAGCCGACCTCTTTGCGGGGTCGGCTGTTGTTATGCACCGCGCTCGGTCTGCAGCGTTTGGATAAACTGTACCGGGTCGATAATGGAGTTGCCATCCGTGCCGGTGGCGGCGGTGGAAAGCAAATACCGCATGATCTCATCGCCGGTCAGGGTGGGGTCCACCTGCCAGCCCAGCGCCATGACCCCGGCGCAGTAGGGGATGCCCCAGCTCAGGCCGCCTTGTCCGTAGTGGGTGTAGCCGAACTGCCCGGCGGTGTATTCCTCGGCTGTTGTGCGGTAAGAGCAGGGGAGAGCAAGTGCATTTTTTGCAAACACCGAGGAACCGTCCTCGCTAGGAAAGCCGACCCGACAGGCGGCTGGGTCATCCCGGGCGTTTGGGTCAAGGACAGCAGGATAGGGCATAAGGCGGTCCGGTTTTGTGCCTGCGCCCTCTACGGTCAAAACCAGAACCCCGGCTTCTTCGGCACGGGCGGCTGCGGCGTTCCAGAGGTCGGTGTTCTGGAACATATCGGCGGAACCGGGCGCAGCCGAAACGGAAACGACCCGAATCTTCTCACCTTCGGGCAGCGCCTCGTTTTGCTCCAGCACCCAATCCAGTGCATCCGCGGCATAGCGGCTGTCCATCAGCCAGGAAGGCCAGGCCGCATAGTAAATGTTGGCATCCGGTGCCACGCCGATGGTTTTGCCCGCCAGCAGGCTGGCTACCGCCGGGCCGTGCATCGAGGCGGTCTCCCCCTCGCAGCCGGTATCGTAGTAAGCGGCGATGCGGTCGGCAAATTCGGGGTGGTCGGTCAGCAGCGGCTGGTCCAGAATGGCGACGTTCACGCCCCTGCCGGTGATGCCGCGCGCCTGCAAGCTGCGCACACCCAGACCGGGGTCTTTGCACGCCTCCAGCAATGCGGCGGCTTCGTCCTCGGCCCCCGCAAAGATGGTGCCGGTGTTGTAGGTGTAGGTATACAGGTCCTCTGCCGTGTATTCGCCCGGTTGGTAGGTCTGTTGGGCGTACTCGTCCAGCCAAGGCAGATAGCGCAGGTCGCTGTACGGCGCAGCCGGTTCGGCGGGCGGGGCGGGGGTTTCGGTCGGTGTCGGCTCCGGCGCAGCGGTGGGCGCGGCGGCAGGGGCTGCGGACTCGGCAGTGCCGCAGGCCGTCAGCCACAGCGCCAGCAGGCAGAGCGGCAGCATTGCGGTGCGGTTCATGGTGTGACCTCCTTCTCTATATTTAGGCTATCAAAAAGCTTTTCCGGAAAATGCGCTGCTGCGCTAAGTTGGCGGGCGGGCATTGGCGCCCCTACAAGTTCTGTTTGTTGCAAAAAGCCCGGTCTGTCCCCCGGAAAGCGGGGGCAGATCCGGGCTTTGCGTATAGGGCTTACAGCTTGAAGCTGTCCTTCAGCGTGACGATGCGGTTGTAGACGCCCTCGTGCTTGCTGTCCGGCGTAAAGTAGCCGTTGCGCACGAACTGGAAGCGGTCACCGGGCTTGGCGTCCTTCAGGCTCTCCTCGAGCTTTGCACCCTGCAGCACCTTGACGCTGTCGGGATTCAGGTAATCCTTGAAATCCGCGTCGTCGGGGATGCTGTTCATGTTGGCCTCGGTGAACAGCTTATCATACAGCTCGACCTCGGCGTCCAGGCAGTGGGCGCAGCTGACCCAGTGGATCGTGCCGCGCACCTTGCGGCCATCGGCGGGGTTGCCGTTGCGGGTCTCGAGGTCGGCCTCGGCGTGGATGGCCACGACCTTGCCGTTCTCGTCCTTGTCCACGCCGGTGCAGCGCACCAGATACGCGCCCATCAGGCGGACCTCGCTGCCCAAGGTCAGGCGCTTGAATTTCGGCGGCGGCACCTCAAAGAAGTCGCTGTTCTCGATCCACAGCTCCTTCGTGAAGGCGACCTTGCGGGTCGTCGTGTCGTTGGCATCGCGGTTCGGGTTGTTGGGCAGGTCAAAATACTCGCACTGGTCAGCGGGATAGTTGTCGATGATCAGCTTGACAGGCTCCAGCACGGCCACGCGGCGCTGGGCGTTCAACTCCAGCTCGACGCGCAGCACGGCCTCCAGCTGGCGCATATCCACAAGGTTGTCAGCCTTGGAGATGCCGGCCTCTTTCACGAAGGTAAAGATGCTCGTCGGCGTGTAGCCGCGGCGGCGCAGGCCGGACAGGGTCGGCATACGGGGGTCGTCCCAGCCGTCCACGATGTTCTTCTCGACCAGCTCGCGCAGGTAACGCTTGCTCATGACGGTGTTCGTCACGTTCAGGCGGGCAAACTCGCGCTGCTTCGGGAATTCTTTGCCGAACAGGTTCGTGATGACCCACTCATACAGCGGGCGGTGGTTCTCAAACTCAAGGCTGCACAGGCTGAAGGTGATGCCCTCAATGGCGTCCTGAATGGGGTGCGCAAAGTCGTACATCGGGTAGATGCACCACTTGTCGCCCTGGCGGTGATGCTCGACATGCTTGATGCGGTAGATGGTCGGGTCGCGCATGTTCATGTTCGGGCTGGCCAGGTCGATCTTGGCGCGCAGCGTTTTTTCGCCGTCGGCAAACTCACCCGCGCGCATACGGCGGAACAGGTCGAGGTTCTCCTCCGGCGTGCGGTCACGGTAGGGGCTCGGGCGGCTGGGCTTGCCGGCGTCGTTGCCGCGGTACTCCTGCATTTCCTCGCGGGTCAGGTCATCTACGTAGGCCTTGCCCTCCTTGATGAGCTGCTCGGCGTACTCATAGCAGCGCTCAAAATAGTCGCTGCCGTAGAAAATGCCGCCGTTCGGCTCGGCACCCAGCCATTTCAGGTCCTGCAGGATGCTCTGCACGTACTCGTCACCCTCGCGGGCGGGGTTCGTGTCGTCAAAGCGCAGGTTGAACAGGCCGCCGTAGTGTTTGGCGATCGTGTAGTTGATGAAGATCGCCTTGGCGGAGCCGATATGCAGGTAGCCGTTCGGCTCCGGCGGGAAACGGGTATGCACGACATCGACCTTGCCCTCGGCGAGGTCGGCATCGATAATATCCGTCAGGAAGTTGGAAAATTTTTCGTCTGCCATGATTACACCCCAAAATTAGTAAGCGTCACGTTGTTGTAGGGGCCGATGCCTGCATCGACCCGCTGCAAGGCTATAGGTACGCTAGCTTTGATTATCTTACTATTATACATAGGTTTATAACATTTAGCAAGAGGTAAAAACTTGCCTGCACCTACTGTTATTTATAAAAGGTTTGTGCTATAATCAATACTGATTTACAATGCCTAAGATTTGCCGTTCTTACAAATCCTAACGAAAGGGGGCTGTGCCATGCCGACCCCGAATGACCGCGGGCCCCACCGCCCGCGCACAAATATACAGTACCATGTGGAGAATGGCTGGGCGGTGCCCGACCAGCCGCAGCCGCCGCCGCGCCGCACCCCCACGCAGGAGCAGCGCCGCGCCGCCGCCCGCCGCGCGCGGGCAAAGCGCCGCAGACTCCGTCAGCTGGCGCTGATCGGTACGGCGTGCGGCATTCTGGTCGTGTCGGGCGTCATCACGGCGCTGCTGCCCGCTAAGGGTGCGGACGCGCCGCTCACCTCCGATGCCCCCGCCAACACGCGCCTTGTGGCCCCCGTGCCCTACGCGGGCAGCAACGGCAGCGCAGGCACGGCACAGGCCCTGAACTGGGGCACTGTCGGCCCGCAGCGCCAGAGCGCCGACACGGGCTACACCTACACGGCGCTGCCCGCCGCCCCCGCCGCCCCCGCCGCGCTGCCGGAATTTGGCCGCGTGGACACAAGCTGGTTTGCGGATGCCGCCTTCCTCGGCGATTCGCTGACCGCGGGCTTCTGCGTGAACGAATACAACATTGATGTGGGTGGTGCGCTGGTCTGCGGCTATGAGGGCATCAGCCCGAACACCGTCGTCAACCGCGCCACCGTCACCAGCCCGGACCGCGGCGAGGAGGTGCCGCTGGACGTTCTGGCCGCGGCCCAGCCCGCGAAGCTGTACATCCTGATTGGCACGAACGCCCTGGTCCAGCCCGGCAACGATGACAGCTTTTTGGCGTACTACGGCAAAATGCTGGACGACCTGCGCACCGCCCTGCCGAACACGGTGTTCTATGTGCAGTCGGTCCTGCCCGCCACGCAGGAGAAGGCCGCCGACAGTCTGCCGGGTCTGGCCCCGGACCGTCTGGCGGTCATCAACGCGGCCATTCAGCAGCTTTGTGCCGAGCGTGGGTGCTATTATCTTGACCTCAGCGCCGAGTTTGCCGACGACGCCGGGTATCTCTCGACGGAATTCTCCCAGCCCGACGGCGTGCATCTGACGGTCTCCGGCTACAGCAGGTGGGTCAGCTATCTCTGCACCCATGTGCCCTACAGCAAGGACAACCCCTATCAGGCCGGGAGCACCTACTATTTAAGCGAGGATATGAAGGGACTGCTGAGCGATCTGCCTTAAGATGAACGGCAGTCTCCCGGAAGGTTGTTCTTTCTTTTGGCAGCAAAAGAAAGAACCAA
>ERZ772902.2127-NODE-2127-length-12304-cov-2.989632_pt1 | contig 12304 bp, 7 predicted proteins | sample MGYA00511470_ERZ772902 | MGnify/ENA primary metagenome ERZ772902 (study PRJEB29015, sample SAMEA2737717) | human gut metagenome | biome: human gut; feature: human-associated habitat; material: faeces | place: China | collected 2012 ... | reverse complement strand
CGTACGGCGTTGCGGCATCATGGCCGGAGTCGGGCCGGATGGCGTCACCGGTTCTACCGGCACTGCCGGTTCCGGCGAGGCAACATCTCCGGACGGGTGCCGGCCGAAGACCGTGGCCGGCGTGGGATGCGCTGACGTTGCGGGCCTCACTGGTGCTGCAGACGGCGCTGAGACCGGCATGGTGACCGGCGTTGCGGCCGGTGCGGTACGTGCCGCAGGCGGCATCAGCACGTCGCGCGGAGTCGGTATCGCTGTGGTGTGCGCGGCGGCGGCCTTGGCGACCGCAACGGCAGCATCTACGGCCGCGTGAGCGGTCGCCGCGGGATCGTTCGTGACGATGGTTACGGACGTTTGTGCCGTGGCGATAATCGGCTCGACCTCGGCAATCGTCTCGGCACCGGCCTCGCCGGCGATACCATCAGCCTGCCCCTCGATAGTGCCGCTGGTAGTGGCGATGGTGACGGTGGCATGCATGCCGAAGACGGTGGCCGGTGTGGGCATCATCGGCTTCGGTGCGGGCATGTCGCTGGCGGCGTCCGATATTTCGGATTCGGATGGTTCGGGTGTGGCGGGCGTTGCGGGTGTGCCAGGCACACCGGAATGTTGCGCAGTCGGTACTGCGTCTACTTCGTCTTGATGAACGGCCTGATTGGTGGAGTGGCTCGCGGTGCCGCCGACATCGGAAGAATCGCCCGAATCGGCGGAATGATGCGGAGTTTCGGACGTATACAGCAGGTGGTCTTGGGTATGGCTATCCGCCGAATCTGGTGTTTGCCCCAGCATGCGGGCAAGGTCGGCGGGCGTAATCATATTCTCCACCTTACTCAACCCCGTGTGCAGGTGGGGTAACGGTATGCTGGTAGGGCAGAAAAACGTCGCACGCGGGAAGGTGCCCATTGGATTTCGAAGTATGGCCTGAAGCCATCGAACTTGGTCGACTGTTCGCCGAACAGGGTTACGAGCTGGCATTGGTCGGCGGCCCGGTCAGGGATTTGCTGCTCCATAGAAAGAGCCACGATTTGGACTTCTGCTCATCCGCACGGCCTGAGCAGTTCGAGCCGATACTGCGCCGGTGGGGGCATGACGGCTTCTGGGACATGGGGCGCAAGTTCGGCACGCTGGGTGCCATGCGCCGCCGCCCGGACGGCACCGAGGTCAAGGTGGAGGTCACCACCTATCGCTCTGACACGTACGATCCGGACTCGCGTAAGCCCGAGGTCAATTATGGCGACACGCTTGAGGGCGACCTGTCCCGCCGCGACTTCACCGTCAACGCGATGGCTCTGCGCGTGCCCGACCTGCAATTCGTGGACCCGTTCGGTGGTGCCAGTGATCTGTCCAAGGGCGTGTTGCGCACGCCGGTGGATCCGCGACAGTCCTTTGACGACGATCCGTTGCGTATGATGCGCGCCGTGCGATTCGTGGCCCAGCTGGGCTTCCGTATCGCGCCGGACGCGGCCGAGGCGATTACCTCGATGCGCGACCGCATCGACATCGTATCCGCCGAGCGCGTGCGCGACGAACTGACCAAGCTGCTGCTCTCCGACCGTCCGCGCGCCGGCCTTGAGGCGTTGGTCGAATCCGGTCTTGCGGACATCGTCTTCCCGGAGATTCCGGCCCTGCAATTGCAGATCGACGAACACCACCGCCACAAGGACGTCTTCGAGCACACGATGATTGTGCTCGAACGTGCTATCGCCCTGGAAACCGGCCCGGACGGCCCGGTGCCCGCCCCCGACCTGACGTTGCGCTTGGCCGCCGTGATGCACGATATCGGCAAGCCGAAGACCCGCCGGTTCGAGCCGGGCGGCAAGGTGAGCTTCCACCACCATGACGCGGTGGGTGCCAAAATGACCCGCAAGCGTTTGAAGGCGCTGCGTTTTGACCACCATCTGGTCGAGGACGTCTCAGAACTGGTGAATATGCACCTGCGCTTCCACGGCTATGTGGACGAGCCGTGGACCGACTCGGCCGTACGCCGGTATGTCAAGGATGCCGGGCACCTGTACGAGCGGCTGAACAGGCTCACGCGCGCGGACGCCACCACACAAAACAAGCGCAAGGCGATGATCTTCTCCCAGGCCATGGATGAGATGGAGGAGCGCGTCCGCGAACTCAAGAAGAAAGAGGACTTCGACGCGATCCGCCCGGATCTGGACGGCAACGAAATTATGGAGTTGCTGGGCCTGGAGCCCGGCCCGATGATCGGCCGCGCCTACAAGCACATGCTGGAATACCGCTTGGATAACGGTCCGGTGGACCACGATGTGGCCGTCGAAGAACTCAAGCGCTGGTACGCCGAGATTCAGTAGTCCGATACTAGTCCGATACCAAAAAACCGTATGCTGAATACGTGTCAGCGTACGGTTTTTCGCGAAGATGAAGCTGTATGCGCCTTACTCCGCCGTGTATGCGTCGTGTTTGGTGTCGGCGGGCAGCTTGGTCATGCTATCGGCGGCCTTGCAACCCTCGATATTGGTGATGGTCTTACCGGATTGTGGGGAGGATTTGGTGTCCTGCAGATCGTTGAACGTGGCGCCGATGACCACATCGATGAGTTGATCCTCGCGAGCCGTCATGATCATGGTGGCGTCGGTGAAATTGCCGATCAGCGTATACGCCTGATTAATGGCGTTCTTGCCGAAGTAGATGGTGGTGCGTTCAACGCCGGTGCTGGAATAGTTATCGATTTTCTGCACGCTGAATCCACGATTGGCCAAAGCCTCACCCACGGCCTTGGCGAATTGGCCGTGAGAGGTGCCGTTCATCACGCGAATGCCGACCGAAGCGTTGGACACGTATTGCGCTTTGCCGCTGCTGTCCTTGACCGCGCACGGTGCCGCGTTGCCGTAATTCGGCTGGCGGGCCGGAGTCTCCACTTCGCCGAGGCCGAAAACGTGGAAATTGAACAGTAGGGCTATGACCAGCACTACTGCCAATACCGCGCCGCTGATGGAAAAGACGATGGTCTGGCGGCGGCGCACGTACGCCTTGCGGGCTTCACGTTCATCAACCTGATACGTCATCGGTGGACTTCTTTCATGGGTCGGGTGGCTGGTTGCTACCTTAGCGTCACTGTCTGACGCCGATATTGGGGTGTGCGGGAGATTTGGCTCGAATAATGCGATCGACCACAGCCGTATCGCGCCACACATCGATAATGCGTTGTGCCGCTGCCTCGTCGGCGGCGAAAGCGACCACTGAGGGGCCGGATCCGGAGACGAATGCATGGCTGGCACCCGCCTGCGTGGCGGCGTCGATGGCCTGCCCGCTGCGGGGATGCAGGCTGATTGCCGCAGCCTGCAGATGATTGCGGTCGCCTTCTGCGGCTCCCACGAGGTCAAAGGTGTGGTAGACCTCAGGAGTGCTGAGTTGCGACTGGTACGCGCCGACCAATACTTCGCCGCTGAATCCCTGTTCTATCAGCGCCAGCTCATCGCGGCTGCCGGGGGCGATATCCGTGATGCGTTCGCCGAAACCGGTGCCGTATGCAAGGCCACCGGTCAGGCAGAACGGCATATCCGCGCCCAACGTGGCGGCAATGGTGCGCAGACGCTCTATAGGCCAGTTCAGCTCCCAGAGACGATTGACCGCCAGCATGGTCGCCGCGGCGTCGGCTGAACCGCCGCCTAGTCCGGCACCCACGGGAATGCGCTTGGTGATGGTCAACGCCACATCCGGCTCGCGCTCGGCCGCCTGGGCCATGGCGAAGAGGGCCAGTACCGCATGGTTGCGGCGCATGTCGCTGCGTGAGGAGGCCAAGTCGCCCAAATAAGCGCCTTCGAGCTCCAGAGAGAATCCTGCTCCGGGTTGCTTGGCGGTTGCGGTGACGGTGTCGTATACGCCGATTGCGCAGTAGATGGTGTCCAGTTCGTGGCGTCCGCCCCATTCGTCGTGAGCAGGTCCCACTTCCAAGGTGAGATTGGTTTTCGCCGGGCAATCCACCGTAATGGTGATGGGGGAGAGCTCATCGGACTGATGTCGGGCAGCGGCTGAGCGTGGATGTGAGATTACCGGACTCATTGTGCCTCATCTCCATCTCCACACGATTCGATGGCCTTGGCCAGAGCGGTGAATTCGGCGATGGTGAGCGTCTCTCCTCGACGGGTCGGATCGATGCCGGCGATGGAGAATGCCTCGGAGGGCGCAATGGTCTTCAATGCCGCGTGCAGGGTCTTGCGACGCTGACCGAACGCCGCATCAATCAGACGAAATACGAGTTCCCGTTGTGCGCCGCCGTCGGCCGTGCTGTTCGAGGCTCCCGGGGCGGCCGGGTCATCGGCCTGATACCGGGTGAATCTGACGAGCGCGGAATCCACATTGGGAGCCGGCCAGAACACATTGCGGCCGATGGTGCCCACCCGTTCGGCGGTGCCATACCAGGCGAGCTTCACGCTCGGCGTGCCGTAGATCTTGGAACCGGGCTTGGCGGCGAGTCTGTCGGCCACCTCTTTTTGCACCATCACCAAGAACGAGCCGAGGTTGTCGAAACGCTCCAACAGCGTGAGCAGAATCGGCGTGGCCACGTTGTACGGCAGATTGGCGACCAGCGTAAACGATGCGTCATCGTTGAAATCAGGCACGTTCTCCGGGGTGACGGTTAAGGCATCCCGATTGACGACGGTGAGTCGTGACGTGGCTTCGGGCATGAATTCGGCGACTGTGCCCGGCAGTCGTTCGGCCAACGGCGGATCGATTTCGACTGCGGTCATGGTGGCGCCGGTTTCCAAAATCGCCAGCGTCAACGATCCCAGGCCGGGGCCGACTTCCATGACATGATCGGCAGCGGTCACTCCCGCCTCGCGTACGATACGACGGACCGTGCCGGGGTCGATGACGAAGTTCTGCCCGAATTTCTTGGTGGGGCTGATGCCGGCATCGGCCGCGATACGACGGATATCGGCGGCACCTAACAGGTGACCGGTGGCGGGAATGGTGTCGTTCATAAGCGTGTGTTCCTTGTGGGCTTCGTAACCGATCAGTACCAACCGATTTGTTCGGAATGTTGCCATGCCTTGGACGGGCTGCCGTAGGCTTGTGCGATGTACCACAGACCCCAATCGATCTGTACGGCGGCATCGTCACGGTAATTGGCGCCGAACGCAGCCATTTTGTCTGCTGGTCGCGACTGAGGAATGCCGTAGGCACCGGAGCTCGCGTTTTCGGCATACCACAGCCATCTGGACTCGCGGTTCCATAGTTTGACCAGGCAATCCCAGTCGTTGCCTGTCCACCCGCGCTGCGCGGCGGCACCGGCGGCATAGGCCTGAGCCTGGGCTACGGTGGCGTGCCAGAGTCGGCCGGAGGGCGTGGTGGTTGTTCCTGAATCGGAGCCGGAAGAGCCGGAATTGTTGTTCGTACCGCCGCCGGTGTTGCCGGTGTTGCCGGAGTTGCCGGTGTTGCCGGAGTTGCCGGTGTTGCCGGAGTTGCCGGTGTTGCCAGTGTTACCGGTGTTGCCAGTGTTACCGGAATTGCCGGTGTTGCCGGAGTTGTTGCCGCCGGTGTTGCCGGCATTGTTGTTGGACGACTCGTGCTGATTGTTGGAACCGGAATCGGCCTTGCCGTTATCGGCGGAGTCGGATTTCTTATCGGAACCTTTATCGGTATCAGACTTGGCGGCGCCTACGGCGATGATCTGGTCGATGGCCATCGAGGTGACGGTCTCCGATTTCAGCGTCTCCGATTCGGCCACGCCATCCACATAGGTGACGTCGTACACCTGCGTCTTCTCGCCGTTGACGCCCTGCTGGCGCACATCGGCCTGCCCTTCAGCCAGATTCGGGTCGATGATGGTCTGGGTGGAGAACGGAATCACGGACGTGCGCGTCTCCTCGCCGTGGGTCACGCGGCGTACGCGCAGAATGGTCTCGTCGCTGTCTTTCTCAACGCTGACGCGATCCTCCTTGTTGAGCACGATGCCCTTGGAATCGAGGATGGAGGCGGCCGGCAGCTTGCCATTGGGGGCCACCGAGCTTTTGCCGTCGGCGATGACGGTGACCGGCCCGGACTGGTTGATCACCAGGCCGCCGGTGAGCTGGTTGTACACGTTCTTGATGTCGACGGTGATCTTCGCGGCGTTGTTCTGGTTTTCCTCGAAAAATCCCAGTAGCTGGTCGGCGCTGGTGGCCACGGTCCAGAACGGCACGGCGGTGCCGTCGATGTTGATGGTGGTCTGGTAGGCGGACTGTACGGTGACCACGGCATGATTGGCGAGCTGGTCGCCGGACGAGGTGGTCACGATATCGTGGGTCTTGATATCCACCCCTTGTTCCTCCAGAAGACGGGTAGCCGTCATCGCATATGTGGTGACTTGGGTGGTTTGCCCGTTGATGTTCAGGGCCACGGATTTACGCGCGGTGAACGCGAATGATCCAGCCAGCGCGATACTGGTCGCCGCGATACAGGCGATTACGCGGATGCGACGCAGTGTAACAAACCGCTGCGGGGTCCAACGCCGTGCCATTGCCATACTCTTCCTGCTGGATGAACGATTACGCCACCCATCGTAACGGTTGTTCCGGCCCGTACTGCGGTTTCACCGGCCACCGTCACCATTCCTGCTCGTCAGATTGTTCTGAGCTCAAAAAAAGAAAAGAAAAGGGGGGGCGGGAGAGAAGGGGATGTTCCCGCCCCCTTGAAGGCGCGGAGCTGGTTGGGGGACGCTCCGCCCTCATTCCAGGAAGCCCATAGTTGGGGGAAGGCTCCTGGAGTACTTACCCAAGGTAAGAATTATATGCGTAGAAAAATCTACGTATCATATAATACGCCACTTTTCTACGCGTCGAGCCTCTTGTCGGGATCGAACCGACGACCTGCCGCTTACAAGGCGGCCGCTCTGGCCATCTGAGCTAAAGAGGCGATTGTTCTTAACGCGTAAATCGTTGCGAACAAATGACTAGTATACCGGTACTTCCCGAGTGGTCAATTTAAGCCGAGCCGCAGGCGGTATTGCATATGTCGCGGCGTCAACTTATTCGGCCACGCAGCATCAGGAGGCGACCGAAATCGGCTTTCCGCTGGCACCGATGGATGGCATTTTGCCTTCCACGCCTACCTGGTCAGCATCCAGCCCAATGGACTTGAGGAAGCCGTCCACCATATTCGTGTCCGCCAGCGTGAGCTGCTTCAGATCCCAGTATTCGCCGTTGATGGTGAGTGTGGGGGAGGAGAAGGCGCCGGAGCTGTTGAACAGTTCGGGGCGCAGGATCGTGTAGTTGTTGGAGGCGGTGAGCCAGTCGAGGTATTCGTTCTTGCCGCTGAACGCCGCGGCGGCCACATCCTCGCTCACGCCGGCCTTGACGGCCTGCTTCTCCAGCTTGGCGTTGTTTACCGGCTCGTAATTGGACAATTCGCCCGGCTGGAAATCCTCAGCGTAGATGTTGGAGAGGTAGCTCATGAGGTGGTCGGGATCGTCATCATGCTCGGCAATGTAGATGGCACCGTTGAACACGCGGTTGGAGTAGTTGTCGGAGCTCTTGTTGTTCTGGAAATTGAGGAAGTGCAAATCGATGTTGAGCTGGCCTGCGTTCATCAGCTTGACGAGCGTCGGGTCGAGTTGGCGGTTCACCGAGGCGCAGCCGGGGCACAGCGGTTCCATGTAGATGGATACGGTGGGAGCCCCCTCGGCTTTCTGGCCATACCCTTTGTTGGAGATTACGAAGCCGGCCTTGTCGTCGGCGTTAGCCGGCTGGGTACTGACTTTCTTGAGCTTGCTATAGGCCTCGTCCACGGTCATGTTGCTTTGCTGGCTACTGCTGCTGGTGTTGGACGGCCGCATAGCCTTGTATACGGCGAATCCAGCGATGGCCACCAGCACCACAATAATGGCCACCACAATGCAGCCGATGATGGTCTGCTGCTTACGCTCCTTGGCTGCCTGCTCGGCCCGTGCCTGCTGGGCGGCCTCCTCGGCCGCTCGGCGCTCAGCGCGTGTGGCACGCTTGGCCTGACGCTTCGGATCTGACATAGCTATCCCCTTGCAATCGCTTCAATGTTTGGGCCCCATCATAATGACCGGGCCTGAGGAGGACTGCGCCCAGAGCTGATCTGAGGTGAATTCCCTGTAAAAGTGTGACGGAACGAACGTATCGGATACACAACGGCCATGTGTGCGGATGGCTGATGTGTGAGATTCCGCCCCGCTCTAGGCGAACGGCATCCAGTTGATCGGCATGCCCAGAATCGGCATCGCGCACAAGGCCACGGTGATGATGGCCCATATGGTGAACAGCACGGTGCCGCGCCCGCCGCCCTTGGGCGCCGGCGCCACTGGAGCAGGTGGAGCCCCACCCACTTCGGTGGATGGGGCGCCCGCCGGGCGACTGTGTTTGAGCCCGCGCAGTACGCCGCCCCCCAGCCGAATCATCATCGACTGTGGGGCGAACACAGTGACCAGCCAGCCGATGGCCATGAAACCGCCCAGCGCCAGCCCGGAAGCGGAGAACGGCACATCATTGAGCAACGGCACCGGAATACCCCAATCCGCGGTGAAATACCAGGAGATGGTGTGAACGGGCAGTGCCAGAGCCGCGGTGGCCACGGCGGTTCCCGCCATATAGATGATGACTAGCAGCAGTATGCGGGGAATGGCCAGCAGCAGGGCTTTGACCAGATGCCAGGGAAAAGTCGCCACGCGAATCCACGAATCGGAGTTTTTGCGCTCGCCGCCGCGTTTGCCCTCGCGCTCAAGCTGGGGTTCGGTGTTATAGGCCAGGGTGAGCAGTAGCCACAACAACGCAGTGGCCGCGATGATGGCCACGAGCGGAGCATTTGCCGCCAGTGCCGCCAGCGGCGCCGCCAGCAGGATCAATGGCAGGGTGCCGCGCTGCAGATATTCCCCTCGCTTCACGTCCACCGGATTGGGCATGGGAGGATTTTGGACCATGGTTTCGGTGGGGGCCGCTTGGGCGGTTTGGTCGATGATGCGCTGCAATGCCGGGCGAATGGCGGGGTCCACCGCTGTGGGCTGGTTGCTTGCGGGATCCCAGCTGCTCTGGGCGGTGCCGGACGGGGGGAATGATGACGGCTGCGGCGTGGGGAGTACGGTGGTGCGCTCGGCCAGCGGCGTGGTTTGGTCCGGCATCGGTGTGGTCGCGCCGGTGAGTACCTGTGTGCCGGCGTCGTCGGTGAAATCGGCAGCAGCGTCGGGCAACAGTTGCGTGGCCTGCTCCGCACCGGCCGGCGGACGTGGCGGCATATCGGCTAAGGGCAGCGTGGCGGTAGCGGCGCCAGCCGGCGAGAATACGACGGTTTCGCCATCGCCGTTATCGCCCTTATTGCCGGAGAACACGGCCATGGTGGGAGCCTCAGCGGCTTCCTCGGCCGCGCGCCAGATGGTTCGGGGATTATTGCGGTCAACGCCGCCGGCCGCGCCAAAAGGGGGCATCGCCTCCGCGGCTTCGGCAACGATCGCAGCCGGTTGTCCAGCCACGGCTCCCGCGGCGAACGGTCCCGCCTGCTCGCCCTGCCAAGCGTTGGGATTCAACGCATCCAAGGCGATGGCATTCAGCAATTGATCCGGCGTGCAACGATCCCTGCGATCCGGGTCCAGTGCAGAACGGAAGGCAGCCAATGTGCCGGCCGGTAGTCCGGAAAGATTCGCGTTGCCCGAGGCCTCGCGCTCAAGTACCGCCATCATCGGCTTGGTGCCGAACACAGGCGCGCCGGTTGCGGCAAAAGCGAGCACGGACGCCACCGACCACCAATCGGTGGCGTCGTCGGATTCGGCACCGTCAATAATCTCGGGTGCGATGAATCCGGGTGTACCCATCACTAGGCCGGTGCGGGTCACGTGACTTTCGCCCTCGCCCATCGCGATACCGAAATCGACCAATACCGGTCCGGCGGCCGACACCATCACATTGGTGGGTTTGATGTCGCGATGGACGATGCCGGCCGCATGTACGGCTTTGGTGGCTTCGATGAGCTTGCGGGCCAAGCGTTCCAGATCGTCGCCCACATACCGGCCATTGGCGGCCACATCATCCTTAAGATTCTTGCCCTCGATGAGTTCAGTGACGATGAACGCCAACGTATCGTCGAGTTCCATATCCACGATGCCGCACACACCCGGATGATTGACCTTCTTCAAGGCCATGGCCTCGCGCCGCAGGCGCTCGCGCGGCGTGACATCGGGCTTGAGGTCGGGGTCGTGCAGGGCCGTGGACGCAGAGCCGGAGCCTGCCACTGACTCGTCGGTCAGGGAGTCGCGCAGAATCTTCATGGCATAGGTGGTGCCGCCGTCGTCGCGCACCCGCCACACCGACCCCATAGCTCCTGAGCCGAGCCGGGAGATCAGCGTATACCCACCAACCACTTCGCCGGACTCAAGATTCAACGCGTTCAAATCGCTCATGCCCTCCATCCTAATGCCTTGCTGGTGCATTATTCTGGCTCTCTCCTGGGAGGCCGAGCTTGATATTTCTTGGCTCCCCTCTCTGAGAGGGGAGCCAAGAATAAGTGCCGTTTACGTATTGAGAAGTGCCGTTTACGCCATTAAGGTCGATTGCCCTGACCGGATGTGGTAGCAAATTATGCGCTCGAAATGACAGGATAGGTGCGTGGGCAGGTGCGCCAGTCGTGAATTTGCGACTCTATAACCATCGGCATCAAGGATGTGTCGGCGGTGACCCAAAGGTGAGCCAGCCGGGCACATTCAACAGTGGCACAGCGATGCAAGGGCAGTATCGTGAGCCGCTGATCGAATCGATAACGATATCAGATTCGAATGCCGCGACTTCGCCGGTCGTACCTTCGAATACTTCTCCGAAGACGGCTACCTGTTCGGCGTGATGGCCTCCCAGCAGGTCGCTGACGCTCCGGTCAAGGCCTGAGGTGTGTCTCCGATAACTGAATAGCTAAATAGAATGGACGGCCTGCTGAGCGCTACTCAACAGGCCGTCCATTGTGTATCTGAATGCGAAAAGTCATTATATGGAACGGAATATATCGATACTGTGCATTGTGCCGATTACTGATTCCGACGCAAGTATTCGCGCAGGAAGGGCACGGCAAAATCGACTTCGCCTCGTTCTGTTTCGCGGATAACGAAGGCGTCAAGGAGGCGTTTGCGGTAGGTGGCGGCATAGTTAGGCGTTTTGCCCATGCGCTGTGCAACATTCACGGTGGGAGAGGGACCATCTGACGCTGCCATGGCTTCGAGATACTCACGGTCGTTTTTGGATAAGCCTTGCAACTCCGGGATGCACACGGCGTTATCAAGGTCAATACGTGCTTCCTCGATACCTGCCGTAACATCAGCGTCGATGATGGTATCCGAGTCCCGCATGTCTGCGGCATCCCAGATATGGTAGCCAACCAGTTGAATCATATAGGGGTATCCGGCTGTCACATTGGCTGCAGTGCTTAATTGAGCGTCGGTGATGGACATGCCGGAGGCGCGGAATGTTGTGGCGAAAGCATCGCGCACTTCATCAAGAGGAATATCTGTGAGTATGTTCGTTTTCGCGCGACGTAGGAACGTGATGACTTCGTCATTGAACAAATCAGAAATCATCTGTGGGAGACCGGCGAACACGATGGCGATATTGCGTCGTTCCCTGATTTGATGCTGTATGGCAGTGGCGATGGCAATCATGTCGGATCGCTCAGCCGCTTGAGTCTCATCAATGGTGATAAGCAACCCAGCATGGCGCTTCTCAAGCGCATCCAACCGTCCGGCAATGGCACTTCTCAACGTTTCGGGCATACGCTTCGGGGATAGTTCGGCTTCTCCGAGGCCGATGCCCGCTCCAGCAAAAGTCAACGATGGTCGGATAGCGAGGTGGTCAAGGGCCCCTCGCCCGATTCGTAAGGCATCAACAAGGCGTTCGCATAGTCCGGCAGAGGCCGTTTCTTCGATGACATCCCATCTGCGCGCTTTGGCCCGGTCTCCGAACACAGTGAGCATCACGGTTTTTCCGGTTCCACGAGCGCCGGTGACGAGCATAATGCGCCCTGGGGCACCGACTCCGTTATCGAGACCTTTCTCGAAATCGCGGATAACTTTGCCTCGGCCGATGAGCAGGGGCGGTTCCCCTCCTGCCGTTGGCTTGAATGGGTTTTCCTTTGCCTTCATGTGGACCGCCTCCTCGCTGAATCAACCTAAAATAAAAATTATCAAAAATATCAAAAAAATAAAAATTATCAAAAGTTGGGTTGAGCCGACTGAAGAAAACAGCCGTGGCGACAATGATTCTGCCGCAATCCGCGGTGACAACAACTGACGCGGACCTTCTTGGCAGAATCGTTGTTTGTCCCGCTTCGCCAATCAACGTCGCTCAAGTTCGGTGCGCAGACCGGCTAC